>Ga0181535_10003548_pt1 | contig 18036 bp, 24 predicted proteins | sample PEATcosm2014_Bin_44_FD_119774 | JGI IMG/M metagenome (GOLD analysis project Ga0181535, IMG submission 119774) | Peatland microbial communities from MTU Mesocosm Facility, Houghton, MI, USA - PEATcosm2014_Bin17_30_metaG | ecosystem: Environmental > Terrestrial > Soil > Wetlands > Peat | place... | reverse complement strand
CATCAGGCTCGATCCGGTCAAACGAAAAGGAAGCATCAAAACACGAAGAATCATCGCAGCTACTTCTGACCGATACAGAGCTCAACTCCTCGGACTCAGATGAAGTTCATGCGATTGCCCTGATATAAATCGAAGCTCCTGAACCCTGAAGAGCATATTCTTGGTAATGAAGTGACACTCAAGATTGCAACGAATCTGTTTCCCAGCCTGCTGGCTGGCTGGAAGTTCCTCCTGTCTTTCAGGAAGCGAGACTGGTCTCTCAAAGACTATCCGGTCATTATTCGCAAGCAGCGCGATCCCGGCCAAGAGTCCGCCAGACTCGGGCGATTGACCCTTCCGGCCTACTGCGCCCAGATTGTGAATTGGACGTTGACGGGAACAGGGGAAACAGCCGCAGCCGCTCTTGAGCAACTCAAAAACAGATTCAACAAGGCGCGTGAGACCCGGCCATCGATGCCCCGGCCAGGAAGACAGGTTCCTCTCGAATTTGCATCGCAGAAGAGGATCGAGGCGAACTCGGCCCTGGCAAACGAGTTTCTCCAGTCCGTGTTTGAAGTAGAGGATGCATGGATCTCCGATGAGTCCACACTCTGGGATTTCGCGCTCGAAGATCCACTCGACGAATCCTACGCGAAGATTCAATCTCTCTACGGCGTGGACGTCTCCGATATCCCAGACGGGAACCTAGCAGACGTGCTGGAGCGAATAGCCCAATCGAGGCAAAAACGGGTGGAAGCGCCTCGAATCCCCTGATCCCAGTTCCCTATTCCCTATCTTTTTCCGCCTTCCAGACATAGGCACTCGCCTGTGGTAGCCCAACATGCGCCAGCACGCGATAGACAAACTGCCGCGCCATCTCAGTCGAGTCAGTCGGCTTGTTATAAAACGCCGGAATGCAGGGAAAGATCACCGCGCCAGCCTCGGCAGCCAGCGTCATATTCCGCAGATGAATGCGATTGAAGGGTGTCTCGCGCACGCAGAGAATCAGTGGCCGCCGCTCCTTGAGCGTAACGTCGGCTGCTCGCGCAATCAGCGAGTTAGCCAGTCCATGCGCGATCGCCGCAAGCGTGCCCATCGAGCACGGCAGAATAATCATTCCATCCGATGGATAACTGCCGCTGGCAATCGCCGCTCCGATGTCGATGTCAGAGTCCTGCACCGTCTTCACCGGCGTCGCGCCGAGCAGCTTTTCGAGCAGATCATTCCGCCCGCTGACTCCCAGTTCCTCGGCCATCACCCGCAGCGAGTTTTCCGAAGCCACAAAATGAACGCGCCCAACCCGCTCATCCGCCTCCAGCGCGCGGAGCATCTCGCGGCCAAAGATCGCGCCCGATGCTCCGGTGATTGCGAGGGTGACGTTCATCTGCTCATAACTCCTGGTCTCTGGACTTCTGATGCCAATGCCAAAAAATGTTGTAGCATCGAATTCCCTCGCTTCCCTCTCCTGTCATATTGCGCGCGACTTTCCGCAGTGCCGAAGCATCCGCGCCGTAGGCGCAATGGTTATTAGCCCCGCGCTTCAGCGTGGGGTTGCTGGCCCCACCCCAGAGACCGGAGTCCCGTAGGGACGGTGCCCTCCTCAATCACCCAAAGACGTAACGCTCATCATATTCGATCCCGCAATTCCGTAGAAGCGTAATAAACTCCTGCTCAAAATCGCGCTTGCGGTGATGCTCTTCCTGTTTTTCAACGTATTCTTTCACGACCTCAATCTGCGAAGCGCTGACGCTGAAGGCTCCGTATCCCTCCTGCCAGGAAAATCCGTCTCCCATCCACCTGGAAGAACTTCCTTTGAGCTTCTGCACTGCGTGGGCAAGAGAACAAGAGGCCGGCAAGGCAAACATCAGATGAACGTGATTGGCCGTTCCGCCCGAGGTGATGAGTGAGAAGCCCTCGCCCCGCGCAATGCCGCCAAGATAGGTATAAAGCTCGGCGGCGCGGGCGGCAGGGATGAGTGAGCGGCGTTCTTTGGTGCTGAAAACACAATGAATGAAATTGCTCGCGTACGTATGCGCCATGATGCACCGTCTCTACAGGACTCCCCGCTTTCAACAGGTTCTACCACCAAAACCCCACGCTGAAACGCGGGGCTAACAACCGCTACGCCTACGGCGCGTACCCCTGGCCAGCCCCATTGCGAAACCCCTACTGCACCTCGTCGCTGATTTCCTTCCACTCCGCCAGTAGCCTGGAGTACTCCTCCGACCTCCCGGCAGCCAGAAAACGCTTCATCTCCTCGAAGGCCAGATCGCGCTCGCCCGCAGCCAGGAGCACCCGAAACAGCAGCAGCGAAACCCGCTCCGACTTGGGCGAGAGCTCTATCCCCACCCGGCCATGTTCGATGGCCTCGCGATACCTTCCGCTACGCGACAAAATCCAGCCCAGGTAGCCGTGGCCGATGGCAAGTTCCGGAAACTCCTCCACCACCGCCGTCATGATCCGTGTCGCGAAGGCCGTGTCTCCCTGCTCGTCCGCCTCGACCGCATGGCGGATGACCTCCATGACCCGCGCGAGATCGTCCTCTTCCAGCTGGTTCATGTCTTCTTACTCGCCCAGCACGCGGCGAAAGATCGCGTCAACATTGCCTAACTGCCGGTTGTAGTCGAAGGCCTGCGCCAGCTTTTCGGCCGTGAGCAGCTTTGTGATCGCCTCATCTTTTGCCACCTCATCGCGGAAGACCAGATCCTCCTTCCACGCCTTCATGGCGTGCAGTTGCACCAGCCGGTAAGCGTCTTCACGCTGCATTCCGGCCTCGGCCAGGTCCAGCAGCAGTTGACCGCTGAAGATCAGTCCGCCCGTGCTTTCAAGGTTCTTCTTCATCCGCTCGGGATAGACCAGGAGGCGGTGGATCAGATCGGTCGTCTTGGCCAGCAGATAGTCGACCAGAATCGTCGAGTCGGGAAAGATCACCCGCTCGACGGATGAATGAGAAATGTCCCGCTCGTGCCACAGTGCGATATTCTCAAAGGCCGCCTGCGCATTGCCCCGCAAGACGCGCGCCAGACCGCTGATTTGTTCCGAAGTTATGGGGTTTTTCTTGTGCGGCATCGCCGACGAGCCCTTCTGCTTCTCGCTGAAGAACTCCTGCGCCTCGCGCACCTCGGTCCGTTGCAGGTGCCTGACCTCGACGGCGATCTTGTCCAGCGTGCTGCCGATAATCGCCAGCGTCGAGATGTACGCCGCGTGACGGTCGCGCTGGATCACCTGCGTTGCCACTGGAGCCGGCTTCAGTCCCAGCCGCGCGCAGATCTTCTCCTCATGCTCCGGCTTCAGGTGGCCAAACGTCCCGACAGCGCCGGAGAGCTTGCCCACGCGCATCTCCTCGGCCGCCGCATCAAAGCGGGCCAGGTTGCGCTCCATCTCGGCATACCAGTTGAGCAGCTTGAGGCCGAATGTGGTCGGCTCGGCGTGAATCCCATGTGTGCGCCCAATCGTCGGCGTATGCTTGAACTCGATCGCCCGCCGCTTGAGCACGTCGAGAAACTCGACGAGGTCATATCGGATGATCGCCGAAGCCGCCTTCACCTGCAGAGCTTGAGCGGTATCCACGATATCGTTTGACGTCAGCCCGTAGTGCAGCCACCTCGACTGGTCGCCCAGGTGTTGCGCGTTCAAGCTCTCGGCCACCGCTGTGGTGAAGGCGATCACGTCGTGCTTCACCTCCGCTTCGATCTCCTGAATGCGGACCAGGGAAAAACCGGCCTTCTCGGCAATCGCCTGAGCCGCCTCAGGGGGAATCACGCCCTCCTGGGCCAGCACGACGCTTGCCGCCGTCTCCACTTCTAGCCAGCAGTTGTACTTGTTCTCTTCAGTCCAGATGCGGCCCATCGCCGGGCGGGTATAGCGTTCGATCACGGAACTCTCCTTGCCGGAACCGCATGCAGCGGCCCTTCTTCAACTCTCGATTGTACGAGGCGGAGGCCTCTAACCGCGAGCAAGAACGGATGCCCCACCTTCGGCGCGTCTTTGTTTTTGCGCCTAAGGTGGGATACCACGAACCCAACCATCTCAACCCCGGGCAATCCCCAACTTCTCGCATAACTCATCCACCAGCAACCCGCGCCCCGGCTTGTAGGGCTGGAACCACTCGCCGTCGATTACCAGTTGCGGCACGGCCCGCTTGCCCACGCGCCGCACCACCTCGGCCGAGGCCTCCCGGTCGCGGTCCACATCGATCTCGGTGTACTCTATGCCGTGGGAGTCGAGGAACTTCCGGGCCGCCCGGCAGTCCCCGCACCAGGAAACGCCATACATCGTCACCTTCATGGGGTCATTCTACTCGGCCTCCCGCTGCTGGCAGAGAGTCCGTCGTAGCGCTGGCCTCCTGGCCGGCTGTCGCGCAGGAATCCCTGCCCGCGCCGGCTCTCATACGATGTACCATCAGGAACAATGACCGCCGACGAGATCAAAACCCTGCTGAAGCTGGAGCTGCACCCCATCGAGGGCGGCTTCTACCGCCGCACCTACGTATCGGCCCACGCCGTAGGAATGCCGCGCGGCAATCGCCCCATGAGCACGGCCATCTACTACCTGCTCGAAGCGGGGACCTTCTCCGGGATGCACGTCCTCGCGTCGGACGAAATCTTCCACTTCTATCTCGGCGACCCGGTCGAGATGCTCCAACTTCTCCCTGATGGCCGCTCCGCCGTCTTCACTCTCGGGCCAGATCTGGCGGCAGGCCAGCACGTCCAACTCGTCGTCCCAGCCGGAGTCTGGCAAGGCACACGGCTTATCGGCGACGGCAAAACGGCATTGCTAGGCTGCACAGTAACCCCAGGATTCGACTTCGCCGATTACCGCAGCGCGAGTTATGCAGAGTTAGCCGGCAAGTGGCCACAGAAAGCTGAGCGCATCAGGTCGCTCATCCGAAGCTGACAACGAATCTGCCAAGGCCGCAAATTGTCTACTGGAGTGAAAGGAGGTCCACCATCGATCCAACGCAGGAAAAGAGGGCGAAATAGCTGAATGTAAGGATGCTACTCATCGCAGTTTGCAGTGAGGCTATTATTTTGTCATCCGCCCCGAGGCTCCGAATTTTCTTCTCGATACTCAGAGATTCCAATCCCGCTACCAACAACGGCGCTGGAACCAAAATCATAGAGGCAATGTAGAAACGGATCTGAGCAGCACGGTATGCGGAGACCGAAGAAACAGAATGCCATCGATACAGGAGTTCATTTGCCATGCGCACCTCAACGAGGATCGCCACAACCAATGGAAAACCAATAGCCCAAACCCAGCCCCGCCATTTGTTTCCGCTTTCTCCCATTTCTTCTCCCTACAGTTGCGAATTCGGATCGCAAAACCTATTCACCAATCCGGCGCCGACAGTATACCCCCTACCGCCGCTCACGAAAGAAACTCCTCAGTAACTCCGCCGATTCCTCAGCCAGAATCCCCTGCTCCACCAGCATTTGGTGATTGAGCTGCGAATGGTTCAAAACCGAGAGCACCGATCCAGCCGCGCCAGCCTTCGGATCGGCAGCAGCGAAGACCAGCCGGTCCAGCCGCGCATGAATCATCGCTCCGGCGCACATCGCGCATGGCTCCAGCGTGACGTTGAGCGTGCAACCAAGCAGCCTGTAGTTTCCCAGCGCCGCAGCAGCCGCGCGCATGGCGACAATCTCCGCATGAGCCGTAGGGTCCAGATCGCGCAGTACGCGATTCTGCCCCCGCGCGACGATCTCACCTTTGCAGACCACCACCGCCCCAATCGGCACCTCACCGGCCTCGCCAGCCAGACGGGCCTCATCGAGCGCAGCCTGCATCGTTTCGAGATCGTCGATCATGCTCACGATGTTAACGCCGCCGGGGTCCCCGCAGACAGGTCTTCGTCTGCGGGGTGAGCAGTAGGCTGCTGCTGCGTCATGCAGTGCAGCGTTCCCAAACCCCAGACCAGATCTATGCAATGAATGCCGATCACCTCACGCCCCGGAAAGATCTCGGCCAGAGTATTCAACGCCACGCGATCGTTGGGATCGTGAAAGGTGGGAACCAGCACCAGTTCATTCGCAATATAAAAGTTGGCATAACTGGCCGGCAGCCGTTGGCCGCTGAAGATAACCGGCCTCGGCATCGGTAACTCGACTAACTCAAATTGCTTTCCGTCCAGTGTCCGCGCGGCCTTCAATCGATCCAGATTCTCAGCCAGCGGCGCATGATTCGGATCGTTCACATTCGGCTCAACGCACGTGACAATCGTCGCCGGACCAACAAACCGCGCAATATCGTCGATGTGCCCATGCGTATCATCGCCAACGATGCCGCGATCGAGCCAGATCACCTGATCGATGCCGAGATAGTCGTGAAAGGCCTGCTCCAATTGCATGCGGCTAACCCCAGGATTTCGCCGCTGCACCTCGCTCAACAAGCACTCTTCAGTCGTGAGCAGAACGCCCCGTCCATTTGTATCGATCGACCCGCCTTCCAGCACCAGGTACTTCGCACCGTCCTCGTTCGCAGTCCCTGGCCGCCACGACGGCAAGCCCAGCAGTTCCGCCACACGCCCCGGCACCTTGTCATCCAGCGGCCAGTTGGAGTACTTGGCCCAGCCATTGAAATGCCAGTTAGTAATGGCAACCTTGCCTTCGTTGTTCCGCACGAATATCGGCCCCGAGTCCCGAGTCCAACTCCGATTCGTAGGCCACAAGTGAAAGCTCACCCGGTCGAGATTAGCCCCCGCCCGCTCCAGAATCCCACTCGCGCGCTGCTCAGCTTTGGCATCCTCAACCAGAAGATGCACAAGCTCATGCGCAGCCAGCAGGCGCACGATCTCCGCGTAGACCCACGGAATCGCCTGAAACTTCCCCGGCCAATCTTCAGGGTTGTGCGGCCACGCAAGCCATGTAGCCCCGTGCGGCTCCCATTCGGCGGGCATGCGGTAGCCGAATTGATGTGGCGTTCCGTTCATGATGAATTCTCTATTTGCGTTTTTTACGGACTGGAGACGCGCCTTTCAACTAATTAAAAGCACACACGTCACCCTCTTCAGGGTGAAGCGTCTCTTCGAGTTCCTTCACTCGCTCATTAGTCAAGCGGATCAATTCCAATGCCTTACACATTGGGTGAACCGAACCGTACGCCTCCGGTATATTCTCCTGGTAGTAGAGAGAAGATAAATCGGCATCACGGAATTTGAGCCAACTCTCTTGTGCAATTCTTAGTCTCTTCACGAATTCATCATCCGTTTTATATTTAGCAATCAATTCTCCATAGACAGAATTCAATTCAGCATCCACCATTGCGTATTGTGCGAATTCGCAAGAATTCAATTCGGATTGCGTACGCTTGCTAAAGCACGGGTCGCCTTTCTGACCAGAGGCGTCTCGCGCAACCGAAAAAACAACAACGCTAAGAATCAAACTGATTAGCGAAACAACTTTCTTCGTACAAAGCATGGATCCTCCAACCTTCGTTTGTAGCGAACCCCTGGTTCTATTAACTTTCTCCATCCGCGGGCCACGTGTTCACCGGATCGAGAAAGCGCTTCGTGATTGGTGAGTAGGCATCGACTCGGCGGTCGCGCAGAAAGGGCCAGTTGCGGCGCGTCTCCTCGATCAAACCGAGATCAATCTCGCCGATCAAAATCTCCTCCGCATCCTGCGAAGCCTGGGCAACGATGCGCCCAAAGGGATCAGCCAGAAAGCTGCCGCCAAAAAACTCGATGCCTGGGCCGTCGACGCGGTTTCCCTCAATGTCTCCATGCTCCAGACCCACGCGGTTCACGCCCGCGACATACACTCCGTTGGCAATTGCATGAGAGCGCTGGATGGTTTGCCAGGCCGCAACCTGCGCCGCGCCGAACTCATCCTTCTCCGCCGGATGCCAGCCAATTGCAGTCGGATAAAAGAGCGCTTCGGCTCCCTTGAGAGCCGTGAGCCGCGCGGCTTCCGGATACCACTGATCCCAGCAGACCAGCGTACCCACGCGGCCAAAGGCAGTATCTACGGCCTGAAAGCCCAGGTCGCCCGGCGCGAAATAGTATTTCTCGTAGTAAAGCGGATCGTCCGGAACATGCATCTTGCGATAGACGCCCGCGATGGCTCCATCGGCATTCAGCGTAACCGCGGTGTTGTGATAGAGCCCCGGCGCGCGCCGCTCAAACAGCGAGGCAATGATAGCCACCCGCAGCTCGCGCGCCAGCTCAGAGAGCCGAGCAGTCGATGGCCCTGGAATCACCTCGGCCAGATCGAAGAGGCGCAGATCCTCGCGCTGGCAAAAATACTGCGTGCGGAAGAGCTCCGGCAGGCAGACGACGTTCGCGCCCCTCCGCGCGGCTTCGCGAATATGACCGGCCGCGGCAACGAAGTTGGCCTCGGGCTCCGCGCCCATTCGCATCTGCACCAGCCCCACGTTGAACTTTCGCGCGCTTGTCATCACTAGCCGATCCATCCTCCGCAGATATACAGCAAGGCCAACTCCGCGGGGGCGGAATTGGCCCGGAAAGTCTGCTGCATGCAATGCCTACTCTTCCAGAATCAGCACAGCCGCGGCAATCGTGGTGGTCCACAGCCCGCGCCTGTCGCCCACAGCCGACTGCGTCACGTTGCTGGTGCGGACAATCTTGTTGGAGATGCGGTAGATTTCTTTCTTCTCATCCCAGCTCTTATCCGGATCGAATTCCACGTCCAGAGTAGTCGCTAACATCTCGGCGGCCAGTTCCTCGGCGTATTCTCCGGCCTGCTCCTCGGTCTCGCCGAAACTGTGATGCTCGCTCAGGTAACCGTAAGTATCCTTGTCGGCGGGAATAGCCACGCCGATGCTCGCGACCAGCAACCGGTGAGCCTCGCGGGTCGAGTTCTCTGCGATCACCGCAAAGACAACCTCGCCGGGATTGAGGTACTTGAGACCCTCTTTGCGCGTGATCACCTTGCATTGCGGCGGAAAGATGGATGAGACGCGCACCAGATTCTGCGAGGCGATCCCCGCATCCCGAAGCGCCAGCTCAAAGGATGTCAAACGCTCCTTGTGTTTGCCTACGCCCTTGGTGAAAAACATCCTCTTCGGGACCATGCTTTTTCCCAATTTCTTTGTCTCCTCCTTGTGTTTGAATTTCGGCAGATAGGTACACTGCACCCGGATGAGTTTATCTCATCCTGATGGATTGCAACAGAGTACGCGCAGTTTTTACCTCATATTCAACTTGCAAAGCGCGCGAAGAAGCTTTTGCCATCGCCCGCCACAGGACTGGCAACTCCATTGAGCCCATCAGAATGAATCAATGCGCCAAGCTGTGGGAAGCCGTAACCGGCCTTTAGAGAATAGTATGATCTCTATCATGACTCTCGAATCTCGCCCAGTCGCCGCTGATCGTAGCGTCGAAGTCGGGTGGTGGACACCTCTGCTCGCCGGTCCAGTGATCGCGGCAGCCGCGGTGCGCCTGGCGCTGCTGATTTTCCTTCTAGCTCGAATAGGTGCCGGCGCTCTGCTGCATGCCGACACAAGCAGCTATCTGATCCCGGGGCACAATCTTCTCTTTCATGGCAGTTTCATCGCGGACGGCGCGCCGGACCTGCTACGCACTCCAGGGTATCCGCTATTTCTTGCCATTGCGATCCTTCCCGGCGTGCCTGCTGCGGCATTCGCAAATGTGATTCTCTCAGTGTTCTCCGTGATTCTTGTGTGGAGGCTGGGGCGGTTGGTATTCGACGACCCCGGCATCGCGCTTGGCGCAGCCTGGATCTTTGCCTTCGAAGGCAATTCGGTGGCTTTGTCCATCGTTCTGCTGTCGGAGACATTGTTTCTCGTCTTCCTCCTGCTGAGCCTGGAACGGCTGACTGTGTTTCTGCGCGGGTGCCGCTTGCAGGCGCTTGCCGCGGCTGGGCTCTGGCTTGCAGCGGCTACCCTCGTGCGTCCGATCAGCTATTACTTGCCGTTTGCGCTCGCTGCCGGTTTGTTTCTGGTACTGGCGCGCGTGCCCGGCCTGCGTTGGAAGGCGCCCGCCGTGCTGCTGGTCAGTGTGCTGCCCTGGCTCGGCGCCTGGCAGATGCGCAACTGGATTGAGACCGGCTATAGCGGCTTCTCGAGTATCTCGGACGTAAACCTCTACTATCTTTCCGCCGCCAATGTGACGGCGAGCCTCGAGCATCGCCCCGCCAGCGACGTGATTTACGGGCTTGGCTTTGGCGATTTCACTCACAATAGCGGGCAAATTTATCTCGAGCAGCCTTACCTGGCGCAACACCCTGAGCAGGCCGGATGGAACCAGGCTCAGCGACTGGCCTATCTCCACTCCGAGGCTGTTCATATCATCCGAGCACATCCCGCTCTATATCTGCGCCTGGGTCTCCCCGATCTGCTCAAGACGGCATTCTACCCCACACCGTATGGCTTCACCCGCTCGACGACTCCGAGAGCGCCCACCTACGCCCGGGTCATTGCAGACCAGGGGTTGGCAGCCTGGCGGCTCATACTCTCCAGGACCCAGGTACATCCTTGGGTGTTTCTTGAAAACGCCGTTTTTGAACTCCTGCTACTGGGAATGTACCTCTTTGCTGCACGGGGACTGATGCGCGGCGATGCGCGCACGGCCTGTATTTACCTGTTGCTGGGAACGGCAGGCTATTTTTTTGCCATCGCGGCAGCGTCGGTGATGGGGCCGTTGACAACCACACGTCTTCGGATGCCGGTGATGCCCGTAGTTTGCATCCTTGCGGCTGCCGGGTTCCGGCACAAAAAGGCAACGATGCGATAGAGATCTAGAGGTCAGACTCCAACGGCTTGCGGACGTACGGCAGGAACCTGGGGTGGGCCGCCCCGCATCGGGCGTAAAACGCGCGTGCCTCGTTCAGGCTGAGATCGCCGTTCACCGTCAGGCGGACATCGGAGGAGTCAGCATCCTCCTGCCCATCGTCCTCCCACCAGCAGACCGGGCAAAGAGCCAGTGCGCCGGGCGCCTCCAGCGTCTTCAAGCCACAACACGGGCAGCGAAAACGAATCTCCAATCCATCCCCCATCTGAATGGACGGAATTCGAGGGCTCCAAGTTTACGCAGATTACGTCTTACCGCAATCCGCCCCAAGATTAGCGGCCTGACAACCCATACCAAAACCCCTGAGGCATATCGCTTACAGGTCTTTAGACATAATGATGAAATGGCATTCCATCCCCGGTTTGAGTGTCCGGTGGAGGCCATGCTGCTGCGTCCCGGTTTCGACGAAGCCGTGACGGCGATAGATGGGCGGCAGTTCGGACCGCAGATTGAGAACCAGAATGTCCACGGCCACACATCCATGGCTGCGCAGATGTTCTTCAGCCGCCTCCATGATCCTGGTCCCCAGTCCCAGGCGCTGGCGCGCCGGATCGACGGTCAGCATCCCCATATAGCCGCGCTCACCGCGCACCTCGGTGTAGATGCAGCCAATGAGCAGTCCTTCGCTGTCCTCTGCCGCAAGCAGTTCACCTTTGCGCATCATGGCAGCCAGGTCCTCATCGTCCGTGCGCGTGCCCTCAAGAAAGGTCTCGATGGAAAAGGCAGAGTTGATGAGCGGGATCAAACGGGCTCGGTCGGCATCGGTGGCTAGACGGAAACTAAGGCAGGGCGCAGTTTTGCTTTCAAGTGCCATCATTCAAAGTCCTGAATACAGAATAGCCCGCTTCACCCCCAATGCGCGACTGTATATGACTGTCCGTATCCCGGCCGAAGCAATACCAGCGCGACAGAGCTGTTGGGGTTGCTCAACCTTGCTCGTTGAGGAGTTTCAGTGGGTCCTGAGTATTGAGATAAAAGACGATCTTGAAGCCCTCTACATCTGTGTCGATGATGAAAGTCGAGTCGACGAGGATCTCCTGTTCCCGATCTGGATTGCGGGCAAAGATCATCTTCCATTGGGTTTTTGCCAATACGAAGCGGGCGTCGAGCTGAATTTCGTTGAGGCAGGCCAAGGCGGTGAATCGACATCCGAGACTGTCAAACAGTTGTTTGCGCTTCGGCAATGCAAATGCAAAATCGCTGCCCCGGATGCATTGGGCGCCCTGTGGGCCGACAGCAACGAAGACGTCGGCGAATTGGCCGACTATCGCGGGAATATTACCGGATTGGCGGTTGAGTTCAAAGGTTTGAAAGAATCGTTCAATTGATCTGCTCGCGTGCTTCTCCATAGGATGCTCCAATCTTCCGTGTTTTTTTGCGCCTTTCAGACAGGGAAAACCAGCAGGTCAGACACGTAGAGATCTCCCGCAACAAAAGGCACTTTAGTATTATACTAGATATTATCGAAAAAGTCAACCCGGCCACTTGACCTGAAGATGCCACTTGACCTGAAGATGAGGAGTAGGAATGCTGGAAACGGAGAGGCAGGAGTTGCTTCGATCTCTGAACGCGGGCTGTGAAACACTACGCGAGTCTTTGGCCGGCGTGGACGATGATCTTGCCAAGAGAAAACCGGCCTCCGGCGGCTGGTCGATCCTGGAATGCGTGGAACACGTGGCTGTCTCGGAAAGGTTCCTGCTGTCTCGGTTGACCAACGCCTCGTCCTCCGGGCAGTCGCTTGAAAATCGTGCCAGGGAGAACTGGCTCGCGGAACGCGCCGCAGACCGTTCCCGGCCCATCGAGTCTCCGGAGGTGGCACGGCCGGCGGGCCGCTTCGGGAGTTTGAGCGAGGCTCTTGGCGATTTCGACCTGGCGCGCGCCGAGACAGTTCGGTTTGTCGCGGGATTCGCGGACGAGCTGAGATCCCGGATCATCGATCATCCAATGATTCCAGGGCCGGTCAACTGCATGGAAATCTTGCACTTGGCGATCGCTCATCCCGTTCGCCATGCGAAGCAGATCGCGGAGATTCGGGCGTGTCTCAATTCAGCGAAGGCGCAGAGCTGATGCCGGTGCGGGTTCTACGGTCTTAGTCCTCATTGACGGCGGGTAGTTGGAGCCGTAGGCTCATATCTATGGAATTCAAGATCGTTGAGCTTGAAAAGGACCCGATCGATTTTGACCTGGAGGTGCCCCCCGGCGCGGTCGATCTGGGCGAGGAGGCCGAGCAGCTTGGGGCCCTGGCTGCCTCTGGCCGGGCCGAGGTGATCCACGAGCACCGGGGACCCAAGGATATTGTGGCCGACATCCGCCTTCGTGGTCGCTGGGCCGGCAGCTTCCAGGTTCCTTGCGCCCGCTGTGTCGAGCCGGTCGAGATTCCGCTGGCTGCCGATTACGACCTCATCTTTCGCCCCGCAGCGGCGGATTCGGAGGCCACGGAACGCTCCATTACTGCACCGGAAACGGAAATCGGTTATTATCAAAGGGACAGCCTTGCGCTTGAGGATGTGCTGCGCGAGCAGGTGCTTTTGTCCCTGCCGGTCAGGACGCTTTGCAAGCCCGACTGTAAGGGACTCTGCCCGCGCTGTGGTGCAGACCGCAACAGCCAGCCCTGTACCTGTGCCGGGGAAGACCCGCGCTGGGAGGCGTTGGCCGGCCTCCGCGACCGGATCGAGTCCAAGGAAAAAAGCCCCCAGAGATGATCTGGATCCATTGAGGGTGCCAAAGCCTGTGCCGGATGGCAGCCGGGATATTGTGTGGCCTGAAGCCAGTGAGCAACGACTTGGGCCGCTCGTAGCGGGCAGGGAAACGAAAGGAATCTTGAAATGCCTAATCCGAAGAGGCGCCACTCAACGCGCCGCACTGCACTTCGCCGTTCACACGACTTTCTGACCGCCGTCGGGGTCTCAGAGTGCCCCGCCTGCCATGAGAAGAAGCTGCCCCATCGCGCCTGCCCCAAGTGCGGCGAGTACAAGGGCCGCGCCGTGGTCGATGTCAAGGAAGCAGCCAAGTAGCCTTCAGAGCCCATGCTCATCGACATTGCGCTTGACGCCGTAGGCACCGACAAAGCTCCGGAGTCGGAGATTCGCGGGGCCATCCTCGCCTGCAAGGCTCTGCCCGTGCGGGTCCATCTGATTGGGCCGGAGCCGGAGCTGCGCGACATTCTCGACGAATACCTGGATGACGAAGATCTGCCCATCGTCATTCACCATGCCTCCGAGCGCATCGGCATGGAAGAGAAGGCTGCCCACGCCGTCAGAACAAAAAAAGACAGCTCCATGCGCGTCGGACTCAAACTGGTGCGCGAGGGCGGGGCGGCCGGTTTTGTCACCGCCGGCAACACCGGCGCGGCCATGGCCACGGCCAAGATGGTGCTGGGCGCCCTGCCTGGCGTCGATCGGCCGGCACTGGCAACGCCAATGCCCAGCTCGACCGGCAATCCTTGTGTGCTGCTTGATGTAGGCGCCAACGTCGATTGCAAGGCCAGCAATCTGGCGCAGTTTGCCGTGATGGGCGAGATCTATGCCCGCAGCGTGCTCAAGATCGAGTCGCCACGTGTGGGCCTGCTTTCCATTGGCGAAGAAGAGACCAAGGGCAACGATCTCACGCACGAGGCCTACCCATTGCTCAAGGCGCTTCCCATCCGGTTCATCGGCAACGTCGAGGGCCGCGACATCTTCTCCGGCCAGGCCGACGTGATCGTCTGCGACGGCTTTGTGGGCAACGTTGCGCTGAAGACCAGCGAAGGCGTGGGCCGATTTGTCCGCGAAGTGCTGCGCGTGTCGCTCACCCGCACCGTGACCGCTAAGGTGGGAGCGCTGCTTTCGCGCCAGGCTTTCAATGAGTTTCGCCATCGCCTCGACTATCGCGAATACGGCGGAGCGCATCTGCTCGGTGTGCGCGGAGTCTGCATCATCGGCCACGGCTCATCGAACGACCGCGCCATCTTCAACGGCATTCGAGTGGCCTACGAGTCCGCCAAGGCCGGAACCAATCAGCGCATCGAAGCCGAGTTTGCCCGCCGTCCGAATCAAGGCGGCAATGGCGTCAGACCGGAGAAGCCCGCCGATCCGGATCTTGGTCCCGATGCGACCATCCAGTAACGGCCCTATGCCTGCTGATTCGAGCCAGTCCTTCGCGCTCGATCCGTCTGTGATCAGTCAACTGGCCTGCCCAGCCTGCCTCGGCGCTCTTCACCTCGAAGATCTCCGGCTGCTCTGTGCGGCGTGTAGCCGGGTCTACCCCATTTTGGATGGAATTCCGGTGCTGATCGCCAGTCGGGAAAAGATCTCGCAACTCTGACGGAACTTGTCGAAAGCGCGGAAAAATCCTTGCTTGTCCGGATGGTCTCGATTTATCGCCGGTGATAGAACGGAAACACGATCAGCAGCGCAAGACCGATTGCCGTTGCCATTGCCAGTGCCAGCAACCCATAGATCAGCACCAGATTCGGCCCTTTGCCTGGGCTGTCGTCTTCTTCTTCGCCAGCAGGGAGCGCCCTGCGCTTCAGCTCACTCATACTTCAGCGACTCCACGGGATCCAACTGGGCGGCGCGTGTTGCCGGAACAGTGCCGAAGACGACCCCCACTCCAATGGCAGCGCTCAGCGCAATGACCACCGACCAGGGCGAGACCGGCAACCGATAGTCGGTGAAGAAGCGAACCGACAGCGGCAAGGCGAGTCCAACCATGGTGCCGGCCACGCCGCCGACCAGCGAGATGATGATGGCCTCGGCCAGAAACTGATACTTGATCTCGCGATACGTCGCGCCCATCGCCTTGCGAATGCCGATCTCCCGGATGCGGGAGCGAACGTTGGCCAGCATGATGTTCATGATGCCCACGCCGCCCACCGCCATGGTCACCGAGGCCACCGCCAGCAGCACAAGGGTCAGAGCGTTGGCGATCTTGGCTGCCATCGTCAGCAGCTCTTTCAAATTCGTTGCTTTGTAGACAGAGTTCGCCCGGTGGCGTGCGCTGACGATGCGCTCGATCTCGCGGCTGGCGTCGGGCACTTCATCCATCGTGCGCATCGAAAAATAGATCTGCTTCACTTTTTCGGTTCCGGTAAAGTAGCGGGCCACCGAATAGGGGATCAGGATCGTCTGGTCGGCGATCTCCGATTCGCCAAAATCGTCCACGCTCTCTTTGAAGACGCCGATGATCGTAAACGGAATCCCGCTGATCTCGAAACTCTGGCCAACGGCCGCGTCCGAACTGCCGAAACGGTCATGGGCAAAGATCTCCGACACCACCGCGCATTTGATGTGGGCCGTGTCGTCGGTTTCATCCAGAAAGCGGCCCACGGGAATGAGCAGGTTGCGGATGTGGAGGTACTGCGGGCTTACGCCCAGCACCAGCGTGTCCTTGACCACGCCGGAGCCAAAGCTGATGCGGGAGTGCATCTCCATCACCGGCGAGGAGTACATCACGCCCGGCAACTGCGCCAGCACGGCCTTCTCGTCGTCGCGGGTCAGGGAGTCGTCGAAGAGTGTTCCCTCCGCGCTGTTGGCGCCGCCGCCGTAGTATTCCAGCTCCACCGAGTTGGTGCCGATCTTTTGAATCTCGGTGAGAATGAATTGCTTGCCGGTCAGCCCGATGGTCACCACCAGGATCACCGAGGCGGTGCCGATCACCATGCCCAGCGCCGTCATCGCAAAGCGGACCTTGCTCGATCGGAAGCTATCCACCGCCAGCTTAAGAATCTCGCTCAACACCATGGTCCTGCGGGCGCTCAGCAAGGTCTCTTGAAAGTTGCGAGGACGGGTTTGCTCGGTAGAATTCATCGCTCCTTTAACAGCTTACAGCCAGCAGCCAACACGCGAACAGCCGTCCTCGCCAGATGGACAGGCTATTCCGATTCAACCTCTGCAATGGAAGCCGGAGCGCCTTGCTTTTGCACCGGCTCATGGAAGCGTTCGGTAGACGAGGGAGATTAAGGCGTAAAGCTTTCCTCGCCTCCGCCGATTCAATCCTCAGGCTCCACAGGCGCTTACGCTTCGAGCCGCGTTGCGGTGACGCCGGAAGACGTGAAGATCCGGCCGTTCGCAAAGTTGAACGACAAGGAGAATCTCGATGACGGAAGCATCCGCAATCAACTTCATCAAGAGAACGAATCGCCGCGTATGGCGCCCTTTGGCTGTGTACTCCGCGCTGGTCTGCTCCTTTGCGGCACTGCTGCTGCCGATCGCTGCCAGAGCCACTGAAAACGGCGCATGTGTCTATCCGGTGGGCGTTGAAACCGTCATGCCCGGCATGACCCCGCCCCCCCATGCAACCATGCTCTTCGAATTTACTGCCTTCTACACCGCCAACCAGATCGACAACTCCGCCGGTCAGAGCGCCGCTCCCGAGTTCAAGGTTAGAGTCCTCGCCAATGCATTCCGGCTGATGCATAACTGGAACGTTCCCATTCTGGGCGGCAAGTTGAACAGCAACATCGCCGTTCCTGAGATCTATCAGCAATTGCACATCGCGCCCGGAGATTTCAGCAAGTCCGGCCTCAGCAACGTCGATATCGGGGTCTTTCAGGTGGGTTATGCCGCGGGTTCGCTGCACTGGTTCTACGAGGGCGATCTCTTCCTTCCCGGCGCACCGCACGTGAAGACCGACATTCTCAACATAGGACAGAACAACTATGCCGCCGGACCAGTCGCGGGCCTTACGTGGCTGCCGCGCCACGGCGAAGGGGAGGTCAGTTCCAAGTTTCTCTACCTCGTCAACTTCCATGACACGGCCACGCATTATCGCGGCGGCAACGAATTCATGTGGGAGTACGACAGCATGAAGGAAGTCACCCCCAGGATGGCAGTCGGCATCAACGGATACCTTTACCAGCAGACCACAAACGATCTCCTGAATGGGCTTCCGGTCACTGCGTTGAACGGCGCTCCGGTCAGTGTCGGCTATCGTGGCCGCGACCTGACCGTCGGTCCGGAGGTGCGCATCCACTTCGGCAAACACTCCGCACTAGCGGTGAAGTACCTGCGGGACACGCTGGTCGAGAACAAGCCGCGCGGCAACGCCTTTTGGTTCCAGTTGGGCGTTCCCCTGAGTCTGGGAGCAGCGCCGGGAAGGTAGGCCTTTTTGAATCTCCCACGGCGGCCTTGCCATACCGGCGAGGCCGCTTTGCCTGATCGGAGAATGCAGCATGAAGAAGTTAAGCTTAGTCAGAATGGAGTGACCGGTCCAATGCGCTGACCGTGGGTTAGGCTGTGATTCAGGACAGAAGCACAGTTCAGAGCCACAAGCGGAGAGGAACCGGTCATGAAGGAAAAGGTACGATT
>Ga0181535_10003539_pt1 | contig 18056 bp, 13 predicted proteins | sample PEATcosm2014_Bin_44_FD_119774 | JGI IMG/M metagenome (GOLD analysis project Ga0181535, IMG submission 119774) | Peatland microbial communities from MTU Mesocosm Facility, Houghton, MI, USA - PEATcosm2014_Bin17_30_metaG | ecosystem: Environmental > Terrestrial > Soil > Wetlands > Peat | place... | reverse complement strand
GGGCGAGCCGCCGATGCGCGAAATCGTGGGTGTGATCGGCGACGTGAAGCAGGATCAACTGAGCGCTGAAGCAAGCCCCGAGGTGTACGCGCCTCTCGCGCAGAGCCCCTTCAGTAGCCTGTTTATTGTGGCTCGCACTGCAAATGATCCGAACGGTATTGTCGCGGGGGCACGCCGCCGGCTGGCCTCCATCGACAAGAACGTTCCCCTCTACCATGTCGAGACTCTCGATCAGTATCTGGCACGCTCGGTGGCGATTCCGCGTTTCGTCACCTTGCTTCTTGGTGGCTTCGCGGGTTTCGCGGTGCTGCTGGCATGCCTGGGTGTATACGGTGTGATGTCTTACACCGTCGTCCGGCGCACCCACGAGATCGGGGTTCGCATAGCCCTGGGCGCCAGTGCGGGCAAAATTCTGCGCGGGGTGCTCGGCACGGGTGTTCTCCTGGCGTCGGTTGGCGTGGCGATCGGGATGATTGCATCGTTCAGCCTGGCACGTCTGTTGTCCAGCGTGCTTTACGGCGTGCGCGCGACCGATCCCGCGGTTTTTGTCCTTGCCTCATTCGCCTTGCTGGTCGTTTCTGGATTGGCCAGCTACGTCCCGGCCCGACGAGCGGCGAGAGTCGATCCGGTGGTGGCGTTGCGATGCGAGTGAGGAGGACGGATAGGGCGATCAGACCCCGGCCGGAAACGAGTCCTGCCAGGCTTACCTCACCGCTTCCATACCTTCCACGCTGGTGACAACCGCGCCGGTCCGGTGGAGCTCGAAGCCGCCATCGTCGCCGGTCCCGGTGATGCGGTCCGCCGTGTCAGCCACCACGACCATGTGCTTCCATTTCTTTTCAAGGACCTGGCGGTAGAAAGAAAAGTAGCGGGCGGCTGCGGTGTCATCGTCCCATTCCACGGCATACAGAAGCACCACCCGCCCGGCCTTCTTGTTCTCGCGCAGTTCGAAGCGGCAGCCGCGCCAATGAGGTGCCATCTCCTTTGCCTCCGCCTTGCCCACGTATTGCTCCAGCAGAATGCCGTGTTCCAACTCGCCCATCGTGCCGCCAACCAGGCCCTTGTAGCCGCGCGGCAAGTGCGGATCGGGAAGCGCGGGCGCGGTCGGCACCACTTTGGCGAAGTATTTGTCGGGATGCAGAATCTGCTGCGTGGATATGGGAGGGTCGGTGAAGACCTCGGCAAAGCCGCGCTTGTGGTCGCGTTCCAGTACCGCTCCTTGAAACAGCATTCCCTCGGTATAGGGGAATACCAGCGAACGCCGCAGGTAAAGAGGTGCATTTTCAAAGACCGGAAACTGGCCGCCGCCGGAATCCGCCATACCGGCCATGCTGGCGGCGAGCGCTTGGTTGCCGAACAGCGTTTGTCCCTGGCGGTGTGCCGCGTATTCGGTCATCAGCCAGGTTGCCTGGCCTTCCATCACCGAAAGGCGCGCGGTGGAACCATCGTCGTTCTTGCGGCCCTGCCTGATGTAGCGCGCCAGGTTGAAATTCTGGTCCGCCAGGGCGTGCGCCAGTTCGTGCGCCAGTACCTCATCCTGCGACTCATCGCTCGTGGTGTCGGTCAGGAAGAGCTTGCGCTTGTTGTAGTCGTAGAAGGCTGCGGCCTGCTCCGTGAGCAGGTCCACCGTGCTGGCGGCGAGGTCGTAATCCGGCGGAACGAGACCAAACTTCTTGAGTGTCAATTCCTCGGCGCGGATCTCCTCCGGACCGGCCACTTCCTTCATCCGCTGTTTGAGAAACGCATTGACCTGCTGTTTGTTGATAAAGGTGCACGGCACCGCGCGGCGCAAGGGAAGGCCGGTGATCTCGGCGAGCTGACGGGAGACCTCCGGAACCTGCCGGCACTGGGCCTGGCCCGCCGCATTGTCGCCGGCCGCAAGTGCCGGCGGAAGGCTCGCCAACGCCAGCGCCGCGACACACGCTCGCACCAAATCCTTGATCGGCCGGGCCCCCAGCATCTGCTCCCAGCATAGCGCGCTACAATAAAGAGGCAGTTTTACCCACCAAGAGGAGAGTTTCTTTGGCAGAGGAAAAGAATTATCAGGCAGAATATCTGGGCAGCGGCACCTTCGTGATTCGCAAGCCCAAGCGGCAAAAGCACAAGACGCGGCAATCGAGGCTGCGCAACCCGCAGCGTGGCTCGCGTAAGTAAACCGAGGGAATCCGGCCGCTGGGATGAGATCGCTCCAGTGGAGCGGGAAGGCCGGTTAGGAAGGCGGTCAGGAACTGCCAGGTAAGAAGAGACGAGATCCGAATTCCCTCGCGCTCACACGATAGCCCTCCGGTCCCGGTCATAGGGTACCCTTTCAGGTCTAATCAGCTGAAAATAAAACGCCAAGATTAATGCTTCGCCTGTCACCGCCCCGTGAGGTTCCCAGCCAGCGGAGCCGCGACCAAAGGGAGCGGTTGGGCTGCGCCACGGCGCTAGCTCAGACAGGTGCCTCCGCCAAAGCTACTCCGCGTTGAACTGGAAGACGTCGGTGTTGGTACGCACAACGAGTTTGCCGCCAGCCAGCAGCTTGGATTCAGCAAAGAAAATCGCCCCATCCGTGCTCTCGCCCGGGGGCAGCCGCGTTTGCACGAGGGCAAGAGCGCTGGCGGCGGCCGCGGCGCGCAGGCGGGTGGCACTGACTGCCAGCGCAGCCTGGCGCCGCGATTCGTAGCCGTTGGTGGATCTGAGGTGCGGGTTGCCGTAAATACCGGCCTCGTATGTGGTGACCAGCTTGACCACGTCGCTACCGCTGCCCTTCTGCATCAACATTTCGATGATGTCGTGCGCGGGAGCGCCACGCAGCGCCGTTCCATCGGCATACTCGATGCTGAAGTCTTCCGGCCGGATCACATATGGCCCGGGCGATCCGTTGGAGACAGCCACCTGAATAATGGAATACTCGTGCAGGTGTCTGGGCAGATGGGCATACATTATGGTCACGCCGGACCGTGTCAGGGTCTGATAGCGCAAACCGTTGGACTCGAATTGAATGACCTGGGCCGGCGCCACCCGCATTAGCACCGACAGGACCAAACCCACGCCGAAGACCCGCAGCATGAAACTATCTTACGATAGCGACGGAGGGCCGCCAAGCCAGCGGCGCGGTAATTCTATCTTCTGAACTCTTCAAAACAGAAGGCAAATCACCGTCCCAGCGGCGCCCGCCGGCTACTTTTTCTTGTTGCGCTTCTGCGTTTCGGCGTACGTCTTCATCATGTCATCCAGTATCGCCTGCATCTGATGTGGATCGCGAATCGACCGATAGAATATTTGCCGCCAGTCAAACGGAGCGCCGCCCATGTACCGGTAGTTGGCGGGCAGCGGCGGACCGCCGGGTGATCCCGCGGCGGGGATTGTCGCGGGCAGGTGGATGGCATACATGCTACCGCCGGCCAGTGCCTGGTGTGGGGTTGGCAGCAGCCAGGTGCAGTTTTCGCCATCCGCGAACATGTTGGCAGATACGAACGCCCACCGGCCCGCATCGGCGGCCGTGGCAGCCTGGCAGTCCCACAAACGTCCCTGCGCCACATATACCGATGGATCGGTCACATTGTAGGAATCGATCAGCACATCGTTCAGACCGTGAGCCTGGATGAAGCGTTCCACTTCGGGCAGTTCCGTATCCCAGTCCAGATTGGAATCGCTGACCAGTTCGTAGCCGGGGCGCCCGAACGAGAGCGAATTCAGGAAAGGCATGTAATAGGGCCAGGCGCGAACTACAGTCACCACTGAAGCGACCGCCAGCGCAGCCGCAAGCCAGGCGGCGGGGCGCGCCCAAAGCCGTCCGGCATCCCGCAGATTCTGGAGAAGCCGGGGCATGGGAGCCAGCAGCAGCGAGAACAGCGCCAGCGGGACCGTGAAGTGCCGGATGGAGATCGTCATCGGGCTCATCACGCAAGCAAACGTGATGATGACCGTTGCCAGCCAGAGCGAGCGCCAGTGAAATTCCATACCGGCGCGTACAGCCGCGGCGCGGACGCGACCGAGCCGGGCTGTAAAAGCCACCATCAGGCTTAGTGCCAGGGCGGCCACAAACGCCAGGGTGGACTTCAGCAGCGTCAATACCGGGAAGTAGTACCAGACGCCGTGCGAATAGACATGGCCGAAGAGATAGGTCGGCCGGGTGGCTCCCAACGCAAAGAAAAGGACGCCGCCCAGGTAATTCGCCAGCGGCAGCAGGATCCGGCGCAGGACGAGCGCGGTCCATCCACCGCCAATCATTTTGAGCAGATCGGTAGGCTGGTTCCACGAAAGCACAAATTCCACGATGTAGATCAGCAGCGCGGATCCCAGCACCGCTTTGCCGGTGAGGCGCCAGCCGCGGCGCCACCAGGCGCGGAACTCGGCGCCGGTGGGCTGGCCCGCCAGTGGAAGCCAGCGCAGCACGAACGGGAACGCCACGAAAACGAAAAGCAGTAACCCCGCCGAGAATTTCGAGAGCAACGCCAACGTGAGGGCGAGCGCGAAGCGGCGTGCGGCGCGCTTCGACTGGTCTCGCCACAGCGTCGCGAAGGTCCACAACGCCACCAGCGAGAACAGCGCCACGGCTGTATCGGTGAGCACCAGCGGGCCAAAGGTCAGAAACACCGGCATGGTGGCGAACCAGCACAGTGCAAACGCGCCGCCCCAGCCGCTCGTGAGGCACTCACCGCAGAGATAGATTACCAGGCCGGTCAGCACCAGCAGCAGCAGCATCGGAAGGCGGGCCCAGCGCAGGGTGGCGTCGCGGTCGTTCCAATGGCTGAGGATCCAGGCGCCGAATGGCCATTCCGCTAAGATGGGCTGGAAGAGCCCCTGGTCGCTCCAGGTCCAGATATGTCCGGCGTAGTCGACGCGCACGCCGCGCGCCACCAGGGGCGCAGCCGCCAGCAACTTCACCAGCGGCGGGTGCTCTGGATTCATCCGCAGATCGAGCTTCTGCCAGTAACTGACGCCGGCGCCAATATGCGCCACTTCATCGATCGCTACCGACTCACGAAACGCCGCGCTGCCGGCAAGCCCGGCCAGGAGCGCGAGCAGAAAAACCGCGGCAACGCGCGATAACGCCTGCTTCCCATTCGCTGAGGTTTCGATGTGAGCCTCCATTTGCCAGTACAACAGAGCACCGGCAGGATTCAGGCAGCCTGGCCTAAGTTACGCGTACGCGGCGCGGCGGTGGATTGTTCCCTCGTTACGTGGTGCACGCCCTGGAAAGCGGCGGACAGGCGAGAGCCAGCGCCGCCTAGTCGCTGATCTCGATTTTCGGTCCGGTCTCGCGTTCCACTTCCTGGACGCGGGCCACGGTGTTGCGCGCCAAAGCAAGAAAGGGCGCCTGGTCGTCCTTGTGGAGCGCCACGGGCTTGCCGGTGTCGCCGCCAATTCGCACCCGCGGATCCAACGGCAGCTCAGCCAGAAAATGCACCTGCATCTGCTCCGCCGTGCGCCGGCCGCCGCCGTGGCTGAAGACATCGATGCGCTCCTGGCAGTGCGGGCAGATCAGGAAACTCATGTTCTCCACCACACCCAGGATCGGAACCTTCACCTGGTGAAACATGAAGATGGCCTTGCGCGCATCTTCCAGCGAAACGTCTGAGGGAGTGGTCACCACAATCGCGCCGGTGATGGGCGCGGTCTGAATCAGCGAAAGCTGCACGTCGCCCGTTCCCGGCGGCAGATCGATCACCAGATAATCAAGGTCGCCCCAGTCGACGCCGCGTAGAAACTGCTGGATCACCGAGTGCAGCATCGGCCCGCGCCATACGAGCGGTTTGTCACCCGGGTTCAGAAAGCCCATCGACATGAGCTTCACGCCGAATTGATCAAGTGGCTGGATGCGTTCTCCGAGAGCCATCGGCGTCTGGTTGATGCCCATCATCAGCGGCACGTTGGGGCCGTAAACGTCTGCATCCATCAGGCCCGCTTTGTAGCCGAGTTGACCGAGGGCCACTGCCAGGTTTACGGCTACGGTGGTTTTTCCAACACCTCCTTTGCCCGATCCGACGGCAATCAGGCTCTTGACGCCCGGTATCGGCAACTTGGGCATGGCAGTTGGTGGCTGGGGATTCACGCCTCCTATCGTAACAGCAGCGCCGGGAGTCGCAGTGAGTCGGCGCGCGCCGCGGCTTGCAGCGGCGCTTCCATCGGCAGCGATCCGCCGATCACCTGCCAATTGATAGAAATCGGTCTTTGTCTGTCAGTTATTTGAAAGGACGAATTGGCTCGAACTCGGATTATTGGGGCTTAGTCTGGGACCGGAAGGCCGCAGCGACTGCGGTCTTTTTCAGCAGTAACATGACGAGTGATCCGATTATCATCATCATCTCATCGGTCGTGGGTGTTTTAGCGGTGTTTCTGTCGTAGGCCGCTCTTTCGGCGTTCACCACAAACGCGATTTAATTTAAAAAAACCCGCATTTGCGGGGAAGAAAAATCCAAGAAAAAACTGGATACTAAGCTTTGGGAATATTCTGAATGGAATATTCCCAAAGATTTCTTCAGGGTCAGTACCACCATATTTGACTGGAGCCATTCTTTCTTGAGAAGGGCCAGGATTCTGGTGTATGGCCTCTTGGTGCTTTTCGCCGGTTCGGCGACAGCGTACCTTACCCGATTCTTCGGATGGGCGCAGGCCTCCCAACGAAACGGCGCGCCTTCGGCGCCGTTTGCTGCGGAGTTGCGCCAGGGCCGCGAACAGTTCGCGCAGGCTCAGTACACCAAAGCCGCTGAGACTTTCAGCAGGCTTGCGCTATCCGCCCGCGCGGCGCACGACGACCGGACGGCCGCACGCGTCGAAGCCAATATCGGCGCTTGTCATTTCGCGCTTCATGAGTATCGCGCCGCCCTTGCTTCGTTCCTAAACGCCCGCCGATTTCTGGAGTCGCTAGGCGACCTCAGTAATGTTGCCGTGACGGACGCCAACATCGCCTCCTTGTATTACCAGATGGGGGATGTGGATGACGGCATCCGCTGGCTCGATTCCGCCATCGAGCGTCTGTCAGGTCCCGACCGCCGGCTGCATCTTGCCGAGATGCTGATTCAACGGGGCGTGATGCGCGCGCAAAACGGCCCGATGCCGGAGGCCGAGGGGTCGTTCCGGGAGGGAATCGAAGCCGCCGCAGCCGCCGGCGACTGGAAGCTTTACGCCACTGGCTGAAACAACCTGGGCGACGCATACTTCCTGCATCGCGACTATGCTGCCGCCGAGCCGGCCCTGCTCGAGGCCTACCGGGTTCGCAAACTCCGCCGCTTTCCGATGGACAGTTCCTACCGCACGCTGGGACGCCTGCGGCTGGCACAAGGCGATTTGGCCGCTGCGTCGGTGTTGCTCGACCGCGCGGTAGCACTCGCGTCCTTACCCACAGCCATCACTCCAATCTGGCAGGACTACTACGCTCGCGGCCTGGTCCGCCGGGCGGAAGGACGTTTGCCAGAGGCGTTGGACGATCTCGACAACGCGCTTCTCCGGGCCAGGGCGTTCCGCTGGTCGGCGCCTGCCGCGGAATCGGCTCGACTCGGCGCGGAAAGCCTGCTCGATGAAGTCTATGCAGCCTTCGTTGATGTGGGAAATCGTTTGTATGAGCAGACCCGCGACCCCCGCCTGATCCGCCGGACCTTTCAGGCCGCGGAAGAAAACCGCGCGGTCAGCCTGCGCGCCCTGGTGGCCGGCCGCAGAGCTAGCGTCGACCTCCCTCCCGCTTATTGGGAAGCTGTGGAGCGCTTGCGCCGCGCCGAAGCGGCCGCGCTTCAATCGCCGCAGGACCAGCACGTCGAATCTGTCGAGAACTGCCGCGCTGAGCTCACCCGCATTGAGGCTTCTGCGGCGGCCCCAATCGATCATGCCGAGGGCCATCTGCTGGCTCGCGTCTTCGCCAATCTGCCTTCCGACCGGACGTTGTTCAGTTTCTGCCTTGGCGAGTCCGCCTCGTGGCTGTGGGCTGCCAGCGGATCCGAATTGGCGCTTTACCGGCTGCCTTCCGAAAATGAGTTGAAAAAGAAGATCGCCATCACTCTCGATGCGATCCGCCAGGACAGGCCCGAAGCCAGCGCCGTCGCCGCAGATCTCTACGCCAGCCTCTTCGGCGGCGTGGCTTCCCGGTTTCTGAAAAAACCGCGCTGGATGCTCTCGCTAGACAAGAATCTGTTTGACGTTCCGTTTGCCGCGCTGGTGGAACAGGCTCCCGGCCGGCCAGCCTACGTCGTCGAGCACCGCGTCACACATGTGATACCGGGCGCGGGCTATTGGGTTGACGCTGTCGAACGGCGAAATAGGGCTTCCAGCAGCGGCCGGTTTCTGGGGATCGGGGACCCGATTTATAATGCTGCCGATTCCCGGCTGCCCCCGCGCGGGACGATGCGGCGCCGCCTGGTTTCGTGGCTGCGGCCAGCCGCCGTTTCCGCTGCCGCCCCAGGCACGCTCTCGCTTCCCAGGCTGGCGGCCAGCGCCGCCGAACTGGATGCTTGCGCCCGCGCGTGGGGCGGGCCGGCGACTTTGCTCGAAGGCGACCGGGCGGCGCGCCTGCCGCTCTCCGCCGAGTTGGATCGCGACCCTGAGATCATTCACTTTGCAACTCACGTTCTGGAATCCTCGGTCCCGCCGCGGGGCCGCGTTGGCGCCCGCGACGCGAGCGGGAGCTACGGCTTGATTGCACTGAGCTCTGCCGGGCGGAGCGAAGCCGAGTTGCTGACTCCCGTAGAAATTGCGCATTGGAAGACCCGGGCGGAGCTGGTGGTGCTGAACGGCTGCCACTCCGATGCCGAACGGGTTGCGGCGGGGGCCGGACTGCTCGGCCTTACCCGCGCATGGCTTACCGCCGGCGCTCACAGTGTCGCTGGCAGCCGTTGGGACACCCCCGACGAAAATGGCGCTCTGTTCGCCGCCTTGTATCGACAATTGCGAATGCAGCCGACGCCGGATCCGGCGTCGGCGCTGGCTTCGGCCCAGCGCGAAATGATTCGCTCCGGCAGTTGGCGGGCTCGTCCGCGCTACTGGGGAGCATATTTTATGGTGGGAAATGAGTGACGCGACGGCATTAACCGTGAATGCCCAGGCAATACACACCCAGACGATCGGTAGCCAGCCGGTGCCCATGGTGGCACATAACGAGCCGCATCCGATGGCCTGGTCGCCGCTGGTGGAGCGCATCCGCGCCGGCGACACAGAAGCGATGGAAGAGTTGTATGGCCTCTTCTCCAAAGGTGTCCGCTTCTATCTGTGCCGGCAACTGGGTCTGCAGGATCTCGACGACCGGGTGCACGACGTTTTTCTCATTATTACGCAGGCCATTCAGAACGGAGAACTGCGCGAACCCGAGCGGTTGATGGGATACGTGCGCACGGTGGTTCGCCGCCAGGTGGCAGCTCGCATCGACGCTAACGTGCACGCGCGCCGCTGCCAGACCAGCCTCGAAGGCGGCGTCGTGCTCCGCGACCGCGCTCCTGATCCTGAGCGGAAGGCCATCCAGGGACAGAATCTCGAGGTCGCTCTCCGCATTCTCAACAGCATCTCCAAGCGTGACCGCGAAGTGCTGGTGCGCTTCTATCTCAACGAACAGCCCGCCGAGCAGGTCTGCCGTGAAATGGACCTGACCGAGACCCAGTTCCGCTTGATCAAGTCCCGCGCGAAGGCTCGCTTTGGCGAGTTGGGTAGGGCGCGGCTCGCACGGCGCGTTGGTTTTGCCGCCAAGTTCAGGGAAATGCGGTCTCTTCCCAAGGAACGTTAACTTTCTGCGTAGATTCTTTGAGAGTTCTTGGATCCTGTCTGCACCTACTACTTCGAGGAGACCGGAGTATGCCGCAAATACTCGATCATCTGAAAGAGGAGGAACTGGAGCAGTATTGCCTAGGCGGCCTCGTCGAAGCCCGCTGCGTGCGCTTAGAAGAGCACCTGCTCGTGTGCGAACCGTGTTGCAACCGGCTGGCAGAGACGGACGCCTTTGTTGCCGCGATGCGTCAAGCAAGCCGCCAGTGGAGTGAGGACCATGCGGGAGTGCCCGCTAGCGGCATCATAGCCGGCCGCACGCGTAGAGAGTGGCTGCCCGGCCACCTGGTTCCGGTGTTCGTGATCGCGGCCATGCTGGTGGCTTGTGCCGCGGTGTGGTCCGGCCGTCGTCCCGCCGTTCCGGCGCCGTTGCCCTTTGCTGTCGAACTGACTGCTTTGCGCGGGGCCGCGCCGGGCCACGCGCCGGCCGGGCGCCCCCTGCTTCTGGGACTGGACCTCAACGGCTTAAATGTTGCCCAGCCGCTGGCCGGCCATGTGGTGGATAGCTGGGGCGGCCGCGTTGCCGGGTTTCCTGTCGGCCCGCGGGCGAGGCTGAAGGCGCTGCCTCCGGGCGACTACTTCGTGCGCATCTGCAGAGGCTCCGGCGAGCTGCTTCGCGAATACGCGCTGACGGTCAAGCCGTAGCGGCGTGCGCCGACGGGCGTACTCCGGTTGCGAGATTTGGGCCCTGGACCACGCTAGAATACGCTCATGAAGGGTTCGGGCGCGACCGCCGCGGCCAGCATCGAACGCTTCCTCCAGGTTTCCCTCGTCGCTCTGGTCGCGACTGGCGCGTTGTCCTGCGCGGTTTGCGGATGGTGGGATGCGCCCACGCTGGCGCTCACCGCGGCGGCCCTGGCCTGGCGGATCGCCTGCCTGGCCGGCACGCCGCTGATCCCGTCTCCGGCGGCCGTAGCCGGCATCGCCCTCGGGTGGTGCGGATATTCTCTCATCGACGCCTGGAACGGGCCGCGCGGCTTCCCAGGCGCGTCCATTCCGCTGCTCTTCTTTGTGGCTGCGGCGAAGCTGCTCGTCGCCAGAACCGAACGCGATCGTTTCTGGGTGGCGGTGATCTCCTTCGCCGCGCTGCTGGCTGAGGCGCTGGATTCCACCGGCCCCGGCTTCTTCCTGGGACTGGCGTGCTTCGTGCCGTGTGCAGTGGCCGCGCTCGCGGCCGCCGAGGTACTCCGCGCGCTCGAGGGCGCCGCGCCTCAATCGCCTCCGCGGCGTTTGGCGCCGCGGTTGGCGGTGCTCGCCGGTTCCGCCGCCGCGGGCATACTACTGCTGGCGGCTGGCCTGTTCTTCCTGCTGCCGCGCACCTCCGATGCTACTCAACGTTGGCAGGCTTCCCGCCGCCCGCACCTGGAGGGATTTTCCACTCGCCTCACGCTTCGCGAAATCGGCGAGTTGAAAGCCAGCTCCCGGACTGTCATGCACATCACCATTTTCAGTCCGCAGCCGGTGGCTGGACTGAAATGGCGGGGGGGCCTCTTGACGGTCTTCGACGGCAGGCAGTGGACCAACCCCGAGCCAGTGACACCGTTGTCGCCCACCGCGGGCCATTTCGCGCTGGTTCCATCGGCCGAACGCCTGGCGGGGCCGCACATCTCCTATGACGTGGAGCTCGAACCAGCCGATTCCGACGCCCTATTCTTCGCCGGGGTACCGGAAAGCCTGGATCTGCGCGATGGAACCGTCCTGCGGGGTTCCAGCGGACTGCTCCGCCTGGAGCGCCGGCCGCCGGGTGCGTTTCGCTATTCGGCGTACAGCCGCGTGGACGAGCCGCCCGAGCCATCGCGTGCGGTATATTCCTTGCCATCGCTGGACTCCGGCGACACCGCGCGCGATCTCCAACTGCCTGCCTCGCTCGACCCGCGCATCGGCCGGCTGGCGCGCGTTTGGGTGTCAGGCGGCGCCTCCGATCTGGACCGAGCCCGCGCCATCGAAACCCGCCTACGGACCGCCTTTGGTTACACGCTTGAGCTGCCCGCCGCCACCGCGGACCCGCTGGCAAACTTCCTGTTCGTCCGCCGCCGCGGCCACTGCGAGTACTTCGCTTCGGCGATGACGGTGATGCTCCGGACCCTCGGTGTCCCGGCGCGCATGGCCACCGGTTTCCAGAGCGGAGTCTACAACCGATTGACCGGCCAGTGGCTCATCCGCGCTTCAGACGCCCACGCCTGGGTGGAAGCCTGGCTCCCTAGCCGCGGGTGGACGACATTCGACCCTACCCCGGCGGACCCGGGCCGCGCCACGCCGCCCATTTTCGCCAGCCTCACCCTGTATCTCGATGCCGCGCGCAGTGTCTGGAGCCGGTGGGTGGTCGACTTCGATCCCAGCCGCCAGGGCGCGCTCGCCGACCGGCTTGACGAAGCCGCGCGTCTCGCCGGTATCCGCTGGTTCGATTCCCTATGGGGCACCGGCAACACTTGGGAACAGCGCGCCGCGGGCTGGCTGCGCCGTTTCGGTCCACCGGCTGCGGCGGCGATTCTGCTGGCCGCAGGCCTCTGGATCTTCGGCCCTCGATCCATTCGCGCCCTGCGCTTCCACCTGCGCATCCAGCGCGCTCGCCGCAGCCCCACCACGGCTGCCGATGCGACGCTCCTTTACCGGCGTATGCTGGCCATCCTGGAAGGCCGCGGCTACCACAAGCCGCCGTGGTTCACACCGGCCGAGTTTGCCGCTTCAATACCCCCGGGCCCGCTGGCGGCAGCGGCCAGGGAATTCACGGCCACGTACAACGCCCTTCGTTTCGGGCACCGCGCCCCCGACCGTCCCAGGATTTCGAGCCTGCTGGAAGAAATAGGCCGGCTGTAAGCGCGCCCCGTCCACCGCGCTCCCAGAGCCGCAAAAAGCACACGACTTTTCATGCGCCGCCGGGTTCATGGAGGAGGGTGCGGGCCACACCCCGATACTCGACGGCCGGGCTTGACGTATAATCCACTGCGGGGGGAACCACACGCATGAAGCGACGCGTAGCTTCGCTGTTTGCACTGTCCTGTCTGTTGGCCGCGCCGATCCTGGCGCAAACCACCATCGGCGGAGGGAGTTGTAATTCCGCGGACTTGAATGGGGCCTACGCTTTCACCATTACTGGGCGGCAGGTCTCGACAGCGGAGACCTCGGCCATCGCCAGGAGTCACATCACGACCGCCGGAACTTTAACGAACGTTTTCCAGGCGAACGGTTCTGCAACCTTTAACGGGCTCAGCACGGTCACGATCACCCTGTCTGCGGGCACCAATCAGACCGTTTCGTCGCCGCTCACGTGGTCGGGCACTTATAGCGTCCAATCCAATTGCGCCGGCGTCATCAACATCACCACGGGAGGCAGCGCCACCTTGAATCTGGCGATCTTCCAGGCGACTCAGAACCCCGCCACCTTCAACTTCCTGGTGAGCGGCAGCGATGCGACTTACTCCTACTCCGGCAATGGCAACACCCAGCCCGTCCTTTGTTCAGCAGGCACCTTCTCCGGCGTATACACCTTCAGCGCCACCGGGTTTGCTCTTACTGCCGGCGCCGTGAGCGGCGCTGAGAATGGCACCGGGCTGCTGCAGTTCGACGGGGTAAGCCAGGTGATCGCGAACATTTCCATGGCGACGCTTGGCGCGGCGCCCAGCGCGCTGACTCTCACGGGATCTTATTCGATTTCGTCCAGCTGCATGGGGTCAGCCACGCTCACCGATGCAAGCGCCAACTCTTACACGATGAGCTTCAGCATCTACAACGCTACGGTGGCCAATGCCGCCTCTTATGTAGGGTTCGCGCAGAGCTCGAAATTCCTGGTAGGCGGCAATGTGCATGCTACATACGGCCAGCCGGTGCCGACTGCGGTGGTTCAGAGGCCGGACGCCACGCCGGCGCTGGCGGCGAAAGCCATTTCCGCCAACCGGGGAGGACGGGCATGACATCCGCACGCACAGCCTGCTTGTTTGTGTTTGCCTGCCTTCTGGCGGCTCCCGCGATCGCGCAAAACCAGATCGGCGGCGGGCCCTGCAGTGCTGCGACCCTGAAAGGAGCGTATGCGCTGAGCCTCAGCGGCCGCGGGATCTCGGCTTCCGGCGGCTTCGCCGGTTCCATCCAGGCGGTCGGCACGGCCACCTTCGACGGCGTCAGCGAAGTCACTTTCACCGGAATCGTGAATACAAACCAGGTTACCGGCACCCCGTTCAGTTATGCTGGATCCTACACCCTGGCGTCCAATTGCTATGGCCCGATTAACTTCGTTTCTGGCGACAGCACAGCGACGTATAGTCTGGTAGTTTGGGCTGGAGGCAGTGCCTTCGAGGCTACCGGCTCGGACGCCACTTACGTCTATTCCGCCAGCGGCAACAACACTTACCCGTCCGCCTGCGCCCCGGCTACGCTGTCGGGCGCCTACTCATTCACTGCCAGCGGTTTCACGTTGTCCGGAGGAGCGCAAAGCGGCTCCGGCGAGGAGGCCGGCGTGCTCCAGTTCGACGGCCAGGGCAACGTCACCGCCAGCTATATCGACTCTGCCGGCGGAACAGCGCAGACTCCGATCACCGCTACAGGGACTTACACGGTCACATCGGCCTGCCTGGCCTCCGCCACGCTGCTCGATAGTACCGGCAAGACAAACACGCTGAACTTCGTCCTCACCGGCACCTATGGAGGCTCCGCCGATGTGACTTTCGCCAACCCGGACTTCGTCCGCGTAGGCGGCGCCCATTCGGAGTTTCTGAATCCGACGCAATCGATCGGAAATGTCTCCAGTTATGCGGTGAATTCGACGCCGCCCGGCAGCGTGTTTGTGCTGTTCGGCACGGATCTTGCCGCCAAGGAGGAGCAGGCGGTCCTCGTGCCCCTGCTGACCACGTTGCTCACCACCACGGTGAAAGTGAACGGAAAGCCTGTGCCGTTGTACTACGTGTCCCCCGGCCAGATTGACGCGCAAATGCCCTGGGAAATCCCGGGTGGCACCGTGGCTTCGGTGGTGGTCGAGAACGGGCTCTCGATCAGCAACGCCGCGGCGGTCTATGTCCCCGCTACCGGCACGCCGGGAATCGACGTTTACAACACCGATCGCGCCGTTGTGACCGACCCCAATTACAACGTCGTCGGGTCCGCAGGCACGCCGGTCAATGTCGGGGATCCGGTGGTGGCGTGGTTCACGGGCGGCGGACCGGTCCAGGCCGCTGGTACCCTGGTTACGGGCGCGCCGGCCCCGAACGGACTCTCACCAGTCACCGGGAACTATGTAGTGACCGTCGGAGGCGTCCCGGCTCATGTCGATTACATCGGCCTGACACCCGGGTCGATCGGGCTCTATCAAGTGAACTTTGAGATCCCGCAACTCGACAAGGGCACTTACCCCCTGCAGATCAGTATCGCAGGCCAACTGTCGAACAAGCCCGTCATATCTGTAGGAAACTAGGGCGGCACCAACCGCTTCCTGCCGGCCGCAACTCCGATCGGAGCCGCGACCGTCAGGGAGCGGTCTTGGGTTCTCACTACGACGCTCCGAGCGCGTCCCGCTACTCCTCGCCGCTTGCCGCGGCGCCTGTATTCATCGACCGGTTGTCCCGGCAGATGCCTCGTTTGGATGAGCGGATAAACGCCACCAGGTGGAGCGCTTCCGGCGTTGCCAGGGCTTCGATCTGTTCGAGTGCGTCCTTGCGCGGCAACCCGGAGCGGTACAGCAGCCGGTAGGCCTGTTTCAACGCCGCAACCGTCTCGCGCGAAGCGCCGGCGCGGCGCAGCCCCACCAGATTCAGCCCGTGAGCCGCGCAGTCAAACTCCGACACCAGGAAGTAGGGCGGAACGTCCTGCGCCACCCGCGTATTGGCCGCCACCATGCACAACCGTCCCACCTTGGAGAACTGATGAACGCCGACGCCGGCGGACAGGAACGCGTTGTCTTCGATCTCGGCGTAGCCGCCCAGACTGGTGCTGGGTCCAATGGTGATGTGGCTGCCCAGCTGGCAGTCGTGTGCAATGTGTACGCAGCTCATCACATAGTTATCGTCGCCCAACACGGTCACCGCGCCCGGCTTCGTGCCGCGCGAGATGTTGACGTACTCGCGCAGGATGTTGTCGCTGCCCACCCGCAGATAGGAGGCATCCTCCTCGCGGAACCTCTTGTCCATCGGGTCAGTACCGAGTTGGGCGCCGGAATAAAGATGATTGCCCGCGCCGAGCGTGGTGTAGCGCTTCACGATCACAAACGGATCCAGCCGATTATGCGGCCCGATCTCTACTTCGTCTTCGACGATGCAGTGCGCGCCGATCATGGCGGTGGGATGAATGCGCGCTCCCGGATGAATGCTGGCGGTAGTGGCAATGTTGGGTCCGGATGGGATCGGTTCCATGTTTTCGGAGCGCGCGGGCGATAGCGCGCGTCAAGCTGATTCTAACCCAAATCGCACTTCCGCCCGGCTATGCAAGAGATTGGCAGGCCACGCTTTAGCCTGCCCGTGCCTTCATTCCCCGGCGACCACTCGGCGCTTCTTAGGAACGACGCGCGTGTGGCAATCGACGCACTGGAACGAGTGGATGTTGTGGCGGCTGGCGCGGGAGCGGAAAGTGGTATCCATCTTCTCTACATCCAGGCCGCAGTTGGACATTTTGGGGTGGCAGTTGGCACAGGAAGCGCGCGTCTGCTCGCCGTGGCCCTGATGGCAGGCCAGGCAACTGATGCCCTCGTGGATGCCGACAGGCGTCCGGTCATCGCCATCGCCCGCCTGCATGGCTGCGCTGGCGGCGTGGCATTGGTAGCAGAGCGCCTGGCGAATGTCCGGACTCATCTTCACCAGCCGCTCGCCCTCGCGCATCCCGGGCAGCGGCAGCGAGGCCAGCGCAATGTGGCCCTGCGCCCGGCGATCGAACAAAGCCAGCGACGGCGACGAGAGCGGCTGCAAGCTGCCGGCCGCATCCGGCCGCCGCACGCGCGGTCCTTCCGGCTGTCCGGGCCGGTGCATCTGGTGGCAGGCCAGGCACGGAATGGCCGCACGGTCCGCCCATCGCGCATCCACCAGCCGCCACGGCCCTTTCGTATCGACCGGTGTCACCATGTCGCGCAGCGCTCCCTGAAAATGCATCCCGTGACAGCGGAAGCAGTCCTCCATCAGGACGCGTTTGTGGTTGTGCTCCGTGTCGGTGAACACTTGCGCGTAGGTCATGGCGTGCGGGCCGGCACTCCAGGTGGCGAATTCCTCCTGGTGGCAGTTGCGGCACCGCTCCACCACGCCCTCCACATCCGACCACTGGTGGAAGCGGATGTGCTCCGAAAACTGGCCGCGCGCATGCTGATCCAGCCGCCGCGCGTTGCCGGTCTGCAGCACGCCGCCATGGCAGTCGGAGCACGCCACGTTGCGATGCGCCGACCCCAGCCACGCCGAGCTCGAGTCCCCCATTTCGTGGCACGTTCCGCAATACCCCGCGTTTTGCGGCTTGGGGCGCACATTCGGATAGACAATCGCCGCCGCAATCGCGATCACTCCCAGCCCGGCGAGCCAGAACTTCATGCCCGCCGCTCCTTGACGATGGCCGCCGCCACGCGATACGCATTGGCCAGGATGGTCAGCGCCGGATTGAACCCGCCGTTGGTGACGTGAACGCTGGCATCGGCCAGGTAGATGTTGTCGGCTCCGTGGATCCGGCAGCTGCGATCCACCACGCTGGTTTTCGGATCGTTGCCCATGCGGCAGGTCCCCGCCTGGTGCTGGCCGCCGCTCAAATCGAGCCCGGGAACGCTGGTCCAGGTGCGAATCGCGCCGGCCTCCTGGAGCCACTCGGCCGCTTTCACCACCACGGACCGTGCCACCTCCACGCTGTGCGGATGGCGTCCGCCGGAAAGCCGCGCCACCGGGATGCCCCAGAAATCCTTCACCCGCGGATCCAGCTGCGCGCGCGCGTCAAACACGGGCATCTCCTGCACCGGGCCCATAACGGCAATCGAACGGCGGTAGAACTGCCGCATATAGTCTTTGTGCGCGCGGCCCCACCTCGGCGTATCCTTCGGCGTCATTCCCGTGAACTGGATCGGCAGCCGGATGAACTCGTTCGCCAGCATGGCGCCGCCCCGCAAGCCCGGATTGCCGTGATTGAAATCGCAGATGGCGACGCTGGCGCCCGGGCCCACGTCGTCGTAGGTGTCGAAATCGAACAGCCCTACGGCGCGCGGGTAGGCGTGCCCCTGCAAATTGCGCCCTACCCAGTCGTAGCGGTTTCCCAGGCCGTTGGGATGCAGCCGGCTCCTGGAATTCAGCAGCAGCCGCGCGGTTTCGATGGCACCCGCGCTCACCACCACCAGGCGGGCCGGCTGCGTTTGCAGACGGTTGCCGGCATCGAAATAAGTGACG
>Ga0181535_10003537_pt1 | contig 18063 bp, 17 predicted proteins | sample PEATcosm2014_Bin_44_FD_119774 | JGI IMG/M metagenome (GOLD analysis project Ga0181535, IMG submission 119774) | Peatland microbial communities from MTU Mesocosm Facility, Houghton, MI, USA - PEATcosm2014_Bin17_30_metaG | ecosystem: Environmental > Terrestrial > Soil > Wetlands > Peat | place... | reverse complement strand
ATGCGTGCCTGTCACCTTCCGGAATTTGACCGCATATTGCGATGCCGTGATTTCAAAATCAGCGGGCACCCAGTCGCCTCCTGGATTGCTGCGAAACGCTTCCAGCCGCTTATTGTGCATGTCACAACGTCCGATGTCTGACAACCGGAGCGACAAGAGGACTCCAGCGCCTCCCGCCATCCAAGAACCGGGCCAGCCCGTCTTGAGGCATGACTCTTGCGTTATTTGCGCGGGACCCGAGGCAAGTGCATGAAAACCTTTCTCGATTGGTCGGCTTATGACACTTATGGCATCGGCTATGCCTATTCCGGCATTCCAGCGACTGGCGGTAATTATGCCAAGGCAGTCGCCGTGTGTATGCATAGCCGCGATTGTCAGAATACGGGCAAGGGCGTGATGTGCCCAAGCTACCGGATCACCGGCGAGCGCAAACATTCGACCGAGGCGCGCGTGGCGGCGTTCAAGGCGGCGCTGCATGAAGGCACCGGCGCGCGCGCCTTCGCCGATCCCCGCCTCGACGAGGCGATGGATCTCTGCGTCTCCTGCAAGGCCTGCAAGAAGGAATGCTTGAGTTCGGTCGATATGACGCTGATCAAAACTGAATATCTCGCGCAGCGGCACGAGATTTTGGGTGTGCCCTGCGCATGCGGCTGTTTGGAGGGTTGCCGCTATGGGCGGGGCGCTATCGCACCTTGCTCCGATTTGCCATCGGCCTCCGCAACCGTTCTCAGTGGATCGCGCACAGCCTCGAAAAATGGCTTGGCATTACAGCCAGGCGTCCCATTCCCATGCTCGCCAAGAAGCCTTTCACCGGCTTTACGTCGGGCGGGGTGGCCCCAAGCGGCGACGTCATCCTTTTCGTCGACACCTTCTGCCATCATTTCGATTCCGGAATCGCCGAGGCTGCCACCACTGTGCTCGAACATGCGGGCTATAAGGTCCGCATCGCGAAACCAGCGCCTGGCGACGCCGAGCCGGACCGCCCGCTTTGCTGCGGCCGCACTTTTCTGACCACCGGCATGGTCGAAAAAGCACGCCGCGAGGGTCAACGCGTGCTTGCCGCGTTCCGTGGCGAAATTGCAGCGCAAACGCCCATTATCGGTCTCGAGCCCTCTTACCTCCTTTCGCTTCGAGACGAGCTCTATAGCCTTGGTCTTGGCCCAGAAGCCGGTGAACTCTGCAAGCAGCTCTATTTGATTGAGGAGTTTCTCGCCCGTGAACATCAGAACAAAGGTTTGCGCCTCAACCTCAAACCCATTGATCTGCCGAAGGCACTGTTGCATGGCCACTGCCATCAAAAAGCGTTCGGCGTGATGAAGGCGACGCGCAAGGTCATAAGCTGGATTCCAGGCTTTTCCTACGACATCGTCGAGACGAGTTGCTGTGGCATGGCTGGCAGTTTCGGGCTCGAAGCCGAGCATTACAATGCATCGCTGCAAATGGCGGAACTTTCGCTGCTGCCCGCGGTGCGTGCAGCGAGTTCCGATGCACCGATTATCGCCAATGGGTTTTCCTGCCGCCATCAAATCGAACATGGCAGCGGGCGCCGGGCGGTTCACACCGCGACCCTGCTCCGCGATGCGCTCGTTTTGAATTGAGGGGGCATCGGACAGGTACTAACCAGCAGGGAGCGCGCAGCGTTGCGTTGCCGCGGCCTGTTTCTTGCGTGCCATTGTTCAACTTTGGAGATTTGTCGGAATGGCGACAATCCTGTTCTGGCATAGGCCTAGCTGGCGCACAAATGCACGGCATGAAAGGTTGCTGGCCGCCTACGGCCACGCCCGTGACCCTGCACGGTTTTCCACCCCTAGCCGATCGCCGAGGGGTTTTATGGTGCCGCATCGCGCATCAAAAGATCAGCAATGCCCAGCATCAGCCGTTTGCAACTGAGCCGGGCTTGCTATGAGAACGCCCGCGCCTCCGCCCCTCAAGCGTTTCATTTGGGATATCCAGTTCATGGTGGAACTGGCAGAAAGCGAACGGGAAATTCTTGTGATCGGCCGCGACCTTATGGCCCGGCTCGTGGCGAGTGATGATTGGCTGCCCGATGCCTTTGCCGTGCCCGATGCAGAGCAATGTCAGCATCACTTGCTCTATAGCGATGGTCTCGAACGTTTTTCCGTGGTCAGCACCGTCTTTGACGGAGGCCAGTCACTGCCCGCGTGCCAAGACAGGATCTGGGAGATCCGCGGTCTGCTGCGCGGCTCCATTGGTGCTCAGCACTTTCTATGGGAGCCTGGCAATGCGCCTCGGCCCAAGGACGAAGTCAAACGCGTCAAACCCGGTTCGGTCGATGTTGTCTCGCCCAAAAAAGTGGAGGCCATTCAATTGTCCAACGCGCTCCCAGGGACCGTTTCCATCAGCATCCATGTCTATGGCGGAGACTTTGGTAAAAACCTTCGTCATGCGCTTTATGCTGATGGCACGGCACACGCTTTTATATCCACCTATGCGAACTCTGACGATTCACCAGCCTATGACATTTGGTCGATCAAAACCGAAATCTGCGATTGATCACGTCGCTTTGAAGGAAACCATCCAAAACCTGTCAGAGAAGCAACACAGACACATTGGGGAATAAAGCATGACCGACATGGCGGAACTAAAAAAGCGCAAGGATCCGCTCAATCTGGCGATTGTGCATGTCGACCCCGATGCGTTCATCGCGAATTTGATGGGCTGGCTGGAAATTACCGCCTTTATTACGGCGCAGCGGGCGGGCGAAGCGGAAACTCCCGCAGACGGGATAACCCCGAAACTGCCACCAGAGAAATTGCGAAACGGCGGCGTCCACAATGTTGGCAATGATGCGATCTTCGCATTCTGCATGACGGCGGCGATGAAAGGGGACAAAGCAGCCGTGGATAAGGTCGAGAGCGCACTCGTGGAGAGCATGGGGAAAGATTTCCCTGGCTCGTTCGGCCTATGGCATTTCCGGGGGACGATCGACGCTCCGACGACGCTGGAAGATTTTGTCGGTCAGGCTGGTAAGAAATTGCTGTTGGGTGATATCCCGCCGCCGCCGCTTCGTGCAAAAGAAAATTGGAATACGGGTCTGCGCTTCTTCGAGAAGGCGCGCAAATCCAATTTCATCCATGAGATTATGTATCCTTTGGCAAAATGGACCCGCGAGCGGGGCAACGAGATCTTGGACAAAGGCGTGGCCTTCCTCCAGCATATTGAAGATAGCGTTCCGGTTTTGCGTGAGGCCTTGGATGACCCCCGCAATGATCAGCCTTTCATCGCCAATTTCCTTATGAAGCTGGCTCCGGCCGTGGACACGGAGCTGAACGAAGAATATCAGGGATTTTTGCGATCCTTGGCTCGCCGGTAGACAACTTGGCCATGGCTCTCACACAGCCTAGTATGTCCGATACACATGATCATTGTAATGAGTGACGCGAGGATTTGATGCCGCTTTACGCTTACACTTGCCAAGACTGCAATGCGGATTTCGAGCTCTTGGTTCGCGCTTCCGACGTTCCGGCCTGTCCCTCCTGCGGCAGCGAGAAATTGCAACAGCAAGTTGCCAAGATCTGCGTCGATATAAAATATCCGGCTATAGCAAAATCATGGCGCCGTGCCGCGGCCGCAGGTGGAGATGTCTCCAATTTCAGCAAGCAAGAACTCCAAATGAAAAAGAGCTAATGTCCCTATCGGCGCCAGATGCTTGCGAGCCAAGGCTGCCTTTCGCGCGGAAGTCCGGCGGGGCGGTAATAATGGGTGAGTTCGACAAATCCCGCCGCTGATCCATAGCGCCGCCACGCCTCCGGATGATGAAATACGCCGTAACGCCCGTCGCTCCAGCCTTCCTCATTGTTGCCGCGCGGGATCGAGCTGAACAAAATGCCGCCCGGTTTTAGAGTGGCGTGTAATTCCCTCAGCACACGCGGCAATTCCTGGCTTGGGACGTGAAAAAGCGTCGCATTGGCGAAGACGCCGTCGAAATATTGATCAGGCAGATCAAGTTTCAGAAAATCCTGCTGCCAGACTGTGCAGCCGCTATGGGACCGCGCCATGGCGGCAAAGCGCGCGGAACCCTCCACGCCTATTGCGGTATGGCCAAGCCCGGCAAAGACTTTGAGATCACGCCCTGGCCCGCAGCCAAAATCAAGCAATGTGAGAGGAGTTTCACCAGCGATGTGCTGAAGCATTGCCGCTGTGTTTTGTGTAACATCATGCTTGCGCGTGCCTTCCCAGAACGCTTCGGCGCGCTGGTTGTAATGGTCCAGGGTCCGGTTTGCGATGTCTTCCAAATTTCGCTGATTCAGATTCTTTTGGATAGCAGCCTCTAGTCTTGCACTTCCAATGTTTCAACGCCGAGCACCCGTTCGAGCACACCGGCGGGATCCCGGTCTTTCATGAGGGCGGTTCCCATAAGGACTGCCTTAGCGCCGGCTTTACCCATGCGTTCGAGATCCTCGGCGGTGCCTAATCCGCCTTCCGCGACGGCCAAGACCTTTTCCGCGGGGATCAGCGGCAACAGCGCTTCACAGGTGCCAGGATCGAGTGCGAAGCTATGGATATCGCGATTGGTGACACAGATGAATTCGGCGCCAATAGAAAGCGCGTGGTCAAGCTCGGCCTTTGTATGGACTTGAACCAGCGCATCAAGCGCAACCGCCGCGGCCCGCTCGCTAAATTCGGCTAGCTGCTCGCCGAGAAGACCGGCGGATAAGACTACCGCATCCGCGCCGGCCAGGCGCGCTTCGAGCATCTGATAGATATCAACCACAATGTCTTGCGCGAGGACAGGAATCTGGACGGCATGATGAACCGTAGCAAGGTCAGAAAAGGAGCCTTGGAAAGTGCGGCGATCGACGGCAACGGATAGGCACGTTGCACCTACCGCTTCGAAATCCTCGGCCAATGCTTTGTAAGGGATGACCTTTCGAAAGGAACGGTCGAAGGGAGAGGCCCCTTTCAATTCGGCGATCACACCCGGCTTACCCGACGCTTTGAAATGCGCTGCCAACGCGCCTTGAAAGCCGCACGACATCGGCATTTCGCCGATTTTTCCCTGGAGCTGGCCGAGCGAGCGTTTGGCCTTGGCATTATTCACCTCGCTCAGACGCTGAGCAAGAAAAGGCCTGAGAAGACTCCCTTCAGGCAGCCTCATAGGTAAAATTCCCAGGCTTCTGTTGAGCCAAGAGTTGATGCGATAGGAATGGTGCTGTTCATGCCGTCCTGCGGTGATGCTTATTTCTGTTTCCTGACAGATTTCTTAGCTTTTGGCCACAGTTCTGTGGTTCTTGCATGCAAGTTGCTTGCCTCATTTTCTTGCGGCGAGAGACAGCCGATCATAGGAAAGTATGAGAGCGTTTTTACGGGGCTTTAAATGTTCACCAGAGAGTGCAAAGAGGACACGCTCGCCGAAGGTGGAATGCGTGTCGTTATCGCCGATGCCCATGTGATCATTCTGGCGTGGCCCGACAATGGCGTGATCAAAGCCTTTCAGGGGGGCCCGCACACCAATATGCCCCTGACCGAAGCCGAATTCGATGGCACGGTGCTGACCTGCCCCAGTCATTCGTGGTCTTGGGATTTGAATACCGGCGAGCCGGTTCACCCCAAAGAGAGCACGCTTGCCGAATATCCGGTTAAAATCGAAGATGGGCTCGTCTTCATCGATACGGAGGGCGTCTCGCCGTTGTTTGCAGCGCCATGATGCTTCATCGCGCTACCGCATAGACGGAGAGCAGATCATCTTTGGTCATGGCCCGCCACGGTCCTGGTACTTTTGTCCGGCGTCCGAGTCCGCGCTTCACCCCCATACCAGGACAACCCTCAAATCGACCAGTCGTCGGCGAGGTCGTCGATGCGGTCGATGAGGCCGGCCGCGGTGAGCTGCGCGATAATCTGCGCCGCCGCCTGCTCGGCGGTTTGATTGTCGCGGGCGACTATGATCTCGGGCGCCTCCGGCGGCTCGTAGCTTTGACTGATGCCGGTAAAATTCGCGATCTCTCCGGCGATCGCTCGTCTATATAGCCCTTTGGGATCGCGCGCGATACACGCCTCAAGGGGTGTGGCGACGAAAATCTCAATGAATTCATCTTTGCCGAACAACTCGCGCACCATGGCCCGCTCGGCCCGGAACGGCGAAATGAAAGAGCAAAGCGCGATGAGCCCGGCATCCGTCATGAGCTTCGCAACTTCGCCAATGCGCCGGATGTTTTCAAGCCTCTCGGCTTCGGTAAACCCCAAATCCTTATTGAGCCCGTGCCGTACATTGTCGCCGTCAAGCAAAATGGTGTGGATGCCGTGGCCGTAAAGCCGGGCTTCGACGAGATTGGCGATCGTCGATTTACCAGAGCCGGAAAGGCCAGTGAACCACAGCACGGCAGGTTTATGATGCTTGATGCGGGAACGGTCCTGCTTGCCGACGCTGAGGCCCTGAAGATGAATGTTGGCGGCTGGGCGCAGCCCATGCGAGATCAACCCGGCCGCCGCGGTGGCATTGGTCGCGCGGTCGATCAGAATAAAAGCACCGGTCGTATGATTGTCCTTGTAGGGGTCGAAAGCGATAGGCGCGGTCGTGGCGAGGTTGCAGAAACCAACTTCGTTGAGACTTAAGGGTTTTGCCGGAAGTTCACCGAGCGTGTTGACATCGAGGCGGTGCTTGAGCTCAGTCACCGTCGCAGGAACGGTTCTCGTGCCTAATTTCATTAGATAAGAGCGCCGGGGCAATAGTTTATCGCCGCTCATCCAAATGAGATGCGCGGCGAACTGGTCGGAAACCTCGGGCCGCTGCTTGGGATCGCACAAAATATCGCCGCGCGCGATATCGAGCTCATCGGCAATCGTTAAGGTAACTGCGTCGCCCGCCGTGGCGCTCTCGAGGTCACCGTCGGCGGTGACAATGCGCGCGATCCGCGAGTGGCGGCCGGAGCCGGCGACGACAATTGCGTCGCCTGAGCGTATGGTTCCACTTGCGATGGTGCCGGAAAATCCGCGAAAGTCGAGATGCGGGCGATTGACCCATTGGACGGCGAAGCGGAACGGCCTGCCGCCGCCATCTTCCGCGACATCGATGGTTTCGAGATAATCGAGCAGTGACGACCCCTCGTACCAAGGCGTATTGGCGCTCTTGACGGAAATATTGTCGCCGTGGCGTGCCGAAACCGGAATGGGCATGATCGTCTTGAAATCGAGCGCGGCTGCAAACGACCTGAAGTCGGCGGCGATTTTTTCGAAAATCGCCCGATCGAAGCTGGTCAAATCGATCTTGTTGACGGCAAGCACCACATGCCGGATGCCGGTGAGTGAGACAATCGCGGCGTGGCGGCAGGTCTGGGTCAAGAGTCCCTTGCGCGCATCGACAAGCAGAACCGCGAGGTCGGCGCCGGACGCTCCGGTTGCCATGTTGCGGGTGTATTGCTCGTGGCCGGGTGTGTCGGCGATGATGAACGATCGCCGCGGCGTCGAAACATAGCGATAGGCGACATCGATCGTGATGCCTTGCTCGCGCTCGGCTTCAAGCCCATCCACGAGTAGCGCGAAGTCGATATTGTCGCCGTCGGTTCCATGCCGGCGGGAGTCGCGCTCAAGTGCCGCCAGCTGATCATCGTAAATTTGGTGCTGCTCGTAGAGCAGCCGGCCGATGAGCGTGGACTTCCCGTCGTCAACCGAGCCGCATGTGAGCAATCTGAGGGTCGGAAGGGCTGGCGTTTTCATCAGGGGAGGCGGAGAGGCTTGCACGGCATAGAGCATCAAAAATAGCCTTCCCGCTTTTTCTTTTCCATCGAGCCGGATTCGTCGTGGTCGATCAGGCGGCCTTCCCGTTCTGAAGTCGTCGAGGCGCGCATCTCGGCGATGATATCGGGCAGCGTTGCGGCTTGCGAGCGGATCGCTCCTGTCAAGGGATAACAGCCGAGTGTGCGAAAGCGGACGCTTTCCAGGCGCGGGATTTCGCCGGGAGCCAAGGGGAGCCGCTCATCATCGACCATGATAAGAGAGCCATCGCGCTCGACGACGGGGCGCTCCTTGGCAAAATAGAGCGGCACGACGGGAATATCCTCGGCCAGAATATATTCCCAGACATCGAGTTCGGTCCAGTTGGACAAGGGAAACACCCGCATCGATTCGCCCTGTTTGATCCTGGTGTTGAAAAGGTTCCAGAGTTCTGGCCGTTGATTGCGCGGATCCCAGGCATGGGCGGCGGAGCGATGCGAGAAGATCCTTTCCTTGGCCCGGCTTTTTTCTTCGTCCCGCCTGGCACCGCCAAAAGCCGCATCAAAATGCCAAAGGTCGAGGGCCTGGCGCAACCCTTCGGTCTTCATCACCTGAGTGTGGATAGACGAACCCGAAACGACCGGCGAAATGCCGCGCTTCAGGCCCTCCTTGTTGATGTGCACGAGAAGCTCCATCCCGGCCCTTCGCACCGCTTCGTCGCGAAACGCGATCATCTCGCGAAATTTCCAAGTGGTATCCACATGCAGAAGCGGAAATGGCGGCTTTGCAGGGAAGAAGGCTTTTTGCGCCAGATGCAGCATCACACTCGAATCCTTGCCGATGGAATAGAGCATGACGGGGCGCTCAAATTCCGCGGCCACCTCCCGCAGGATGAAGATCGACTCCGATTCAAGCCGGCGCAGATGGGGGGAGACGGCCTTTTTCACATAAATACTCTGTAATACGGATAAATTCACGCGGTTTAATCCGTTAATATTCCCCCGGCTAAGGTTTTGCAATGTGTCCGGCTGATCTCAGCGTCAGAATCGAAAGCTTGGTTCGGGCGCGGGTTTGAGGCAAAGCGGAAGCCCTGCGGCGATGACAACGACCGACTCGCAAGCCTCCGCCAGCGCCTGATTGAGCAAACCCTGCGCGTCTCGGAACGCGCGCGCCAGGGCATTGTCGGGCACGATCCCGCCGCCTACCTCGTTCGAGACGAAAATCACCGGACCTTCAAGCTTACCGACGGTGTCCACGAGGTCTTGCGTCGCAGCTAAAGGATCAAGGCCACTCAAAAAAAGCTTGCCGAGCCATAGTGTCACGCAATCGACGACGACGATGCGACCCGCGCGCGCCTCTCGCCCGAGGGCCGCAGCCAGTGCGACTGGTTCTTCCACCAGCGCCCAGCGCGCATCCCGCGCTGCTGCGTGGTGGGCGACGCGCGCGGTCATCTCCGTGTCACCCGCTTCCGCCGTCGCGATCAAGACAGGATGCCATCCCGAGGCTTCCGCGAGCCGCTGCGCATAGCGGCTTTTGCCTGATCGCGCGCCGCCGAGCACGAGCAGGCTTTTCGTCAACGTGCCCGGCGCGTCAGGTGCGCCATGGATGCGCCGGCAAATCGCTGACGCCGACCGGCGCTACCCCAGCGAGCGCCACCGCGTGATCATTTTCGACGGAGCTGCCGCTGACACCGATGGCACCGGTCAGAACACCCTCGCTATCGACGATCGGCAGACCGCCGGGAAAGGTAATCAGCCCATCATTTGAATGTTCAATGCCAAACAGCGAGCCGCCCGGCTGCGACAGTTTGCCGATTTGCCCGGTGGGCATGCCGAAGAAGACCGCCGTCTTCGCTTTCTTGATGGAAATGTCGATGCTGCCGACCCAGGCATCGTCCATGCGGTGGAAGGCTTTCAGATTGGCGCCTGAGTCGACGATGGCGATACACATTTCAGTGCCAAGTTCCTTGGCGCGCTTGCGGGCGGCCTCGATGGCGCGTTCGGCGTCGACGATGGTGACATGCATGGTTTTCGTTTCCCTGGATTGCTTTTCTCTTCCTCGGGATGCCGCCCCATAGGCACATTAGATCATGAGAGATTCTAGAGGAATCGCTCACAGTCTCGCTCTCTTGGTCTTGCCACGTTATCTTATACAAAAAGTCTGCATCTTTTTGGGGTCATGCTCTAACCCGCAGCAGCCTCTTTCTTGGCGATCGCACGCTTGATGGCCAGCGCGTCTTTTGACAGATCCGCATCGCTCGCCTTGACCAAAAAAGCATCGAGGCCACCGCGATGCTCGACCGAGCGCAGCGCCGAGGCGGTTACCCGCAAGCGGACTTTCCGCTGCAAGACATCGGAAATGAGTGTCACATTGCAGAGGTTCGGCAAAAACCGCGTCCGCGTCTTGTGATTGGAATGGCTGACCAAATTGCCGGTCTGCACAGCCTTACCGGTTAATTCGCAACGGCGGGACATCGATTTTCCTTAAGCTATGATCCAGCCGTTCAACGGCCCTCACCGGCCGGGCCAAATCGCCCCCGGCCGCATGTCTTCCCTTCTGCAATCTGGGAGGCGATGTCTCATAAGCTAAGGGTCGGGAAGCGTCAAGACCGGGCCGCGACGAAAATCGACCGGGAGACCATGCGCCCGGGCATTATCGCAGCGGCAGCGTAGCTTATACCCAGGCCCATTCAAGGGCTCATGACAATGAAGACCGTTGTAAGGGCCGCACTCACGCTCGAGCCAGGTTCGCATCCTTGATCCAGTGTGGCGATGGTCCGCTGCGGTTTCACCCATGTTCCAGCCTACCAGGGGAAATTCGGTCAAAATGCTCTAGTGGCGCGACGATAGGAACACCTGTGCAGCACACTCACCCTGCCCTCTTTTCCTTGTCGTATATCCATGCATTCGTGAGGTCCCAGGCCACCGCGAGAACGACCGGGCCGACAAACAGGCCGGCAAACCCATACGCAAGAACGCCGCCAATGACACCGATGAATGTGACTAGCCTCGGGGTTGCCCCGCTCGTGAGGACAAAGGGTTTCAAGAAATTGTCGATAAAACTGACTGTCGCCATGCAGGCCGTTAAGGCTAAAGCCGGTCCCGTCGTTAATGTGGTCCAACTCCACACAACGACCGGCGCCACGATAAGTAACGGGCCGATTTGAATGATCCCGAGCACCAAAATGGAGAGCGTCAGAAGGCTTGCTCCGGGAACCCCGGCGAACGACATTCCGATTCCGCCGATAACCGCCTGCAAGACGGAAATACCGATCACGCCGCGCGATACGGCGCGAATGGTGGCGCCGGCGAGTTCCACAAACTTCTCGCCGTAAGCCGCGTTAATCCTGAGCGCTAGTCTCGTCGTCGCGGCGACAAGCTGCGGTCCCGGAGAAAACAAAAACCCCGCAATGATCACGGAGGCGAGAAACTTCAGCATTCCCGTGCCAGCACTGCTCACGGTGTTAAGCACGATTTCGCCGAGCGGCTGCAACTGCGGGAGGAGGTCGGTGATGGCGCTGCGCACATTGGTCGATGCGAGCGCCCAATAATCGTAGAGCTCTTGTCCAACTAGCGGCCAATCCTTGATGGCCGCCGAAGGCGGGGGAATCAATTTCCCCGAGTCGAGCCGCTCGATGAAAGTTTTCAAGCCATCGATGAGGCCCAATCCCAGCCAGGTCACGGGTCCGATGACGACCAAGAGCCCAAGTATAGTAATGAACGCCGCCGCCAATACGCGCCGGCCTCCGAGCACCGCCGCCAGCCAATCGAACCCCGGGTAAAGTGCGACGGTCAGCACAACGCTCCAGACGATAAAGGGCAAGAAGGGACTAATGAGGATGAAGGACCAGTAGACGAGGAAGACGATAAATCCGAGGTGAATTGCCGTTTCGACGAAAGTCGCGTTAAGCTGACGATAATCGAACGATTCCGGGTTCTCTTCGGTCTCTGATCTCTTCCGGACATTGGCGCGAACGCGCTGGGTACCCGGCGAGCGATGGCCCTTGAACGATTCTGGGCTCTCTTCAGTCACTGATCTCTTCCGGATATGGCGGCGCACCCGCGGCGGCCTTCGGCTCTTACGGTCATGTGCGTCTTATTGTCCATTCCCTCGCGCATTGCTAGTGCACGCTGTCGTAAACATGACGGCTTTTCGGATTACATCATTCGTCAAATCAAAGAGATATGGTGAAGCGCCGGTTCCAATAAAAATCTTCTCGCGCCAGAACGCGAGCCTTATATCCGCGATCCTCTGAGCGGAGAAACCTCGCTCAAAATCAAAGAGTTAATTCATGTCCTTATCAAAAAAGCCGATCAACATCTCGGAGCCAGCTCTGGGAATGTCCCGGAGACAAGGCCGCAGCCAAAATCGCACTTGCGAGCTGCGTATTTCAATTCGCCAACCGTTTTCGCCCTGATGCGAGCTGCAAAATTCGAATAGGTTGCTGATAACATTGGTTAAATCACTCTCAACCCTGCACAGATTCGGGCTTCATCGGGGATCGCAAGGTTAAAACACCTTTAACCGCACCTTGGTAATTTGCCGCAGTCGCGCTGACGTCGCATGGCGAAACCCTGTCGTTTCCGTACGAACTTCATCGGGATATCAGGTTTGGCTTGTGAAGATCGCCTTCTCAACACCAGCGCGGCCGGTGGAAGGACCAAGCAGAAATGGCGGCGATTGGGCGGCGGCGGCGGAGGGAGCGAATGCGGACAACCACAAATTTTTCGGCACTCGGTCAAATCCCAGAGTCGCTGCACGCCTTTGCCATGCGCCGTGGCGCCGAACTTGCCGGCCTCGGCCTGATGGGGGCCTCGGTTGCGATTGCCTTGGCTCTCTCTTCCTGGTCAGTCGAAGACCCGAGCCTTAACCATGCGGCTCCAGGAGCAGTGCACAATCTTCTCGGCGCGCCAGGAGCTGTTGCCGCCGACATGATCATGCAAATGCTCGGCGTTTCTGCCATCGCGTTTCTGGCACCGGTTTGCCTTTGGGGATGGCGGCTCATCGTCGCGCGACATCTCGAGCGGGTAAATGCAAGGTTGGGGCTGTGGCTCGCTGGCGGCTTCCTGACGGCGGGTCTCTCCTCACTGCTGCCGGTCACGACGCGCTGGCCTTTGCCAACCGGCCTTGGCGGCGTCGTCGGCGATGCCATTCTCGCAGTTCCGAACCGGCTACTCGCCGGACACGGAACTGGGATGCTTGTGTTGGCTGCGATTCTGGCAGGAGGCGCGATTCTCTGCCTGTCGGCCTGCATCAGTCTGCGCGACTACGCTCAAGATGATTTGGGCGAGGACGGGAACGACCCAATCCCGGATCATCTCGGCGCCCCGTCAACCGAGGACCCTGACGCGGCAGGGGAGCCTGGCACCGCGCTCATCTTACTCGGCGCCCTTATTCATGCTGGTCTCAGCCTCAAAGCCGCCGTGACGCGCCAAATCGCGCGCCGGCATGCATCGCAAGCCGGATCACAGCGCGCGGAATTGCGCGAGCGAGAGGGCTTCTTCGAGCGGCCACTCGATCTTGCCGCGGAGCCGCTTCAATGGCCGCGGACCGAGCTAGCGGACGCCAGTTTCGACCCCAATGCCTATGCGCCACCCGCCACTCGCGAGGCGAGCGGGATCCCGCAAGGGCAAAAGCAGGATATAAGCCTCTATGCGCCTCGCCGCATTATTGCGCCAGCAGCGACCGCGCTGAAGCCCGGATCGCGCGCGCTCAAGGAGACACAGCCATCATTGCTCGACCGGCTGGCGCGGCACGACTATGTGTTTCCGCCGCTCCATATCCTCGCTGAGCCGAAAAATTCGGCCGCGAACAAGGTTTCCGAGGACTCGCTCGGCCAGAACGCCAGACTGCTCGAAGGCGTGCTCGAGGATTTCGGCGTCAAGGGTGAGATCGTCCATGTCAGGCCGGGTCCGGTGGTCACGCTTTATGAACTCGAGCCTGCACCCGGCATTAAATCCTCGCGGGTCATCGGTCTTGCCGATGATATCGCTCGCTCCATGTCAGCGCTCTCGGCCCGCGTCGCCGTCGTTCAAGGTCGCAACGCCATCGGCATCGAATTGCCGAACCAGCGCCGTGAGACCGTCTATTTGCGCGAATTGCTTGGCTCCCAGGATTTCGAGAAAACCAAACACCGGCTGGCTATCGCGCTCGGCAAGACGATTGGCGGCGAGCCGATCATCGTCGATCTTGCGCGAATGCCGCATCTTCTCGTCGCCGGCACGACGGGCTCGGGCAAGTCGGTCGCCATCAATACCATGATTTTGTCGCTGCTCTACCGGCTGAAGCCACAGGAGTGCCGCCTCATTATGGTCGATCCGAAAATGCTCGAATTGTCGGTCTATGACGGCATTCCGCACCTTTTGACGCCGGTCGTGACCGACCCCAAGAAAGCCGTTGTCGCACTGAAATGGGCGGTTCGCGAAATGGAGGACCGCTATAAGAAAATGTCGAAGCTCGGTGTCCGCAACATCGAAGGGTTTAACGCGCGGGTCACCGAGGCCGCAGCCAAGGGCGAGACACTAATGCGCACGGTGCAGACCGGCTATGATCGAGAGACCGGCGAAGCGATCTATGAGCGGGAGGCGATGGAGCTTTCAGCTTTGCCTGTGATCGTGGTGATCGTCGACGAAATGGCCGATCTCATGATGGTCGCGGGCAAGGACATCGAGGGCGCGATCCAGCGCCTCGCCCAAATGGCGCGCGCGGCCGGCATTCACCTCATCATGGCAACGCAAAGACCTTCCGTCGATGTCATCACCGGCACGATCAAGGCGAATTTTCCGACCCGCATTTCGTTTCAGGTGACCTCCAAGATCGACAGCCGCACGATTTTGGGCGAGCAGGGCGCCGAACAACTGCTTGGCCAGGGCGACATGTTGTATATGGCGGGGGGCGGCCGCATTTCACGCGTGCACGGACCTTTCGTTGCCGACGGAGAGGTCGAGAAGATTGTCGCGCATCTGAAGACGCAAGGGCAGCCGGAATATCTCGACGCGATCACCAACGAGGACGATGCCGGAGAAGCCGACGACGCCGATGGGCCGGCGCCAGGCAGCATGGACGCCGAGGAAGCAGGCGATCTCTACGACCGCGCCGTCAATATCGTTCTCCGCGACAAGAAGTGCTCGACAAGCTACATCCAGCGCCGCCTATCCGTCGGCTACAATAAAGCCGCATCCATCGTCGAGCGGATGGAACAGGAAGGCGTTGTCGGCGCACCCAATCATTCCGGAAAACGGGCGATTTTGGTGGGCGGCGGGATCGACCGCGGTGCCTTCGATGTGGCGGCCGAGGGGTAATGCGGCAATTCGATCGCGTTCGTCCCCGCGGACGCAAGGGGCTGCCCTCCCGCACTTCGCTAAATTCAACGCATCGAGGTCTTCGCCTGGTTTCCCAAAAAGAACCGCAGCATTTCCCGCGAAGCATCGGGCCCTTGCTGATCAGTGTATGAACCCTCCGGGCTGCCGCCGGACCAAGCGTGCCCAAGTCCCTCGATGGACCAGTATTCCAAATGGGGAACGCCATGGGCATCGTCGATCACGATGCGCCTGTAAGGGCGGCCTCCCGTCACTCCCTCCTGTTGCGTCTCCCGGGCGGAGCCCGTGAGGCCTGCGCGAGCATCAGCTAGGATCATTTCGGCGTTCGACGGATGCACCGATTGATCGGCTGCTCCATGAAAGACAATGATGCGGCCGCGGCCATTCGCGCTCTTGCGATGGCCCTTCCCCCTTGCTGGCGCTGCGGATGACGAGGCGCCGCGCATGGCGGCAAAGGCAGTAACCATGTCGGAGGCGGACCCATAGGCGAGGCCGGAGTGAATCGCCGTCGCGGCAAAAAGTTCGGGATAGGTGGTGCTCATGATCGCCGCCATGGCGCCGCCGGCGGAAAGGCCCCCGACATAGACCCGTCCGGAATCGATCCCGAACTCCGCCATTATAGTGCGCGTCATCCCGGCGATAATGCTCGGCTCTCCTAAATCGCGCAGTTGGTCCGTCCGCTTGAACCAGTTCCAGCACACGGAGGGATTGGCGCTCACTGACTGGGCCGGATATGCGACGATGAAATTATGTTCTTCCGCTAGCCCGTTCATAGCTGTCCCAAGTGCGAAATCGTCGGGGTTTTGCGAGCAGCCATGGAGCATGACAATCAAAGGGCGCTTGCGGCGCGTTTTGCAACTTGGGACATATATTTTATAGTCTCTTGCACCCGCCTCGCAGGTGAAGGTTCGCGCGAGAAAAACCGCCCCGTCCGGCACCGGCACACGCGGCGCTTTATGAAATTTCATAAGCGGCGCAGAGTCATGAACGAAGCGTGGAAGCTCGGTCTGACGCAACAGCTCCAAAACCTCGCCCAGCGGCCTTTTCATGCGGGCGTCGGGACGTCCTTCCGTTGCGGTATTCCGCTTACTGGCGCTTGTCATTGCTGCGGCTTGGCTTGGCTCAGCGATGCTTCTCTCGTATCCCTTGCTGATAAATTGCGGCTCTATCGATCGAGATCTTTCAGAGGATTGTCCTTCCGGCGATGGGCTATGCTGCGGTCCTCCCAGAGCGCGCTGGATCATCCGCGTCGCCTCGATGACATTTTGCGTGCGTATGAGTTGCCGAGCGTGATGCAGGGCGTTGCTGATAATGGTCTTCATGCTGCGATCCTCGTTGGAACAACAGAGCCTTGTGCATCAACCAATGCGATCATAGAGCGCCGCCTTGACCGCTTTGCTCGCCTGAAGAGCGCCAAGGACAGTGATGGACTCGATTGTTGCAAGCGCGAGTTCGGGGGTGACATCTTCGGCGATTGTCGCAAGCCCGACGACTTGAATGCGCAGCTTGCCGCGCCCGGCCTTCACCGCCTCCAAATCTGCGCGGCTATAGTGCCGTATGCCGAGTTCGAGGGCGTGCCGCACGATCGATTGCTTGGCGGCTTCCGCGTGACTGGCGAGCTGGTTGCGAATCGATGTCCTGATGAAGTCGGTGCGATTGGAATAGAAGCCTTCCCGCACCAGCAGATCAATATGACCAAGGTCGACGAATCCGAGGTTGATTGTGATTTTCTCGGTTTCGCCCGGTTTGTCTCGAAGGCGACGGATTTCCGCGACCATGCCCCATCCCTTTATCATCTATATAGATGGTATATGGATGGTTATGCGGGCGGTTCAAGAGAGAAAGCGAGAGAAAATTGAGCGGTCCCCGATTAGAGGACTGCCTTCAACGGGCAAGGAGGCTCAATGCGGTCAATGCCTTGCACACCTCCGGCTACCTAGGCCGGAGACGGCAAATTTGCATGCCCGTGACAACCCATCGTGCGGAGCTGCCATAAAATGTCTTGCGATGACGGAGGAATTACTTATCCGGCGTTATTTTCTTAAGAACAGAGGCACCGAGCTCTTTCGCATGCTCCTCCAGGGCGGTGAACTGCTTCTTTACATATTCGGTTTGATGAGCAACGATTTCCTGCGGGCTCTTTGCTTGAATGAGCTTCTGGGCGTGATCGAACGCTGCCTTCACATTGGCTTCGGTAAAGCTAAGCGCCTTCGCGCTGACGTCCTTGGCGCTCGATTGCAGTGAGGTTGCGGTGCCTTCCGCTTGCGCGGCTGCCTTATGAGCGGCCGCGATGAAACTTTCGAAGGCCTTGCGGGCCTCCTCGACGGTTTTTGAAGTCAAATCACGGATTTCCGGGGGGATTTCATATGGGATCTTAGTCATGGCGCCTGCACCCTTCCCTATATGGCTCCTAGAACAGAGCCAAACTAAGCTGATATCGCGTTGGACCAACAGCGATACCGACATTTTCCTAAAGGTAGAACATTGTAGAATGTGGCCGATCCCGACACCAGAAGAAAAGCGCGAGCGAGCCTGCCTTCCCAGCGAAACGTGGCGCCGGCTTCATAAGATAGCGATGGAAATCATAGCTGAGATGGGCGCGCAGCTCGGCAAGCTTCCGTTCGACCGTATAAGATGCAGCTTTTGTTTTCCGGCGAAACGATAGGCCAGGCGCCAGAGTTTCGCGCATTCCGGTGTGACCCAAAATTGCAGGCCGCCACCATCCGACAGTTTGTTTATGCCTTTATCGCGCGGCTTGGCCGCCCGGAGTGCCATATCGATAAGGGGCATGTTGGTATCTTTTTGCCGCAATCGGCGAGATAACAACAAATATACCAACATTTTGCGCGGATACCACAGACGCCCAGAAACATTTATGGATAAAAGCTCTGTGTTAAACTGTTGGTTATTAGGCTATTTTTGGGTATTTATGGACGCCGATGGATAGTGTGCTGGCTCCCTGAGCAGGACTCGAACCTGCGACCGATCGATTAACAGTCGATTGCTCTACCAGCTGAGCTATCAGGGATCGCGTTTCTTCGCGACGCGCATATAACAAGCCCGCGCCGCCTTT
>Ga0181535_10003534_pt1 | contig 18072 bp, 13 predicted proteins | sample PEATcosm2014_Bin_44_FD_119774 | JGI IMG/M metagenome (GOLD analysis project Ga0181535, IMG submission 119774) | Peatland microbial communities from MTU Mesocosm Facility, Houghton, MI, USA - PEATcosm2014_Bin17_30_metaG | ecosystem: Environmental > Terrestrial > Soil > Wetlands > Peat | place... | reverse complement strand
ACTTCGGACGCCGGCTCAAAACCCTGAAGGGACTCACGCCCTTCGAATACATTTGCAAAAGCTGGACTTCTCAGCCTGAAAGATTCATTCTCAACCCGCTCCAGCAAATGCCAGGACTAAACAAGTAGAGTGATTCCCGATCAGATGGAATCATCTGATCGGGAATCACTCAGATTCAATCAGTTAGAGCATGTTCTGATCAAAAAAGTCAGTGAACTTATTCAGAACATGCTCCAATTGCCTGATCTCACCCAAACAGTTGCAGATGTTTTGGGTGAGATCAGGCAACGACTCTTCTTTTCAAGCGATCTTGCTCTTCAAGGCGTCACTATCCCGACCAAGCGTCGCGAGGACTTTGGCGACGATGCCTTTGGTGTCGAGGCCCGCGCCAGCATAGAGTTTTTCCGGCTTGTCATGGTCGAGAAATCGGTCGGGCAGCACCATCGAACGGAATTTTAGGCTCCTGGCGCCGGTGCCGTCGAGCGCTCCCTCCTCGGCGAGTGCCTGCATGACGAACGAGCCAAAGCCACCGACGGAACCTTCCTCGATCGTGATCAGGACTTCATGGTTCGCGGCGAGACGGAAGAGAAGATCCTGATCGAGGGGTTTGGCGAAGCGCGCGTCGGCGACGGTTGTCGAAACTCCATAGGTGGCGAGATCTTCCGCCGCCTTAAGAGCCTCGGCCAGGCGTGTGCCGAGGGACAAAATCGCGACTTTATTGCCTTCGCGGATGATCCGGCCACGGCCGATCTCCAGGACTTTTCCCGAAACTGGCATGTCGATGCCAACGCCTTCGCCGCGCGGATAACGCAATGCGATTGGACCTTCGTCATAGGCCGCGGCGGTTGCCACCATATGGACAAGCTCGGCTTCGTCGGCCGCCGCCATCACCGTCATGCCGGGCAAGATTCCGAGGAAGGAGACGTCGAAAGAGCCTGCGTGGGTCGCGCCATCGGCACCGACGAGGCCGGCCCGGTCGATGGCGAAACGGACTGGCAATTTCTGGATCGCCACGTCGTGAACGACCTGGTCATAGCCGCGCTGAAGGAAAGTCGAATAAATCGCGCAGAAGGGTTTATATCCCTCCGTCGCAAGGCCAGCTGCGAAAGTGATCGCATGTTGTTCCGCGATCCCCACGTCGAAGGTGCGCTCCGGAAAGACCTTCTGGAAGAGATCGAGGCCGGTGCCGCTCGGCATGGCCGCTGTGATTGCGATGATCTTATCATCCTTCCGCGCTTCCGCAATCAAGGCATCGGCGAAAACTCGCGTATAGGACGGTGCATTCGCCTTAGGTTTCACCTGGACGCCCGTGACAACATCGAATGTATTGACGCCATGATATTTGTCGGTTGACGCTTCAGCTGGGGCATAACCCTTGCCCTTTTGCGTCACGGTATGGATGAGAACCGGCCCGTTGCAGGAATCACGAACGTTCTTCAAAACCGGAAGCAGATGATCGAGGTTGTGGCCATCAATAGGCCCAACATAATAGATGCCAAGTTCCTCGAACATAGTCCCGCCTGCCCAGAAATTCCGCGCGAACTCCTCAGTCTTGCGGGCCCTATCGTAAATGAATTTCGGCAAATGGCGGCCGAGCTGCTTGGCTGTTTCGCGCACGGAGCGGTAAGTGCCGCCCGACACTAGGCGCGCGAGATAGGCGGACAAAGCGCCGGCCGGAGGCGCGATCGACATCTCATTGTCGTTCAGAATGATGATAAGGCGCGTATGCATGGCACCCGCATTGTTCATCGCTTCATAGGCCATGCCGGCGGACATCGCGCCATCGCCGATCACGGCAATCACATTGCCCCTCTTGCCGGAAAGCGTGTTGGCGACCGCCATGCCGAGTCCGGCCGAAATCGAAGTGGAAGAATGCGCCGCGCCAAACGGATCGTATTCGCTCTCAGTGCGTTTGGTGAAACCGGATAGACCGCCTCCCCGGCGCAAAGTCCTGATCCGGTCGCGTCTGCCGGTCAATATCTTATGAGGATAGGCCTGGTGGCCGACGTCCCAAACCAGCCGGTCGTTCGGTGTATCGAAAACATAATGCAAGGCAACCGTAAGCTCGACCACGCCTAGTCCCGCCCCGAGATGGCCGCCCGTCACCGAGACTGCGTCGATCGTCTCATTGCGCAGTTCATCGGCGACTTGGGCGAGATCGCCTTCATTCAGGCGCCGCAAATCGGAGGGCGAGGCGATCGTGTCGAGCAAAGGGGTCTTTGAAAGTATCGTCATAGGCGCCTCTTTCAACACAAGATTGTAGAGCAATTATTGCAAAAGCAGTGAAACTCTCAGAATGAGAAACGAAGAAATTTCTTGTTTAACCGGCCTTTCTCCAGGCTGGCTTTCCTAAATCGTGAATAGCGAACAAAAGCCAAACCTGCAACGCTAACCGGTTTCTGGATGCGATTCGCCGCAGTTTTTCCTCAATGCTGCGACTTTTGAACCACAGTTGATTAACAATCTGGCAGGAATCAGCCAATATCGGCTTGTGATTTCAGATCAGGGCTCAAGGACGGGTTGTCTCATCCTAAAAAAAGGAAACGAGGTTAGCGCCAGGAATTGCGGCACTAACGCATTTGCCGGCTTCCTGTCTCCTTCGGGGCTGGTACACTTCATACCTTACGCCGCGCGGAGCAGCGAGCGCAACGGTGTCTCCTGATCGACGCAGTTGCTGTCTGGCGGATTTGGGCTGCTGCCATCCCGTATATCTCTGCGAGTCCGCCGCGACTCATGGGAGAGGCGTGACTTGATGAAGGCAAGATCGCGACCTTCGTCTCGGGATGGGATTCGGAACGAAGTTTGGCGCGTCGCGTTTCGGGCAGAACAGCGGCGCCTAGACGGAAGCCAATTCAATAAAAGATGGAGCTTAAATCAGTACCTGGCTGCGCAAAGTCTGCAGGTGCAAGAACGCAGAACCACCGTCGTCAAGGAACAGAGATGCATGGATTCCCAGAACGATTCTTCACCTTTTCGGGATGGACCACAGGATTTGAAAATGGCGATTGGGGGCCTTAGACCTCGTTGGGGCTGGATCGTCGCTTTGCGTTGTTTGATTGGCGTCATGGGCGTTGCCGCACTGATCCCTGTCGTATCGGCGACCATCGCGTCGGCTTATACGATTGCGATTTTCATGATCCTTGCCACCGCTGAAATTGCTACCGGTCTTAGTGCCAAGACATGAAGCCCATTTTTGCTTTGGATCTTTGCGGGACTTGCCTATATCGTCGTTGCGGCCTTTGCACTTGCCCAGCCTTTGGTTGCGGCGGCCTTCTTTACTTTGGTGCTTGGCGCGGGATTGATCGCGACCAGGGCGGTTCGGGTCTTCCTCGGGGCGCATCTTGGTGCTCCGCTGCTCACCCCTGTTCTGCTCGTGGGCGGGCTTACGGCGCTGGTCGGAGTATTCATCGTTGCTGGCTGGCGGGAGAACAGTTTCGTGATCTTGGGTGTTCTCCTTGGCTTTGATCTTATGTTTTGGGACTTGGCTTGGATAGGGTTTGGGTTGCACTTACGGCGTATTTGAAGCAGCGACGAAAGTGCCACCCGGGTAAAGATCCTGTGCGCTCGCCGCAGGAATTTCCCTAGTAAGCCCGCCGGTTTGATCGCAACGCGGCAATGCCGCAAAAGGTTGACCATGGCTAAATGGGTTTACACGTTCGGACAGGGCAAGGCCGAAGGAGAAAGCGGTCTGCGAGACCTCCTCGGCGGCAAGGGCGCCGATCTCGCTGAAATGGCTAGGCTTGGGCTGCCGGTTCCACCGGGCTTCACGATCACGACCGAGGTCTGCGCCTATTTTTACGAGAATGGAAAGCAATTTCCGGCAGGTCTAACTAGCGAGGTCGAGACCGCGCTCGGCTACTTAGGCCATTCCACCGGTCACTCTTTTGGCGATGAGCATAATCCGCTCCTCGTCTCGGCGCGCTCCGGGGCAAAAATATCGATGCCCGGCATGATGGATACGGTCCTCAATCTTGGTCTTAACGACATTACCGTCGAGGCTTTAGCGTCAAATTCGGGCGATGCGCGTTTTGCCTATGATTCGTACCGCCGGTTCATCCAAATGTATGCGAGCGTGGTTTTGGGGATCGAGCATCACATTTTTGAGGAGCTCCTTGAATATTATAAAGAAAACAAGGGGGTAACTCTTGATACGGAACTTTCGTCCGAGGATTGGCAGAAGCTGGTGGGCGAGTTTAAGGTTAGGGTGGAAAAATCCTTGGGAAAACCTTTTCCCCAGGATCCGCGCGAACAGCTTTGGGGCGCCATCGGGGCGGTGTTCGAGTCTTGGATGACGCCGCGCGCGGTCAGCTACCGGCGGCTGCACGATATTCCAAGTAATCTTGGCACTGCGGTCACGATCCAAGCGATGGTTTTTGGCAACATGGGCGAGACATCGGCGACGGGTGTCGCCTTCACGCGAAATCCCTCAACCGGGGCGAGGGAGCTTTATGGTGAATTCCTGAGCAATGCCCAAGGCGAGGATGTGGTCGCGGGACTGAGAACCCCGCAATACATCACCGAGGCGGCGCGCAAGGCGGCTAGGGCTCAAGAGCCGTCGATGGAGGCCACGCTGCCAGAGATGTTCGCCGAATTCGCGAGCGCGGCGGATCGTCTCGAAAAGCACTATCGCGACATGCAAGATATGGAATTCACCGTCGAGCGCGGCAAACTTTGGATGTTGCAGACACGCAAGGGCAAGCGCACCAGCAAGGCCGCCCTCCGCATCGCCGTCGAAATGACGAATGAAGGTTTGATCGACAAGGAAGAGGCGATCACGCGCGTCGAACCTGCTTCGCTCGAACAACTTTTGCATCCGGCGCTCGATCCCGATGCCCCCCGCGAAGTCGTCGCCACCGGTCTGCCGGCTTCGCCGGGTGCGGCGAGCGGCGAGATCGTGTTCAGCGCTAGCGACGCCGAGCAAATGAAGAGCGCCGGCCGCAAAGTCATCTTGGTGCGCATCGAGACAAGCCCCGAGGATATTTTGGGTATGCATGCAGCGGAAGGAATTCTGACGACGCGCGGCGGCATGACTTCCCACGCGGCGGTTGTCGCGCGTGGAATGGGAAAGCCATGCGTCTCCGGCGCCGGCACGATCCGGGTCAATTATACAAAAGCGACGATGACGGCGGCTGGCCGCACCTTCAGAAAGGGAGACATGCTGACGATCGACGGCGCCACTGGGCAGGTAATCAAAGGTGTTGTCGAGATGCGCCAGCCCGAACTTTCAGGCGAATTCACCATCCTTATGGATTGGGCCGACGCGGTGCGCCGCCTGGGTGTGCGGGCCAATGCCGACACGCCACGGGACGCACGCGTGGCGCGGAAATTCGGAGCGGAAGGCATCGGCCTTTGCCGTACCGAGCACATGTTCTTCGAGGGCGACCGGATTGTTACGGTCCGGGAGATGATTCTTGCCGAGGACGAAGCTGGCCGCCGCGCCGCGCTTGCCAAGCTGCTACCCATCCAACGCGCCGATTTCGCCGAGCTTTTCGAGATCATGTCGGGGCTGCCGGTCACGATCCGCATGCTTGATCCGCCTCTGCATGAGTTTTTGCCGCGGACCCAAGAGGAAATCGCTGCGGTCGCGAAGGCCATGGGCATTTCGCCGGAAAAACTAAACCTGCGCGCCGCCGAATTGCAGGAATATAACCCTATGCTAGGTTTTCGCGGCTGCCGTCTTGCCATTGCATTTCCCGAGATCGCTGAAATGCAAGCCCGTGCAATCTTTGAAGGGGCGGTCGCGGCCAAGCGCACGACCGGCGTTGCTGTACGGCCGGAAATCATGACGCCGCTCGTCATCGGAAAAGTGGAGTTCGATCTTATCAAGGCGGGGGTTGACCGGGTGGCGCAGGCCGTCACTGCCGAAACCAATGAGACCATTGCCTATTCGGTCGGCACCATGATCGAGACGCCGCGTGCAAGCCTGCTTGCCGGCGAACTCGCCAAGACCGCCGAGTTCTTTTCTTTTGGCACCAATGATTTGACCCAGACCTGCCTTGCCCTTTCGCGCGACGATGCCGGCTCGTTTCTTGGCGAATATGTCGCCAAGGGAATCCTGCCCGCGAATCCTTTCGCAACGATCGACCAGGAGGGCGTCGGCGAACTCATAGAAATTGCGGCCGCGCGCGGACGTGCAACGCGGCCGGACATAAAAATTGGTGTCTGCGGCGAGCATGCTGGTGATCCGGCATCGATCGGATTTTTCGACAAAGCAGGTCTCACCTACGTCTCTTGCTCGCCATTCCGGGTGCCTGTCGCCCGGCTTGCCGCGGCGCAAGCGGCGCTACGGTGCGTGAACAGGAAATAAACTTGAAATAGGTGAGCGGGTTTTAGTAGCCCAATGATGCAGCATTCGCGGCGATCACCCGGCTGGGGAAGCGGCTTCCGCGCTCGGCTGCACTTTGGGCAAGAGCGCTAAATGCGCGATGAGGGTTTGATCCTGTAAAATCGCCATGCGCTCCTTCGGATGGAGCCAGGACATCGCTTCATCGATGGTTTCGGCATCCGACAGCTTGGCATCGGCGAGGGCCCATTCGGCCGGAATATTGCCATTCCGCCGCTTTTGCGGGCGCGGGAGGCAGGCCGCATGGAACGCGCGGAACTGCGGATCGGAATGGAGCAGGTAGAGCCCTTTCGGTATCTCGGCATCAAGACGGGAGCGCTCAGCTGCCATAACATTGGCACGCACGACGACAGGCGGTGTCATTTGCTCTTCCGGAGTGACTAGGAGGCCGACGCGACGCAGGGCGACACCGACGCCACGAAGGCCCGTGCCCCATGACAAGACAATCGCGAGGATGAGGCCGAGAATTGTCGGCGACATCCAGGCAACAAGCGAGGGCGAGATCGAAAGGCCGGCGATGAGGCTCAACACTCCCATCGCGACATGCGAGCGGTGACGGCGTACGATGTCCTCGAACGGAATCGAACCGTCGTCCCGCCGCTGCGGGTCCCAGCCGGTATCGAGGCCGAACACAAAATGCATGACGTGACCAGACTGAATCAACATCATGATCGGAGCGAGAAGGGCCGACATGATAATTTCGAAGAATGCCGAGGCGACAAGCCTGATCGCCCCGCCGGCGCCCCGCCGTGTCGTGCTCTGGATCAAACCAAGGGCTAGCCCGAAAAACTTGGGCAGCAGAAGGATCGTCATGGTAATTTCGAAAAGCGCAAGCGATCTTTGCGGATCGAATCTTGGCCAGGTCGGGAATAAAGTGAAACTGCTCGAGAAATATTCCGGTCTGATGTAGCTTGCCTGCAGAACGAGGATGATACCGACAATAAGTTGCGCCATCCAAAGCGGCGACGATACATAGGCCATGATCCCGGTCGCGAAATGCTGTCGCGACATCGGATGCAGACCTTTTGCTGGCAAGATCCGCAAATGCTGGAGATTACCTTGACACCAGCGCCGGTCGCGCGTCGATAGATCGATGAGCGAAGGCGGACATTCTTCGTAGCTTCCACCAAGACTTGGCAGCATATAAACCGCGTAACCGGCCCGCCGGATCAGCGCGGCCTCGACAAAATCATGGCTGAGGATATGACCGCCGAAGGGGGGCCGCCCGCGCAAAACTGGCAACCCGCAATGCGCGGCGAAAGCCTCGGTGCGAATGATCGCGTTATGGCCCCAGTAATTGCCGTCGCGTCCCATGCAGATCGAGACGCCCGCAGCGATCACTGGTCCATAGATGCGGGCGGCGAATTGTTGGAGGCGGGCAAATAAGGTGTTGCGGTTGACGATCAGCGGAAGGGTTTGAATGATGCCCGCATCGGGGTCTGCTTCCATGGCGGCGGCGAGCGCGACGATGGTTTGGCCGGTCATCAGGCTATCAGCGTCGAGCACAACCACATGCGCGTAGCGGCCACCCCAGCGGGTAACAAACTCCTCGATATTGCCCGATTTTCGATTGATGTTCTTCGGCCTGTGCCGGTAGAAAAGGTGGCAGCCTTGGCCACGAAGCCTCTCGCGCATGGCGAGGTAGGCGTGCTCCTCGGCGACGAAAATTTCCGGATCCGTGGTGTCGGAGAGAAAGAACCATTCGAATGCGCGGCCGAGTCCGCTTGCCGCGACTTCTTCGATCATCGCCTCGAGTGCGGCAAAGACGCGCGCGGGCGCTTCGTTGTAAATCGGCATCACAATGGCCGTGCGCTCATGCAATGCAACCGGGGGCGTGGACGGCTTCGGCGGAAACAAGAGGAGCCATATAAAACCAGCGAAAGCGCTTGTGCAGGCGAGTGCAATCCAGGAAAAATTGGCGACAAAGAGTATCAGAAGCGCCCATTTGAGAAGCGTTATGCCGCCGACCTCAACCACCTTGTACATTTCGTAGGCGCCGTAGGCGGTCAAGCCCAGGCCGCCGCCGAACACGAAAAGCCGCGCCAGCAATATGCCCAAAACTGAGTGGCGGGTGAAATTCCTGTGGCGACCGGCGCGGTTGAACCGGGTAAGGCTTTGCGTCGGCATCGCGAGCGGCGCCTCGTGTGGCACGCAGGAGGACGCGTCCGGCGTAAGGCCGCCGTCGCCGGGACGCAGCCGCGTCACGACCGGATCGGTTGGCATGCTATTGCTCAGAGCGTCCATCGGTAAAGCCAAGTCTCGCTAATGGGTTTGCCACTCGCCTCCAATACAAGGCGCAATTCTGAATAGGATTCGTTGCCAGGATCGATCTCGAACAGGATCCGGCAGGATTTCTTGTCCGCCGAAGTAAATGTCCGGAGGGCGGCAATCGATCCCGGCGAAGCGCTCAAATTTGGTTTCATGGCTTCTGCGTTTTGGGGGAGGCTTAATATGTCACCGGAAAACTCAACAATAAAACGGCGGCGTTTTTGTGAGGAGCCGCGTCCCGAGCGCGACTGTCTGGCGATCGCCAGCGGCGGCTGTTCGGGCGGGTTCCAGCACCAGAACTGCCGGTAGGCAAAAGATGTTTCGCTTCCGGCGGCAAGCGCCTGCTTCGGTTTCCAATAGCCGATGATATTTTGGTTGATTTCGGAATCGGACGGAATTTCGACAAGTTGAAAACCGCCGGCGGACCAATCGCCAATGGGTTCGATCCAGAGCGAGGGGCGGTTCTCGTAGTGCTGATCGTCGTCCTGGTAATGATCGAAATTGCGGTCGCGCTGAAGAAAGCCAAAGCCACGCGGACTTTCATCGACGAAGGTCGAAATCTGCAAAGTATTGCGGTTTGCCACGGGACGCCACAGCCATTCCCCCTGGCCAGTCAGCATCTGGAGACCACTCGCCTCGCTCACGGTCGGCCGCAAATCGTCATCGCGGCGCTCGTCGATCAGGCCGGAAAGATGCGCCGCACTCATCGTGGCGAGGCCCAGATTATCGACAGCCACCCGGGCGAAAAGAGTGCATTCCGTGTCGATGATCGTGGCGTCGCCTGGCCGCAAGGTAAAACGATAGGCGCCAGTCACACTTTCGGAGTCGATCAGCGCGTGAATGACGAGTGCTCCCACAGCAAGCGTCGGACGCTCGATCCAAACTGCGCGGAATGCCGGAAATTCCTCGCCGCGTGGATCGGCGGTCTTGATCGACAAGGCCCTTGCCATGGTTCCCAGGGATTGACCCGGTGCCACGGCGCGAAAAAAGCTTGCCCCCTGAAATATGGCGAGCTCGGAAAAACCGCTCTGGCCTTGCGCGAGAACGCGGAAACCGGAGAAACCTATATCGCCGGTGTTGCTGGGGGCGGCGAGTTTGCCGAAGTCGAAGAGGGCTGGATCATACAGAATGCGGCGGCCTTTGGCTTCCACCACCAGATTGATTTCCAGCGGACTCGAAAAGATGAAACCGCGATGCAAGGGTTCGATCGCGAAACCGGTATTTTCGGCCGCCCAGATCGCGGTCCCCGGGCGCTGACGAATGGCCGCATATTGTTCATAGTTAAGGTCACGAAAGACGCCAAGGATGTCGGCCGCAAGCGGTCTGAATGGGCGCTTCGACAGGCTTCTGGCAGCCTCGATGACCATGCCGGGATCGAAAGAGACGGGGTCTCCCAAGGCAAAGCTATGGGGCGCTTCTTGCTTGGGCGACTCTTGCGCGGCGCAAGGACTGGGGATACCGGCCGGCAGTCCGACGCCAAACGGAGCCGCGATCCCGCCAAGGACCAACCTCAAAACCTCCCGGCGCTCGACCATGAATCCGACTTGGCCGGCGCCTTGTCGCGCCGCTACTCTAGAAAACGCTTTCGTTCCATCTCTATAGCGGATAATCGGGCAAACGTAAGTTCCTATTTTGGTCTTTTCGGGCCAAGGATCGATTCTGCTGTACCCTGATTCAGCCAGTCCGGCTAGTAAAGAGCGCAAAGTGGTGGTGAAGTCTCCCTGGCGCGGCTGCGCTAGACCGGATGCAAGCACATTATTTATTTTACGAATATAAGCTGATTGCCTTGCGCCGTGTAGGTGTGAGCCGTCAGCCTATGGAGAAAATTGTTTTATGGTCCCTCTTGATCTTCAAGGCCGCAAATGTCTGGCCATTGTTCTCGCCGCTGGTGAAAGTTCAAGGATGCGCTCGGCGCGTCCCAAGGTGCTGCATAATCTTGCCGGCAGGTCCATGCTTGCCCATGTTCTGCGTTCGCTCATGGAAGCTGGCGCGGATCGGACGATTGTCATTGTGGGTCCCAACCACGACGCAGTCATTGCGGAAGCCAAGGCAATCGCCTGCGACGCCGAAATCGCGATCCAAACGGAGAGACTTGGAACCGCGCATGCCGTGCTTGCCGCGCGCGAGGCGATCGCCAGGGGATACGACGATCTTCTTGTCGTTTTTGCGGATACGCCTCTGGTGCGCCCGGAGACATTCGCCAAGATGCGCAAAGCGCTTGGCGGAGGTCAGAACGCAGTTGTCGCCTTGGGATTTAGAACCAAACAGCCAGCTGGCTATGGAAGGCTCATTCTGGAGGGTGGCGCGCTCAAGGCTATACGCGAGGATCGCGACGCGACCAAGGCCGAGCGAGACATTGAAACTTGCAATGCAGGCTTGATGGCGCTCGATGGAAACCGCGCCTTGGCGCTGCTTAGTGCCATTGGCAATGCAAATAGTCAGAAGGAATATTATCTAACAGATATTATCACAGTTGCCAGATTGCGCGGTCTTGATGTTGCCGCCGCGATTGCCGCCGAGGACGAGGTTCTGGGTGTGAACGACAGGGTGCAGCTCGCTGCCGCCGAGGCGATCCTCCAAGACCGGCTGCGCGAGAAAGTGATGCGGGAGGGGGTGACGTTGATCGATCCTTCGAGTGTGACCTTGGCATTTGATACCGTGCTGGGTCGCGACGTCGTCGTCGAGCCTCATGTCGTCTTCGGTCCCGGAGTTAGTGTCGGCGAGGCCAGCTTGATCCGTTCGTTTTCGCATTTGGAAGGCGCAACGATCGGGAAAAATGCGACGATCGGCCCCTTTGCTCGGCTGCGTCCCGGCGCCGCTCTCGCAGAGGATGTTCATATCGGAAACTTCGTCGAGGTGAAGGCCTCCGAGGTCGGTGCCGGCGCGAAGATAAACCATTTAAGCTATATAGGAGACGCAAGCATCGGCGCCAAAACGAATATCGGTGCAGGGACGATTACTTGCAATTATGATGGTTTCGCCAAATACCGTACGGAGATCGGTGCGCATGCATTCATCGGCTCGAACAGCGCCTTGGTGGCACCGGTCAAGATCGGCGCCGGTGCCTATGTCGGGTCAGGGTCCGTGATTACGCAAGACGTGGCGCCCGATGCGCTGGCGCTGGCCCGCGCGCGCCCAATCGAAAAGCCAGGCTGGGCCAAGGCTTTCCGGGACAAGAACCGGAAATGAGAGGGGCCTTTCCCTTCGAGGGACTTGCTACGCCCGGAGCGCTTCGAAAAACCGTCCAGCGCTTCCTTCCATCCAAAACGAAAGATAATTTTAATGTGCGGAATCGTTGCGATAATAGGCAAGGAGCCGGTTGCCGCGTCCATACTTGAGGCGCTGAAACGGCTCGAATATCGCGGTTATGATTCTGCCGGCATCGCGACTTTGGACGCGGGACGGCTTACCCGCCTGCGGGTGAGCGGCAAGCTGAAGAATTTGGAGCTTCGTCTCGCCGCCGAACCGCTGAATGGGCAAATCGGCATTGGCCATACCCGCTGGGCTACGCATGGAAAGCCAAGTGAGAATAATGCGCATCCCCACATCAGCGCGAATGTCGGTGTCGTGCACAACGGGATCATCGAGAATTTCCGCGCGTTGCGCGGCGAATTGCAGGCCAAGGGCCATGAATTCTCGACCGAAACCGATACGGAGATCATTGCCCATGTTGTGAGCGAAGCCATGCGCGGCGGCTTGGCCCCGGTCGAGGCCGTGGCTTCGAGCATGCCGCGCCTCAAGGGGGCTTTCGCGCTCGCGTTGATTTTCGAGGGTGAAGACGATCTCTTGATCGGCGCCAGTCGTGGAGCCCCGCTCGCGGTGGGCTTTGGCGAACGCGATAGAGCTGGCGAAATGTATCTTGGTTCCGATGCGCTCGCGCTCGCTCCTTTCACCTCGTCAATCGCCTATCTCGAGGATGGCGACTTCGTCGCGCTGACTCATGACTCCGCGCGGTTCTACGATGCTGCGGGCAAACCGGCGGAAAGGCGAAGGATCAAGTCGCCGGCCTCGGCGCTGCTGGCCGACAAGGGAAACTACCGTCATTTCATGGCGAAGGAAATACATGAACAGCCGGAGGTGGTTGGCCGCACCCTTGCGCATTATCTCGATATGGCGGCGGGCCGCACGGCGCTGCCTTTCGTGCCGCCCGTAGATATCGGCTCTCTCCAACGTTTGACAATCTGTGGCTGCGGTACGGCATATTACGCGGGGCTTACCGCCAAATATTGGTTCGAGCGCTTTGCGCGCCTGCCGGTCGATGTCGAGATCGCTTCCGAGTTTCGCTACCGCGACCCGCCGCTTGAGACAGGAGGGCTGACCCTCTTGGTCTCGCAATCGGGCGAGACGGCCGATACCTTGGCTAGTCTACGCGCCGCCAAGGACAAAGGACAAAAGATCGTGGCGGTCGTCAATGAAGCGACATCGACGATCGCGCGCGAGAGTGACATCGTAGCGCCGACCCTTGCAGGACCGGAAATCGGTGTTGCTTCAACAAAAGCGTTTACTTGTCAGCTTGCGGTTCTTGCCTGCCTCGCGCTGGCCTTCGGCAGAGCGCGCAACACGCTAGACGAGAAGGTGGAGGCAAGCCTTGTTGCCGAACTGATGGCGATCCCAGGGTTGATTGCGCAAGCGCTCAAATGCGAGAGTGCGGTCGAGGTGCTGGCCCGCGACATTGGCAAGCTGCGCGATGTGCTTTATCTCGGCCGCGGCACCTCCTATCCGTTGGCGCTCGAAGGCGCGCTCAAACTCAAGGAAATCTCCTATATTCATGCCGAGGGCTATGCGGCGGGGGAACTGAAACATGGGCCAATCGCGCTCATCGACCAGGACATGACGGTGATTGTTATCGCTCCCAACGATGGCGTGCTCGAAAAAACCATCTCGAATATGCAGGAAATCGCGGCCCGTGGCGGCAGGCTGATCCTGATCGGCGATCACCATCTCGCCCGCGATTTCGCGAGCGAGGCAGCCGCCACCATAATCATGCAGGATGTCGCGCCGGAGTTCGCTTCTATGGTCTATGCGGTGCCGATCCAATTGATCGCCTATCATACCGCCATCATCATGGGCAAGGATGCCGACCAGCCGCGCAATCTCGCAAAAAGCGTCACGGTGGAATAGGCGAAACGGCGCTTGCACAAGTCAAGCGTCGCGGACCATTCGGCATCAACTCCATAATCATCCAACAAGCAGCCGTGCCGTCACCATGCAATAAAGCATCGGCAACGACAGGACGAAGTTGGTGCGCGACGTCAGCAGGGCAAGGCGCGCGGCCTTTGCCTTTTCGTCATCGGCGGCGGGGACGAGGCCGAGCGCTTTTTTCTGGTTCGGCCAAATAATGTACCAGACGTTGAAGGCCATGATGAGGCCAAGGATGGCCCCGGTAATGATGGTCAAGTTGTGGACGGCGCTGCTAGTTGAAAACACGATGAGACCGGTTACCACCGTTGCGAGCGCCGACCAGCGGAACCAGAACAGCGCCTCCGGAGCGATATATTTGCCGATGGCGGGCTTCAACTCAGGAGGAATAGTTGGCACGACGGGAATTTGCACCAGGTTGAAATAATAGAGCAGCCCAATCCACGTGACGCCAGAGACCACATGCAGGAAAGTGAAGAAGGGTCCGAAATAGCCCCCTCCCAAATACCCTAAATGATAGAATAGCAGAAGCACGAACACGAGGCCTGCGCCGAGCCCCAGCGCGTTGTAGGGTTTTTCGAGAATGGGGGAAAGTTTTTCGAAGATGTTCGAAGCGGTTTCGTCGATCTCAACCATTGCAAGCTCCTGAACCCAAGAGAAACCAGAAGTCCGCCGCGAAAATGGCACGGGCCGGACACAGGCTCTTAACAGTAGTGCTGTTAATCATTTATTGCCAGAACCGGATCGTCCGGCTGAAGGAGAGGGTTTCTTCACCTGTCTCGCAACGCCGTCCCATCTTGAAGCCGATGGGTTACGCGAATTTCCTTTGCAAGCGATCGATCAACGAGCACTCGATAAAAGTGTAAGTATTATCTGAATAAATAATTAAAAAAGCTTTGATAATAATTCAATGCCCATGTAGTTCTTAAGAAAATTGCGTTTTTGATCAAAAAAAAACGATTATGCGCTCAGTAAATTGTAAATACATCCGCGATCGATTTTTCCGGCCCGTCAGTGTGAGCCGCCAAGGAAGTGATCCTTGCCTTGGTGCCGCTGCGGCGTTCATATGGGCCACGGCATTTTCTCGGCTGAAACTGAGACTGCCGACGGCGCAACGCGTGATCGACACGAATCCGGTCACATTTCGATCGATAGCGAGAACGCTGTGGCGCGGCGCTAGCGATCGCCATGGCACGGCGGCCGTTGAATTCGGGATGATTGGTGTCCCGGCGGTGCTGACCCTGTGCGCAATCTTAGAAATCGGGCTTAACTATTTTATGGTCGCCGCACTGGACCATGCGACGCTGACCGCCGCACGCGCGATAGCCACGGGCGCCGTTTCGACGAGCGGGCTTTCGGCCAGCAACTTTAATAGTCAAGTCGTCTGCCCGGCCCTGCCAAGCATGTTTAATTGCAGCAATGTCTTCGTCAACTTGACAATTGTTGCACAAGGGCAGTCACCCCCCTCACCTTATTATTCTTACGTCAACTCAAGCAAGTCAGGTCTGATCGTCCCGGCTCTGAACACCACCCTGGACACGTTCAGTCCCGGCACGAGTTGCAGCTACGTCGTGCTTCAGGTTCTCTATCCAGCACCATATCTTTTTGCCTTTTTAACCGCTGCGACCGCCGCGACGTATAATGGGCAGACAGTCAGCGTGCTGATGTCGAGCACGACTTTCAAGAACGAGCCCTTTTCCAGCGCTACCTCCTACCAAGGTTGTTGATCATGATTCCCGATCAACAAGCAGACCGGTGGCTGGTTGTTTTCCCCCGCGACTGCCGTGCTATGGCAGCGGTGGAGTTTGCGATTGTCTTCCCAGTGATTCTCGCGTTGATGGCCGGCGCCTTTGAACTTTCACAGGCGGTCCAAACGGCGCACCAGTTGGGGACCTTGGCAAATTCGATCAGTACAATGTTGGCGACCACCTTCCCCTGCACCAAGAGCACTGCCACCCCTTCGGTGACAAGCACGACCGCCTGCACCAACGGCCCGCAGCCTATGGGGGTCGTCACCTATATCGATCTGCACTACGCCTTCGACTCGGCCATGCTTATTTTTCCTCTCGTCCTGAGCAACTCCTATTCCAAAGGCGTCGCATGGGGCAACGACATCAGCATATCCATGGCCGGCGTCAGTTTCACTCCGACGGTATCCGGTTGCACCAGCGGCTGCACCTACAAAGCCAACGTCGTCTGGACCGGCGCCTCGGAAAAACGTGCCTGTGGTACCAATCCAACATCCGTTCCGGACACTGCGGAGCCGTCTCCGACAACATTGCCTGCTGATCTTTTCTATACTGTCACAACACCCACCGGTACCGCGGCGCCGCTCTTCGCTGTCGTCGTCGATGTAAACTACGCTTGGACACCACTTATCTTCTCGAGTTTTTTCGGAACCATAATCATGCAGCGCTCCGCCTATATAACCCCACGCAACGTGTCGCAGATCAAGTATTCCATTGTCACCGGCGACGATGGATTTGGGAAGGAATGCCCAGGTTTCTGAAGCCCCCTCGCCGAAGGAAATGCCGCCAATGTCCTCCCGGTTCCTTGTGCATCTCCGCAACATCACGAGCAACCGCGCCGGCAACGTCGCGATGATTTTCGCTCTTGCCGCCGTGCCGCTTGTTGGTTCCGTGGGGATTGCCGTCGACTACGGCTCCATGCTTGCGGTCAAGGCCAAACTTGATCAAGCCGCCGATGCCGCCGCAATTGCGGGGATCACCCAAACACAGAGCTACCTCACCAGCTATACTGGCTCCGGCAGTCCAACAGCCGCCGCGATTGCCGCGGGCCAAGCCCAGGCCACGGCGCAATTCAACGCCAACAAAGGCACAGTTCCGGACGGAACGCTGACAATCAATAATATTACGGTCACCCGCTCCGGCCCGACGCTTACCGGTAGCGTCTCCTATAGCTTCTCGATGCCCACATTCTTTATGGCGGTTCTCGGCACCAAAACCATGACTTTCTCTGGCGGCAGCACCTCGACGGTGATCATGCCGACCTATGTCAACATCTATATCGTTATCGACAATTCGTCTTCCATGGGCATCGGCGCGACGGCGGCCGATCAGCAAATCGTCTACAATACGACCAAGACCCTCAGTTCGACCGACGCCGCCTACGCCTGCGCCATCGCTTGCCATTATGCGAGCAGCAACCCTAAAAGTACGGACACTACCGCAATGGTTCGCAGTGCCGGCGCCAACCTTCGCATCGATGCGGCAAAAGCGGCGGTTTACTCCGCGCTGGGGCAAATTCCGACCGGATCCACGATCCAGGTCGCCATATACACAATGAGTGACAGTCTCACCAATGTGCATACATTGTCGAATAACATTACGGCAGCCAAAGCTGTCGTTGCCCCCAGCACCAGCAACCCAAGCAGCATTGATCTTGCCAAGGACAATAACGACGGTGGAACAGATACGACCTATGGTCTCAAGACTCTCAACAGCGCGTTGCCAACGCCAGGCGACGGCCTCACGCAGGCGACGGCGCTAGGGTACGTCATACTGATAACGGATGCCGTTCAGGATCAAGACATGAAAACCTTGTCTGGCAGCAGCTACGTTGATACACCAGATCCAAACTTCACGGTGTATTCTCCATGCAATCAATCTTCTTGTGAATACAATTCCACGTTTGGTTTATATTTCGAGTCCTTTGATCCAACCCAGTGCACTCCGATTAAAACAAAAGGCTATACAATGATGACTCTTGATGTTACCTATCTTATTCCTTCTGCTGCTTTGCAAAGCAGCAATGCAAATCTTAATGCTGTATTCACATATATACAGACATATTTGCTTGGCAGCATCCCGGCAAACATGACCGCTTGCGCGAGTCCTCCCTCCCCTCCTTACGTTTATGCACTCTCCGCCAATACACCGGCCCAAATCACCACCGCAACCGCCCAGTTGTTCGGTTCGATCCCGACCGCAACTCAAGCGCGCCTCACCCAATGAGTCGGCTACCACCGCGATTGACCTTCTCCCGCTTTAGTGGACACCGGATTAAGCAGCTTGGCGTTCTGCCTGTTCGGGGGTGATATACCCGATGGCGGAATGGAGCCGCCGACGATTGTAGTATCCCTCGATGTAGGCGAACAAGTCGTGCCGGGCGGCATCCCGGAGCAAGCCTGGTGCACGAGTTCAGTTTTCATTGTGCCGAAGCAACATTCCATCGGGGCTTTGATGCTCCTATATCGGTCAAGTGGCTTTCGAAATCGAAGGCAACGATCGTCGAGCGCCGCATCAATAGCCGAAGATCTCGCGGGCCACGAAGCGCTTGAGACAACGGATGATCTCCATTTT
>Ga0181535_10003529_pt1 | contig 18082 bp, 22 predicted proteins | sample PEATcosm2014_Bin_44_FD_119774 | JGI IMG/M metagenome (GOLD analysis project Ga0181535, IMG submission 119774) | Peatland microbial communities from MTU Mesocosm Facility, Houghton, MI, USA - PEATcosm2014_Bin17_30_metaG | ecosystem: Environmental > Terrestrial > Soil > Wetlands > Peat | place... | reverse complement strand
CGCGCCGTCCGCTTCGTCGGCAGGTCGGTTCGAATCTCCCACAGTCCGCCGCCCAACGGTCGGCACAGCGGCATTCCCACCGGCCAACGCCATTGCGCCCTGAGCAAATCTTTTCCAATGGCCTGACGCTCCGCTTCCGGCAATTCCAACAACCACTCCCGCACCGGCTCCCTTCCCGGCTGCGGGCAATAGAAGATCAGCGGAATCTTGTTAGGTTGCGGGTCTTCGGCCATCCTGCACCTTATTTAGTACAACTGTACCTTAAAATGTTCAAGAGAGCAAACGCTCTGAATAGCCTAATGTCCCTTGTGGTAATCTGAAAAACCTACCACTTCGAGGCACATTTCGGTATGTCGTCTTCCGCTTCCGCTCCGCCGCTCGCCCCCCTCCACATGATCGACCTGATCCGAAAGAAGCGCGACGGCGGCTCTCTCGACGCCCGCGAGATCAGCTTCCTCGTCTCCGGCGCGGCCAACGAGTCGATACCATGTGACCAACTCGCCGCCTGGTTGATGGCCGCATGGATTCGTGGCCTCTCGCTCGACGAGGCGCGCGCGCTGACCCTGGCCATGCGCGACTCCGGTGAGAAATTCTCTCCCGCCAGCCTCGGCAAAACCGCCGTCGATAAGCATTCCACCGGCGGCGTGGGCGACAAGACCAGCTTCCTCATCGCGCCTCTGGCCGCGTCCTGCGGCGTAGCCGTGCCCATGATCAGCGGCCGCGCGCTGGGCCACACCGGCGGGACACTCGATAAGCTGGAGGCCATCCCCGGCTACCGCACCGCCCTCTCGCTCAAGGAATTTGAAGCCGTCCTGATGAAGTGCGGCGCCTCCATCATCAGCCAGACCAAATCGCTGGTCCCCGCCGACCGCGTCCTCTATGCCCTGCGCGACCGCACCGGCACGGTCGAAAGCCCCGGCCTCATCTGCGCCTCCATCCTCGGAAAAAAGCTGGCCGCCGGCCTCGACGCCCTGGTCCTCGACGTAAAAACCGGCTCCGGCGCATTCCTGCGCAAGCCGGAGGACTCCGCCTATCTGGCCGCCCTGATGGTAGCCACCGCCGAAGCCGCCGGAACCCGCACCGTCGCGCTTATGACCGACATGGGCCAGCCGCTCGGCCACACGGCCGGCAACTGGATCGAGCTGGTCGAGTCTGTGCAACTATTGCGCGGCCATCGCCCACCGCAGAGCGAAGATCTGCGCGAACTGTCGCTCATTCTGGCTGGCTGGATGATTCATCTCGGAGGCCAGGCCGCCACTCCTGAATCCGGCTACGCCCACGCCGAAAAAGCTCTTGCCGACGGCTCTGCTCTCCGCTACTTCTTCGCCATGATCGAAGCCCAGGGCGGCGACATTTCCGTCTTCGACAATCCCAACTTCCACAAGCCCGGCGCAACCAAGATCGTCCCGGCCTGGGAGAGCGGATTCATCGCCGCCATGGACACCACCGCTCTCGGCTGGGCCGTGCAGCGCACAGGCGCTGGCCGCGAGAAAGCAGGCGAGCCTGTGGATCCCTACGCCGGAATCGACTTCCATGCCCGCCGCAGCGCGCGCGTCGAAAAAGGCCAGCCGCTCGCCACCCTCTACGCCACCAGCCCCGCGCTTCTGGCCGAGCCCGAGGCCATTCTCAAGCAAGCCATTCACTTGTCTCCAACTCCACCAGAGAAAGTCCCGTTGGTCAGCCGCATCTTCACCCGCGAAACTGCCGAGGCTCTACTTCACGCGCCTACACATTCCTAGCTGCGCAAACAAGTTCTTACGCGTTACCTGTCAACCGTTTTGTGAGTGTGACTCACAGGCATGTGCGCCGTCAACAGGAAATGCAATCTCGAAAATCAGCGGCGGCGACTGATCGAAGTCGCTATAGCGAATCCATTTGGGCCGCACCACAAAGTAGGTGATTCCGGGCCAACTCATGCGTGCCGGTCCATCGGGCCAAGCCGAAAAGTACGCATCCTGGTAGCGTTTCAACTCCGCGCCGTCTGGCTCGAATGCCACACCCTCGAATTGAACAGTCTGCTCCCCACTCCATCCCACGACAAACGAACACGATGGTCGTTCAACCAGATTCGAATACTTTCTGGAAGACTTGACTGTATCGAAGATAATCTCCAGTTCAGGAGTCGTCGCGATACCGACCAGAGCAGACTGTGGAATACCCTCCCTCGATATGCTGGATACGACCCCATAAAGAAATCGCGTCATGAACGTGTGAATCGCTGCTTGATCCATCTCAACCTCCGGGGACCCAATCACAATATAATGCAGACTTACGTTCCCGCGGCTCGGAAATTGCTGAGAATTCGGACTTGTCTTCGAGTGACATGCACAGGCTAGCAGCTGGGAGCTAGCAGCTAGAAGCTGTTTCACAAGGAGTGACTGCTTTGTATCGATATACCGGAGTGCTGGGAATCCTCGCCATCCTACTGACGGCCTACGTGTTCTCCACCGACCGCAAGCGCATTCGCTGGCGCACCGTCGCCTGGGGTCTCGGCCTGCAACTGACCTTCGCCTTCATGGTCCTGCGCTTCGACTATGGGCGGGATGCCATGGCCTGGGCCGGCAGCGTGGTCAACTCCATGCTCGCCTGCACCGTCAAAGGCACCATGATGCTCTTCGGTCCGTTGGGCATTCCTCCAAAATATATGGGAGACACGGGGGGCTTGGTCTCCATGGGCTCTTTTTTCGCCTTCCAGGTTCTGCCCACCATCATCTTCATCTCTGCCTTCTTCGCGTTGCTCTACCACATCGGCATCATGCAACTCGTCATCCGCGGCTTTGCCTGGGTCATGCTCAAAACCATGCGCATCTCCGGCGCGGAAAGCCTCAACGTAGCCGCCTCCGTCTTCATGGGCCAGACCGAAGCCCCGCTCACCATCCGCCCCTTCCTCTCCAAGGCCACGCGCAGCGAGCTGATGACCATCATGACCAGCGGCATGGCCCACGTCTCCGGTGGCATCATGGCCGCTTATATCGCTTATGGCATCGAGGCCAAGCACCTTCTCGCCGCAGTCATTTTGACCTCGCCCGGCACCATCCTGCTCTCCAAAATGCTGGTCCCGGAAACCGAAGTTCCCGCCACCGAGGGCAAGGTCGTCATTCCCCAGGACGAAATGCACGCGGATGAAAACTTCGTCGGCGCCATAGCCCGCGGCACCATCGATGGCGGCAAGCTGGCCATGAACGTCGGCATCATGCTCATCAGCTTCATCGCCCTCGTCGCCCTGCTCGACGGCATCCTCGGCTGGACGCACTCGCTGGCTTACATGCACTGGGTTCCCGGCTCGCTCGGCCAGATTCTCGGCTTCCTCTTCGCGCCCGTCGCCTGGCTCATCGGCGTTCCCTGGCACGATTGCGGCGCGATTGGTAATCTGCTGGGCAAGCGCATGGCCCTCAATGAATTGCTCGCTTACATCGATTTGGGTGCAATGAAGACCACGCTGTCTCCGCGCTCCTTCACCATCGCCACCTTTGCCCTCTGCGGATTCGCCAACCTCAGCTCCATCGGCATCCAGATCGGCGGCATCGGAGCACTGGTTCCAGAGCGACGCAACGAACTGGCCAAGCTCGGCTTCCGCGCGATGTTCGCCGGCACCATGGCCACCTTGATCTCCGCATCCATTGCGGGAATCTTCTTAGGGTAGGCTTTGTTATCCTGTCTCAGTGGAGTACGACCGCTTCATTTACCCGCCCTATGATGCGCCCCTCGCAGACGCCTATGGCGCGCAATTCGAATCTGTCTTCATCATCCTTCACCCCTTCATCGGCGTCACAGCCAATCTCGCCTGGAAAACAACAAAGCAATATCCCAGCGATGAAAAGATTCTGAGCCTGGGCGCAAAATTCCCCTGGGCCCGCGTTGCCGCTCAAACCGGCCTCACCACCTGCGCCAAACTGAACCAGGCGTTGCTCACCTCCACAGGCTCAATCGCTCCCGAGCTCTCTGACCCCACCGCCGCCATCGCGCTCCAGAACTATCTGCAATCCGAATCCGTCTGGATGCCCGTTCAAGGCCGCTTCGAACCCCTGCTGCAAATGGATTTCCTGGCTGCCTTCGCCGCCGCCGGCCAGCAAGAACTGATCTTCGTTCCTGAATTTCCTCATGCCGATCCCATCCAGCTACTCAATGCCTCCCAGTTCAGGAATCGCAAAGAGGCCTTCCCCTCCCGCGGAACTCTGCTAGCTCCCGATGAATCCTTCCTATTCACAGTCGACTGGGATAGTTTTTTCACCCTCTTCTACGGCCCGCGCGCATTCGTAACCCATGTTGCCCGCCAGCTAAATCTCGAAGGCTTTTTCGCCACACCCACCACCGAGCATTCCTGGTATAACTACACGCTCGGCTGCTGTGTCGTCACGCTCGCCCCGGAGGTCTGGCCGGCCACGCGGCAATTCACAAGCTGAGCCGCGCAATGCTGCTTAATCTACAAGAGAGGTTTTCAAACTATGTTTGGTGTTAGATCTTCGAACTCCTGCAAAACCTATTGGCCTTACCTGATAATTCTCTTACTAATGCTGCTAGGTGCAGGCTTCCGCCTAATTTCCTTTCAAAGAGAAGCCCTCGGTGGAGACGAAATGTTCTCTCGCCGCGTTGTGACCGAGCCTCTTCCCCTTGCCTATGCTGAAGTGCGCGATGATCTGGTGCATCCTCCGCTCTATTATTTATTGCTCAAAGCCGGAACATCACTGTGGGGAGCAGACGCCCTAGGCCTTCGCGCCCTCTCGTTGTTTTGCGGAATCGCATCCATTGGCTTGATCGCCATCCTGGGAAATCGTTTGCCAGGTGCCCGTTGGTGTGGCTTGCTTGCGGCGGCGGCACTGGCGGTAAATCGTTATCAGTTGTTTTACAGCCAGGAGGCCCGCTCCTACGCCTTCTACACATTGCTGGTCGTTCTCCTCGTTTTATGGGTCGACGCCATCTCCAAACGCGAGCGCGACCCGCGCCTGTGGCTGACCGGCGCATCTCTCATGACGCTGCTGGTCTATACGCACTATTACGGCATCCTCTATGTAATTGCCACCATCCTCACGCTGCTGATGTGCAATCTGGAACGGCGCACAAAGTTGACGGCTCTCGCTTCAGCGGCGGCGGCAGCCGTTCTCCTCGCTCCCTGGCTCTATGTAGTTTCCAGCGCTTACAAGAAAAAACAAGGCCTCGACCAGAATCTCGGCTGGATGCACCGTCCCACTCTCCAGGATCTTGGCGGCATGTGGGCAAAGTCGCTGGACACCATGGGCCTGCGCCATAGCGCCATTGCGCTTGTCCTTTTATTGATGCTGGCGCTTGCTGTGATTGCCCTCGTGCTGGTTTCCAAAAATCAAACCCTGCGGCGAACTCCCGCGGTTGTGGCGCTGGTAATGTTAAGTGTGTTGCCGCCGTTGATCATATTCCTACTCTCCAACCCGCCCTTCAATATGCCGCTGTTTAACCTTCGCCATTTTCTGCCATCCATGGCGCTGCTGCTGCTGCTTTGCTGTTTTGGTTTGGAGCGGTTGTCCGAAGCATCCAAACGAGCAGCTCCGCTCATAGCCATCTGCGGTTCTGTATTGATTCTTCTTCTCGGAGCAATTCCCGCCATCAAGACGCTTGAAGGAGGACCGATGCGCTTTCCTTGGTATGAACTGGTAGATCGAGTCAAGACCTCGGACAGTTTAGGCGTGCAAGCATTCGCGTCAACATTCAAACCCGACGGCGAGGCTGTTAATTTTTACTGTAAAAGTATGTGCGTGCTTCCGCTGCCCGAAAACCAAACCGCGCTTCCCAACCGCCTTCTGTTCATTTACGTTTTTCAAACTGCAAAGGATGATTCCCAATACAACCAACTAATCCTGAGTGGATATACAGAAACGGATCGCATTTCCTATTATATTTTCAATCTCAATGGAGATATGGAAGTAGTAACTGCAACCCTCGAACGGCGATAGTATGCTGCAAGGCAGCCTCATAGTTCATTCCCTCCCTGATCTCACACGGGATGCGAACCTGTAGCGCCGGCCTCCCGGCCGGCTGTTGCGTGGACCGCCCGGGCCACGCTTGTTTCTTTTTAGAGCACGGCTTCATAGATTGCGGAAAAACTTATTCGTGTGGTATGCCGGGGATTTATCCCCGGCATAAAGCCATCCATGAGTTTTTTGATAATCAATCCACGCGGCGGTGCCGCGCTAAATTCTGCTAACTCGCTATTCCCGCGCAGCTGGAGCTAACTTGCTGCATTTGTCAAAATTCATCTCGCCCTCGACCCATCCCCCTATTGCACTTCGCATCCCCGAATGTCACAATGATTGCGCCACAAAATTCAAAAGCTCAAACCCATGAAATCCTGCCCGCAATGCTACACCGGCTATCCCGACAGCCACACCACCTGCCCCATCCATGGCGTGCCGCTCAACGAGATACGCGACCTCAAGCCGGGCATGGTGATCCACAACAGTTACCGCATCATCCGTAAACTCGGCCAGGGAGGCATGGGAGCTGTTTATCTCGCCCAACACATCCTCATGGACGAACCGCGCGCCCTCAAATTTCTCTCCGGCGAGCTGAGCCGCGACCAGGCCTTCACCAGCCGTTTCCTGCGCGAGGTCCGCACCCTGCGCCAGATTCGCAATCGCAATGTCGTCGATTGCGGCGATCTCGAAGCCGCCGAAGACGGCTCCCTCTTCTTCTCCATGGAATTTGTAGACGGCCCTGACCTCAGAGCCTTCCTTAATAGCGTGAAGGGTACGGGCTTCAATGTGAAGGGTACGGGCTTCAATGTGAAGGGTACGGGCTTCAGCCCGTACATTGAATCTCGCAACCGGACCGCGGCTTTAGCCGCCGGGGGAGGCGGGGATACGGAGGGAGGCGGGGGTTTCAACCCCCGCATAAAGCCCACACAATCGACGCGGGCTTTAGCCCCGGAGGCTTTGTATCAGGGCACGGCTTCAGCCGTGCCGCAATCATCCCATAATATAGCCGGGGCTTTAGCCCCTGAGGGCGCACTCCCCGTCGAACTAGCCCTCTCCATCGCCCGTCAAATCGCCGAAGGCCTCGGCGCGGCCCACTCCAAAGGAATGGTCCACCGCGACATCAAGCCGGAAAACATTCTCATGGCCCGCGACGCCGCCGCATGGCTTCCCAAAATCGCCGACTTCGGCATCGTCGCCACCAAGGAGTCCAGCACCGCCTACACCCGCACCGGCGGAACTCTGCTCACCATGGCCTACGCCGCCCCCGAGCAGTGGCGCGGAACCCCCGCCGCCTCGCTCGACGGACGCACCGATCTCTACGCCCTCGGCGGCCTGCTCTACGAGATGCTCACCGGCCAGACTCCCTTCCATGCTGAAAACTACGAAGGCTGGGCGCGCCAGCATCAAACCACCCCGCCCCCGCCGCCCAGCGCCCTCCGCCCCGATCTCGCCAACTGGCAAGGCCTCGACGCGCTCCTCCTCCGCCTCCTCGCCAAAGACCGCAACGACCGCCCCAAAGACGTTGCCGAACTGATCTGGCTGATTGATGCGGTGCGGTATCTTCCGCCAAAGGTGCATCGGGAAACCATTGCGGAACGTCTGAAGCCACAAACAATCGGATTGTTTCTCGGCAAGAATATCAAACGAATGCCTCGCTGGAGTTGGATAACATTGGCTGCTTTTCTAACCATCAATATCGCATCCACAGCGATAATTCTGCATATCTCGCCTTCAAAGATTGCAAGTCGGGCATTCATCATGGACAAGGCACACCACTACAATTTGGGTGGTATTCTCCGTAATCTCGCTTGCATGAGAGGGTACGCATTTTCGTGTACGGAACTCGCAGATATGTATTACTACGGGAGAGGCGTTGAGCAAAACTTGATGAGGGCGCATGAACTTTATTTACACGCAGCGGCGCTTTACTCACCTGAATGCACAAGCGGTTCTGGAGATGCGTGTTTTAATCTTGCACGTTTGTACAAAGGCGGGAAAGGCGTTGAGATGGACCCGTCTCGTGCTGATTTGCTCGTTAAGCAGGGTATTGAACTCGATACAGAGAAGTGCGATGCGGGTGATGGAAAGGTTTGTGGCAGACTCGGGCTTGACTATAGCGTCGGAGATGATCTGTTGCAGAAAGATTATGTCAAGGCAGCAGAGTTTTACACCAATGCCTGCAATCTTGGAGAAGCACAATGGGGCTGCATTTCACTAGGTACTGCATACAAATTTGGTCGGGGCGTCCCGGAAAGCTCCAAGCAGGCCGTGGAGTTCTACATCAAAGGCTGCAACCTTGGCGAACTTAGCGGTTGCAGAGAAGCTGGGGACGTTTATGGCTGGGGAGCCTTTGGTGGTGCGGGTGAAGATTATGCACGTGCGGCAACTTTTTACGCGAGAGCATGCGATGGAGGAGAAGACCTGAGTTGCGATGAACTTGGAGACCTTTATCGAGACGGTAGCGGCGTCCCACATGACGTGGCGAAGGCGAAGTTTTACTACAGCAAAGCGTGCTCATTATCGACGGAACTTCATTTTGGATGCGATGATCTAAAGAAAATAAAATGACTGCCCGGCAGCAAATTCGAACTATACGCGCCGGGAATCTCCTTGGGCTGAGCGATCTGAGGCACTGTCGCCGTAAGTTAAAGTCTGAATCTTATTGCATCCGTTCAGACTTCGTCCCTGAGTATTCTCATTGATCGTTGAACACCTATTACATTCTGATGCTCGGGGTAAATATCGCACGTACGTTCTTTTCCATGTTCAGGAGTGAGCTTGAGTACCCATTTGTCATTGGACTGACAAGAGATTAGAGAAACACCCCAATTGCCGGTGAATTCCGATTCCATATCCAGAATTGCCTGGTAAATCTGATCGGGGATACCACTGGTATCGGATGTGTTGAGGTGTAAAGTTCGCTTCGAAGTCATTGTTTGATTCCTTTCTTGATCGTTTTGTTAAACAAATTCTGTGTTAAGAACGCTTACGAGCGCGCAACGCTGATGCCGCTACACTGCGTTCATTGCGCTTTGGGTTGTTGCGCATCTGTTTGGCTGCTAGTCTTGCAACACGCTTTGATGTGCTTTCACATTTTGACATTGCTTCTCTTAGCCATCCTTTCCGATCTCGCGGATATATTCATTATGAGAAATATGAAAACGCGATTGCAATAACAATCGTCTATCTTCAACAATTATTTGGCGGCGGGTGACCCAGGTCTCCGGGTGCAATCCCCACCACAATCAGTGTGCCCCGGAGCCTGTACTGAGCGAAGTCGAAGTATCCCTCGCTTTTGGGGACCGGGGAGGGAAAATCGAACGACATGCCACCTTCTAATCAATCAGGCAAGTTGAAATCCGTGCAGCCGTTTTGCGGCGCCTTCATCAAACGTCAAGGTAGCCGAACAACCTCTCCAGGCGCCGAGGGAACCGATCAAGGCGTCTTCGAATGTTCCGATTCCATTGCGAAGCGATACAACGGCGTAATAGACCTCTTGCTCATTCTGAACTTCGAGTGTATCCGCCGCTAAGAGCATTTCGATATCGTTCGCGATCTCCTGCCGGGAACGCTTGAAAAGGCTCTTGAGAACCCATGCAACTTCAAGGATACTCACCAAGCTGACGAAGCCCGGTTCTTGTTCGGTCAAGCGCCGTTCGATGATCTCCGTTGCACGGGGGGAGTGCGTTGGATCGTCTTGCGCAAGGTAGCGCAGCAGGATGTTCGTATCGAGACCAATCATTTTCTTCGCCGAAATCTCTCTGTTGCGCCTTCCGCAATCGCCCGATCGATTTCTTCAAGAGATACCATTTGGGCCGGCTTTGGAATCATGCCTTTGAGTCTAGCAGTTGAAATCTTGGGCAGAATGATCACGCCGTCAGGGTGGAAGAAGAACTTGAACCGGTCTCCCGGCGTTATTTGCAGGCGATCACGAACCGCTTTGGGGATCGTTGCCTGCCCTTTACTACTGAGCGTAGCTTCCATAAGACGACATTCTCCTCTCTTTACATTCTATCAGAAGTAAAGGCAGGGGGCATCCATGCTTGTTCTACCTCAGTATGAGTGAGCGATGGAATATGTTATACTTGTATAACGTGAGGGGATAAAATATGATTGCCGTCAGACTTCCTGCAGCCATCGAAAAACGTCTTGACCGATTGGCCAAGCACACCGGGCGGGCCAAAAGCTACTACGTCCGCGAGGCCCTGTTGAATCACCTCGACAACCTTGAAGACATCTACATCGCCGAAAAGCGGCTAGAGAATCTCCGCGCTGGACGCAGCTACACCATTCCTCTTGAGGAAGTGATGAAAGAGCATGGCAACTTGGAAAGTTGAGATCGACAGGGAAGCCAAACGTGACCTGGACAAACTCGACCCCCAGGTAACAAGGCGCATCGAGCGATTTTTGTACGAGCGCGTGGCCACACTCGTTGATCCGCGCAGCATAGGCGAGGCGTTGCGCGGTTCCAAACTTGGCGAGCTCTGGAGGTACCGTATGGGTGATTGGCGTATCATCTGTGAGATTCAAGATGCGAAGCTCGTCGTTCTCGCTCTCCGCGTAGGTCACCGCCGCGAGGTTTACAAACGCTAGAAGGTTTTGGCGGGTGACCCCCTTACATCAAGTACTGCACCTTGGCCGCACCCAGCGTATTCAGCCGGCGGTCGAAGGTAACGAGAGTCGCATTGGAGATTGCGGGCGGGTGGCCTTGGTCTCCGAGTGCAATCCCCACCACAATCAGGGTGGCCCAGAGCCTGTACTGAGCGAAGACGAAAGCCTGCCCTGAGCCTGCCGAAGGGGTCAGTCCCTCTAATCTGACCTGGTCTAGACCAGGTTTTTTCGCCTTTTTACCCCTCAAAAACAGCATTTTTATATATGCAAATCACCGCTTTACATGTCCTTATATGCGCACGTTATTTTCTAAAATAGCACTAAAATGTGTGCACTCAAGATCGGATGGCCACAACCCTCAACCCGCCGCTCTCTCCGCCCTCATCCTCTTTAATCTGTAAAAAATCGTCAGCGCAGTAACCGTCCCGCAGGTCAGCAAGCTCGCCGCCATTCCCAAAATCAGCGACAGGTCCCGCTGATAGGCCCCATGCACAATCCCCACCACCTGCAAGCCGCTGAAGCCGCCAAAAGTCACTAGCGATATCCCCGCATCGCTCTTTTTCCGCCATAGGGCCACCACCTGCGGCACAAACAGCAGCGCGTTGCACCCCAGCCCCAACCCGAAGATCACTGCCACGATCTCCTTCATTCCCGTCCTCCACGCATCCTAATCGCTTCTCTCTCCATCCTCTCATTCACGCTCAATCCGGTATTGCCCCTCGCCTGTAGAATGTCTAAAGCGCATCGACTGACGCAACTATGTCCTACTACGATCAAGTCTCCGAAGCCGCCTCGTTCCTAAAAAGCAAGCTAGGCCAGCTCCACCCCCGCATCGGCATCGTTCTAGGCTCCGGGCTGGGTGCCGTAGCCGACGCGGTCATCGACCCGATCATCGTTCCCTACGCCGAGATTCCGCATTTTCCCCAATCCACCGTCGAGGGCCACTCGGGCCGCATTGTCACCGGTCTCCTGAACAATATTCCCGTCCTCGTCATGCAGGGCCGAGTCCACTACTACGAAGGCTACTCGCCGCAACAAGTCACCTTCCCCATGCGCGTACTGGGCGCGCTCGGCCTTCAGGCGGTCATCCTCACCAACGCCGCCGGCGGCATTCAGGAAGGCTACCGCGTGGGCCAACTCGTTGCGCTCAGCGACCACATCAACTTCATGGGCTGGAACCCTCTCATCGGCCCCAACGAGCCGCACTTTGCCGTCAGGCCCGGAGCTGGATTGCGCTTTCCCGACATGACCGAGGCCTACTCCAAGAGGCTTCGCACCCTGGCGCAGCAAGCCGCAAAGGAAGAAAATTTCGAGCTGGTCGAAGGTGTCTATCTGGCCGTCAGCGGGCCCAGCTATGAGACCCCCGCCGAAATTCGCGCCTTCCGCGTGTTGGGAGCATCCCTGGTCGGCATGTCCACCGTGCCCGAGACCATCGTCGCCCGCCACATGGGAATCGAGGTCCTGGGCATCTCCTGCGTAACCAACCTGGCAGCAGGCATGGGCGCAACGCCCCTCGGCCAACAAGAGGTCATCGATATCGGCCATCAGGTTGAGCGCCAGTTCACCCGCCTACTTCAGCGCCTTGCGCCAATAATCGATGCACCGATCGCGACTCCAGAAGCAGGAGCCAGACAGCCGTGAACCAGCAAGCCGGACACAACGTGCGTCTCCCCTTCCCTCCGGTTGTGCTGGGAATTGCCGGCTGCACCGGATCAGGCAAAACCACCCTCACTGCCGAGTTGGCCCGCACCCTCGGCGGCGTCCACTTCCATATCGACACCTACTATCGCGATCTGGCCCATCTGCCGCTGGAAGAGCGCGCTCGCCAGAACTTCGACCACCCCTCGCTGATCGAGAGTTCATTGCTGGTAGCCCACATAGCCGCGCTGGCCAGGGGTGAAGCCATCGAGCGCCCCCTCTACGACTTCGCTTCCTATACCCGTATTCTCGGCCCCGACGGTATCGGCCTGACGGAGACCGTCATTCCCGGCGCCTATCTTCTGATCGAGGGCATCTTCGCCCTCTATTTCACCGAACTGCTCCCCTTCTATCAGTTGCGCATTTATATAGATACGCCCGACGAACTCTGCTTCCAACGACGCCTCAAGCGCGACATTGAGCAGCGCGGCCGCACACCAGAACTGGTCCGCCACCAGTATGAGTCCACGGTCCGCCCCTCTAGCGTGGCCTTTGTACGCCCCTCGGCCTCGAACGCGGACCTCACCGTCGATGGAACCGGCGCCCTCGACTGGAAAGTCGAACAGATTCTCGCTCATATGAGTCGGCGCGGCCTGTTGAGCTTCCCGGATTGAAAGAAGTTGTTGTTTTTAGTCCATTTTCGATTTCTTACCAAAGTTTAATTAAATAACTATTATGTTTTACGCTCGCACCGATAAACTAACAATGAACATCAAGAAATCCATGGAATCGTTGAAACACAATGCGGCTACATGGCTGAACCAAGGCATCTCGCCCCGCAGGCTGGCTCTCACGCTGGCCCTTGGCTTTGCCATCGGCTGCATACCCATGTTGGGCGTGGCCACCACCTTGTGTATCATCCTTGCTCTCACCTTGCGACTGAACTTTCCCGCCATTCAAGCGGCAAACTGGCTTGCGATGCCGCTGCAGATGCTTCTGATTGTGCCATTTATGCGCCTGGGTGGGCGGATCTTTACCTTTGGCTCACATCGTGCCATCGAGATTGGCTCTCTGTTCCACACTTCGCCTCTGGTGCTGATTTCGCAGGTTGGCAGCATGTTCGGCCAGGCGTTGCTGGCTTGGCTGCTGATCGCTATCCCCGCCGTGGCCCTGTTGACCGTCATGTTGACTACGCTGTTGCGCCGTGTTCCGGCCATCTCCCAGGCCGAATCCGGCGACTGATTAGCTATGCTCCATATTGTTCGTCGCTCACCTGTTCCATCCACTCGACGGCATTGCCGTTGAGCTTCTCCTGAATGGCGATGTGGGTCATCGCCGTCGTTGGCGCCGCGCCATGCCAGTGTTTCTCTCCCGGCGCGAACCAGATCACATCTCCCGGACGGATCTCCTCAATAGGACCGCCCCAGCGTTGCGCCCGGCCGCAACCGGATGTGACGATCAGTGTTTGACCGAGCGGGTGCGTATGCCACGCTGTGCGCGCGCCGGGCTCGAAGGTGACGTGGGCTCCGTTGACACGTGCTGGATCGGGCGCGTCAATAAGCCGGTCAACGCGTACCGTGCCCGTGAAATATTCTGACGGTCCTTTGCCTGAAGGCACGGAACCTATTCGCTTGATCTCCATATATAAATTCTCCTGGCCGTAGCGGAATCAACGATCATCCACTTTCTGGTTTTTGGTGAAGACGTGGTAAGTAACATTGTCCCAGGCGTTATGGATGCCAATCAGCAGCAGTATGAACGCGACTGCTGCAACGCAAAACAGCGATGCGCGCGGCTGCGCGAATCCTAACAATGCCGACGCGATCAGCGTCGCATACGTCACAAGCGGCAATGCGGAATAAAAGAGCCAGTCTTCAAACTCAGGCTTGTATGCCGATTGCTCCCGCATTCGCCGCGTAATAATCACGCAGTAGACTGTTCGGGCAAGCCCCGCCGACCCCCAGAGTGCGGCAACCGGAGCTATTTCGCGCCACGGAGCGCACATCACTCCAGACAGAAAGAGCACCATAGAAAAGTGAACGATGGTCGGCGTAGTAAACGCTACTCCTGCCTGAGCTAGTTCTGGTGTGCGCGACACATTCGCGATCAAGGCCATAACCACAAACTGCAACCCTATAAGCGCGCCTGCTGCTGAGCCGAAGATCACGTAAACATTCTGCCATTCCGTCAGAGCAGTCATGGAGTCACCTCAAGGTACGCAATGAAACCATAATATGACCTCGCCGGGCATCATTCACTATGGTTCAGCGGCCGGTAGTCTTTTCCAGTGCCTCGGGGTAGCGCGCGCCTTGCACCTCGATTTTGGAGAGTGCGCTTTCGATGATCTGAAGGTCGTCAGCGGTAAGTTCAACAGCAGCCGCTCCTATGTTCTCTTCCAGGCGATGCAGCTTGGTGGTACCGGGAATGGGAACAATCCACGGCTTCTGAGCCAACAGCCAGGCGAGTGCGATCTGCGCGGGCGTAGCCTTCTTCTCCGCTCCAATGCTGCCCAGCAAATCGACCAGCTTCTGATTCGTAACCCTGGCCTCAGGAGTGAAGCGTGGAATCGAGCTGCGTATGTCGGTCTTTTCAAAGGTCCTGTTTCCGTCCATCTTTCCCGTCAAAAAGCCTTTGCCGAGCGGGCTGAAGGGAACAAAACCGATGCCGAGTTCTTCGAGCGTAGGGATGATCTCCGCCTCGGGCGCGCGATACCAGAGCGAGTACTCGCTCTGCAATGCGGTGACGGGTTGCACGGCGTGAGCGCGGCGGATCGTCTTCGCGCCAGCTTCCGACATTCCGAAATGCTTTACCTTGCCCGCCTGAATCAGATCCTTTACCGCTCCCGCCACATCCTCAATCGGCACCTCGGGATCTACGCGGTGCTGATAGAGGAGATCGATGACATCGGTCCGCAAGCGCTTGAGCGAGGCCTCGGCGACTTGCTTGATATGCTCAGGCCGGCTGTCCAGTCCCCTCGGGCCGCGGCTTCCGTCGGGATTGATGTCCATGCCAAATTTCGTTGCGATGACTACTTTGTCACGAAGCGATTCGAGTGCCTCACCCACCAGTTCTTCATTGTTGAAGGGGCCGTAGATTTCGGCGGTATCGAAGAAGGTAACGCCGCGCTCGACAGCCGCGCGGATCAGCGCGATCGAATCCTTCTTCTCCGGGAAGGGAGCGTAGGAAAAGGTCATTCCCATGCAGCCGAGCCCTAGAGCCGAGACTTCCAGATTGCTCTTTCCCAATTTACGTTTTTGCATTTTCTCTCCTTTTGATAGGTGGTTGGCAATTCTTTGAGTGTTGCATGGAGGTTAGCGATTCGTCATGCGCTCCACCTCTTCGGGGTAGCGGCCGCCTTGCACCGTAACCTGCGCTGTTAGGCTGTCAAGTTCGCGGAGATCCTCCGGAGTAAGTTCCAGGGCAACGGCTCCGATGTTCTCCTCGACGCGCTGCAATTTTGTGGTGCCTGGGATGGGAACGATCCAGGGTTTCTTATGGAGCAGCCAGGCAAGCGCGATTTGCGCCAGAGTCGCCTGTTTCCGCGCCGCGAAGGCGGTAATCAGATCAACCAATGCCAGATTCGCTTTCAACGCATCGGGCGCAAAGCGAGGCAAATAGCCGCGGTTGTCCTCTTTGTGGAATTGAGTCTTTTCTGTAATCGATCCGGCAAGAAAGCCCCGTCCCAGCGGGCTGAAGGGAACAAAACCAATTCCGAGTTCCTCGAGAATTGGCAGAACTTCTTCCTCAGGGCGCTTCCACCACAGCGAGTACTCGCTTTGAACCGCGGTGACAAACTGAACGGCGTGTGCCCTGCGAATGGTTTGCGCCCCGGCCTCCGACAAGCCGAAGTGCTTCACTTTACCTTCCTGAATCAAATCTTTCACCGCTCCCGCTACGTCTTCAATCGGCACGTCGGGGTCGACGCGGTGCTGGTAAAGAAGATCGATGGTGTCGACACGCAGCCTCTTCAGCGAGCCCTCGACACTTTCCTTGATGTAGGCGGGGCGACTGTCGACACCGGGATCGGGCCTGCCGTGCGGAGTGCGAGAGAAGCCAAATTTGGTGGCGATGACCACCTGTTCGCGCACCGGAGCAAGCCCTTCGCCAACCACTTCTTCATTGACGAATGGACCATAAACCTGGGCGGTATCGAAAAAGGTTACGCCGCGTTCAACCGCGCCGCGCATCACCGCAATCATCTCTTCCTTGGTGCCTGCGACCGGGCCATGGCCTTCACTCATCCTCATGCAGCCCAGGCCGATGGCCGATACCTCCAGATTGCTCGTTCCCAGTGTGCGCTTTTGCATAATTCTTCTGCCTTCCTTCTGGAGTTTGGGGATTTTTCACTTCAGCATTCCAATGCTTCTGAACAAGCTCTCAACTTCATTTCGCGCTTCTTCTGTCCTGGCGTCTTGGATGACCAGATATTGGCCATCCCTTTCCAATCCTCCCGGATGGACAAGCCTTGGAATATGCGTTTCATCATCCTGAAGACCTCATCCTTGCCGCTTCATCTTTGCGCGTAGCTTGGCGTCTCTATGCCTTCGGCGGCTAATTCATATTGTTGTTCATTTTGACCGGCCTGAGCAGATGCGAGAACGTGAGTTGGGCGAGCTTCCACTTGCCGTTTTCCTTGAAATAAACCTCAGTCACCATAAAAGGATTGGTGACTTCGTGCTCACCTACCGCTGCCTGCAAATCAATGTCCTCCAGCAGGATGGCGGTGTTGCCAAATATGCGAGCGTCAACTGCGTAAACTACAGCTTTTTTGTACCAGATGCCACCGCTCTTAATGGTCGCTAGTTCTTGGGTTTTTCCCCAGGTTCCTCCCATGTGAGTGAACATGACTTTGTCATCAAAAAGTGTCTGTAAGGAATCGACCTTCTTGTCTGCCATCCAATCCCATTTCATCTTTGAGAGGTCGATGACTTCTTGTTGCTCGGGTGTTTGACTTGCGGCAGTTTTAATCGTTTCCGATGGTGGCGCTGGCGATTGCTGTGCGCAGGACGATGGCGCAATCAGTGTTGATAGAAACAGGCCTAACATTAAGGTTTTCATGTCTCTCCTTCGATGTGTGTGGTTGTCTTGCTGGGGAACTTGACGTAGCTTGGCTGATCGTTCACGCTACGCGGATATGAGAAGAATACTGCACTCAGGATTTGGGGCTGATCTCGCCTTCATCCCGTTTTTGCCCAAGCCCCGGTGGTTCGAGGCAGAAAAACAAATCACTGCGGAGACAATCGTGAACAAGCATTGTTCGTCCTTCCATCCTGAAACCCTCCTGCCTGTCCGGTATCCGTAGTGCATCGTTCACTTTCTATCGCTTCGTCGGCGCCTCTATGTCCGAGGGATTGCCTCTCGTGTAGCTAGCAATGTCTCCAAGTCGTCTCGGACTCGTTTAGGTTCCTCATCAAGAGGCTGATTTTCCATGTCGCGCACTCCGTCCAGAGCGCCTTGCGGGTCAGCATCGAGAGCGGCGAAGAGAGTGTCAAAATTCTCTTGCGTCGGGCCGGTGTTTGCAATGAGTTCGAAGGTCTTGCGCAAGGCGTGATCCGATGTGAGACTGCGGACCAGGATCTCAGCGATCTGCCTCCGGGCAATCACGCCATCGCTGGAGTTGCCTGCCTGGCGAGTATCGCCCTGCAGTAGGACCAGCCGGTGCTTGTCTCTCTTGTTGTAGTCGAACCAGCCGGGACGCACAATGGTGTACGGCAATCCGCTGGCGCGCACCAGCCTCTCGGAGCGCCGCTTCCAATCGTGAGCCTCGGTGGAGCGGTTATAGGAGCCGGTGCGATTGGTGACTCCAATGGAAGTCATCAACGCGATGCGCGCTGTCCTCGAACCCAGCGCCAGTAACACATTGCGCACGCCGTCGTAGTCGACGGTTT
>Ga0181535_10003526_pt1 | contig 18087 bp, 16 predicted proteins | sample PEATcosm2014_Bin_44_FD_119774 | JGI IMG/M metagenome (GOLD analysis project Ga0181535, IMG submission 119774) | Peatland microbial communities from MTU Mesocosm Facility, Houghton, MI, USA - PEATcosm2014_Bin17_30_metaG | ecosystem: Environmental > Terrestrial > Soil > Wetlands > Peat | place... | reverse complement strand
CCGGAACGGGTTGGCGGCATCGAGCGCCTCGCCGTCGACGCGCATGGCCAGATAGCGGCGACCGCCGACCGCCTCGACCAGCGGCGCCCAGGCCGCGCCGATGCTGCCGGCCACGCGGCGTAGCGCATCGCGAACGTCGGCGCGCACGCAGTCCATGTGGATGTGCAACTGGTCCTGACTGCGTCCCGCGACCGCGTTGATGGCCAGGCTCAGATCCTCGCGCGGCAAGTCGGCATGCGTGCGCGCGCCGACTACCCCGATCGCGCTCCAGGCGTCGGCGAAATAGTTTGCCGCCCCCGGCGCCAGCACGGCCGGATCCTCGATCCCAGTCAGGCGGCGCGTCGGGATCAGCAGGAACTGGGTGGCGCCGACCAGGTCCTTGAGCACCGCATAGCCCCGGTCCTCGCCGCCCTCGATCCGAACGGCCTGGCAGGGTGCGGGATCGTGGCTGGCGATGAAGTGGGCGACACACTGGTCATGCACGATGCGCCAAAGGCCCAGGGCATCGGCCCGGGCCGGCCGGGCGGCACCGAACAGCGCGGCGGCGACCAGCAAAGCCTGGGCAAAGCGCCGAGCGACCATGGTCCGACCCCCATCAACCCGCGGGAGCCGTGCATAGCCGGGCCGGCAAATCCCGATCAAGCGTGCTCGTGTGAACCCTGGCGCCGGCCCCCGACCGCTCCGATTGGCCTTGCGCCGCCGCCGAGGGCGCCTTATGTTCCCTTTATGTTCTATTAACACGATGGGGTCGGGTGATGGATATCCGGGTGCGGAACCGGCGGTGCCAGACAAACGGCGGGCGGGAACTGGCGGTGTGGTCGGCGGGCCTGCTGTGCGGTCTCGGCGCCGCAGCGGCGAGCCAGGCGCTGCTGCTGCCTTTCGGGCTCGCCTTGGTGCTGGCCGGCGGCCTGCCCCTGCTCGGACTGGCCCTGCGCCGCCTGCTGCGCCCGCGCCGGCGCGCGGTGGTGTGGCAGGAGCCGTCCTGGGACGCGCTCTGAACCAACCGCCCCCTTGAACCAACAGTCTCGGACGTTTTCAAATCTGCCGGCGGTGTCGCCGGCCGGTTTGCCGAGCGCGTGGCGGCGGATTATAGAGCCGCATGTCGCGTATCATCCGCTGGACCGCGATCGGGCTTGCCGTCGCCGTGCTGGCCGGCTCGGCGGCCTTATGGCTGCGACCCGGCGGGCTGGATGCGGCCAGTCGTCTGGCCGCCGGCGTCGCCACGCCGGGCGGGGTGCAGGTCGGCGGACCCTTCTCGCTGGTCGACCAGACCGGCAAGCCGGTCACCCAGGCCAGTTGGCCCGGCCGCTGGTTGCTGATCTATTTCGGCTACACCTACTGCCCCGACGTCTGCCCCACCGAGCTGCAAACCATCGCCGCCGCGCTCGACGCGCTGGGTCCGCGGGCCGCCCAGGTGGTGCCGATCTTCATCACCATCGACCCGGAGCGCGATACCCCCGAGCTCCTGGCCGGCTACGTGAAGCTGTTCGATGACCGGCTGATCGGGCTCACCGGCACGCCGCAACAGATCGCCGCTGTTGCCCGCGCCTACAGGGTGTATTACGCCAAGGTGACGCCGAAAGAATCGACGACCTACCTGATGGACCACTCCTCCTTTCTATACCTGATGGGGCCGGATGGGACGCTGCGCATGCTGTTCGATCCGGCGACCAGCGCGCAGGATATTGCCGGGGCGATTCGCACGCGCCTGCCGGCGGCGAGCTGAAGGGGATGAAACGAGGGATGGGCGGCGTGATCGCGCGGCAGGGTTGGACAAGGGAAGAACCGGAACGTGAGTGAAGGCGACGACACCGCACGAGAAGGCTCCGGCTCAGGCGCGCCGCGCTACAGCCGGCGGCTGTCGGACAAAATCCTGATCGCCTTCCATCATGCCTGCGACCAGGCGGACTTCGAGGTGGCGGAGCAACTCCTGCACATCCTGGAGAACATGCTGACGCGCCGCCCCTACACGCCGGACGGCAATCGCCGGCGCAGCATCGAAAGCCTGGTGGCCGCCCACGAACGCCTGTGGCACCTGCGCCACACGGACGCCGGCGAGGAGTAGGCGCACCCGCCGATCGCGGCGGCGTTCCGCTGCGCCCCGGGCCGGGGCCTCGCGAAAATTTTATCGCGCCTGTCCTTGAACTTGCCCCGCGAAGTCATTGCCGCTAGCCTCACCGCTCGAATAGCGGTCATCGCCAAAAATCCATGGAAACGCCCAACCCAGGCCCTTTCGTCGGAGCCGGCACCGGTTCCGCCATTGCCCGCGCCGGTTCCAGCGAGGGCGTCCGGGGCCTGTGCGGCCAGTCCAAACGTTCCCTGTTCCAGCCACTCCCTGGCGAGCCGTCCTCTGCCGGCATCGGGCGGAAGGCTCCCATCCCGGTGCGTGAGGCCGCCGCGTCTGTCGGCAATCCCGTAAGTAACGATACATAGAAGAGGACCGGACCATGCCATTGGATTCGCAATCGCTTCCAGACCACCAGAATACCGTGGTGCTGGACCGCGCCATCGCGAAAGCCGCCAAGCGGCTCCTGCCCATGCTGATCCTGATGTACATCCTGTCCTACATGGACAGGTCGAACATCGGCTTTGCCAAGCAGGCATTCCAGCTTTCCACCGGCGTGACGGAAGCGGCGTTCGCCTTCGGGGCGGGCATCTTCTTCATCGGCTATGCCCTGTTCGAATTCCCCAGCAATCTCGCCCTGCACGTCTACGGCGCGCGCAGGTGGATGGCCCGCATCATGATCACGTGGGGCATCGTCGCGAGCATGATGCTGTTCACCAAAAGCGATACGTCCTTTTCGGTGGTCCGGTTCCTGCTCGGCGCGGCCGAGGCTGGTTTCTTCCCCGGCGCCATTCTCTACATGACCTACTGGTTCCCGGCGAAGTCGCGGGGCCGGATTCTCGGGCTGTTCTACTTCGGCTCCCCCGTCGCCATGATATTCGGCGGCCCCATCTCCGGCGCCCTGTTGCAGATGGACGGGCTGATGGGATTGCAGGGCTGGCAATGGCTGTTCCTGATCGAAGGCATCGGCACGATCCTGATCGGCTTCGTCGTGCTGTCGTACCTGACCGACCGGCCGGCCGATGCCAAGTGGCTGACGCCGGAAGAGCGCACGGTGCTGCAGGGGGCCATCACCAGCGAGGAAACCCACAAGGCCTCCGGCGGTCATGCCAAGCTCGGCCGGGCCATGCTCGACCCGAACCTGCTGCACTTCACTGTGATCTATTTCTGCATCCAGCTCGCCGGCTACGGCTTTGCTTTCTACATGCCGAGCATGGTGAGCGCGCTGATGCAAATGAAGATCGGCCTGGCCGTCGGTTCGGTCGCGTCGATCCCGTGGATCTGCGCGGTGATCGCGGCGACCTTCTATCCGGCCATCGCCGTGCGGCACGGGTATCGCCACAGCATGGGGTTCATCGCGATGATGGCGATCGGCCTCGGCCTGTGCGCTTCGGGCAATCTGCCGCCGGTTTGGTCCATGGTCGCGCTGTGCTTCGTCGCCATGGGGATCATCTGCGTGCAGCCGATCTTCTGGACCTTCCCGTCGGGCTATTTCGGTGGTCTGGCCGCCGCCGGCTCGCTCGCGGTCATCAACTCCATCGGCAATCTCGGCGGCTTCGTCGGGCCGAACGTGAAAGTCCTGGCCGAAGCGCATTTCGGCCCGAACGCCGGGCTGTACACGCTGGCCTCGGCGCCCTTCGTCGCCGCCGTGCTGTTCCTGTTCCTGCGGCGGGACAAGGTCATCGATCCGGCGAAGGTGGGGGCGGTCGCGGCCGCCGACTGACGCCCTGACTTGACGGGGCCGGGGAGGTGCGCGGCGCCTCCCCGGTCTTTTTTGTACGCCCGGCCTACAGTTCCGGCGCCCGCCGCGCTGACGTCGCCTGTTCGAACGCATAGGCCAGCCGGAGCAGCGTCACCTCACTCCAGGCGCGGCCGGCGAAGGTGGCGCCCAGCGGGTAGTCCGGCGTGGCGCGCCCCTGCACCCCGGTGATGAATCCCGCCGGCACCAGCACGCTCGGGTAGCCCGCCTTGGCGGCGATCGCCGCACCCGCGGCGGCGGGAAACAGCACCGCGTCCAGCCGGTGGCGGTCCATGTACGCGTCCAGCCCGCGCGTGCGCGAGGCCAGCAGGTCGTGCCGGCGGGCGGCGAGGTATTCCGGTTCCGACAGATCGCCGCGCGTGCCGGCGGCGGCCAGAAAAATGTCCTGCCCGAAGCGCAGCGCGCGATCCGCGTGGGCCGCGTTGAACGCCACTAGGTCGCCGAGGCTCCGCATGGCGGTCTCGCGCGCCCAGTCGCGCAGATAGAGCCCGATGTCGTGCTTCAGTTCGTAGACGAACACGCTGGGGATACGCGCGACCTGATGGCGCAGGGGGCTTTCGGGGTTGCGGTTGAGGACGGGAAATTCTGAGGCGGGTCCGGGCAGCCAGCCTTCGGTGGGGATGCTGGCGCGCACCACGGTGGCGCCGCAGTCCTGCAGCGCGGCGATTGCGCGCTCCATCACCGCCTTCGCCAGGGCGGGCTGCGGCCCGTAATAGACGTCGTTGCCGGGGTCGGAGGGATCGCTCGGCACGCCGATGCGCGCCCCGCGCAGCCCGTCGCGGTCGAGAGTCGCGAGATAGTCCGGCGCTGCCGGCGCGTGCAGCGTGGCGTCGTCCAGCGGATCGGGTCCGGCCAGCACGCCGAGCAGCAGCGCGGCGTCGCGCACGGTGCGGGTCATTGGCCCCGCGGTGTCCTGGCTGTGCGCGATCGGGACGATGCCGGCGCGGCTGATCAGCCCGACGGTCGGCTTCACCGTCACCAGCCCGTTCATGTTGGCCGGCGACAGCAGCGAGCCCGAGGTTTCGGTGCCGACCGAGGCCGCCGCCAGCCCGGCCGTCACCGCCACGGCCGAGCCGGAACTGGAGCCGCCGGGCAGCACGTAGGGCGTGCCGCGCGCATCCACCTCGGTCGCGTAGGGGTTCAGCACCTGTCCGCCGAGCGAGGAATAACCGGAGGGCATGCCGACCGCGAGGATATTGGCGAACTCGGTCAGATTGGTCTTGCCGAGCAGCACCGCGCCGGCCTCGCGCAGCCGCGTCACCACGGTGGCGTCGCGCGCGGCTTTTGCCCCCTCCAGGGCGAGCGAGCCGGCGGTGGTGGGCTGGGCGTCGCCGGTGGCGATGTTATCCTTCACGAGGATGGGAATGCCCTCGAGCGGGCGCCGGTCTTTCGTTCGCGCGTCGCTGGCGGCGGCGATGGCGTCGGCCTCGGGGTTGACCAGGCGGACGGAATTAAGCCGTTGGCCGCCGCGGTCGTGGTCCTCGATGCGAGCACGATAGGCGGCCACCAGGGCGGCGGCGGTGGTGCGTCCGGCCGCAAGCTCGGCCAGCAGTCCCTCGATCGTCGCGTTTCGCACGTCCATGGCCGCCTCCGTCGGTGTTCCCAGGCGTATGCTTGCAGCCCGCGCGCCGGCGGGCAACCGGGCAGTTCAAACCGAAACAGGGCTATCGACCAGCGGCAAACCCACACTACAGTTGCCATCCGGAGAACAGGGGACATCGGACCATGAACAGCCGCCTTGCCGCCGCCGCCGCGCTGCTTGCGCTGCTCTCCAGCCCCGCCCTGGCGCAGCGGCCGGATGCCAGCACCGTCGTGGTCGCCTTCGGCACCGACGCACAGACGCTGGAACCGGCGGAGATGAACTCGCGCGATACCATGAACATCGCCGACCATATCTTCGGTTCGCTCTACGAAATCGGCGATGACGGCCACCTCAGCCCGTATTTCGCCGACTCCTTCAGCGAGAACACGGACGGCACCGAGATCGCCTTCAAGCTGCACCCCGGCCTCACCTGCCACGACGGCTCGCCGCTCACCGCCGAAGACGTCGCCTTCACCTTCGACCGCGCCCGTGACCCGGCCAACAAGTTCACCGGCAGCACGCCCGGCTTCGTGCTGACCTCGCTGGGCTTCAAGGGAACGCGGGTGATCGACCCGCTGACCGTCGGCATCGAACTCAACGCCTACAACCCGATCGCGCTCGGCCTGATCACCGAAGTGAAGATCGTCTGCAAGGCGCCGTACACGAAAATGAGCCGCGTGCAGGCGACCCAGACCCCGGTCGGCACCGGCCCCTACCGTTTCGTCGAATGGGTGAAATCCGACCGCATCGTGCTGGAGAAGCAGCCCGGCTTCACGCTGCGCCATGCCTTCTTCGACCGCATCGTCTGGCGCGTCATTCCCGAAGCCTCCACCCGCGCGGCGGAACTCATGGCCGGCAATGTCGATGTCATCACCAGCGTCGCCCCCGACCAGATCGACACGGTCAACCACAGCGCCAATGCAAAGGTGCAGGCGGTCAGCGGCACCCGGCGCATGTATGTCGGCGTGCAGATGAAGCCGATCTTCAGCACTCCCGGCGGCATCGCGGTGCGCAAGGACGACGTGCGCCGCGCCCTGCAATACGCCATCGACGTGCCCACCATCTGCGAGCAACTGCTGCGCACCTCCTGCCAGCGCGCCACCGATCTGGTCAATCCGCCGCTCGGCAATCCCGACATCAAGCCCTATCCATATGATCCCGCCGCCGCCGAAAAGATGCTCGACGCGGCCGGCTACCCGCGCGGCGCCAACGGCGTGCGCTTCGAGCTCACGTTACAGGCCGCGAGCGGGCGCTATCTGAACGATCACGACGTGGTGCTGGCGATCGCCCAGTATCTGTCCGATGTCGGCGTCAAGACCAACGTGGAGTTCATGGACTGGGCCTCGGTCTTTCTGCCGCTGACCCGCCGGCACGAGGCGGGGCCGCTGTTCTTCCTCGGCACCGGCGGCGGCACCTGGAATCCGCTGTACGACATGGCCGATTTCGCCGACGTCTCCTCGGTGACCAACACGCCGAGCTGGTCCGATCCGGACTGGTTCTCGCTATGGCCGGAAGCCAACCGCAAGCAGCCCGAGGTCGACCGTCAGAAGGTGGTCAATCGCATGCTGCAAGTGTTCCACGACAAGGGGCCGTGGCTGGAACTGTATTTCCAGCCCGACTTCTACGGTGTCAGCAACCGCCTGGCCTGGCAGGCCCGCCGCGACGAGCGCATCAACCTGGTCGGCGCGACGCTGAAGTAAGCCGGTCCGGGCCGGCGCATGATCGCCTACCTCATCCGCCGCCTGTTGCAGGGCGGGCTGGTGGTGCTGGGGGTCACGGTGGTGACCTTCCTGGCGCTGCACCTGGGCGGCGACCCGACCTACCTCTACGTCAGCGAGCGCGCCTCGGCCGGGGACATCGCCGCGGCGCGCGCAGCCCTCGGCTTCGACCAGCCGCTCAGCGTGCAGTACCTGCGCTTTCTCGCCGGCCTCCTGCATGGCGACCTCGGCACGTCGCTGACCTACAAGACCGGGGCGATGGGCGTGGTGATGGGCTTCTTTCCGGCGACCATCGAGCTGACCCTGTCGGCCATGCTGCTGGCGGTCGGGCTGTCGATTCCGCTCGGCGTGTTGGCGGCCCTGCACCGCGGCACGCCGCTCGACGGCGGCATCATGGTGCTGGCCCTGGTCGGCCAGTCCGTGCCGAGCTTCTGGATGGGCATCATGTTCATTCTGTTCTTCGGCCTCGGCCTGCAATGGCTGCCGATGTCGGGGCACGTGCCGGTGCTGGCGCCGCTGCTGGCCGGCGATGTCGGCCAGGCCGTGCGCAACCTGCCGCAGGCCGCGCTGCACCTGATCCTGCCTGCCGTCACCATCGCCTTCTTCTCGCTGGCGCGGAATTCCCGCCTGGTGCGCTCGTCCATGCTGGAGGTGCTGGAGCAGGATTATGTGCGCACGGCGCGGGCCAAGGGGCTGCGCGAGAGCCGCGTGGTGATCGGCCACGCGCTGCGCAACGCTTGGCTGCCCGTGGTGACCATGATCGGGCTGGAGTTCGGCTTCCTGCTCGGCGGCGTGGTGGTGGTGGAGACCATCTTCGCCTGGCCCGGCGTCGGCCGGATGGTGTTCAACGCGATCAACCAGCGCGACATTCCGCTGGTGCAGGCGGCGGTGGTGACGCTGTCCGGGGTGTTCGTCGGACTCAACCTCCTCGTCGATCTGCTCTACGCCTGGCTCGACCCGCGGGTGCGGCTGGCATGAGGCGCATGCTGGCACGCCTGTGGCGGGCGAAATTCCCGATCGCCGCCATCCTGGTGCTGCTGGCGGTCACCGGCGCGGCGGCCTTCGCCCCCGAGATCGCCCCGCGCGACCCGAACCGGCAGAGCATCATCGCCCGCCTGGCGCCGCCGCTGACGCCCAACCGCCAGGGCCGCATCGACTTCATCCTCGGCAGCGACGGACTCGGCCGCGACATCGCCTCGCGCCTGGTCTACGGGGCCCGCGTCACCATCGTCGTGGGGCTGGCGGCGGTGCTGATCGGCGGCGCGCTTGGCACCCTGCTGGGCGTACTGGCGGGCTACCGGGGCGGGGCGGCGGGCGCGGTCATCATGCGGGTGGCCGACATCCAGCTCGCCTTTCCGTTCATCCTGCTCGCCATCATGGTGCTGGTCGTGCTCGGCCCCGGGCTCCTCAACCTCATCCTGGTGCTGGGGGTCGGCCAGTGGGTCACCTATGCCCGCATCGCCCGCGCCCAGACGCTGGCGGTGAGCCAGAAGGAATACGTCGAGGCCGCGCGGGCCATCGGCGCCCGCCACGGACGCATCCTGCGCTGCACCGTGCTGCCCAACATCGTCGCGCCGCTGATCGTGGTGGCCTCGTTCAACCTGGCCGGCGTCATCCTTTCCGAGGCGGCGCTGTCCTTCCTGGGGCTCGGCGTGCCACCCACCGTGCCGAGCTGGGGCGGCATGCTGGCCGAGAGCCGCGACCAGTTGCTGGCGGGTCGCTGGTGGATGGCAGTGTTGCCGGGCCTGGCCATTGCACTCACCGCCCTTTCCTGCAACGTCCTGGGTGACTGGCTGCGCGATGAACTTGACCCGCGGCTCAAGGAAGCGGGCTGAACGCATGAGGAAACCATGACCGACACACCGGCTTTTGCCTGCGATTGCCACCTTCACGTCTTCGGCGATCCGGCGCGCTATCCGCCGGCGGCGCAGCGCGCCTACACGCCCGTCGCGGCGACCCTGGAACAGTGGCGCGCGATGGCGCACCCGCTCGGCCTGCAACGCCTGGTGCTGGTGCAGCCCAGCGCCTACGGCACCGACAACACCTGCATGCTCGACGCCCTGCGCGCGGCCGCCGGCACGGCGCGCGCCGTCGCCGTCATCGACGACGCGACACCCGACGCGGAATTGTCCGCCATGGCCGCAGTCGGCGTGGTCGGTGTGCGGCTGAACCTGATCACCGGCGTCTCCGTCGATCCCACCGCGATCCCGAACCTGCTGCGCGCCACCGCGGCGCGCATCGCCCCGCTGGGCTGGCACCTGCAACTGCTCGCCCGGGGCGCGCTGATCGACACCGTCGCCGCCATCATCCCGACGCTCGGCGTGCCGGTGGTGTTCGACCACATGGCCAGCGTCAGCGCCGCCCTCGGCCCCGATCAGCCCGGCCTCAACGCCGTGCTGCGCCTGCTCCGCGAGGGCCATTGCTGGATGAAGGTGTCCGGCGCCGACCACGTCGCCTCCCGCCGCGACGCGCCGGAGGAGGCGCTGCTGATCATGCGCGCCCTGATCGCGGCCAACCCGGACCGGATCGTGTGGGGCACCGATTGGCCCCATATCGGGCCGCTGACGAACGAAGGCGGCAGCCAGAAGGTGACCTACCTGCCGCTCGACCACGCCGGACTGCTGGCCGTGCTGCACCGCGCCGCCGGCGACGCCGCCAGCCGCATCCTGGCGGACAACCCGGCGCGGCTGTACGGCTGGAAATGAGGCCGTGGGCTCTGCCACCGAACCCGACTGATTGACCGGTCGTCCCGAATAGCGGTATTGTATCCGACAATGTGGTCATCTTGGCGAGTCAGAGGCCGTCAAGAGGCGTCCAACGAAGAAAGAAGAAAGGAGACGGACAATGAAGACCAAGGCCTGCCTGCTCGGCGTTGCTGCGACCCTGCTCCTGGTGGGGGCGAGCGCCGGAGCGCCGGCCAGGGCCGCCGATCCCGTGGTCGTGACGGTGTGGTCATGGAGCCCGGTTACGCCGACCATGAACGCCATGATCGCGGCGATCCAAAAGGCGCATCCCGATATTCAGGTGAAGGCGACCATCCAGCCACACCCGGTCTATTCGGTTTCGCTGCAGGCGGCGGTCGGGTCGGGCAACATGCCGGACATCGTCGGTCTCTCACCCGGTTCGGAGACGCAACAGTACCGCGAGCATCTGTTGAACCTGAGCCCGGTCGCCGAGGAACTGTGGGGCAAGGACTGGCAGAAGAACTTCTCGCCGTCGCTGTTGAGCGAGGCGCGGTTCGGCAACCCGCAGGGCGATGCGAATTTCTACGCGCTGCCGCAGGAAGCCCAGATCAACAATCTCTGGTACAACATTCCCGCTTTCGAGAAGGCGGGCATCGCCGGGCCACCGAAAACGGTGGACGAACTGGTGGCCGACGCCAAGAAGCTGCGCGCCGCGGGCTACATGCCCTTTTATCAGGGTGCCGGCACCGGCACCTTCGACGTGTGGGCCTATCTGCTGATCGCCTCAAGGATCGACGTTGACAGCGTGGTCGCCGGCGAGCAGGGCGCGCCGATCTGGACCAAGCCCGGCATGATCGAGGCGGCGCATGTCTGGCAGCGGATGTTCACCGACGACGTCTTCCAGCCCGGCGCGTTGAGCGCGTTGCAGTATCCGACCGGGGCGAATCTGTTCGCGGCGGGTCGGGTCGGGATGATCGTGCTCGGCTCGTGGTGGCTGCAGCAGACCGGACTTTCGGAACTGCCCGGCCTGAAGACGATGTCCGATTACGGCACCTTCAATTTCCCCGCGGTCGGCGACCACAAAGGTCCGGAAGTGTTCCTGGGCGGCGTTGACGTGGGCTGGGGCATTACCACCAACGCGTCGAGCTCGCCGGCGGTGCTGGCGGCCTCGAAGGTGGTGCTGAAGGAATTCATCAGCGGCGTGGGCGAACAGGAAGCGCTCGACGAACTGAACGACCTGCCGGCGTTCAACGGCATGACGCCGTCGCACGCGATGCCGGCGCACCTGACCGAAGTCTACGACACCTACATCAAGGAACTCGCCACGGCGCACACGCACGTGATCGGCAATCCGGTGATCAACCAGAGTCTGGTCAGCGGCTTGCAGGCGATCGGCGCCAAGACGATGACGCCCGAGGCAGCGATGCAGGCGGTGCAGGACACCGCGCTCGCGCAGCAGAAGGCGCACTAGAACCTTGCGCCCGAGGCGGCAGGGCCAGGAAACGTGAATTACCCACCCGGGCAAGGAACCGGCGCATGACCGCTTCATCGGTTGGAAGCGGTCATGCGCCGGCCGTGGCGCGGGGGGTCAAACTGCGGCGCGGTCGCGGGTGGCGCGAGCTGGAGGCGTGGCTCTACGTGCTGCCCGGGCTCGCGGTGTTTGCCGTCTTCATCGCCTACCCGATCACGGCGAACATCGTGGCCAGCCTGTTCGGGCCGCACGGCGACGTGACGATGGCGAACTATCGCCAGGCCAGCGGCGATGCCGTGTTCTGGACAGCGATGCGCAACTCCGCCGTGTGGGTGGTACTGTGCGTCGTCTTCGAGGCCGCAATCGGTTTCGTGCTGGCGCTGGCGATCGAAATGTACATTCCCCGCGGGCGCGTGGTGTTCCGCACGTTGCTGTTCCTGCCCATGGTGATCACGCCGTCGGTGATCGCGCTGGTGTTCTCGACGATCTACGCGCCGGACTATGGGCTGCTGTTCGGAGTGTTCGACAGCGTGGGACTCGGCGGCCATTTCCCGGCCATTCTTGGCGACCCCGCGACCGCCACCTACGGGGTGATCGCCGTCAATGTCTGGCAATGGTCCGGCTTCTTCGTGCTGATGTACTGCGTCGGCCTGACACAGATCGACCGCGAGTTGCTGGCGGCGGCGGCGATCGACGGAGCGGTTGGCTTCGCGCGCGTCCGCTACGTGATCTGGCCGCTGCTGTACCCGGTTACGACCTCACTCGTGGTGCTCGGAACCATCCAGGCGCTGCAGCAGTTTCCCCTAATCTTCCTGATGACCGAAGGCGGGCCGGCGGATTCCACGCAGACGCTGGCGACCTACATCTTCCAGACCGGGTTCGTGCTGAACGAGATGCACTACGCTTCGGCGGTCGCGGTGGTGCTGTTCGTGCTGTCGCTGGCGCTCATCGTGGTGCAGTACCGGCTGGGCCGGGAGAGGCGGGCGCATGCCTAGGACCTCTGCTGGCGCGCGGCTGGCGGCCTATCTGGTGCTCGGGATCGCAGCCGCGATCAGCCTGGTGCCGACCATCTACATGTTCGACATCTCGTTGCGGGATGCCACCGACAGCTTCTCGCCGCTGTTGATCGTTCCGCGCGTGACCTTTGCCAACTGGGTCGCGGTTCTCGCGCAGGGCAACCTGACCGGCTTCTTCGTCAGCAGCGCCCTGGTCAGCGTGGTCACGGTGGCGCTGACGCTCGCCTGCGTCATCGGGCTGTCCTACGCGATATCGCGACTGAAGATCCGCGGCGGACAGGTGATCCTGCTGCTGGTGGTCTCGGCGCTGCTGCTGCCGCTGGCCTCGTTGCTGATCCCGATCGCCAAACTGCTGGAACTGCTGGGGCTGACCAACAACTATCTCGGCCTGATCGGTCCCGAGACGGCGCTGGGCATCCCGTTCGGTACGGTGATCGTGAAGGCGGCGATGGACGATATTCCGATGGCGCTCGAGGAGGCGGCGCGGATCGACGGTGCCGGCAGCTTCGCGGTGCTGATGCGGGTCGTCGTGCCGCTGATCTCGCCATCGCTCATCGTCGTCGCCATCTGGCAGTTCCTCTATTCCTGGAACGAATTCTTCCTGGCGCTGGTGATCATGACCAAGGACGCGGTGAAGACGCTGCCGCTGGCGCCGCTCTACTACCAGGGCCCGTTCATGACCGATCCCGGCAAGCTGTTCGCGATCCTGACGTTGATCGCCATCGTGCCGATGGCGGCCTATGTCGTGTTGCAGCGCTGGTTTGTCGCCGGACTGATGGAGGGCGGCGTCAAGGGCTAGCGGATCGCTCACGGCCGCGGGCCGGTGGGGACCGAAGACCGATTCCAAACCCGGCGAAATCGCTCTAGGGTGGCGAGAACCTGGTGGAGGCGCGGTCGCTTTCGCCAGTGGTGGCAAACGCCAAGGATGAACCATGAAAATAACGAACGTCCGCACCCACGTCCTCTCAGCTGCGCTGTCGCAGCCCTTCGCCTATTCCCGCGCTTGGTACGACACCCGCATGGCCATGATCGTCGAGATCGAAACCGATGACGGCCTGGTCGGATGGGGCGAAAGTTACGGGCCGGCCTGGATGACCTCCGCCGTCGTCAAAACCGTCACGCCATGGCTCGTCGGCCAGGATCCCTTGTGCACCGACCTGCTGTGGCAGGAGATCTATGCGCGGTTGCGCGACCACGGACAGAAGGGGGCCGTGATCCAGGGCTTGAGCGGCATCGACATCGCGCTCTGGGATATCAAGGGAAAACACTTCGGCGTGCCGGCTTGCCGGCTCATGGGCGGGCCGCAGCGCGCTACCGTGCAGGCCTATGCGACCGGGCTGTACCGGCGCAAATCGGGCGATCCGGTACAATACCTGGCCGACGAGGCGGCGGGCTACGTCGCGGAAGGGTTCAAGGCGGTCAAGCTCAAGGTCGGCTTCGGCATCGAGGAGGATGTACGCGTCACCCAGGCGGTTCGGCGGGCCATCGGACCCGACATCGGGCTGATGGTGGACGCGAACCACGCCTACGACGCCGTCGCGGCGATCCGGCTGGGCCGGATGATCGAGGAATACGACATCGGCTGGTTCGAGGAGCCGGTGCCGCCGGAGGACCTGGACGGCCATCTTGCAGTTAAGGCCGCGCTTTCGATTCCGATCGCCGGCGGCGAATGCGAATTTACCCGTTTCGGTTTCCGCGACCTGCTGGTCGGCCACGTGCTCGACATCCTGCAGCCCGACACCTGCGCCGCCGGCGGATTGTCCGAGTGCAAGAAGATCGCCGACATGGCGGTGGCTTTTGGCACGCGCTACAACCCGCACTGCTGGGGCACCGGCATCGCCATCGCGGCCTCGCTGCAACTCCTGGCCGTGCTGGCGCCGCATACGCCGCCCTCGCTGGCGCCCACCGAGCCGACGCTGGAATTCGACCGCACCGAGCATCCGATCCGCCAGGCCATATTGGCGAGCCCGATCGAGCATGTCGGGGGCATCGTCCGGGTACCCGACGGGCCGGGTCTCGGGATCGAAATCGATCGCGACGCGCTCGTCCGGTTCGCCGCGGGCTGATCGCCTTACTTCGTGCCGTACAGCCGGTCCCCGGCGTCGCCGAGGCCGGGGCGGATGTAGCTGTGTTCGTCCAGGCAGCGGTCGATCGCGGCGGTGAACAGCGGCACGTCGGGGTGTTCGGCGGTGAACACGGCGAGGCCCTCGGGGGCAGCGATCAGGCAGACCAGCCGGATCTGGCTCGCCCCGGCCTGTTTCAGCAGGCTCACCGCGGCCGCCGCCGAATGGCCGGTGGCCAGCATCGGGTCCACCACGATGGCCAGCCGGTCGCGGATATCCTCGGGCAGTTTCAGGTAGTACTGCACCGGCGCCAGGGTTTTCGGGTCGCGGTAGAGGCCGATATGGCCCACCCGCGCGCCCGGCACGGCGTCGAGCATGCCGTCCAGGATGCCGTTGCCCGCCCGCAGGATCGGCACGAAGCAGAGTTTCTTGCCGGCCAGTTGCGGCGCCCGCGTGCGTTCCAGCGGGGTCTCGATGTCGACGTCGTGCAGCGGCAGGTCGCGGGTGACCTCGTAACACATCAGCAGGCCCATCTCGCGGGCGATCTGGCGGAAGGCGGCGGTCGAGGTGGCCTTGTCGCGCAGCAGCGTCAGCTTGTGCTGCACCAGCGGGTGGTGGATGACCGTGACGGTCGGGAAACGGTCTGTCATGGCGGCAACTCCCTTCAGAACGAAGCGCAGCTGTCGGCGAGCGCCAGCCCCACCGATTCCTGCGCGAAGCGCCGCCGGTAGTCGGCGCGGATCGCCTCCAGCGCGGCAAGTGTCGCGGCTCCGGGCTCGGCCAGCACGATCACCACCGTGGCGGGTTCGGCGGCGATCTGTCCGCTGGCCCGACCCTGCCATTGGCCATAGCCGTCCAGGACGGTGAAGCCGGAGGGGAAGCGCGGCGTCACCACCTCGGCCAGGAAGCGCCGCCACGCCGCCTCGTCCACCGTGGCGCCACCCGCGGTGCGGCCGAAATAGAGCGTGGCGCTGAGCATCGGCGCGCCCGGCAGCCCGGCGCAGCGCGGCGCCGGCGCGGCGCAGCCGGCCAGCAGCGCCAGCAGCAGGACGGCGCGGGTTGCCTTCATGCCGCGGTCTTGGGCGCGCGGCGTCGCTTCACCCGTTCGCGCACCGACTGAAACACGACGTAGAGGACGGGGATGACGAAGATACCGACCACGCTGGCGGCGATCATGCCGCCGAACACCGGGGTTCCCACGTTGCGCCGGGCCAGCATGCTCGGCCCCTCCGCCACCACCAGGGGCAGCAGGCCGAGGATGAAGGCGAAGCTGGTCATCATCACCGGCCGGAAGCGCAGCCGCGCCCCCTCGGTCGCCGCCTCCAGCAGCGGCACGCCGCGCTCGCGCTGGTCCTTGGCGAATTCGACGATCAGGATGCCGTTCTTCGCGGCCAGGCCGATCAGCACCACCATGCCGATCTGTCCGTAGAGGTCGAGCGTCAGCCCGGTCAGCACGATGGCGCCATAGGCGCCGAGCACACCCACCGTAACCGACAGCAACACCGGCACCGGGATGGTCCAGCTCTCGTACAGCGCGACCAGGAACAGGTATGCGAACAGCACCGCGAAGCCGAGGATCAGCGGCGTCTTGCCTTCCGCGCGTTTCTCCTGGAAGGCGGTATCGGTCCACTCGCCCCGGTAGCCCTGCGGCAGGGTATGCGCGGCGACGTCCGCCATGGCGTTGAGCGCGGCGCCCGAGGACACGCCGGGCGCGCCGGCGCCCTGGATCACCACCGCGCGCTTGTTGTTGTAGCGGGTCAGCGATTGCGGTTCCTGGATCGTCCGCACTTCCGCCAGGCTGCGCATCGGCACCATCTGGCCGGTCGTGCTGCGCACGTTGATGCGCTGGATATCGCTGACATTGGCGCGGTCGGTGGCCTCGGCCTGCACCTGGACCTGCCAGGTGCGGCCGAACAGGTTGATGTCGTTGACATAGGCGCCGCCCAGGTTGGCGCCGAGCGCCTGGAACACCGAGGTGAGCGGCACTCCCAGTACCTCCGCCTTCTCCCGGTCGATGTCGAGGAACAGCGAGGGGGTGGTCGCCGAGAAGAAGCTGAACACGCGGGCCAGCCGCGGGTCCTGGTTGGCGGCCACCAGCAGCGCGCGCAGCACCTGCGCCATCGCCTTGGGATCGCCGCCGCCCAGGTCCTCGAGCACGTAGCTGAAGCCGCCGCCAGTGCCCAGGCCGACGATCGGCGGCGGCGCCATCGGAATCGCGAAGCCACCGCGCAACTGGCGGAATTGCGCCGCCGCTCGCGCGATCGCCTGGGCTGCCCCCATGCCGGCGCCCGTCCGCTCGGCGAACGGCTTCAGCGACACCACCACGAAGGCGGCGTTGGACTGGGAAACCCCGTCCAGGAAGTTGTAGCCGATGATCGAGGTGGCATCCTGCACCGTCGGTTCCGCCGCCAGGATGTGCTCGACCTGGGTTACCAGATCGGTGGTGCGGCCGACCGAGGCGGCGTCGGGCAATTGCACCATGACGAAGAAGGCGCCCTGGTCGTCCTCGGGCAGGAATCCGGTGGGGGTGATGCGGCCGAGCGCGCCGATGCCCAACACCACCAAGACCACGACGGGCAGGCCGATCAGGGCGATCCGCACCAGCCGCGCCACCACCGTGCCGTAGGCGTCGCGCACCCGGTCGATGAAGCGCATCACCGCCCCGACCGGACCGCGGCGCGGCCCGTCGCGGCGCTTGAGCAGGACGGCGCACAGCGCCGGCGACAGGCTCAGCGCGTTCACCGCCGAGATGAACATCGCCACCGCCACCGTCACCGCGAACTGGCGGAACAGCTCGCCCGATATGCCGGGGATGAAGGCGATCGGCACGAACACGCTGAGCAGCACCAGCGTGATGGCGACCACCGGCGCGGTGATCTCGGCCATGGCGCGCTTGGTGGCCTCGGCGACGCTGAGGTCGGGCCGGTCGTGCATCACCCGCTCGACGTTCTCCACCACCACGATGGCGTCGTCCACCACGATGCCGATCGCCAGCACCAGCGCCAGCAGCGACACCGTGTTGGCCGAATAGCCCACCGCGTTCAGCACGATGAAGGTGCCGATCAGGCTGACCGGCACGGCGATGGTGGGAATCAGGGTGGCGCGCAGGCTGCCGAGGAACAGGAACACCACCGCGACCACCAGCACGAAGGCTTCGAGCAGGGTCTTCTTCACCTCCTGCATGGTGGCGGTGACGAAGGTGGTGGCGTCGTAGGTGACCCGCCATTGGACGTCGTCGGGCATCTGGTCGGCCAGCCCGTTCAGGGTCTCGCGCACCCCGTTCAGCGTCGCGATCGCGTTGGCGCCGGGCGACTGGTAGATGCCGATCGCCGCCGCCGGCGCGCCGCCCAGATGCGTCTCGACGTCGAGATTGGCGGCGCCCAGTTCGATCCGGGCGACGTCGGCAAGCCGCAGCACCGAGCCGTCGGGGTTGGTGCGCAGCACGATGGCGCCAAATTCCTCCGGCGTGGCCAGCCGCCCCTTGGCCTCGATGTTGAGCTGAAGCTGCTGGTCGTTGCTGATCGGCCGGGCGCCGATGCGCCCGACGGCGGCCTGCGCGTTCTGCGCCTGGATGGCGGAAATGACGTCCGACACCGCGAGCCCGAGCCCGGTCAGCCGGTCGGTCTGCACCCACACCCGCATGGCATAGTCCTGCGGGCCGAACAGGTTGGCCTGGCCGACGCCGGGCGTGCTCTTGACCGCGTCCAGCGCGGCGATGGTGACGAAATT
>Ga0181535_10003525_pt1 | contig 18087 bp, 9 predicted proteins | sample PEATcosm2014_Bin_44_FD_119774 | JGI IMG/M metagenome (GOLD analysis project Ga0181535, IMG submission 119774) | Peatland microbial communities from MTU Mesocosm Facility, Houghton, MI, USA - PEATcosm2014_Bin17_30_metaG | ecosystem: Environmental > Terrestrial > Soil > Wetlands > Peat | place... | reverse complement strand
CGAGGCCCGATATCGGTTACCACCCGCTGTCAGATCGAGGTCGACCGTTGAGATCTATGAGGATAACGGGGTATGTTACAGCAATTTGCAGAAGGCGTGACATTCCAACACGAATCCTTACCGAAGGTGTGCCTGGGGTGAAGCCGGCGCGTATGATTTCTGGCGACGCCTCGTGTTCTCCGTGCTGATCGGCAACGCTGACGTGCACCTCAAGAACTGGTCCCTTCTCTATCCCGACCGACGCACGCCCGTCCTTTCGCCGGCCTATAATTATGTCGCCACGCTTCCTTACATACCGAACGACACCCTCGCGCTGAGTTTCGCCGGCAGCCGCAGTCTCAGTGAAATCACGACTGACCAGGTGCGCCGCTTCGCGGATACCGCGCGTCTGCCCGCGAGTCCCCTGTGGGCAATGGTGACGGACATGACCGACCGCCTCGTTGCCGCGTGGGAGAACCTCGATGAAAAGAACCTGATGCCGGAAGACATGCGCAAGGCGATCAGGGAGCAGATTATGACGATTGCCAAGAGCGTCAGTCACGCTGTCACTAGATAGTTGCACTCTTCGCCGCTGCACTCGGGGTATTTCAAAGGAACCGTTTCGATGTTGGGGATGGTCAAGCTATCGGTGGTGGAGCAATCAGAGTTAATACCCTCCCGACAGGGTCACCCCCAGCTTTGAAACAGTCCCATTGCGGCCGAATCACTAAGAAAACGGGGGGGGTGGAGCGTTTCATTCTGCTTCCCGCAGCCAGCCAACTTGAGATCAGGCTGCGCTCCGAAGTGGATCCTAGGAACCCGCATTCATTCCCGGATACCAGCGTCTGAAAGTGTTTCGCAGATCGCCGTTCATCACTTGCGCGCGGACCTGCAAGAGTAGGTGGGCGCCCCGCTCGGTCCAGTGCATTTGCTGTTGCTTGACCATTCGCCGACTGACAAGTTGGTTTACGGCCGACTCGGCAAAAGCGGAACTGATTCGCTCGCTATTGCGATGGCGGTCGCCGTAGTCGGGGATGTGGGCCTGATTGGCGGTGATGTAGTTGCCGAATTCGCGAATCGTGCGCAGCAGCTTGTGCCGCTCGGGACTGATCTGTTCGCCATCGAGCATGGTCTTCAGCCCATCGATCAGCCTCAACGCCTGACGGGGTATGGCAACGATTCGTTACAAAATGGGCCATTTGCTGAATACAACGGTTTCGGCCCCCGGTAGGGCTAGAGCGAAACCAGAGTAGTTATACCCCAGTTGAGGGTATTCGGGGTTGCTTCTTCTTGGGGAAGAAGCAACTCGGCGGCATACCTCCAGGCACAGCCACTCTGGTTTCGCTATAGCCGACCCCGAAACTTTTCTATCCGCGGTCATTCGACTCGGAACTCCGAAGGGATGCCTCAAAATGGATGGCGACTCCTCTCGCGATTACGCGAAATAAGACATTGGAGTCTTGACCGAGCCGAGGACGGAGTCCGTGCCACAGAGTATGGACATCGGCATCAGGCCTTTCGGAATTCAACTCCACGGAGCTTTCCACTCGGGGTTCTTCCACTCCTTGCCTTTGATCTTCGGCTTCTCGCCTTTCTTTGCGGCCTTCTTGCTTGCCTTTGCCCATTGCAGGGCGCCATACACATCCCCTTGGTTCTTGTCCAACTTGTATGCGGAATTGAGATTTGCGATGGCCAAATCCCATTGGCCCAGCATTCCGTAGGAGATGCCTATGCCCCAGTAGGCAGTTTGTAAACGTGGTTCCATTGAGAGGGCATTCCGCGCCTGGGTAATGCTGTCCTGATACTGGGCGGCCTCGTACGCCAACCGGGCCTTGTTCAGCGGCACATAGGCCTTGAGCGTCTGGAGGTCTGGAACCGGGACGTTTACCTGGGCATCCTTCGCAATTTGGAGAAGGTCAGGGTCGATGGGGCGAACACAAAGTGCTGCGGTCGGGGAACCGTCGTTGTAACCATCCCAGGTTTTCGGAATCGCTCCGAGTTCTAGTTGTGGCCCAACAATCCACACCGTTGGCCCGGCAATCCATGATGCCGGCTTTTCCGCATCCGGCGTTGGGGTTGAGGTCCAAATCCACATGTGGAATGAAGGATCAGGATCCCATTCGGGAATTTTAATGGTTACTTGATCCTGCGGATCTGAAGTCGTGACTATGTTTCCGCATGGACGAAGAACTGAATTGTCGGTGTGGCAAGTCATATCGGGCTCAGAGGATGTGAACACGACCCTATGACGCGTGTATGCGATACCCTTGACCTCGTCGAGCGTAGGAATCCGCCAACCTGAGAAGCCGCCGAGTTTGAGAGCCGCGCAGTAGTCAACGGATTCTTGCCATGTTCGCCCGTGTATTTGTAGCAAGCCGTGTGTCTGCCCGCTATATCCGTGCTCGGCCCACATAAGGCCCGTAGATGGATCGGGCCACCATTTCGTAGGATCTTTCGAAAAGAGCTGAGCAGAGCAGTATTGTGTGCCGAATTCTGCAAGGCACAAAACAACAAGTGAGGTTTTGTACCAGAAATTCAAGAAAGCCATGCTACTTACCCGCTTCCGAGCCTTATCGCATCTTGAATTGTCATCTATCGATTCTCTTTGCGCCAACTGCAGATGTACGTGAGCCCACAGTCGCAGCACATCCTGGATTGGTTCCACATCACGATGAAGTCGACGGTGATCAACCAGATGCGCAAAAGCCTTGTGGGAGCAGATCCGGCCGCCTGGCTGGGTGAAGTCGAGAAAGATTTGGAAAGCTTGAAGTGGCACTTGTGGAACGGCAACGCCAATCAGGCGTTGAGGCTGATCGATGGGCTGACGACCATGCTCGATGGCGAACAGATCAGTCCGGAGCGACTGAAGCTGCTGCGCACGATTCGCGAGTTCGGCAGCTACATCGCCGACAATCAGGCCTACATCCCCGATTACGGCGACCGCCATCGCAACGGCGAACGAATCAGCTCCGCTTTTGCCGAGTCGGCCGTAAACCAACTTGTCAGCCGGAGAATGGTCAAGCGGCAGCAGATGCACTGGACCGAGCGAGGCGCCCACCTGCTGTTACAAGTTCGCGCGCAAGTGATGAACGGCGATCTGCGCAACACCTTCAGACGCTGCTATCCAGGCATGAAAGCGGGTTCCGAAGACTCACTTCGCCCCGCGGCATGATATCGAGTTGGCTGGCGAGGGCTAGAGCAAAGAAATCCGTCACCCCCCATTTTATTAGCGATTCTATCACTGAGAAGTGGAAACGTCAGTCGGTCGTACGTAATACCACCAGTTGCGTTTCCAAAGGCACGTCATTGGCCACTTTGACCCGCAACAACGCTTCAAATGGCTTCAAATCTGTTCCCTTCGTAGCTTTAAGTCGACGCAGGAGCCCTTCGAGAGAATCTTGGTTGCAAACATAATCGACGGCAGCTTCGGTACCGACGGTCGAGGTACCGGCAAGGATCAGCGTCCACCGAGAGCGGTCCAGCCCATACATCAGGGCTATGATTGCATAATCGACTTCCATGGGGCGCGTCTGCGGGGTAGGAAGAAAAATGCCGGTCTCGGCGGTTTGGGGATGAAGATCGACGATCACCCAGCCCCCGCGATTCGGACCTGCAATCGACCGCCGGAAAACGAACTCGCGGCTGTTAGGGATCTTGTCCAGCGTAGGATTCTCCACCTGGGAGCCCACGAATATAAGGCTATTGTTGCGAGCATCGTCAAGCGTGAACAAGCCTGACCGCTTGGTGCGGAACTGTCGTCCAAACTGCTGCTGGAACAGCCGATCTAATTCCAGGACCCCCATTACCTCCCCGACCCCGGTGTAATGTTGGGTGATTTCTTCGCGATTGTCTCGAGAAGGGTCGTAATAATGCATCCCCGTCTCGGCAGTCCCAACGAAATTCGCATTGCTGAAAACGACAAAGGGTCCCTCCGATCCGTAAAGGAAGGGCTTCCAGAAAGTCTGGAACGCCTTTGGCTCGCGATCAATTCCACTGCGCATGACAGCGGACGAAGTCGACCGCGCTATGCCATGAAACATTCGGGTCAGGATATCCCCGGCCAGGAGCACGCCCATCAGAATTGCCAGCGCGATAATGACTCTGCGTTGAATCCGCGAATCCGCAGCGGCGCTATTGACCGGGAGGGGAAGCGAGTCTGTCGCCCCTGCAGTCTCGGGGTCCAACGCTGCCTCTAACGCAAGAATCCTGCGCTTGAACGAGAGGACATACCTGCCTTTCGGCATATCCACGAGAATTGCATCTTGTGCTCCGTCCGAATCGTAGTACTGGGTCAGTTTGGAGCGCAGACGCCCTATTTGTACCCGAACAGAGGAATCGGTCTGCGGGTCAAAATCGGATGGACGGCCAAACACCTCGGTGGCAATTTGATACTCCTTCAGATGGTCTGCCGGGGTGTTCAGCGTGTGATGCGCCAGGTAATTCAGCAACTTGCAGAGCCCTTCGGAGCCCAGGAAAACCGGACTGCAAACCAAGCGGTCGACCTGCCTGAGGCATTCGAGCGAATCGGGGCGCTCATCTTCCGTACCGGTACAGCCGTTTAACGTTTCGCTAACAGCATCTCCCAAATCTAAGAAATTAAAAGCCTTACGACTCGTACTGTAATTTGTAACCATCTTAATACCTGGACGCAGCTTCCCAACCCCGGGACATGATGGCTTAATCGTAAACTGTCAAGCAAGTTCCGTCTATGCTGAAGCGAATTTGATCGGCAGGTTGATGTGGAAAGAGGGGTGGGCGTGAAGTGACAAATCAGCCATTGCTCATCGTGCCATCGCTCAAGCACCTCGAATCGAATCTAGAAGCGGAGCGAAGTCGGCCTTCCTTGGCAAAGAAACATGGGAACAAGAACTCCACAGCTCAAGCTATAAGAGTATCCGGTAACGAACAGATTCTGAGGCTACGGAGAGGGGTAGTCAGTCTGCCCATCTCTCCCAACGTGAAATCAAACATCGAAGCACTTTGGAGGCAACCATGAGAGATACGAGTACGATTGCGCGAATATGGAAAAGCGTACTCTTCGTTTTATCAACTTCGCTCGTCATCACATTAGTCACTTGCCCGCATTGGGCATCAGCCCAGGTCGATCGGGCAACTCTGACAGGGACTGTGAGCGACCGGACATCCGCCGTGATTCGTGGTGCGGATATAGTAGCCAAAAACGTGGATACGGGCGTCACGTACCCAGGCCGGACAAACGACTACGGCATCTACTCGATTCCCAATCTGCCGATCGGGAATTACTTACTACGCGTTAACAAGGAGGGCTTCAAGATATTTGAGCGGGACGGACTCATGATCACCGTTGGCCAAATTGTTCATATTGACGTGAATCTTGAAGTCGGCTCGTCGACTACAGACATCGTGGTCACTACTGAAGAAGCCCCTCTGCTTTTGCAGCAGTCAGAAGTAGGAACAAATATTGCGGTCGACGAAATAGACGATCTCCCGCTCACGGTGCAAGGTGGAAGATACCCGCTGGAGTTCGCGTTCACCGTAACCCCAACAGTTGTCGGAAGTCTATGGCAGGCGCACATAGGCGGTTCGCCACAAAATAGCGACGAGGCCATGATTGATGGCATGAGTACCGATTCTGGTCAAGTAGGCGTTACGCAAACCGGCCCGCCCATGGAAGCAATCGCTCAAATGCAGGTCGATTCCACGGGAGAAAGTGCGGAAGCAGGGCGTACCGGCGGCGGTGCGTTTATGCTTGAAACAAAATCTGGGACAAACCAACTCCATGGCAGTGCCTATCTCTTTTATTCAAATAGCAGTCTAAACGCCAATACTTGGCAGAATAACTGGTTCAAAGCGTATGACAATGTAAATGATCCCGCCGCTGTCGTGAACTACGCGAAGCAGCCAAATACCTTTGACGATTTTGGCTACAGCGTGGGCGGACCTGTATGGATTCCAAAAATCTACGACGGCCACAGCAAGACGTTCTTTTTCTTTGCCTGGGATAAGATAGGACAAGAATCTTGGGCAACATCGCTCAATGCAACGGTCCCAACGACGGACTTCCTCAAGGGTAATTTCAGCTCACTCCTGGACACAACGAGGTGGGGCAACGGCACGCCCGTGAGCCAAAGTTCAACAAGCGTATACGACTCAAACGACAATCCAGTTTATTACGGCGCGATCTTCGATCCAACCACATCGACAGTATTCCCGAACAACATAATACCATCTTCGAGGATCAGCGGGCGCGCCCAGTCAATCATTGCCCTTTATCAGCAGTACTACAAACCTACGGTCGATAGGCCTAGCCAAAACTACCCATCTCTAAACAACCAGTATCCTTGGGAGTCTACGTACTGGTGGAGCCTAAAACTCGATCATAACATTGGCCCCAACGATAAAGTCTTCGGTGTCTTTTCATATTCAGCTGTGCCCCGCACGCAGCTTGCGACCGATGGTGGGCCCTTCGCAATGGGCACTCACAATGGCGGGCCGTTGACGACAGGAGAGATCCAGGGCACGTATAGTACTTGGCTCGAGCTAAGTTACAGCCATACTCTTTCAGCCAACGCCGTCAATGTTGCCAACTATGTTTACAGCGGGTTCTACGAGAACGACACGCCATTGACATTTAGCGCGAGCGACACAAACTGGACTGAGGCGATAGGTCTGGGGAATATCAGCTCATTCCAAGGAATGCCTCATATGCTATTCGGGGGGAGCAACGGAGTAAACGAAGGTCCCATTGGAGCAGCGTTAGGGCGCAGTTGGACCAACGAGTTTAACGCCGTCTTTAGCGATGGCGTAACCTGGCAAAAGGGGAAGCACAGCATCAAATTCGGCGGTGAGATACGAGGAATATCGCAGTCCCCAGGCAGTGAACCAGGCGAACTCACTTACAAATTCGCTTCAGGCGACGGCATACCGACGAGCCAATATGCCGCACTCAGTCCACACACGGGTTTCGGTTTCGCCAATTTTATGCTCGGGGAAGTGGGCAGTGCGAGCGAATCTACAAATCTGAATCTGTACGCGAGACGAAAGGAGTATGCAGTGTATGCGGCGGACTCCTACAAAATGAGCCGGCGTCTGACTCTCGATGCAAGCATTCGCTGGGATCTGACTCGCCCATTACATGAAAAATACGGCCATTGGTCAAACTTCGATCTGGCTGCCCATGATCCTGCGTGGGGAAACTTACAGGGCGCCGAGGTCTGGTTAGCACATCCAGGAGACAGTTTCCAGACACGGATCGATTATTTCGACCTCGGCCCGCGCCTCGGCGCTTCCTTTCTTCTAACTCCGAAAATAGTCTTCCGGGGTGGGTATAAGTTGAGTTATGATCCGATCGGCAATAACACGTGGGGTGGCGTCCCATATTCCACCCAGGCGGACTTTGGCTTCCAGCCCGTAAACCAGGTAATACAAGTGTCAAATAGCACTCCAGCCTTCCAGTGGGATGTGAATGGCTATCCGGGCGTGATCACCCCGGCAACCGGACCCGTGCCCAACACGGGCTTCATGACCTGGGGACCGGCGTCAGAAGATCCGCATAGCTTATATCCCGGGCGCGTACACGCCTGGAACGGCGGCGTGCAGTACGAGATAACAAAGGATACAAAAGCCGAGGTCAACTATATAGGGAACATCGGACGTAAACTCGACAATGCGTCTCTGAACCCGCTTAACTTTCCGCGGTGGAGCACGTACCAACCTCTCCTTACTTCCGGTAATGCGTATAACTGGATCAGTAACCAAACACAGGCGCAAGCCTCGAATGTTCCATTTCCATATCCAGGGTTCAGCGCATATGCCTACATGGCGATCAATCCGTACCCGCAGGTGGCCCAGGCGTGGGGGCCGATTTACTTTTCGGATTCCATGTTGGGACGGACCAGCTATAACGCCCTTACCTTTGAAGTCACCAAGCGCAAAGGAGCGGGCCTGACACTTGATTTAAGCTACACCTTATCGAACACCGAAGGTAATTCGGAAACCGCTATGACAGACACGTGGTCGGGTAGCGCATGGTATCAGGATCCATACGCCTATAACTCGCACGCTAGTGATCCCGTGAGCTACGATGAAAGGCACCTGGTCAAGGGCTACGTCAGTTATGTTTTGCCGATAGGACGGGGAAGGAGTCTTCTCACCAATTCGTCGCGTTTGACGAACACGCTCGTTGGCGGATGGCAGATTAGCGCCCTTCCCACCTATGGGAGCGGGACCCCAATGAGCGCTGTTGCATCGACCAACAACTACCCCGGCTGGAGCGCTGTGTACGCAAATGTGGCTTCACATGCCAATTTCAAAAATACGTTCAGGAGTTATAACCCCTTGAATCCAACCGGTTCCGCCAGCCTGTTCATGAACCCGGCAATATTCAGTGATCCTTCTTACGGCCAACTTGGCAACATCAATGCACGGTACTTCAATCAGTGGCGAGGCTGGGCTAACTATAATGAGGATGTAGGCCTTATAAAGAATATTCAACTCAGCCCCGAGAGCCATATCCGTTTTCAATTGCGTGGAGAGTTCTTCAATGCTTTGAATCGTCACTCATGGGCCGGACCGAACCTATCCTTAGATACGCCGTACTTTGGACAGGTCCAGGGCGTGAATGGCAACAGAACTGGACAACTCGGCTTTCACATGTACTGGTAATAGAGACTGGACAACTTGGCGCTCGGTTCGACTTCTAAGCCGGAAATAAATTGAAGTGACTGAGACGTATCAATGCAGTCAGCGTGGCAACCCGATTTATCGGGTTGCCACGGGCAGTAGTTGAACTAAAGCAAAAAGGGGACGGAGATGGCTTGGCGCAAGATGGTGTTTTATTTGGTGGCAATTGTATGCTGCGGATGCTTAGGATGTTCAAGTTCTTCGCGGTCAACGACGTCAACGCAGACATTTACGATTGGGGGCACAGTTTCGGGACTCTCTGGCACAGGACTTGTTTTGCAAGACAATGGTGCCAATGATCTTCCGATCAGCACAAATGATGCCTTTGTATTCACCACCCCTGTCGCGAGCGGTGGTGCCTACGCCGTAACAGTCTCTACACAGCCTCAAAGTCCCGCTCAGTCCTGCGTGGTGACGAGTGGGACTGGAACTGCCGCCGCGAATGTCACAAACGTTCTGGTATCCTGTGCCGCACTCGTCTCCACCAAGTGGTCCGTCGGGAATGCGGTAAGTGCTGCCAGCCTGAATAATACGGACGCTGACACTTCAATTATTCGCGACGCTAACGGGAAATTCTGGCTTATACAGTCCGATCCCGTGAACGCATGGAATGTTCTCTCAGGGTCCAACATTGACAACCTGACCGAACAATATTCATTCAACACTGTTGGGAATTTCGCTCAACCGAATGGCGATGATGCCTACTGGGTAGTCGGCGCATGGATTGATCCGGATACTGGCACATGGTATGGAGTTGTTCACGTCGAATTCGATTACGGGAAATGGCCAGGGGGAAGCGGTTCCGATCATTTCAGGCGCATATCGTTAGCCACCTCGACAAATAACGGGCAAACCTGGGCCCTTGGCGCAGACATTATAACTCCGTATTACCCCTCCATCATCAGTACCACCCAATATCCGGGGTCGACTTTCTATTTTGGAGACGGAGATCCAAAACTGTATGTAGATAGCGCTAACGGCTACTTTTACCTTTATTATATGTCTGCGCAGGTAGATAAGACGACCGGGGACAGGGAAGCAGAAAGTATCTATGTCGCAAGGGCCCCGATCACAGGAAAGATGGCGGCGGGAAGCTGGAGCAAGTGGTACTCAGGAAGTTTCAGTCAGCCAGGGATTGCGGGACAGGAGAGCGCAATTACGCTCGCTGATAGCTTTCTCGTGTCGTGGAGCACCTATCTAGGTCAATATATCGGCGTAAGAGGAGAGGACGGAGAATTGTTCGTTTCAGGAACTCTGTCCAATAATGCGTGGAGCGATATTGGAAATCTTGGGATTCCATTAGAATGGTATAACTGGCCCATTGATAGTGAAAACTTGCAGAGTCGACGGTATTTAGGTCAGTCGTTCAGGCTATATTCAGCGGACACCGACTACGAGGGGATCGGAACGCAATATTGGCCGATCAGTTTTACAACGGGAGCAGGGGCTCCTCCGGTAAATTCAACGACGTACTATCAGATCGTTAACCATAACAGCGGATTGGTTCTCGGAATAGCCAATGGCTCTACATCTCAAGGGGCACAGGTGGTTCAGCAGACCGCCCAAACTCCAGCTTCTGCTGAACAGTTATGGCAAGTTGTTCCCAATGGGGACGGTTTTTATCACATCGTTAACAAGAACAGTGGCTTGGCCATAGGTATTGCCGCTTCTGGCGGATCTAACAATGCTCAGTGGCGATCGGAACTCATCCAATGGAACTATGGATCTGCGACCCTAGATCAAATGTGGTGTTTGGAGCCGACTGAAAGCGGGTATTACAAGCTATGCAGCCGAAACAGCGATCAAGTTGTTGGCATCGCTAATCCTAACACTCAGTCAGGTGTAAATGCGATAACATGGCCCGATGTATTCGGTGCCGAGGACCAAGAGTTCACTTTTGTGTCTGCATCGCAATGATGAACTACGCTTAAGCCTGACCATTTCGTGATTCCCAGGTCTCAGAATCGAGACCTGTGAACCACGATTGGTACAAGATCAAGCGGTCACGGTACTAGTCCGAGAGCCGCCTCAGTTGCCCCGCAACGCGGTGGAATCCGATTCTTACGTTCTTTAAGTGATGCGACCTGGTGTCGTAATCAAGCATTCAGGAGTAGTCATGAGTCCGCATTTCCGGCAAAAACAATTCAGACAACTGTGGTATCGCTTTCTTTTGGTCCTGGCACTTGCGATGATTGTCGGCTGCGAATCCGCCCGTGCGCAAGAACTCGGCGTCACATACTCCGCCGCCAAACAAACCGATGCGGCGCTGAAGAGTCTTTCGCCCGCTGCTCAGGCGGTGATGGAACGCCTATCTCGGTTCGGCGCGTTGCCTGTTGGCGATGTGCGTTACTACGCAGGAAATCTTCCTCATGGGGGCGCGGTCAGTCTGGATGATTCTTCGTGGCAGACCATACGGATGCCTTTTAGCGCTTCGGCTGATTCCGTCTGGCTGCGTAAGTTGATCGAAGTTCCCAAAACAGTTGGCGGATACGACCTGACTGGCTCGAATATCTGGCTCCAGGCACCTACGGGCGACAGCTTGACTGTTTACTGCAACGGCCAGCGGGTAGCCCAGGGCGAGAATATGGAGCCGATCATTCTGTTCAGATCTGCCAAGCCCGGGGACAAACTGCTTCTCGCGATCCGGATTGAAAAGACCACTTGGCCCAAAGACCTTCGCATGGAACTGCACTTCGACTTTGCTCCGAATCATCCGAGTCCGGAAGTTCTGTACTCCGAGTTTCTGTCCGCAGCGCTTCTAGTACCGTCGCTTGCCAAGGGCGAAGCTTCTGTGAAGGAAGCGCTGGAGCAGTCCATTGCATCGGTCGATGTGAAGGCTTTGGATGGCGGGAACCAGGAAGCCTTCGACGCTTCGCTATGGAAAGCGAAATCGAACCTTGCACTGATGGGGAAGATGATCGGAGAGACGACGCTCCATCTCACGGGAAACTCTCATATAGACGCGGCATTTCTCTGGCCGTGGACAGAGACGGTCGATGTTGTGAAGCGCACGTTTGGTACCGCAGCCCAGTTGATGGACGAATACCCGACTTATACCTATACGCAATCGGCAGCTCAGTACAACGTGTGGATCGCGGACAGATATCCAGACCTCAATGAAAGGATCGGACGGCGGATCAAGGAGGGCCGATGGGAGGTGGTGGGTGGCATGTGGGTTGAACCCGATCTCAACATGCCGGACGGCGAATCCCAAGCGCGTGAGTTGCTGATCGGGAAACGCACGTTCAAAAATCTGTATGGCGTCGATGTCCGGGTTGGATGGAACCCAGACTCTTTCGGTTATAACTGGCAATTGCCGCAGATTTATAAGAAGGCGGGCATTGATTACTTTGTCACGCAGAAAATGTCGTGGAACGATACCAATCAGCTTCCACTCAAGTTGTTCTGGTGGGAATCTCCGGACGGAAGCAAGGTGCTGACCTATTTCCCGGATGGCTACGGAAACACCAATTTCAGCCCGGTCCGCCTTGCGAACGATCTTGTCCACGCCAGAACACTCGCTCCGGGTCTGAATGACATGATGGACCTTTATGGAGTGAGCGATCACGGCGGCGGCCCGACCCGCTCTCTTTTGGACGAGGGGTTGCAATGGATGGAACCGAATAGAATTGTCCCGAAGATGGAGTTCGGGACGGCACAGTCTTATTTTAACGATGTACAGGCAAGAGTTTCCGCTAACTCCCCGGAGTGGAACTATGAAAGGCTTGCAAAGGGCAACACACAACTGGCCACGCCTCTTAATGGACAAATCAGCATTCCAACCTGGAAAGACGAATTATATCTGGAGTTTCATCGTGGGGTCTTTACCACGCAGAGTGACCACAAGCGCAATATGAGGGAAAGCGAAGAACTGGTCCTGAATGCGGAGAAGTATGCGTCGCTGGCGTGGCTCGACGGCCAGTCCTATCCAGCAACGGAGCTTACCGATGCATGGAAGAAGGTGCTCTTCAATCAGTTCCACGATTTGGCTGCCGGATCGGGGATCGGCGCTATTTATAAAGACGCACAGCAGGACTACGATCAGGTGCGATGGGCTACGCAGGAGGTTGCCTCGAAGGCTCTGAACACGATAGAAACGCATGTCGATACGCGGGCGGCTGGTCCTTCCGGCTCCGTTCTTCTGCTGATCGTGAATCCGCTGGGATGGGAACGTTCCGGGGTGGTCGAGGCGGACGTTCAGATGCCGGCCGCGACCTCGGAGATTTCCGTTCTCGATTCCGAAGGCCATGTACTTCCTTCGGAGATCGTATCCAGCGACCACACGACGAACACATATCATCTGCTCATCGAAGCAAAGGATATCCCGTCGCTCGGATATCAGGTTATCCGAGTCGTGCCGGGTAAGCGTACTTTTGAAAGCGACCTGAAGTCAAGCGGCACGACGCTCGAGAACTCTGCGTTAAGAGTGCTGGTCGATCCTAAAACTGGATGCATTACCAGCCTTTATGACAAGAAGTCACAGTTTGAGACCCTGACCCAGAATAGTTGCGGCAACGAGCTAATCGCCTTCCGGGATAAGCCAAATATGTTCGACGCGTGGAATATTGATGCGGACTTTGACAAGTCCTTTACCAGGTTGGATACAGCCGATTCCGTTCAACTCGTCGAGAGCGGTCCGGTGCGCGCAGTCGTTCGCGTGACACGCTCCTGGCAGAATTCAAAGTTTGTGCAGGATATCGTACTCTACAGCAACATCGACGAGGTCAATATCGTCAATGATATCGACTGGCATGAGACCCATGTTTTGTTGAAAGCGGCCTTCGATCTCGCAGCATCGAGTCCGGTGGCGGTATATGAGATACCCTATGGAACCATTCAGCGACCAACGACGCGGAACAATAGCTGGGAAGATGCGAAGTTTGAGGTGCCAGCGATTCGTTGGGCGGATCTTGGCGACGGCCGACATGGATTTAGTTTGATCAATGAGTCTAAGTACGGCTATGACGCCGCCGGTCACACTTTACGCCTCTCACTTTTGCGCTCGCCAACCGATCCAGACCCAAATGCGGACCGCGGACACCATCATTTCAGCTACGCGCTCTATTCCCATGCCGGAGACTGGAAACAGGCACTGACGGTGAGGCACGGCTACGAGTACAACTACAAACTGCAGAGTGTGCAGGTCGAGGCACATACCGGAACGCTACCTCTCAGGCATTCTTTCATAGCACCAGAGGCGCAAAATGTAGTCTTGACTGCGGTCAAAAAGGCCGAGGAAAGCAACGCACTGATTGTTCGATTCTATGAATGGGCTGGTAAAGACGGCGACGTTCGGATTCGAGTTCCGAAAGGTGCAACGACAGCAAGGTTGGCAAATCTGCTGGAAGAGCCGGAAGGCTCTTTACTATCCATTGAGAACGGAGACACTGTGACTGTCCCGACTCATCCGTACGAAATCGTAACAATCAAGTTGGAGTACCCTGCTCACATTCAATAGTTGTCATGCGGCTTCAATTGGGTGAAGAACGGTTGACAGTTTGCTCTTGTCCTCCCATGGGAGGACAAGAGAGAAACAATTTCGACCAAATGGCTTTCCCAACCACAGGTGAAGATCAAAAGTGCGAAACGCTCTGGACACTACCCGGGGGCCGTGCGGATGGTGGCTGTGAGATTGCATCGGCCTTCTGAACGCGAGGGACAAACAGCATCACGACGCTGCGGTACGAGTTACGACGGGGCATCAAATGCAAGCGCTCTCTCGGGAGTGAAAGGCTACTCCTGCAAAGAAGGTGCTGGACTGCAGTACATTGCGATTGATTCGACCGTACCGACGAGCGCTCTGGCTGGGAACTCGGGCCGTCGGTGAATCGACAGAGAAACAATGCCTTTTTCGCGTGCTCGATTCGGTGACCGAATCACCGCTCCGAGAGAAGTACTCGGCCCACGAGGCTCAGGAGCCTGTCGAAAAATGAAGAATACGAAAGGGGAATATTTTGCTCGTTCTTTCTTTAAATCGCTGCAAGGTTATCGGAGCCTCAATCATAATTGCGTTAGGAACGGCTGTACAGCTGCCATTAGTCGGACACGCCGAGGCAGTCCCGGGCGCCCTTGTCGCGACTTTGCCGAGCGAGACGGCAACAGAGCCGGTTGCCGATCCCAAGGCGCAAGTCATTGTAGGCAAGGCGCGTTTTACCGTGCTCACGCCACAGCTCATTCGCATGGAGTGGGCTGCCGACGGCATGTTCGAAGACCACGCTTCGTTGGTCTTTCTCAACCGCCGACTGCCCGTTCCAAAATTCGATAAGACCGAGTCTACGGAAGGCGACAACCATCTTCTTAAGATCAGCACTACTGCGTTGACGCTAACGTACACCGGGCCGGGCACAGGCGAATTCACGCGGGATAATCTCTCGATCGAACTCACGGTGAGCGGCAAGCCGGTTATGTGGCATCCCGGATTGGCCGATCAAACAAACCTGCAAGGAACGACCCGCACCCTCGATGGCGCGCTAGGCAATCAGACCAGGGAGCCAATCGGCGAGGGGCTCGTTTCTCGTTCCGGTTGGGCCCTGGTTGACGACTCTACTCGCCCGCTCTTCGATTCCTCGGACTTCAGTTTCAAGTTGGGAGAAAAGAGCCCTTGGCCCTGGGTCATGCTGCGCCCCGCTGGCGAGCGCCAGGACTGGTATTTTTTTGGCTATGGCCATGATTACCGTAGCGCTCTCGGCGACTACGTTCGGGTCGCCGGCCGAATCCCGTTACCACCGAGGTTTGCTTTTGGGGCATGGTGGTCGCGCTACTGGGCCTATAGCGATCAGGAGATCGAGGGCATCATCCAAGGGTTTCGGGAGAACGACACGCCCCTCGATGTCTTCGTAATTGATATTGATTGGCACCCGACTTTCGGTACGAACTTTGCCATCCTCGATGAAAGCGGGCATCCCAAAGGATGGACCGGCTATAGCTGGAACCCGTTGCTCTTCCCCGACCCGGGCCAGTTTCTGACCAGGTTGCACGCCGACGGACTGAAGACTAGCCTTAATGTGCATCCGGCTTCGGGTGCACAGCCGTGGGAAGATCGCTACCCGGAGATGGCGCGGGCAATGGGAATCGATCCTGCGACCCAGAAATATGTACCCTTCGACATCACCGATAAGAAATTCGCCTCGAACTACATGACAATCCTCCACCACCCCTTGGAGAAGGAAGGCGTTGACTTTTGGTGGCTCGACTGGCAGCAAGAGGCAAACACCAAGACGGTTGGTGTGAACCCCACGTGGTGGCTCAACTATGTTCATTTCACTGACCAACAGCGTGAGGGCAAGCGACCACTGCTGTTCCACCGCTGGGGTGGGCTGGGCAATCATCGCTATCAGATCGGTTTCTCCGGTGATTCGATTTCGGTTTGGGACTCACTCGCATTCCAGCCTTGGTTTACAGCCACGGCGGCCAACGTGGGCTATGCCTATTGGAGTCATGATATCGGCGGCCACATGCCAGGAGCTGTGGATCCTGAACTCTACACACGTTGGGTACAATTCGGTGCATTCAGCCCCATTTTGCGTACACACACCACAAAGAACCCAGATTCGGAGCGTCGTATCTGGGCCTATCCGGAGCCGTACTCATCAACCCTCCGCTCGGCCTTCCAACTCCGTTACGCCCTGCAACCATACATCTACACTGAGGCGCGACGCACCTATGACAGCGGCGTAGCTTTCTTCCGGCCACTCTATTACGACTATCCTGAGGCGGACGCTGCCTATACCAACAAGGGCGAGTACCTATTCGGCGAGCAAATGCTGGTCGCTCCTGTGGTGGCGCCCGGCGACAAAGTTTCAGGGCTTTCCACCGAGCGGGTGTGGCTGCCGGCAGGCGAGTGGATCGAGTGGCCAAGCGGCAAGCAATTCACCGGTCCCATCACAGTCGAGCGGAGCTTTTCAATCGACCAGATACCGGTTTACCTTAAGGCCGGAGCCATCGTTCCCATGCAGCCTCCTATGCTTCACACGGGCGAAAAGCCTGTGGACCCGCTAATCGTAAACGTATGGCCTCTTAAGTCTGGAACCAGCGCCAATTACTCCGTCTACGAGGACTCTGGCGCTTCAGTCGAGTACCAGCATGGTGTCTTTGCGCGTACTCCGATCAAAGCAACTGAAGCGGGGGATACGCTCAAGGTGGAGATGGGCCGCGTCGAAGGCAGCTATCCGGACATGATGAAAATGCGTGGGTATGAACTGCGCCTGCCCGCCGACTGGCCGCCCGCCTCCGTGAAGGTAAACGGCGTCGTCGTGAAGCAGGCCGGAGCCACAGGCAAAGGAGGCTGGAGCTTTGACGGGAATACGCTCACCACGGTGATTCCGGTACCGACCACTAGTGTTGAAACCAAAACCACAATAGAAGTTCGTCGATCCGCGGGCCTTGCGACGCGGCGCGGCGAGTTGGACGGCTTCGCCGGCGCCATGACGCGACTTCACGGTGCGTATGACGCGATGCACCTAGCCTGGCCGGTGGTCGATGTCCCTGATATTTTGGTGGACGCAATGCAATCCGGAGACCGCCTAGGCTACCATCCTGAGCGCGCAGAGCAGGAACTCGCGCACTTCCACGCAGTGTTGCCAAAGGCTCAGGCAACTATTGATGGCCTAGGAAGAACTTTCTCTAAGCAAATGGACGAGTATGCCAAGGGCACGGCGAAGAATCTCTGGCGTCCTACCGACACAGACGCCGAGAAACATGCCTTATCTGATGCCGTGGACCGGGCCGTAAAACTCCTGCAAGAAGCGGGCAAGTAGCCAGCTCAGGTAGACGGCCGGTGAAAGTGCAAAACAAGCAACGACGGGGGAATCGGTTATGCCGCTGAAAGTAGTTCGTCTCTGTCTCGTTTATTTGGCACCTCTCGCGATCGGGCTATCGTTGTTCGCACAATCTCGCAACTTTGCTCTGCGGGACGGTGACCGGGTCACCTTCTATGGCGACAGCATCACCGAACAACGGGAGTATACAGAGGACGTAGAAAACTTCGTTCTCACTCGTTATCCGTCTTGGAAAGTAAGCTTTCATAACGCAGGCGTGGGTGGCGACAAGGTGAGTGGCGGGTGGGCTGGTCCCATTGACCTGCGCTTGGATCGCGATGTCTTTGCGTGGCGCCCGGATGTTATCACCATCATGCTCGGCATGAATGATTTCTTTTATCGGCCGGATCAGCCAGGCATCTATTCCAGCTACACGGACGGCTACAGGCACATCGTTGAGTCGCTTCAGAAGACTCTTCCAAACGCGCGCATCACGCTGATTCAGCCTGCACCCTATGACGATGTAACCCGTGAGCCTGCATTTCCCGGAGGAGGCAACGCTGTTCTCCTACTGATCCGGCCCAGATGGTATGCAACATTTTCAAGTCTTTCTCCGTCTAAGAGTGTATGGAGAGGATTGATTCGCGGAAGTTGCCGGAATCGGCATTGAACGAACGTCGTCGTCGCGCGG
>Ga0181535_10003524_pt1 | contig 18088 bp, 15 predicted proteins | sample PEATcosm2014_Bin_44_FD_119774 | JGI IMG/M metagenome (GOLD analysis project Ga0181535, IMG submission 119774) | Peatland microbial communities from MTU Mesocosm Facility, Houghton, MI, USA - PEATcosm2014_Bin17_30_metaG | ecosystem: Environmental > Terrestrial > Soil > Wetlands > Peat | place... | reverse complement strand
TGGCGGCTCGATCTGGAACGCGAGATTGACCTGATTGAGGAAGTCGCGCGCGTTTACGGATACAACAGGTTCGCCAACACGCTGCCCGCGTTTGGTGGAGGCGTGCGTGCGCTGCCGTGGGCGGAGAAAGAGACGGCGGTGCGCGGAACGTTGCTGGCCGCTGGATTTCACGAGGCGATCGGGAGCTCGTTCTGCTCGGCAGCTGAAGGCGCGCTGACGGCGGCGCAGCCAGGGCAAGTGGTTCCGTTGGGCAATCCGCTCAGCGAGGAGGCGGGAGTCCTGCGGCCATCGCTGGTGCCCGGAATGCTGGCCATGATTGCCGGAAACCTGAACCGCGATGTGAACGATGTGCGGCTGTTCGAGTTGGGCACGGTGTTCAGCGGAACGACTGAGAAAGTTGAGGAGCGGCCGGCCCTGGCGTTTGGCGCTGTGGGGAGTTTGCCGGAAGAGAGCGCGCTGCACGCGGCGCGGGCTTATGAGTTCTACGACGTGAAGGGCGTGGTGGAACAGCTTCTGGAGCGATTCGAGATGCGCGCGGTCTATTTCGACCATTTTCCTGCGGAGGCAGGAATCACGCCCGGTTGGCTGCATCCGTATCGCGCGGCGCGCGTGGTGGCAGACGGAGTGACGGTGGGCTGGTTCGGTCAACTCAATCCGCGCGAGGCTGCGGCGCGCAAGATCAAGAATGCGGTGCTGATCGGCGAGCTCTATCTCGACCGGCTCTACAAGCTGCCGCTGCGCGAGCCTGTAGCGCGCGAGATTTCGCGCTATCAGCCGGTGCGGCGCGATTTTTCCCTCGTTTTGGACGAGGGGATCGCGTGGGAGACGATCGACCGCGCGATGGCGGAGTTGAAGATTCCGGAGCTGGTGGAGTGGCGCGTGCGCGAAGTGTTTCGTGACGCGAAGCTGGGCGAGGGCGAGTACGCATTGCTGCTGGGGGCGACCTTCCAGGCGCCAGATCGCACTCTGCGCGAAGAGGAGCTCAAGAGTTTTCAGGAGCGTGTGGTGGAGGCCGTGGGCAAAGCGGGCGCGCGGCTCCGGGTTTGAGCGCGCGAAGACGGATTTGAATGCGAGCATTCCGATGCGCCAATCATTCTGGAGCCGCTGTATACTCGAACGGAAACGGTGCATGGGGGTCTGAGTCATGCCGGGATCGGAGGCGGCTGTGGAAGAACACAGCGGTGAACAACAACAGGCAGGGTACGAAGAAGGTGTTGCGCTGGCAGTGAGCGTGGATGATTTTTCTGCGCTCGAAGATCGTGTGCGGCGCGCCGTGGACGTGGTGAAGCGAGAGCGGCAGGCGCGTGCGGCGGTGGAGAGCCGCGCGGCAGAATTGGAAATGCGAGCCACCGAAGCCGAAGCCCGCGCGGCGGAGGCCGAAACGCAGTTGCAAGCACAGGCTCCGCTACTTGAACGCCTGGAAAGCGAAATGAATGCACTGCGCACCGAGCGCGACCAGGTGAGACAACGTGTAGAACGGTTGCTGGCGCAGCTCGATGCGCTGGAGCTGTGAGGCACTGAATGGCTGAGCAGACTCATAACAATCCGGGTCAGGATCATCCTGCGCGCAAGAATCCGAATGAGTATGTGACGGTGGAGATTTACGATCAGCTCTACCATCTTTCGGGGCAGGATCCGGGGCACATTCGCGAGCTGGCAGCGGTGGTAGACGCCAAGATGCGCGCAGTGGCCGCACATGGGCGTACCGCCGATTCGCTGCGCGTAGCCGTGCTCGCTGCGCTGAACCTGGCCGATGAGGTTTCGCAGGCCACCTCGGCCGATCTGCAACTGGGCCACGCCCGCGCCAACAGCCTGCGCATGATGCTGGACGAAGTGCTGGAGGGCGACCAGCGGAGCTAGCGGAGTCAGCGGTGCTTGCGGAGTTAGCAATTGAGCCGCGATGAGGGGCTGATGGCCTTCGACTGGAGTTGCGGCGCCCTGGCCGAAGGACTCGATTGCTACAAGACCGGAAAATATTTCGAGGCGCACGAGCATTGGGAAAGCGTCTGGCTCAAGTGCGAGGAGCCGGAGAAGACCTTCCTGCAGGCGCTGATTCAGATTACGGCGGCCTTTCACCATTTGCAGCGGAAGAATCTCAAAGGCACCGCATCGCTGCTGCGCGGGTCTCTGCGGAGGCTCGACGGGTTTCCTGCTGCTTACGGCGGAATTGAAGTCGAGCCTTTACGCGAAAGCGTGCGTGAGTGGCTGCGGGCGCTTGAGGAAGGGAACTCAACGCCGAAGTATCCGGTTCCGCGGATTCGTTAGACGAACCTGCGCAAAAGGCCTACACACCTTCCCATTTCTCAGGATCGAGATCTCAGGATCAGGCTGGAATGTGAATGAATTCGCGGCAAGGATTTGGGCCGCAGGCTATCCGGGTGTCCGGGGTTGGGATCAGTATGAGGTTAGCAATGCCGCAACCGATCCTTCACCCCGGCCCACGTATTCGAAGAGCTTAGCAACGTTGCTGAAAATTGCGATACCGCTTTTGTGTTAATGCAGCGCAGACAGGGTGCTGAGCGGACGAGATAGGTTCCGATTCCGCGGATTCGCTAAGGACGAAAATATTCACGCAAATTCTGTGGCGAGGTGGCTGCGTGGGGGTATATTCTCTCGTGACCGGAGAGGCAAAATGAAATTCCCTCAATTTCGGAAGCCGGAGACCGGACGCGCAAGACAGCAAGAAGCAACCAGGAACAATCAGGGAAGATGGAGGAAACCGATGAGAGTTCGCGAAGCACTGTCGGTATTCATGGGTGTTGCAATGGTGGCGGTGGGGGTGGCCACGTTAAACGCACAGGGCGGATCCACCGACAGTCCTGATGTGAACGAGGTTCGCCATTACGCGCTGACGCTCGCCAAGGCTCAACAGGCGGCTATAGCGATGCAGAGCATCAACCAGCTGGTTGCTGCCAACCCCAGCCTGAATGCGGCGATGGATCAATCAGCCAACACGACAGGCAAAGAGACGATCACGCAGCAGGCGCAAGCCATTGACTCGAAATATCCGCAGATCTCGGCGATCATTCACGCGGATGGATTACAGACGCGGGAGTTTATCGTGCTCACCGGCGCCATTATCAACGACGTGGGGTTTGTGGGAATGAAGAAGCAGGGGATGATCCCGTCGTATCCGCCAAATTCCATTACCCCAGCAAACGCGGCTTTGATTGAAGCGAATTGGGATGCATTCCAGGCCCTAGCCGCCAAGATGGCGCCGTCGAACGCGAATTAATCCACTCCCACAGCTGCGATATCGCAAAGAGGAGTGACCGTGGGTTTCCATGTCCTGAAGTCGGGACATGGGAACCCGGCCGTGTGCTTGTTAGCGCTACTTTAAGGCCAACTGGCGCAAGACGTACTGCAGGATGCCGCCGTGCTCGTAGTACTCGATCTCTTGCGGCGTGTCGATGCGAAGCATTGCATGCAGCGGCCTTTTTCCACCGTCGGGGCTGGTTGCGACGATCTTCAAGGTGCGGCCGTTGGCGAGTTTTTCCTTGAGCAAGGCTGTCAGGCCGGGGAAGTCGTAGACTTCTTCGCCGGTGAGGCCGAGAGATTCCGCGTTCTGGCCCGCTTCAAACTGCAGCGGCAGAATGCCCATTCCGACAAGATTTGAGCGGTGAATGCGCTCGAAGCTCTCGGCGATGACGGCGCGAACGCCGAGCAGTTTTGGTCCCTTGGCGGCCCAGTCGCGCGAGGAGCCGGAGCCGTATTCTTTTCCGGCAAGGATAATGAGTGGCACGCCGCGCTCGGCATACTTCACGCTGGCATCGAAGATCGACATCTGCTCGCCTTCAGGGAGCAGCCGCGTGACGCCGCCCTCGGTGCCGGGCGCGAGCTTGTTGCGCAGACGCACGTTGGCGAAGGTACCGCGCACCATGACTTCGTGATTGCCGCGGCGCGAGCCATAGCTGTTGAAGTCGGCGGGCTTGACTCCGTGCTCGGTTAGATACTTTCCGGCGGGACCGTTGACCTTGATGGAGCCTGCGGGCGAGATGTGATCGGTGGTGACCGAGTCGCCGAGAACGGCGAGAACGCGCGCGCCGACGATGTCGGTGACGGGTGCGGGAGTCATGGTCATTCCGTCGAAGTACGGCGCCTGACGAATGTAGGTTGAGTCCGGCTCCCACTTGTAGACGTCGCCGGTGGGAAAGCTGAGGCCCTGCCAACTGGCATCGCCGTCGGTTACGGTGGCGTACTCCTTGCGGAAGCCTTCGCTGGACACGGCGCGTTCGATGGCCGCGGACACCTCGGCCTGCGTGGGCCAGATGTCTTTGAGGTAAACCGGCTTGCCGGTTTGATCGGCGCCGAGCGGATCCGCGTCGAAGTTGTGGCCGATGCGGCCAGCGAGCGCGTAGGCGACTACCAGCGGCGGTGACATCAGATAATTTGCACGGACGTCAACGTTGACGCGGCCTTCAAAGTTGCGGTTGCCGCTGAGCACGCTAACGGCGACGAGGCCGTGCTCTTCAATCGATTTCGAAACGTCGGAAGGCAGCGGGCCGCTGTTGCCGATGCAGGTGGTGCAGCCGTAGCCGACGACATTAAAGCGCAGCTTATTGAGATAAGGCAGCAAGCCGGCCTTTTGGTAATAGTCCGTAACGACGCGCGAGCCCGGCGCGAGCGAGGTTTTGACCCACGGCGGAACAGTGAGGCCTTTTTCGACGGCCTTCTTCGCAAGCAGGCCGGCGGCAATCATCACGGATGGGTTCGACGTGTTGGTGCAACTGGTGATGGCCGCGATGACGACGGAGCCGTGATCGAGAAAGCGATCGGGGTCGACATTGAAACGCTCTTTTACGGTCGTGGTGACGTGCGCCGCGACGGGTTGTGCGGCGGAGGATCTGTCAGGGCCTTCGTTGTCTTCAACGGCGATGGCAGTGTCAGTGACTCTATCGCGCTGCCATGAAGCAGCGGTGCGGGAACCGAGCGGCTTGGCGGTGGGCGCGAGCAGCGAAGGAAGTTGCTGCGCGAAACTTGCGGCTGCGTCTTTGAGGAGTACGCGATCCTGGGGGCGCTTGGGTCCGGCGACACTGGGTTCGACGGTGGCGAGATCGAGCTCGAGAGTTTGCGAGTACTCGGCCTCGGGTGCGCCAGAAGAGTGAAAGAGGCCCTGCTCCTTGTAGTAGGCCTCGACGAGCGCGATCTGATCTTCGCTGCGGCCGGTGAGGCGAAGGTAGCGGAGAGTTTCGGTATCGACGGGGAAGATGCCGCAGGTAGCGCCGTACTCGGGAGCCATGTTGCCGATGGTGGCGCGGTCTGCGAGCGGAAGCTCGGCGATTCCGGGCCCGTAGAACTCGACGAACTTGCCGACGACGCCGAGTTTGCGCAGCGCCTGCGTGACGGTGAGAACGAGATCGGTTGCCGTTGCGCCTTCGCGCAGTTTGCCGGTGAGCTTGTAGCCGACCACTTGCGGAATGAGCATGGAGACTGGCTGGCCGAGCATGGCTGCTTCGGCCTCGATGCCGCCGACGCCCCAGCCGAGCACGCCGAGGCCGTTGATCATGGTGGTGTGCGAGTCGGTGCCGACGAGCGTGTCGGGATACGCATAAAGTTCGCCGTCGATTTCGGTGGTGAAGACGACGCGAGCGAGGTATTCGAGATTGACCTGGTGGCAGATGCCCATGCCCGGAGGCACGGCGGAGAAGTTGCGAAACGCGGACTGGCCCCACTTGAGGAAGGCGTAGCGCTCGCGGTTGCGCTGGAACTCGAGGAGCGAGTTGGCCTCATACGCCGCGGGTGTGCCGTATTCGTCGACTTGCACGCTGTGATCAATGACCAGCTCGGCAGGGGCGAGAGGATTGACGCGCTCAGGATCGCCGCCGAGGGTCTTGATGGCGTCGCGCATGGCGGCCAGGTCGACGACGGCGGGAACGCCTGTGAAGTCCTGCATGAGGACGCGGGCGGGCATGTAGGCGATTTCGCGGCTGGGCTCGGCTTTCGCGTTCCACCGTGCGAGGAATTCGATGTCGGCACCGGTGACGTTGACTCCGTCTTCGCGGCGGAGAAGATTTTCAAGAAGGATTTTGAGGCTGAAGGGAAGACGCGCGAGATTGAAGCCGCGAGCGGTAAGGGCAGGGAGGCGATAGATGGTGTAGGAGCGGCTGCCGGAATTCAGCACGGCGCGGCTTTTGAAGCTGTTCATAGGAGATGACCTTTCTATCCGCACAAGGGGCGGATGGGTTCGATGCGAGCGGAGCTAGCGGAGTAAGCGGCGCTCGCGGAGTTCTAAACCGCAGGCATCCCGCGGGTATTTTGCGCGAAGCGCGGCCCATGCGGGAGAAACTCTCAACGCAAATAGATTACTCAGCGCGAAGGGTCAACGTCCACGGTCGGGGCGGCCGTGGCGAAAGCGCCTCAGGAGGGGCGAGCCGGCAATGTTGAGACGGCGGCGCATGGTCTACGAAAAGATTCTAACGCCGACGCGGGCCGGAATGGAAGGCCAAAGTTTCCTCGGGCTGTTATCCGCGCAATGGAAGGTCCGGCGCATCAGAGCCTAGAGAACAGGGCTGCGGTCAGTGACGGATGCGGCGCGGTCTGCTCCTATACTTGAAGTGCGATGCTCTTCGCGGTGAGGTATCCCCTGCATTGAATTCCTGGGCTGGCATTGAAGGGCTGTTTGCGCGATTTTTTGCCTGGCTCAGGCGCCGCGTACCCAACGAGCGGCAGCGACTGTTGGCCCTCACCATTGTGGCCGGCGGATTGTGCGGGCTGGCGGCTGTGGCGTTTCACGTCACCTGCTTCTGGTTGTATGCATTGCTCATCAATCGCGCCACGGCGGCGCCGGGCCACTCGTGGATCTGGTGGACGATTCTGACGCCCGCGCTGGGCGGGCTGATTGTTGGCGTCGCGCTAACGTATTGGGTTCCCGCGGCGGCGGGCAGCGGTATTCCCCAGGTCAAGACGGCATTCACATTTCGCTTTGGCGCGGTTACGCTGAAGGAGACGCTGGGCAAGTTTGTTCTATGCGCATTGCAGCTTGGTAGCGGAGCGTCGCTCGGCCTGGAAGGTCCGACAGTGCAGATCTGCGCCGGCGTGAGCAGCTTTCTATCACGCATTGCGCGGCTCAGCCCAGTGAACAGCCGGCGCATGACGTCAGTGGGCATGGCGGCGGGGATTGCCGCGGCGTTTAACGCGCCGATTGCGGCGGTCACATTCACGCTGGAAGAGCTGATCGGCTCGCTCGACCAGACGATGCTCTCGGGCGTGATTGTGGCGGCGGCGCTGGCGGGCGTCGTGGAGCACAATATTCTGGGCTCAAACCCGATTTTTCACGTGCCGCGGTTGCAAACCTACACGCTGGCCAAGTCGTCATCGCTGGTTTGGTACGCGCTGCTGGGGTTGCTGGCCGCGATCGTGTCGGTGGCGTTTACCGATTCGCTGCTGTGGCTGCGCGCGTGGTTCAAAGGGCTCGAGCATGTTCCCAAGTGGGTACAGCCGGCCATTGGCGCAGCGGCCACGGGCGCACTTGCCGTTGTGGCGATCCAGTTTTTCCACGTGAACGGCATTGCGGGCAATCCGTACGGCGCGCTTACGCAGGCGCTGCTCGGCAACTTGCCGGTGACTTCGATGGCGGCGTTGTGCGTGTTGAAGCTCGCGGCGACTGTGACGTCCTATTCAAGCGGGGGGTCGGGCGGAATCTTCGCGCCGGCGCTATTCATGGGCGGAATGCTGGGCGGCGCGGTGGGCTACCTGGACGTGACCGTGTTCCACCATCCCGCGGATTCGATCGGAGCTTTCGCCGTGGTGGGCATGGGCGCGGTGTTTGCGGGGATTGTGCGCGCGCCGATGACGTCGATCCTGATTATTTTCGAAATGACGAGCGGATATGGGCTGGTAGTGCCGTTGATGATTGCGAACATGAGCGCGTTCGCGCTGGCGCGCTATTGGCGAAACACGCCTATCTACGAAGCGCTGCTGGAGCAGGACGGAATCTACCTCGACCCGAAGCACAGGCCATACGATCCGGGCGCGGGCGGCGCGGTGCCGGATGATGAGCCGATCGAGGAAATGCCGATGGCGGAGTGAAACGGCCTGAAGAGGAGGAGTCGAGGGAAGCGAGAATTCTTGCGGTATGAATCATTCATACTTATGCTAGAATCCATTCAAGGAGCAAGTATATGCCGACTTCCCCGTGTGAAAAGCGCACGTTTAGCCTTCCGAAGGATCAAGACCGCTACATCGATAGGCTTGTAAAATCAGGAACCTATGCTTCGGCAAGCGAGGTTGTCCGAGCCGGTCTGCGCGCACTCGAAGAGCGGGACGCTGCCGTCGAGCGCTGGTTGAGGGAAGAAGTTGTAGCCGCTTACGATGCGATTGAGGCCGATCCGAAAAGGGCGATTCCAGCAAATGAAGTTTTCGCCTCGATCCGTGCCCGGCGTCGGGCGGAAAAGCCGCGCAAGGCATGAAGCCCAGGATCGTCTTTACTCCCGAAGCTCGAGACGATCTTAATGAGCTTTTTGATTACATTGTGGAACACGACAGCGCTGAACGAGCGATGACCTATCTGGAGCGGATCGAGAAGGCATGCATGAGCCTGCAAACGCTGCCGAACCGTGGAGTACTCCGTGAGGATCTCAGACCAGGGCTGCGGGTGGTGGGCTTCGAGCGGCGGGTATTAATCGCATTTCGCGTTGGATCAAAGACAGTCGCCATTCTTCGAATTCTCTATGGAGGGCGGAGCGTGGAACGCGCTTTTCGGCGTTCGAAGAATGGTTGATGGGCGCGGTTACCGCGGCTCAGTGTTGTAGAGGAAGTAGGCGCGGAGCTCGAGGTAGGGGCCGTGGAAGTCGCGGGGCAGATTGGGATAGCTGGAGCCGGTAATCGCGCCCCATGCCGCGCGGTCAAGGCCGGTGTCGCCAGAGCGGCCGTCGAGTTGCATATCGGTGACCTGGCCGTTGGGCAGGACCTTGAACCGGATCGCAACCACACCCTGCTTGAGGATGGGCGGGTTTACTTCATCGGGAATGAGCGGGTCCCAGGTTTGTTGCGTGATGTAGTGCCAGCGCTGCAGCCAGTCGCTGAAGTCGACTCCCTGCATGTCTGATAGCACCTGCACTCCACCGGTGCCCGCGCCGGGGTGCATCGAGAGCCCACCGCCTGAAGGCGCGTTGTAACCGGGCTGACCATGATTGTGCATGGCGTTCTGCATGTCCTGGCGCAACTGATCCGCAGGATTCTGCGGGGCTACGGCGAAGTTGGGCCTGGCCGGAACGGGAGACGGGCGCGGCGCTTCAACCGGCGATTGCGACTCTGGGTTGGGCGGAATGGGCTGCGAGGCCTCGGGTTTGGGCTGTTCGGGAGCGGGCGCAGGTGGCTGCGGGGCGGGCGGCGCTTCGCGATTCATGTCTTCAAGGGTTTTCTTGTCGATGAGCGGACGATTGAGCGGCTTCGGCGCGACTTTGGGTTGAGTCTCGCGCAGGGCGTCCGGCGGCAAATCGAGATAGGAAAGATCCTTGCGCTTATTGATCGCGTCGAAGGGGTCGATAACCTTCGGCACTTTGAAGATGTAGGTCGGAATCCAGGTGATGGCGGAAAAGAAAAGAATGTGAGCCAGAAGCGCGAGCCAGAAGCCCTCGCGCAAGCGCGACCAGCGGCGCTCGTCTTCAAGCTCGCCGATCATCTCCAGCAATTCGTGGGTGTCGTAGTCTACCCAGCGTGAACCGCGGAGAGGGCTGGTACCGGAGCCATTGGTTTCGAGCGGGCCTTTCGGGTTCAAGGGAAGGCCGAGGAATCCGCCTGGAACTTTCATCTCCGGGGCGGGGCGCTCCGCATCAGGGGTCAGTTCGGCTGATCCCTTCGGTTCGGTCTCTTCGGTTGGCGCTTGGCTCGTGGGCATTCAATGTTCAGGAGCGTCTGACTGCGCACACAGACACTGGCTCCCGTTTTTGGATCCTTCCGATCTATTCTCTCATTTTCGTTAAAACTGGTCTCTCATCCCCTTGAAGTATTTGCTTTCTATCGTGCCCCGTACAATGGTTGTTGTTGAATTGACTGGTTCTTATTGAATTGACGCAGGATGGACCGGAAGGGGACAGCGTTTGAAGCAGTTTTTTGCGCGCGTGGCGGCCGAATGGAAGTTGGTGCTTTTGCCGGCGCTGTTGAAGTGGGGAATCCTGGGGGTGGGCGCAGTCGCAGTGCTCGATTCCTCGAGCATTCCTGTCCCCATGGACGCGATTCTGGCCATCTACGTGTGGAATGACAAGCCCCACTTCTGGCTCTACTGCCTGATGGCGGCGGCGGGCTCGGCGATCGGGGGGCTGCTGCCTTACTGGCTGGGGCGTGCTGGAGGCGAGCTTTTCCTGCTGAAACGGATCAACCGTGCAAAATTCGAGAGACTGCGTGACCGTTTCCAGCGCCAGGAGTTCCTGGCGGTGATGATTCCGTCGATGATGCCGCCGCCGGCGCCATGGAAGATGTTCATCTTCGCTTCGGGCGTATTCGAGATGCGCATCCCAAATTTTCTGGCGGCCGTGTTTGTGGGTCGAATGTTGCGCTGGCTGGTGCTGTCGCTGTTGGTGCTGAAGCTGGGGCCGAGCGCGGTGGACCTGGTGGCGCGCCACGCGATGGCGATGGTTCTGATTGTGGGAGCGCTGGCGGTGGCCGGATTCGCGTGGTGGTGGATCAAGAAGAAGCGCAGCGGGAAGCTGATGGAAGGGTGAGGGGTCAGCGGTATTTTTTAGCCAGCGCTGCTTCCTGCGCGAGCTTTTTCGAATGCGTCAACGAATTCGCGATAGCGGCGAGCCATTTCATCGACGGCTTCCTGGCGTGAAATCTTCTTCTCGCGCAGATCAACGAGCGGCTGCCAGAAATCGGTTCGGCCAACCGCGAATCCAATGAAGCCCGGAACGCTCGCCGCCGTCTTCAGCCATTCGAGCACCTTCTGATCGTCTTCTCCGCGGCCAAGGATGATGCAGCCGACCGTGCTGCGTCCGCCGGCTTTCGCGGTCGCTACGATCTTCTCGGCGTCTTCGCGACGGTCAAGTCCTTCGACTTTCCAGAGGTCAGGCTCAACGCCGGCGTTTTGCAACTCCTGGATGGCCCTGACCATGAGTGGAGGGCGAACGTCGCGATCGTAGGCCTTCCTGTCGCCTTTGACCTTATCAAGTTGAGCTTTTTCGGCCGGCACGAGCAGCTCAAACATGAACAAGCTGCGATTGGCCTGCTGAAGATAATCGGACAACCGCTTGAGGCGTGCTGCCTGGACGCGGTTCAACTCGGCATCGCCCTCCGGGTTATAGCGGACCAGAACCTTGCAAAAAGTTGGATGAATGGACTCGATGTGCGCGGCAAAATCTTCTCCGTACTCGAAGTCGAACTCTTCCTGGCCGCTTTTTTCTGCCGGGCACGCGAACGTGAACCCCTTCGCCGCGGCGTCGCGCAGGATGGCCAGGCCAAACTGCTCGTCGACGAGGATTCCGGCCTTCTCTTTGGGCACGCCATTCGCAACCGCCTCCTGAAAGCCGTCGTAGATCACCTGCTTGGCAGCGGCAATCTGCGCGGTTTGATCGGCGTTGAGCGCGCCCTTCCAGCCAAACATGCCCGTTTCAAACGAGCCGCGATGGTCAAAGGGAAGGATGTACAGCGGCTTTTGGTAGCCACGAGGGTTCATAACTCACCCAGCGATCTTGCTTTGGTTGGAACTTGCGTGGATTAGTCCGGCGCGTACGGCGCCGGACTCAAGAAGGATAGACAGCCACGCACGCGCGCGGGCTGTATCGCGGCGACGTCCTTCCCTATTATTTCCGAGCGATTTCGCGTACCCGAAGTGCTACTTGCCTGCCAGTGCCTCTTGCACGGGAGCGTGGTTCATGCGCCGCACAAGAGCGGGCACGCCGAGAGCGATGCCGAGGACAATGGCTGTCGAGACCAGGTCATTACGATAGAACGGTAGGCCGGCCACGTAGCAGGCTCCCAAGCCCGTGAGGTTGGGCGGATAGCCGTTGAAGCCACTGGCCCAGACGCCGAAATTCGAGACGAGGAAGAAGCCGGTGGGCCCAAGCAGTGTGCCGGCGGCACCGCGCGCAAATGTGGTCTGCTTACGCAACAGGATGGAGCCGAGCGCCATGACCGCTACGTACCAAATCCAGGTGATTACATAGCTCTGCCAGCGAAAGCTGTAGTGGTAGATGGCAACGGTCAGGAAGAAATCGGTGGCCATCAGGGCGGCCAGAGGGATCAGCATCTCGCGCCAGGGGCGCCGTGCGCCGAAGTACAAGAGGCCGCCAGTGACGGCTGTAAAGTTCCACCAACCGGCGTGCGGAATCACGCGGGACAATACGGCAACCAGCAGGAGCAGGTAAGCAACCATGACCACCTCTTTGGAATGGGCCGAAGGGTCTCGGCCGGAAACGGCGATCCCGGGAATCAGGGGACTGGTTCTATTCTGCGGTCCAGAAGCGGCGCGGTCAACCGAAAGTGTTCCATGGGACGAAAAAAAGTTTCTGCGAGAACAAACTTTCTACCGCTCTCCGCCGCCTGATAAGCAAATGCACAAGTGCGGGCGAGGACGCCCGCACGACAGCCGGCCGGGAGGCCGGCGCTACAACAAGGCAGAGGGGCAGCGCTGATTTTCTACCGTTGCTCGCGGCCATTCATGGCTTCGCCGGCGTCTTCACGCCCATCGACAATGTAGACCCAGCCGGTGAGCGGCGAGCGGGCAGACGAGCCCGTTGATACGCCACGGGTACCGAGAAATGGATAGTCGAAACGGAGATCGGTGAACTCAACGGTCGTCCAAGTGCGACCGGGAGTGAGTTGCGGCGGCTCCATGCCGGGCGCAGGCTCCTGGCCTACGTCGCGGACCACAGCCCATGTTCCCCAGTCGAGATAGACCTGGCCCAGAGCGGTGCGCTTGGCGGCATCGAGCGCCGGCGTATCGGCGGGCTTGTAGAGCACGTCGCGCTGAGGGTCGCTGTCGATGGAGCCCGCCCAGGTGTTGATTTCGGCGGTTTGGTAGAAGCCGGGCGTATCGAGGATCGCGTGCCATCGGAAGGGGTTGACGGGGTAGGGCTCGGCGGCCGCGCGGCTCGCGGGCTCTGAGGCAGTGTTCGTATTGCCGAGCATGGCCAGCGCCTGCGCGTGCTCGGCCCAGCGCACGCAGCCCAGAATTAGCATTCCGGCGAGAGCGAAGATAGCCCAGCCCTGACCGCGGAATTGCGTACGGCGTGCGCCGATCTCGCGATCGGCCAGGCCGAGCAGCCAGGGAACGATGAACGCGAAAAAGAAAATTCCGTAGAGAATCGGCTCCACGATGAACATGAAGCTGCCGGCATACCAGTGGGCACTGAGCGGGAAAAACGGACGGACGCCGTAGTTGTTGGTCCAGTCGAGCAGGATGTGGCTGAGCGCGGCGATGCAGCCGGTGAGATAGAGCCAGCCCCAGTGCAAGGGCGGGGACCCAGGCGCCGTGGGCGCTCTTGAGCTTTGGACGAGAGCATCACCTTGGGAAGAAACCGCCAAGTTACTTCGCCGGTGTTTTTCGCGCCAGAGATGGAGCAGGCCGACCGCGCTGACCACGACTCCCGCGACGACGGGCACGGCCCAGAATGTGTGCGTGATGCCGCGATGGTGCTTGAGCTCGTCGACCGGGCCGCGGAGTCCCCAGAGAATGTCGAGGTCGGCAGCCTCTGCGGCCAGAACCGCCGCAAGCGTGGCGTAGGCCGTTTTGCGATTGAATCCGGCGCGTCCGATGCATGCGCCGGTTAGAAAATGGGTGACTGGCTCCATGAATCTGTGAGTCTCTCTATGCCCACTCGCCCTTGCGCATCAGCGGCTCGGCAACGCCCGATGCGGTGATGCCGTCGATATCCAATTCAGAAGATCCGATCATCCAGTCGACATGGATCAGGCTGGTGTTCGCGCCGCGCGCGGCGAGCTCTTCGGGCGTGAGCTTGTCTCCGTTGATCAGACACGAGGAATACGACTGGCCGAGGGCGATGTGCGATGCGGCGTTTTCGTCGTAAAGTGTGTGGAAGAAGACAAGGCCGCTTTGCGCGATGGGAGACGAATGGGGAACGAGCGCGACTTCGCCAAGGCGGCGCGCGCCGTCGTCGGTGTCGATGAGCTTTTCAAGCACTTCCTGGCCTCGCGTGGCGCGAGCCTCGACGATGCGGCCATGCTCAAACCGGACCTGAATGCCTTCGATCATGGTGCCCAGATGCGACAAGGGTTTCGAAGCGGTGACGATTCCGTCGGCGCGGTCTTTGTGTGGCGTGGTGAAGACTTCTTCGGTCGGCATGTTGGGGATGCAGTAGTTGCCATTGCCTGCGGTGGTGCCGCCGCCGAGCCATTCGTGATCGTCGGCGAGGCCAAGGCGAAAATCGATTCCGGGCCCGCGATATTGAAGAGCCGAGTAGCGCTTCTCGTTCAGGAAAGCCGAACGCTTGTGCAGATCGGCATCGTGCGCCTTCCACGCGCTCACGGGATCGGCAGTGTTGATGCGCGTTGTGAAAAAAATCGCATCCCACAGCTTGGCCATGGCTTCATCGGGAGGATCGTTGGGAAACACGGCCGCGGCCCATGCAGGAGTGGCGGCGCCAACGATGGTCCAGTTGATGTCGTGGCGCGTGATGTACTCAAGCGCGCCGCGATAGGCCTGCGAGAGCGCGCGATTGGCGCGGCCGACTTTGTCAGGATCCTCGTTTGAAAGCAGACTGGGATTGGCTCCGGCAACGGCGAGACGCGCGGATCCGCTTTTGAAGGCTTCGGCCATGCCGTCGTAGAGCCACTTGGCGGCGTGGTCGAAGCTCGCGTCGGGCGCGTGGCGATAGCGCATTAGCGTGGACTCATCGTCGGTGAGGAGCGTGGTGACGAGCGAGGCTCCGGCGCGATAAGCCTGCTCGGTGATGCGGCGAGCCAGCGGCAGCGTGTCAACGGACGCGGTCATGACCAGCTCTTGCCCGGCCTTGAGACCGAGGCCGACGTTGATGGCGACCGATGCAAGTTGATCGAGACTTTCGGCGTGCGTGCGTGTTTGCGGGGCGATTGCGGTGGGCGTCATCGGTTGTGGGTTCTCCAGGATTCGGTGGATTAATTCTTGCTGCGTTTATCTGAAAGCATCTTCTCAGCTTCCGCGACTCGTTCTCGCGCGAATGGTGGGAGGGGGTGAGTAACCTGGCCGTAGAGCTCAATAACTTTGTGGTAGTCGTGACTTTCCCATGCCTCGTCCGCGGTCCGATAAAGAGCTCGAATCGCAACGCCCGCTGCCAGAATAGGCGCATTGTACTCGGCATTTCTACGATCCATGAACTTCGCGAAAGACGCAAAAGTATCCGGATCGCCTGCCAGAAATCGAGAACAATATTCCCGCGTAAGGTCAGCGAGCTTCTTCAGCGCCGGGCGGCAATCCTCGTCATCCTCGATGCGGAGCAGGTCAATTTCCTTCGCCATAGCGGCAAGGCCCTGAAATCGGAGAATTTCAGGCAGTTCAACCGGCAGATGATTTCCGCTCGACTTTAGTCTAAAGCCGATACCAAGGTCCTTAGATCGAGGCCGATCCCACGTAATGCCAAATCCGACTGAATCACTCCCGTATCTCACGTGGTCTTCTCGCTCCTCGATGCACTGCATTGAATTGGCCGCCGCCAAGCTGTCGAAGTACTCGTGGACGACCGACGCAAAAGATGTCATTGAAACCGATTCCCAGGATTCTCAGATTGTCCGAGCCCCGCCCCGGAGCGCTTGTGTCTACATTCTAGGACCTTCTCGCCGCGGCAACTGAATCGGCCTACAATCGACGGTTGATGATTTGGTTTTCGAGGAGTCTTACTATCATGATGCATTCGGCAATTAATTTGGCACAGAATAGAGTTATTCGCACAGGAATTTGGGTTCTTTTGGGAGTGGGCGCCGTGGGAATTTGCGGCGCGCAAGCGCAGAATTCGGCAACCGATTTTGGCCCCAGCAATCCGTTTTACGCGCCAAGCAAGCTGCCTTTTCATGCGCCGGCATTCGACAAGATCAAGGACAGCGATTACCAGGCGGCGATTGACGCAGGGATGGCAGAGCAGATCAAAGAGGTCGAGGCGATCGCCAACAATCCCGCGCCACCGACCTTTGAAAACACATTGGTTGCGCTGGAACGCTCAGGGCAGTTATTCGATCGCGCCTGGAACGCGTTCAATCTGGTGTCGCAGGCAAATACCGATCCCGATCTCGAAAAGATTCAGGACTACGAGGCGCCGCGAACGGCCGCGCTGGCTGACGCGATCAACCTGAACACGAAGCTTTTTGCGCGAATCAAGGCCATCTACGATGAGCGCGCATCACTTGGGCTGGATGCGGAATCGCTGCGGCTGGTAGAGTACCAATACCAGCAATTTGTGAAGGCCGGCGCGAATTTGTCGGATGCGGACAAAGAGAAACTGAAAAAGCTCGATGAAGAAGAATCGACGCTCGAAAACACGTTTTTGACCAAGCTGCTCGCTGCTGCTGCAGCGGGCGCGTATTCAACACAGGACCGTAACGCGCTGGCCGGGCTGAGCGAAGGCCAGCTAGCCGCGGCAGCGGAAGAAGCGAAAGCTCATAAACAGCAGGGCTGGGTTTTGCCGCTGCAAAACACCACGCAGCAACCTGACTTCACTTTTCTGAGCGATCGCGATACTCGTCATGCAATCTTTGAGAATTCCTGGAACCGGGCGGAGCGCGGAGACGCGAATGACACGCGGGCAACGCTGGCGCGGCTGGCGCAGCTTCGAGCGCAAAAAGCGGCGCTGCTTGGCTACCCGAATTACGCGGCGTGGACTTTAACCGACCAGATGGCCAAGACTCCGGAAGCTGCGATTCATTTTCTCGATGCGCTGGTTCCGGCCACGACGGCCAAGGCTGCGAGCGAAGAGAAAGATATTCAGTCGGTGATCGATTCTCAAGGTGGAGGGTTCACCGTCGAGCCGTGGGACTGGGAGTTCTATGCCGAACAGGTTCGCAAAGAAAAATACGACTACGACCAATCGCAGGTAAAGCCGTACTTCGAGTTGAACAACGTGCTGGAGAAGGGCGTGTTTTACGCGGCGCACGAGCTGTACGGGCTCACGTTCAAGGAGCGCAAGGATCTGCCGGTGTGGCAGCCGGATGTGCGCGTGTTCGAAGTGTATGACGTCGACGGAAAGCCGCTGGCGCTTTGGTATTGCGACTACTTCAAACGCGACAACAAGAATGGCGGCGCATGGGAAGACTCACTGGTAGGCCAATCGAAATTGCTGGGCACTCTGCCCGTGGTATACAACGTGGCCAACTTCGAGAAGCCCGCTCCGGGACAGCCTGCGCTGCTCAGCTTCGACGATGTGAAGACAATGTTCCACGAGTTTGGCCATGCGCTGCACGCCATGTTCGCCGACACCGAGTATCCAACGCTATCGGGCACGGCGGTCCCGCGCGATTTCGTGGAGTTCCCCTCGCAGTTCAACGAGCACTGGGCCAGCAATCCCGCGGTCTTTGCGCACTACGCGCTCCACAACAAGACCGGCGAGCCAATGCCGGCCGATCTATACGGGAAGATCGTAAAGGCAAAGACGTTCAACCAGGGCTATGACTTTACTGAAATCCTTGCGGCATCGGAGCTCGATCTGGAATGGCACACATTGCCGGCGAGCGCGCCGCTTGAGAATCCCGACGCGTTTGAGCGAGTGGCGCTCGAGAGAAAGCATCTGGCGATCAGTTATGTGCCGCCGCGCTACCGCTCCAGCTACTATCTTCACATCTGGGGGGATGAAGGCTACCAGGCCGGCTACTACGCCTACACGTGGAGCGAGATGCTGGACGACAATGCCTATCAGTGGTTTGAGGATCACGGTGGAATGACGCGCGCCAATGGCGACCGGTTCCGGCGGATGGTGCTGTCACGCGGCAACACTGAGGACTTGCAGAAGATGTACGATGCGTGGCTGGGCGGGGAGCCGACGATTGAGCCGTTGCTCAAGAACCGCGGACTGAAGTAAGCGGAGTTCGCGGAGTTGGCGCGGTTGCCGGAGTTCGATGCGCGGGTCACTATAATTCGAAACTATGGCCGAGACGAGCGCCGCGAAAAAGATCGAAAAGCTGCGGGACGAACTTCGTCGTCACGAACATTTGTACTACGTTCTGGACGCGC
>Ga0181535_10003522_pt1 | contig 18107 bp, 20 predicted proteins | sample PEATcosm2014_Bin_44_FD_119774 | JGI IMG/M metagenome (GOLD analysis project Ga0181535, IMG submission 119774) | Peatland microbial communities from MTU Mesocosm Facility, Houghton, MI, USA - PEATcosm2014_Bin17_30_metaG | ecosystem: Environmental > Terrestrial > Soil > Wetlands > Peat | place... | reverse complement strand
GGCTTCGATCCCGCGGCCGGCCTGGCGTGGTGACGGAAGTTAACAATTACGGGCAGCACGCGAGTAATGAAGGAAAAAATTAATTATCGCCGATTTCAACGTTCGCCCGTAATCCATTGATTATAAATCTAAGCTGAATCACAGCGTGTAACGTGTTCGGGGCAGAATACTGTTTCGCTGTGTACCAACGTGTGGTAGTATCATTCCATAAAGTGCAATCGCAAGGAGAGGGTCGGTCCGGACGTAGATCGCCAGACACCGGCCACGCTTATCGGATGCGTCACCTACCGGATATCGCCGTCAGAGCCGACCAGACCATGCGGATCATGGTTGTGGTCGAACTGGCTCTGTTCCGCCGCGGTTTGGCCGAGTTGATGCGTCATGTGCTGCCGGGGGTCGAGGTCGCCGAGGCGGAAGATCTCGACACCGCGACCGAGCAATTGTCGGACTGGCCGGCGGACGTGCTGCTGGTGGATCTCGAAGCGGCGGGGTTTGAGGCGCGGGGTCTGCTGCAGCGCCTGCGCCGCGAGCGCCCCGAGGTCAAGGTGGCCGTGCTCGGTTCGGCGAACGACCGCGTGTCCGCGCTGTCGTGGCTGGAGGCGGGCGCCCATGGCTGCCTGCCCAAGTCCGCCAGCCTGGAGGAACTTTGCGACGCGCTGCGGACCATCCGTGCGGGCAACGGCTATGTTTCGTCCTCCTTGCTCGCCACGATGGCGTCATCCGCTGGCCTGTCGCCCCCGGTCGAGGCGGTACCCCTGACCGCCCGCCAGCAGGACGTGCTGCGCCTGCTCGCCGAGGGCCGTCCCACCAAGGACATCGCCCGCCGGCTCAACCTGTCGGTGTCCACCGTGAAGGCGCACCTGGCCGCGGCCTATCGCACGCTCGGCGCGCACAACCGGGTCGAGGCGCTGGTCCGCAACCGCGGTGCCGATCAGCCCGGGTAGCAGGCGGTCACCGTCCGCGGCGTGCTGCCGCCCAGCACAACCGCCGCCGGCTCGAATGCGAAGAAGGTCGACCAGAAAGCGTCGGTGATGGTGACGACGGTATAGGTGCCGGTCGTCACGTGACCGTTCGTGCTGGTGCAGGTCGCGTTGCTCTGCACCCAGACATTGCTGGCGGTCAGCGCGTTGGTGAAGCTGTACTGCGTCACGATGCCGACCGCGTAGCTCTGCGGGTTGGAGCAGGGGCTGGCGCCCAGCGCGACGCAGCGGGCGGTATCGGTCGCGGCCAGTTCCAGGACCTCTTGGCTCCACAGCAGCAGGCCGAGGTCCACGGTGCCGACGCAGGTTATCAGCAAGGTCGCGGCGACCAGGGCAAATTCAATCGTGCTCGTCCCCGCCCGCCCGCCGCGCCGGCGCCGCGCCGGCCCCGAGTGTCGTGGTGCCCACATCATTGCAACCGCACCCACGCTTTCTGGGTGAGCGTCGTCGCCACCATGTTGCTCAATCCCGGCGTGATCGGCGAATAGGTGTATTGCGCGGAGAGCGACACGAAGGAGCCGGCGGTGGCCCCGCCGGCGGTGGCCGAGCCGGTGCAGGTGGCGCCGCACGCCGCCGTCGCCAGCGTGATGGTGCCAGAGCTGTTGGTGACGCAGCCGCAGGTCGGCGCGGTGGACGAGACGGTGACGGTGGGCGAGCCGGTGGCGGCGCACGAGCTCGATATCGGGTTGGCGGCCGCGCACATGGCCGCTTCTATGTTGGCGGCGGTGGCGGTGGTGCCGGTCGACACGGCGTATTGTCCGCCCGCGTCCACCGCCTCCGCCAACTGACCGCGGGCGCGCTCGAGCAGCCCGAGATCGGTCATGCCGCCCAGCACCGCCAGCAGGATCGGCAGCGCGAAGCCGAATTCGACCGCCGAGGCGCCGCGCCGGTCCCGCCGCAAGGAGGGGAGGAAGCTCATGGCAATTTCTCGTACAGCACGTAGCCCGAAGGCTCGGCGGCGACTTGGTGCAGCCACGGCGGCGCCTCGCCGGCCCAGAGCCGGTCGAGCAGCGTGTCCTTCGGCAGGTCGGCCACCCGGGGCGAACGTTCCGCCCGCGGGCAGACCAGGAACAGGGTCGCTCCGGTCGCAATCACCGCGGCGTCGGGCACCGTCCCGGGCTGGCTGCGCCAGGCCGCGCGCAGGCGCATGAACGCCGCGGCGTTGCGGTGGTACAGCGAACCGACGGTCAGCGCGCCGGTCCGGTAGAGCAGTTCGGGCGCGTCGTTGGGCTCGGCCAGCACGATGCGCCCGGGGTATGGGTTCAGCAACGCGGCCCCGGCCAGGGTGTGGCACTCCATGCCTTGGGTTGACGAGGAAGCGTGCGCGTGGCCGGGCAGCATCGGCATCAGCCAGGGCAGGCACACGGTGAGCCCGACCAGCCCGGCGCGAACCGGGGCGAGCAGCCAGGCGCCCCGGTCGCCGAGGGAGCGCGTGGCGAGTGTCAGCGCCACCGGCAACAGCGCGACGGCGAGCGTGGCGGCATAGGTGGAGAAGCGCACATGGATGGCGCCCTCGGTCACGATGAAGGCGCCGCACAGCACGAGGTAGGCCAGCATCGCGCTGCGGCGGCGCCAGGTCAGCCAGCCCAGCAGGCCGGTGGCGGCCATCCCGCCGCCCAGGTAGGCGACGACATCCACCAAGCCGTGGACCGGTTCCATCTCGCGGATGTGGGCCAGCATGGCGCGCGCCTGCTCCGGCGTCACCACCGCCTCGGCGCCGCCCAGCAAGGAGGGGAATGCCGCCAGCCAGGCGGCCAGGCAGAGCGATGCCACCGTCGCGCCGGCGATCCGGCCCAGCCCGGCGATCGCCCAGCCCGCCGCGCAGCACGCTGCCCCGAGGGCCAGATAGACACCGGAGAGGCGATCGATCTCGGCGGCGAAAATCCCACCCGACGGCGCATCGACCAGCAGCGCCGCGATGACGACGCCCAGCAGGGCGGTGCCGGTGGCGGCGATGCCGGTGCGCAGTCCCGGCGTCTCAGGCGCCATCAGCCAGGCCAGCGCCACGCCGCCGAACGCCAGCAGGCCAAACGGCATGGTTTCCGGACTCAGCCAGATGCCGGCGGCGACCCAGGTTCCCATCGCGATGCCGGCCGCGGCGCCGCCCATCCCCAGGGACAGCCGCAGCGCCCAGCCCGCCGTCATCGTCGTCACCACGGCCAGCAGCACGTGATGATGCAACACGCCGACCATGCCGTAGCCCAGGATAAGCGGCGCCAGGGCGCAAGCCACCGCGGCGCTCCACAGGAAGCGGCGGTCGGCCACTGGGGCCACCGCCCAGCCGAGCGCCGCCCCGAGGGCGCCGATCGACAGCGGACCGACCAGTATCCCCGCCCAGCGCACCGCCGTGTCGGGGTCGGTCAGCAATCCGAACGGGGCCGCCAGCAGCACCACCAGGCTGTCCAGCAGGTGCGACCAGGCCAGCACGGTGCCCTGGCCCGAGCCGTCGCGCGCCACCGCCTCCAGCGTGTGCCCAACCGCCAGTTCGTCGTGCAGGCGCACCAGGCGCATGTAGCTGTCGGGGTTGATCATCTCGCCCCGCAGCACCTGTCCGATCGTGCCGGCCGACGCCGATATGCTGAGTGCTGCCGCCAGCACGAAGTTTTCGGTGACGACGGCGCGCAGGGACCGGTCCGGTGCTGCATCGAGTAGGCGCATGGAGGACCTCGTACCAGGGGAAAGGCGCAAGATTAGTGAACCCGTTGCGCTGCCGATGTCAGCACGGCCAGGAGACCTAGTACTTTCGGGTCGGTTGGCACCCCGACCCATTCATCCCTCTGGCCAATACAGTCCGTCCTTCTGGCCAATATAACTGTTAACAAGGCATGCATAACATCCGCCCCCGTAATCTTCGGGCGAGGAACTGATGATGAGGGTGCTGGTGGCGACGGATCCGAACGCGGCTTGCGGAGCCCTCACCCTGCGGCTGTCGGGGGCATGCATTCCCTTCGATATCGCCGCGATCGACGACGTAAAAGCCTTCCTGCTGGCTTACGACTACGACGTTCTGCTGCTGGCGATCCAGGACCCGGCGACGCGGCTGGCCAGCCTGCGCCGCACCGGCGTCGAGGTGCCGGTGCTGGTGGTGAGCCCGGGCGAGGCGGCGGCGCGAACCACGCTGCTCAATCTCGGCGCCGACGACGCGGTGTCGCCGGCCTGCGAGGCAGCCGAAATGATCGCCCGGGTGCGTGCCATTGTCCGGCGCAACCGCGGCCATGCGAGCATGGACCTGCGGGCGGGCGCCGCCGAGTTGCGGCTTGGCTGCATGGAGGTGGTGGTGCACGGGCGCGCGGTGGCGCTGACGCCGAAGGAATATGCCATCCTGGAATTGCTGTTCCTGCGCCGCGGCGTGGTCCATGCCAAGCCGGCGATCGTCAACCATGTCTACGGGGCCGAGGAAGGCCCGGCCCTGCGCACGCTCGACGTCATCGTCTGCAAGCTGCGCAAGAAGCTCGCGGCGCATGGCGCGCCCGAGCTGGTGGCGACAGTGTGGGGCAGCGGGTTGACGTTGCGCGACGTGCCCGAGCACGTGACGGCCGAGGCGGCCAACGACGCCCGGGTCGACGCGGGGACCGGCCACCTGCTGGTCGCCGTGTGATGCGCTGGCGCCACGCGAAGGTCGTGCTGGCGCTGTTCGCCATCCTGGCGCCGTTTTACGCCGCTGCCGCCGAGCCCGACTGGCAGGTCTGCGGGCAGGCCGGTGCTGCGGCCGAGCAACGTTTTGGCATTCCCGCGGGTCTGCTGCGCGCCATCGGCCAGATCGAGAGCGGGCGCTCCGGCCCGGGCGGATTCGCGGTGCCCTGGCCGTGGACGATCGAGGTCGCCGGCGAGGGGCGCTTCCTGCCCAGCCGCGAGGCGGCGGTGGCGGTGGTGCGCGACCTGCTGGCCAGTGGCGCGGTATCGATCGATGTCGGCTGCTTTCAGGTGAACCTGCACTACCACCCCGATGCCTTCGCCTCGCTCGACGAAGCGTTCGATCCTGTTGCCAACGCGCTCTATGCCGCCCGCTTCCTGAGCGATCTGCGCGCCCGCGACGGCAGCTGGGAGGCCGCGGTGGCGGCGTATCATTCCGCAACGCCCGGGTATGGGCTGCCGTACCGCGACCGCGTGCTGGCCGCCTGGAATGAAGCCGCCCCACCGCCGCCGCCCGTGATCACCTATGGCGTCCGGGTGATCACCCCCGCCCTGGCCGGCACGGCGCCGGGCGTGATCGCGGTGCAGCCGGTCAGCGGATTGCCAGTCCTGGTGCATGGCCGCACCTGACCGCCGGAGCGCGGGACGGCGGGCGGGGCAAGAGTCGTTTTGCTCACAAAAAGTTAACGCTCGATACGATTTACTCGCTCGGCCGCCCGATACGGTGGCCGGCCCGGCGTTCCTGCTCGAGAGACACTGACATGCCCAAGCTGTTCGCGATCATCAAGTCGGTGAAGCTTTCCGGCAAGGACGACCGTGGCGTAACGAGCCTGGAATACGGCCTGATCGCGGGTACTATCGCGCTGGCCATCGTCCATGCCGTCGGCACGCTTGGCACCAAGATCTCCGGCATCTTCAACTCCCTCTCCGGTGCCAACTGGTAGGTTCGCGGGCGCGGCCGGGCAGGCGGTGAAGGAAGGGCGATATGTTCCGCTTCAGTCAGTTGGCGAAGGCCCTGCGCAGGAACCGTCGCGGCGCGGCGGCGCGGGAATGCACTCTGCTCGCCGGGGCCATCGCGTTCACCAGCATCGGAGCCATCCACACGCTGGGCACCGCCCTCAACCGGGTCCTTACGGACATCTCCGGCGCCGCCTGGTGATCCCGCGGACCCATTAAGTTTCAATTGCAACCAGACGCGCTCGGTCGTTCTCTGGAGTAGTTGTGGGTTGTTTCGTTATTTGCCTGCTTGACATTTTTTCATTCTACGTGTTGGTAAACACATAGTTAACAAACTTTCTGGTTTCCTGCTCCTGCAAGCCGAGGCAGCAGCCGCCCCGGCACTCGGTAGAGAAGGGACCCGATATGCTTCACCTGATTCAGCTCGTGACCACCCTGCGCCAGGACAGCCGCGGCGTGACGGCATTGGAATACGGCCTGATCGCCGGCGCGATCGCGCTCGCCATCGTCGGCTCCGTCGTCACTCTTGGCGGCACGATCGCCAGCGTCTTCGGTGGCCTCGCAGCCAGCAACTGGTAATTCGCCGCAACGGTTTACCGGGGCGCTGCGTGATGCGCCGGCGCCGCGGAGGACCTGCGGCGGCGGCGCATCGTGCCGTGACCGCCTGACGTCATCGCGTTGCCCCCGCCCGTCGGATTGCCGGGCGGGGGCACAGTCATGCCTGCCGCATGGCGAGCGGGCCTCGCCGGCCGCGGCCCGCGAGGCCGTGAATTCGCGGCAGTCGCAACGGCCAGCGGGATATTCCGCCCGTGTTCAATCGTTCCATGAACTAGAGGCGCGTTGCCACAAATTTCTTGTTCATCTTTTTCTTCTTTGTCCGTTTGCGTAAACAGATAGTTAACGCTCGGTCTGGTTTCCTCATCCTGCAAGCCGTAGCGGTGGTCGCTCCGGCGCCCGTCAGTGAAGGGACACTGCTATGAACCTGTTCGACGTCATCAACCTCGTGAAGCAGCTGCGCAAGGACGGCCGGGCCGTGACGGCTCTGGAATATGGCCTGATCGCTGGCGCCATCTCGCTCGCCATCGTCGGCTCCGTCACCACCCTCGGCGGCAAGATCTCCGCCATCTTCAACTCGCTGTCCGCCAGCAACTGGTAATCCACCGGAGCGCTCGACTTCGTGCTGACCACGGATCAGGGCCGGTAGACATAGGCTGCCGACCCTATCCGTTCCGGTTACTTCATTTTTTCTGTTCGGGCGGATCTGCGACATGATGGTGTATGCCACCCTGCTCACGGTGATCTGCGTCGGACTCCTGGTTGTCGCGGCAACGCACGACCTCGCCGCCCGAACCATTCCCAATGCGCTGCCGGCCCTCCTGGCCGGCGGCGGATTCCTGTTGCACCTCGGGACGGGGGACGTGCCGGCGACGCTGGGAGCCGCCGCGGTGGTGCTCTTCCTGGCCGCGCTCTGCTGGGTTCGCGGCTGGCTCGGCGGCGGCGATGTCAAGCTGCTGGCCGCCGCGGCGATGGTGGTGCCGGTCGTGGCCCTGCCGGCGTTCATCCTGGACGTCGGCCTGGCGGGCGGGCTGCTGGCGCTGCTTTACCTGCTGGCGCGGCGCCTGGTGCCGGCCGCCAGCGTGGCCACTCCCGTTTCGCTGGCGGCGCGCGTGTGGCGCGCCGAGTGCTGGCGCATCCGTCGCGGCGGGCCGCTGCCCTACGGCGTCGCCATCGCCGCCGGCGGCGTGCTGACGCTCCTGCAGGGAGGCCCGACATGATTATGCGCATCGTCCTCAGCGGCTTGATGGTGCTGAGCGTGGCCGGGTTCGGCACGACCGCCTGGATGGCCTACGGGCCGTCGCACCACTCCGAGGCAGCGGCGCCGGCGGCGAAGGTCTCGGTGATCTCCGCCGCCCACCAGCTCAGCCCCGGCATGCTGCTCAAGCCCGACGACATGGCTGTTCTCGATATTCCGCGCGCAGAGGTGCCCAAGGACAGCGTCCTGGACACCCCCGCCAACCGCGCCGATCTGTTCGGCGCCATGGTGCGCCGGCCGGTCGCCGTCAGCGCGGCGTTCCTCGCCGAGGACCTGCTGCGGCCGGGCGAGCACGGCTTCCTCGCCGCCGTGCTGCGGCCGGGCAAGTACGCCGCCACCGTCGCGGTGGATGCGGTCAGTGGCTCGGCCGGCCTGATCTGGCCGGGCGATTCGGTGGACTTGATCCTCACGCAGGTCATCGAAATGGCCAACCTTCCCCCGGGTCGGCGGGTCGCCGCGGAGACCGTGCTGCATAACGTGCGCGTCATCGCCATCGACCAGCATCTCGCCGGCGGCCTCGTTCCCGGCTCCGCGGATGCGAAGAACAACAGCACCGTGACGTTGGAGGTCAGCGCCGCCGAGGCCGAGAAGGTGCAGGTCGCCGCCCGCATCGGCCGGCTGTCGCTGGTCGTGCGCGCCACCAGTCCCGGCCTGGAACGCGAGCCGCTCAGCGGCCCGACCTGGGCCGGCGATGTTTCGCCCGCGCTCGGCGGCAGCCTGCAGCCGAGCGGACCCAGTGTGATCCGCGTGTTCATGGGCGCTACCGACGGCAAGGAGTTCCGGTTCTGATGCGTAGCATGCACACGCTGACCCGCGCGGCCCTGGTGGCCGTCGAGCTGACCGGGATCTGGATGGTTGTCGGGACCGTGGCGCGCGCCGCCATGCCATCCGCCGAGCCGCTCGTTGCCGCGGTAACCACCCGGGTCGCGCAGGAATCCGGCGGCGGCGTCGTGCTGGCGCTGGACGGGGTTGCCATCCCCGACACCACCAGCACCACCCGGGCGCACCATGGCGGCCACTTCCGGCACCACCGGGGTTGGAGAGTTGCCAGTCGCCATCCGCATCAGGGGATTGTCGCCGGGACCGTGCGCAGCGCCGGCGATCAACCTGAGACCGTCCTGGCGGCCGCTGGGGTCGGACCCCTGGTGTCCAGCCAGCCGGCCACCACGCCGCCCGCCGACCCACCGGCCGCAACCCCCGAGCCGAAAACTCCGGCGGCCGGGGACGTCGGCGTGCCGGCCGATGTGCGCCGCCTCGCCGCGCAGGCTCAGGGCTGGCCCACCGCGAAGGCGTCCGCGGCGCCGGTCACGCTGGAGTCCGGCTCCGGCCGCGTGCTGACGCTGACCTCGGATGCCGCCAACGTGTTCGTCGCCGACCCCAAGGTGGCCGAGGTGCGCCCGGCCAGTGCCAACTCGCTGTTCGTATTCGGCGTCGGGCCGGGTCGCACCACCGTTGCCGCGATGGATCCCACCGGCCACGTGCTGGCGGAGTTCAATGTCACGGTTCGCCAATCCGGCTTCGCCGCCGCCGAGGCCGAAGCCGAGATCGCCCGGCTGATGCCCGGCGTTCATATCGGCGTGGTGCCGGAGGCCAAGGGTCTGTTGCTGACGGGTTACGTGCCCAACGCCGGCGAGGCCGCCCGCGCCGCCGCCATTGCCCACGGTTTCCTCGCCGACGGTCAGGCCATCGAGAACCAGATCGCCGTCGGCGCCCAGGTGCAGATCACGCTGCGCGTGCGCATCGCCGAGATGGCGCGTACCGTGACCCGCGCGCTCGGCGTCAACTGGGCGGTCATGGGCCGGCTCGGCAACACCGCCGCCGGCCCCTTCACGGCTGGCATCGTCACCCTCAACTCGATCTCCTCGCTGGTCACGTCCCCGCCCAGCGTGCTCGCCGCCGGCGTCCCGGACGCCAACGCCCTCATCGATGCGCTCGCCCAGGACAACCTGGTACGCGTCCTGGCCGAACCGAACCTGACGGTGATGAGCGGCGAGTCCGCCAGCTTCCTGGCCGGCGGCGAGTTCCCGATCCCGGTCGCCGTGCAGAACAACACGATATCCGTCTCGTTCAAGCAATACGGCGTGTCGTTGACCTTCCTGCCGACGGTGCTGTCAGACGGGCGGATCAACCTGCACGTCAACCCCGAGGTCAGCGAGCTGACGACCGCGGGGGCGGTGTCGACGTCGGGCGGCAGCCAGACCATCTCGATCCCGGCGCTCACCGTGCGGCGCGCCAACACGACGGTGGAACTGGGCTCGGGCCAGAGCTTTGCCATCGCCGGCCTGCTGCAACACAACTCGACCCAGAACGACAGCGGGCTGCCCGGCCTCGGCGACGTCCCCGTGCTCGGCGCGCTGTTCCGCTCGGATGCGTTTCAGCGCAACGAAAGCGAGTTGGTGATCATCGTCACCCCGTACATCGTACGCCCGGTGACCGATGCCGCCGCCCTGAGCGCGCCGACCGATGGCGTCGTCCCGGCCGGCGATTTCGACCGCATCCTGCGCCTGCGCCAGGTCGCGCGGTCCGATCCGGCGGTGCCGTCGCGCATCCCGGGCCAGGCCGGGTTCGTCGTCCAGTGAGGTGCCCCGCCATGCGTGTGCTCCTGCTCCTGCTGTTGCTGCCCGCGGCCTGCGCCCAGACCGATCCGTTCTACCGGCCCGGCGACTGGGTGCCGCAAGGGGCCAACGAACGCAACATCGCCGCCATGCTGGCCGAGCCCACCGACATGGTGCGCGGCCGCGGTGAGATCGGCGCTGACTCCCCGCTCGCCATCGAAGCGGTCAACCGGCTGATGCATGACAAGGTGAAACCGCTCGCGAGCACCGCCAGCCAGAACGATATCGCGCCCCCCGCGGCGCCCACTGGGACCCCGGGAGGCTCGTGATGGACGGCGCGCTGGGTTTCGGCTCGTCGACCGACATCCGCCCCGTGGAGCGGCAGGCCGTCCTGGCGTTCGTTGCCGATGCCGCCGTCGAATCGGCTTTGCGCGACGGGCTTTCCGATCTGATGGACGAGCCGCTGGAAATCCGGCGCGGCGGTATCCGCGCCGCCATCACCGCCCTGCAGAAAGCGCCCAGCCCGCGCGTGCTGGTGGTGGACGTCTCCGGCGAGGAGCAGCCGCTGACCGCGCTCGGCAATCTTTCCGACGTCGTCGAGCCGCATGTCACCGTGCTGGTGATCGGCGAATTGAGCGACCTCGACTTCTACCGCGCGGTCACCCGAGGCCTTGGCGCCGCCGAATATCTGGCGCGGCCGGTGACGCGTGACACCGTCGCCCGGCATTTCGGTCCCTTCGCGCTGGGTGAAGCGCCGGCCGCCGAGGGCGTTCTCGGCGGCCGGCTGCTAACCGTGACCGGGGTGCGCGGCGGGGTCGGCGCGACCACTGTGGCGGTGAACCTGGCCTGGCATTTCGGTCTGGTGGCGCACCGCCACACCGTGCTGCTCGACCCGAACGTGCAGACCGGCACCGCCGCTTTCATGCTCAACATCCAGCCCGGCAACGGTCTGCGGGTCGCGCTGGAGGCGCCCGAGCGGATCGACGCCCTGCTCGCCGAGCGCGCCGCCCAGCCGGTGGCCGACCGGCTGCACGTGCTGGCCGCCGAGGAAAAGCTTGGGCCGTCGCCGGCCTGTGCGCCGGGGGCGTCGGCGCAACTGCTGGAGGCGCTGCGCCGTCGCTACAACTTCGTCATCGCCGACGTGCCGTTCGCACCGGTCTTGGTGTACCGCGACCTGCTAGATGCCGCCTATCAGCGCATCCTGGTGATGGAACCCTCGCTCGCCGCGGTGCGCGACACGCTGCGTCTGGCGGCGTTGCCGGCCGGACCGACGCAGATTCCCCGCCCCGTGGTGGTGCTGAACCGGCTCGGCCGGCCCGGCGGGTTGACGCGACGGCAGGTCGAGGACGCCCTGCAACTGAAAGTGGACCTCGTCATCCCCGATTTGCCACGCCTGCTCGGTACCGCGGCGACGCTCGGCGAACCGGCGGTGGCGCGCGGCGGGGCGTTCCGCACCGCCATCAACGACCTGGCGCGCCAGGTTGCCTTTACCCACCTGCTCGACAGCGGCGCCAAGCGGTCTGCCGGCGACGCGGCGCCCGCCAGGTCGCGCTGGCGCCTGTTCAACTGGCGGCGATGAGCGGGCAGGGTACCACCGTGTTCGGCCGCCGCCGCATGGGCCCGTCGCCCTTCACGGTAACGGACGATTTTTCTGCGCCGGCCAACGACGCCACCCGCGCCAACGGCTTCGCCGAGACCCAACCCGAGCTGGTGGCTCCGGCCGCCCCCGACGAGGCGCCCGCCGAGCCGGTCGCCGCGGCGGCTCCCGCGCCGGTACCGCCCGCCGCTCGCCGCGCCTATTCGCCCTCCGAGGCGATCGTCGAGTTGCGCAGCATCTGCCTCGCCCAGATGGAGCCCGCCGCGGTCGCCGCGCTGCCGCCGGACCGGCTGGCCACCGAAGTGGAGAAAGTGATCGGCGCGGTCGCCACCGCGCGGCGCATCCAGCTCAACGCCCGCGAACAGCGCGCCTTGGCGACCGAACTGGTACACGACATGGTCGGCCTCGGCCCGCTCGAGTCGCTGCTGGAGGACGACGGGATCGCCGACATCATGGTCAACGGGCCGCACAAGATCTTCGTCGAGCGGTTCGGCAAGGTGTCGCTGTCCGACGTGCATTTTCGCGACACCGCGCACCTGATCAACATCTGCCAGCGGATCGCCGTCGCGGTCGGCCGCCGGGTCGACGAATCGAGCCCGATGGTGGACGCAAGGCTGAAGGACGGCTCGCGCGTCAACATTGTGTTCCCGCCGCTGGCGCTCGACGGACCCTACCTGTCGATCCGCAAGTTCGGCAAGAAGGCGATCGATTTCGACCGGCTGGTGGCCTTCGGCACGATGACCCAGGCAGTCGCCCGCGTGCTGCAGATCGCCTCGCGGATCCGGCTGAACATCATCATCTCGGGCGGCACCGGATCGGGCAAGACCACGCTGATGAACGCCATCAGCCAGCTCATCGACCCGGGCGAACGCGTGGTCACGGTGGAAGACGCCGCCGAGCTGCAACTGCAACAGCCCCATGTGGTGCGGTTGGAAACGCGGCCGACCAGCCTGGAGGGCAGGGGAGAGATCACCCAGCGCGACCTGGTGCGCAACGCGCTGCGCATGCGGCCGGACCGCATCATCGTCGGTGAGGTCCGCGGCGGCGAGGCGTTCGACATGCTGCAAGCCATGAACACCGGCCACGACGGCAGCATGTCGACGATTCACGCCAACTCCGCCCGCGACGCGCTGACGCGCATCGAAAACATGGTGCAGATGGGCAACATGGGTCTGCCCTCGCGGGCCATCCGCACGCAGATCGTCGGCGCCATCGATCTGATCGTTCAGGTCGCCCGCCAGCGCGACGGCACCCGTCGCCTGCTCCAGGTCACCGAGGTCTGCGGCATGGAAGGCGACATCATCCTGCTCAACGACATCTTCCAGTTCGAGGTGCAGGAGGACGGCGGGGACGGGAGCATCCGCGGCAGCTACAAGGTCAGCAAGACGCGGCCGAGTTTCCAGCCCCGCATCGACTATTTCGGCCTTGCCGACGAGTGGCTCGAAGCACTGCGGCTGGCATGAGCCACACCCTGTTTGTCCTGCTGTTCGCCGGGCTGGCGCTGCTGATGGTGGCAGCGCTCGCGGGGCTGGTGGGGCTGCGCGTCAGCGAGCGTCGCCAGGCGGTGCGGCGGCGTATCGAGTCGGTGGCCTCCACGCATATGCGCGGCCGCCCTGCCCAGGTGCAGGCCATCACCCGCCGCCGCGTCACCGAACCGCTGCCCCTGATCCGCCAGATCGCCATGATATTCGGCTACGACCCGGCGAAGTCGGACGAGGGCATGCGGTGGTACCTGGTGCTGCCGGCGACGCTGGCGGTCGCGTTCATCGCCGCCCAGTGCGCGGACGCGCTGCTCGGCCAGGAGCGGTTCCTGGTCGTGCCGGGCTGCTGGGTGATGCTGTCCCGCTCGCTGTGGAGCTGGCGGCGCGAGAAGCGGCTCGCCAAACAGCGGGCCCAGTTCCCCGACGCGCTGGCGATGATCGTGCGCTCGGTGCGGGTCGGCATTCCAGTGGCCGAGGCGATGCACATCGTCGCCAACGAGGCGCACGAGCCGACCGCGCGCAGCTTTGCCGAACTGGCCTCCGAGATCTCCATCGGGGTGCCGTTGGAAACCGCGCTGCCGCGGTTGGCCGAGCGCTCGGGACTGGCGGAATACCGGTTTTTTTCGACCGCCATCGCGCTCCAGGCGCAGACCGGCGGCGGCCTGAGCGAGACGCTGGAAAACCTGGCCGATGTGATCCGCAAACGCATCGCGCTCAGGGCCCGCGGCCAGGCGCTGGCCTCGGAGGCACGCGCCAGCGGCTACGTCCTGGCCCTGTTGCCGCTGGTGGTCGGCAGCGCGCTGTATTTCATCAATCCGGGCTATATCGGCGTGCTGTTCAACGACGAGACGGGCCGCCGCCTGTTCGGCGTCGCGGTGGTGTCGCTGTCTTGCGGCCTGTACTCGATGCAGGCGATTTCCAAGAAGGTGCTGTCGTGAACCCCGCGGCGTACCCGTTGGTTGGCAGCGCCATGTGCGCGGTGGGGATCTGCGGCGTGGCGTTTGTGCTGCTGCGGGAGATCCGCCGCAACGAGGCGATCGCCGCGCGCGTGGTGGTGGCCCGCGGCCTTGGCGGGGCCAGCGCGGCGCGGCGGCCGGGCGTCACGCCCTTGCGCCTGGTGGCAGGGCTGGGGCTGGCCATCGTCCGCAGCGGCCTGCTGTCGGGGCGCACCCTCACCGAACTGGAGCAGGCGCTGCTCACCTCGGGGTTCCGTGCCGAAAGCGCGCTCGGCCTGTTCGTCGGCGGCAAGATCCTGCTGCTGGTCGTCTTGTCGTCCCTGGCGTACCTGGCGCTGCCCGGCGACATGGCCCCGATGATGCGCAACACGTTCATCGGCATCGCGGCCTTGGTCGGGCTGTTGACTCCCGACAAGATCATCCAGCGCATCCGCACCACTTACCGACGCAAGCTGGCGCGCGGCCTGGCGGATGCGCTCGACATGCTGGTGATCTGCACCCAGGCCGGGCTCGGTCTGGAGCCGGCGATCGCGCGGGTCGCCGTCGAGATCCGCTATGCCCATCCCGAGATCTCACAGGAATTCGCCATCACCGCGAGCGAGATCCAGGTGATGGCTGACAGCCGGGTCGCCTTGCAGCGGCTGGGCGATCGCACCGGCCTGGAGAGCCTGCGCCGCCTCGCCGCCACGCTGGCGCAGAGCGTCCAGTACGGCACGCCGCTGTCGGATGCCATGCGCAGCCTCGCCGCCGAGATGCGCCAGGAGATCCTGATTGCCTACGAGGAACGCGCGGCGCGGCTGTCGGTGTTCCTGACCATTCCGATGATCCTGTTCATTTTACCTTGTGTGATGATCGTTGTTGGCGGTCCCGCCATAATCCAGCTATTCAAGGCACTGTCACATTGACCTTCTCTGGATTCGCAGCATGCGGACCATAGCCATCCTGTTTGTCGTGCTGGTCGGCGCCTGCTCGGGAACGCAAAGCCAGGGCGTGGCGGACCGGCCGCCCAGCCTGTCGGTTGCCCAGGCCGCCCTGGCCGGCGGTGCGCCGGATGTGGCGCTGAAAATCTGCTCCGATGCGCTGCAGCACCAGCCGGGCAACCTGGCGGCGCAGATCTGCGAGGGCGACGCCCTGGCGGCGCTCGGCCGGCGCGCCGACGCCGAAACCAGCTTCGAGCGCGCGCAGAAGCTGTCGCCCGATGACCGTGGCGTGTTGATGGGTCTGGGCCGCCTGCGGCTGGCCACCGACGCGCAGGCCGCCGAGGCGCTGTTCCAGCACGTCCTGAACATCACGCCGGACAACGCCGAGGCCTGGAACGATATCGGCATCGCCCGCGACCTGCAGGGACGCCACCAGGAGGCGCAGTTGGCCTATGGGCGAGCGCTTGGCCTGGTGCCTGATATGCGCGCCGCCGAGGTGAACCTGGCGCTGTCCATGGCGATGTCGGGCCACGCCGACGAGGCCGTGACCCGTCTGCGCCGGCTTGCCTCCGACCCCGCCGCTTCGCCGAAGCTGCGCCAGGACCTCGCCGCGGCGCTGGCCATGGCCGACAAGCCGGACGAGGCGGCCAAGCTGCTGCGCGGCGATCTCAGCCCGGAGCAGATCGACCAGGCGATCGCCGGCTACCACGCCCTGTCGGCGCCGCCGGCGAAGTGACCGCTGGCATTCCGCCCTGACCTTCGCGCGGGCCAAGCGTGTTGCCCAGCGCGGGCGGCCGGGTTAGGACTCCTTTTTTGCCCGGAACCGAGAACGCCGCCATGAAGCTCATCGCCGACCGCCTGGACCGGATCAGCCCGAGCCAGACCATTGCCATCGCCACCAAGGCGCGGGCGCTGCAGGCGGACGGGCGTGATGTCATCAGCCTGTCGGCCGGCGAGCCTGATTTCGATACCCCCCAGTTCGTCAAGGACGGCGCCATCGCGGCCATCCAGGCCGGCGAGACCAAATACACCGACGTCGCCGGCACGCCGGCGCTGCGCCGGGCGGTGGCGGAAAAATTCCGCCGCGACAGCGGCATCGACTACGCGCCCGACGAAATCATCGTCTCCACCGGCGGCAAGCAGGTCATCTTCAACGCCATGCTCGCCACCATGGATGCGGGCGACGAGGCGATCATCCCGTCGCCCTGCTGGGTCAGCTATCCGGACATCGTGGCGCTGGCCGAGGGCAAGCCGGTGTTCGTGCCGTGCAGCCAGAACAACGGCTTCAGGCTGCGCGCCGAGGACCTGGAAGCGGCGATCACGCCGCGCACCAAGTGGTTCATCCTCAACAGCCCGTGCAACCCGACGGGTGCGGCCTATTCCGCCGCCGATCTGCGGCCGCTCTGCGACGTCCTGCTGCGCCATCCGGAGGTCTGGATCTTCACCGACGACATCTACGAGAAGCTCGTCTACGACGGGTTCCGGCCGGCCACCATCGTGGAGGTCGAGCCGGCGCTGCGCGATCGCACGGTGACCATGAATGGCTGCTCCAAGGCCTATGCCATGACGGGCTGGCGGATCGGTTTCGCCGGCGCGCCCAAGGCATTGATCAAGGCGATGGACAAGCTGCAGAGCCAGTCGACCTCGAACGCCTCCTCGGTCAGCCAGGCCGCCGCGCTGGTGGGACTCACCGGACCGCAGGATTTCATCGGCGAGATGGTCGCGGTCTATCACCAGCGCCGCGACCTGGTGGTGGAGATGCTGAACCAGGCCCCCGGCATCACCTGCCACAAGCCCGAGGGCGCGTTCTACGTCTTCCCCTCGATGCGCGGCTGTCTCGGCAAGACCTCCGCCAAGGGGGCGAAGATCACCGACGACGAAAGCTTCGTCATCGCCCTGCTGGACGAGGAAGGGGTGGCCTGCGTGCACGGCGCGGCGTTCATGTGCCCCGACCATTTCCGGATCAGCTATGCCACCGACACGGCCAGCCTGCGCGAGGCGTGCAGCCGTATCCAACGGTTCTGCCGCGGGCTCGCGTAAGGCGATGTCGGTCAGCACGAGGCCGGGCCTGTCCCAGCGGTTCGGCCGGGTCCGCGTCGCGGCGACCGTGGCCATGAGCATCAAGGCCCGCGCCCTGCGCGAGGCCGGCCACGACGTCGTCACCTTCGCCATCGGCGAGCCCGATTTCGCCACCCCGCCGCACGCCATCGAGGCGGCGCACCAGGCGGCGCTGCGCGGCGATACCAAGTATCCGCCGCAGGACGGCACCCGCGCGCTGAAGGCCGCCATCCAGCGCCAGTTCCAGCGCGACCACGGGCTCGACTACGCGCTCGACGAGATCATGGTGTCCAGCGGCGCCAAGCAGGTGCTGTTCAACGCCCTGATGGCGACCGTGGACGAGGGCGACGAGGTGGTCATCCCGGTGCCGTGCTGGGCCGCCTATACGCTGATGACGAAGCTGGTGGGCGGCACGCCGGTGCACGTGAGCTGTCCGCAGAACAACCGGTTCCGGCTGCGTCCGGAGGACCTCGAGGCCGCCATCACGCCGCGCACGAAGTGGCTGATGCTGAACTACCCGAACAACCCGACCGGGGCGGTGGCCAGCCCAGCCGAGCTGGCCGGGCTGGCGGAGGTGCTGCTGCGCCACCCGCAGGTCTGGGTGATGGCCGACGACATGTACGAGCACCTCTATTATTCCGACGAACGCTACGCCACGCTTGCCGAGGTGGAGCCGCGGCTGAGGGACCGCACGCTGACGGTCAGCGGCGTGTCCAAGACCTATGCCATGACGGGCTGGCGCATCGGCTTCGCGGGCGGGCCAAAGGATCTGATCCGCGCCATGGTGTCGATGCAGGGAACCTCGGCCGCCGGCGTTTCCACCATCGGCCAGGCCGCGGCCGTCGGCGCGCTGGACGGGCCGCAGGAACTGGTGGCCGAGCGCGCCGCGATCTATCGCCGCCGGCGCGACTTCGTGGTGGATGCGCTGAATGCCTGCCCCGGCATCGCCTGCCACCGGCCCGAGGGGGCGTTCTACGTGTTTCCCAACATCGCGGGCTGCCTGGGCAAGACCACGGCGGGCGGGCGGCTGCTGCAAACCGACGAGGATTTCGCCCTGGCGTTGCTGGAGGAGCACCACGTCGCCCTGGTGCAGGGGGCTGCCTTCGGCATGAGCCCGTACCTGCGGATCAGCTACGCCACCGATGACGCTTCGCTGG
>Ga0181535_10003518_pt1 | contig 18122 bp, 11 predicted proteins | sample PEATcosm2014_Bin_44_FD_119774 | JGI IMG/M metagenome (GOLD analysis project Ga0181535, IMG submission 119774) | Peatland microbial communities from MTU Mesocosm Facility, Houghton, MI, USA - PEATcosm2014_Bin17_30_metaG | ecosystem: Environmental > Terrestrial > Soil > Wetlands > Peat | place... | reverse complement strand
GCGATATCGAGCCTCGGGACACTGTTCTCGAACCTCTCCAACGACATGAGCTCCCTCACCGACTTCGAAGGCGTCATGGCGGTCAAAACGGGCTCTAGTTCCGATACCAATGTGCTCACGCTGACCTACGCGGATTCCACTGCGATTGCGGGAACGCATACCGTGGAGGTGACGAATCTTGCACAGACTTCCAGCGGCTATCTCGCCGAGGTTCCCAGCGCATCCACCGCTCTGACGGGTTCCATTACCCTCCAGGCGGGCAGCGGCACGGCGCAAACTATTACGCTGACCTCCTCGGACGACACTCTCACCGGGCTGGCGAGCGCCATCAACTCTTCCGGGGTGGGCATCACTGCGAGTGTGCTGACCGATTCGTCAGGTTCGCGGCTCAGCCTGGTTTCGGGAACCTCCGGGGCCGATGGGGGCATCACAGTCAGCGACAATTCGATCTCCGCCGCTCTCGGTTACACGGCTTCCTCGAGCGACACTTCGAGCGGCACCCTGGGTGAGATTGCCAGCTCGACCGATACGCTCTCCGGTTCCATCACCCTCCAGGCTGGCAGCGGCACGGCGCAGACCATCACCCTCGACTCGACAGACAACACGATCTCCGGCCTGGAAGAAGCAATCAATAATGCGACCGGCCTCGGAGTAACGGCCGCCATTGTGTCCAACAGCGACGGATCGTCGAGCCTGTCGTTGTCGTCGGGGACAGCCGGGGCGTTGACGGTGACCTCCAACATCTTCGATACGAATACGACGCTGGGTTACAAATCCACAGTGACAGGCAAGGACGCCAATCTGACGGTGGATGGCATCAACCTGACCAGCGCCTCGAATACGGTGGCCAATCTCATTCCCGGCGTCACCTTTCAACTGCTGGCCCCCAGTTCGACCGGCGAGCAGGTGCAGGTGGTCATCGCCAACGACAATTCGGGGGTCGAGAGTACGGTCAATCAGATGGTCAGCGACTACAACTCGCTGATCAGCGCCATGAATACTCAAGAGGGGAACGACAGTTCGGGCAATCCCGAGCCGTTGTTCGGCTCCCCCACGCTGTCCTTGCTGCAGCAGCAGCTTCTGGGCAGCCTGAACACGCAGAATCCCAACGGCTACCTGGATTCGATTGCCAAATCTTCCGACACGCTGACCGGTTCCATCAGCATTACGGTGGGCAACGGGACAGTGCAAAAAATAAGCCTGCCTTCCTCCGGCGGCACGCTCGCGAGTTTAGCGTCGGCGATCAACTCCGCCGGCATTGGGGTCACGGCCAATGTGGTGAACAACAGCACTGGATCGCAACTCGTGCTTGTCTCCAACACCTCGGGTTCCAGCGGGGCGCTGACGGTGTCCTCTTCGATTACCGACTCAACAACCGGCACTGCCCTGAGTTACAACAACAGCGCGTCGGATATCAACAGCCTGACCAGCCTGGGGATCAGTGTCAATAACGACGGATCGCTGACCCTGGATGCGACTTCCCTTGATTCGACTTTGAACACGGACTACAGCAGCGTGGTGGGTTTCTTCCAGAACGCAGACAGCTGGGGGATGAGTTTCTCCAACATGCTGACTGATGCCGGTACGAGTTCCACTACGGGCATTCTGGCGCTTGCATCGAGTTCGAACAGCAGCATGGAATCCAATCTGAATGCGGAAATCACGAAGGAAAACCTCCTGATCTCAGAGCAGCAGACGAGCCTGACCGCGGAACTGAACAGCGCCAATGAAATCATGCAGGAACTGCCCTCGCAACTGGACAGCGTCAACGAACTGTATTCGGCGATCACCGGATACAACCAGAGCAGCAGCTAGAGCAGAACCAGAGTCCCTGCGTCCTGTTCAGCAAATACCAGGTCGCCGCTCCCTGATGGTTGCGTCGACTTGAGTGGACTGCTTTTGGGATACGCCAACTCTGGTTCTGCTATAGCCAAGGAGTCTTACCCCCATGGGAAGTTATCAGGAACATACGCTGGATGGCGCTTCGGCTGTCGATCTGGTAGTGGCGCTCTATGACGGCATAATCCGCTTTCTTCATGCAGCCAGCGCGGCCGTGGAACGCGGAGACGCAGCCGGCCGTCGCATCGCTGTCAAGCGGGCCCTGGATATCATCATCCACTTGCAGGCGCGGCTGCGCATGGATGTGGGTGGCCGGCCCGCGCAGGCGCTCAGTGAGTTCTATGCGTCGATCTTTGCGCAGATACTGCAGGCTTCGCAGTCTGCCTCCAGTCAAAAGTTCGACCATGCGATCGACTGTGTCCGCAACGTGCGCGACGCCTGGCGCCAAGTGGCCAGGGAACCGAATGCCAATGCCGCCTTGCCTCGCGCCACCCCACAGACCGCTACAAGTCAGCCGGCGGTTGCGGGTAACTCTGACGTGAACGCTGCCGTTACTGCGCACTGGACGGCGTGAACTCCAGCCTCGTGTCGCCCGGTCTGCACTCTTGCAGCTTTGAAAAGCCGCCCGCTGCGCCTCATCCGGCCACGGTGAGCTCTTCTTCGAGTTGCTGCTTCTGGTAGAGGCCGGCGTAATAGCCGTCGAGGGCCAGAAGTTCGTCGTGCCTGCCCAACTCCACGATCCTGCCGCGGTCGAGAACGGCAATCTGGTCGGCATTGCGCACCGTCGAGACGCGATGCGAGATCAGGATGGTGGTTGAGGCGGAAGTGTATCCCCGCAGCCCGCCCAGGATACGCTCTTCGGTGTAGGTGTCCACGCTGGCCAGCGCGTCGTCGAGAATCAGGATCGCCGGCCTGCGCAGCAAGGCACGCGCGATCGCCGAGCGTTGCTTCTGCCCGCCGGAGAGCGTCACCCCGCGCTCGCCCACCACGGTTTCAAGGCCCTGCGGAAACTCTTCGAACTCCTGGCGAATGTGAGCCGCTTCAGTGGCCTCGATCAGGTCCTGCGGGCTGGCTTGGGGCGCTCCGAAGGTCAGGTTTTCGCGAATCGTCGTGCTGAAGAGGAAAGTCTCTTGGGGGACCATGCCGATGTTGCGACGAAGCACTGCCAGGGGATAGTCGCGCACTCCCCGGCCGTCGATCAGCAGCGATCCTTCGGGTGCCTCGTAGAGCCGTGAGATCAGGTTGACCAGCGTGGTTTTGCCCGAACCGGTTGGCCCGACAATGGCCAGGCTGGAACCGGCGGGAATGTGCAGCGAGATGTCGCGCAGCACCGGCGTGTCACCGTATTTGAAGCTGAGATTACGGAACTCGATCTCGCCGCGGAGCACCGTGTCGGGTTCAACTGCTGGATCGGCGGCGCGGTCGTCGATGGCTGGTTCGGCGCGCAATAACTCGTCGATGCGCTGGACCGAGGCGGTGCCGCGCTGGAACAGGTTCACCACCCAGCCAACTGCAATGATCGGCCAGATCAGCATCACCATGTAGGTGTTGAAAGCCACAAAGTCGCCTACGCTGATGCGGTGAGCGATCACCAGATGCCCGCCGGCCAGCAGGGTGATCACCATGGAGATGCCCAGGATGAACTCCAGCGAGGGCCAGAGCATGCCCATCAATTGAACCAGCCGCAGCGAGCGAGCGATGTACTCGCGGTTGAGCCGCTCGAACAGGCCGATCTGGGAGTCCTCGCGGGCGAAGGCGCGCACCAGGCGGGCGCCGGAGTAGTTTTCCTGGGCCTGCGAGGAGATTTCGGAGAAGCTGGCCTGAATGCGCTCGAAGCGGTCATGAATCTTGCGTCCGAAGTACTGCACCAGGATGCTGGCCAGGGGCATCGGCGCCCAGGCCACCAGGGTGAGCCAGGGGCTGATGCGCAGCAGAAAGAACAAGGCGCCCACGGTGAAGAAAACGGTGTTGGCGCTGTACATGAGGGCCGGACCCAGCAGCATGCGGACTGCATTCAGGTCGTTGGTCAGCCGGGCCATGATGTCGCCGGTGCGATAGCGCTGGTAGAAACCCGAGTCCTGCTTTTCCAGGTGACGGAAGAGGTCGTTGCGCAGGTCAAACTCGATCTCCCGCGAAATGCCGATCAGAATCCAGCGTTGGGAGTAGAGAAAGACGCCCTTGATGAGGGCGATGGCGACCAGGAGGCCGGCATAGACCAGAATGCGTTCACGGGTCACCCCGTGCTGCATCTTGTCGATGGCCATCTTGATGACCTGGGGAAACAGCACCCAGATGCCGTTGGTGGCGATACAGGAGAGGGTGCCCCACACGTATCCCCAGCGGTAGCGGCGCATGTAACCGAAGAGGGGGGCGAGGTCACGAAACATAGTCTTATTGTACGGGGAAGTGCGGAAAGCGTGAATCGTTGCCGGTGGGGCTGCCCGCCGCGGCCTTGTTCGCGTTCTTACGTTGGAGTTCTCAGCAGCAGGTAGCCGCCTACCAGCCCGAAGAGAACATCCGACGACCACGCGGCCAGGGGGGCGGGCAAATAGTTCACGTTGCCCAAGGCGCTAAACAGGGCATTGACTACAAAGTATGCGAGCGCCACTCCTATGGCTACGGCAATGCCGGTGAGCGAGCCGCGGCGGCCCATGGAGAGCGCGAAGGGAATCGCCAATACCGCCATAATGATGGCCACCAGCGGATAAGCGAGTTTCTGCCACAGCGCCACGCGCAGCCGCATGGTGTCAAATCCGCTCTGGCGAAGGTCGCCAATGTAGCGGTCCAGTTGGCCGAAGTTCATCTCCTGCGATTGCAGGCTTTCTTTCTTGAAGTAAGTTGGCTCTTCGTGAATTTCGGAAAAGTTGGTTTGTTTGAATTCACGGTACTGGGTTACGTTGGGGCCGTCGATGTCGCGTTCCCAACCGTCATGGAAGCTCCAGGTCTCCGTCCCGGGGTTCCAATTCACGCGGGCGGCAAAGATGCGCCGGGAGAGCGCGAAGGTCGAGGGGTTGAACTCGAAAAGCGAGAGGTTGGCGAACTCGTTATGGTCAGGATCGAAGAACTGGTAGTAGAAGATGCGGCCGGGCTCGCCGGGGTGCGGCTGGCCGAAGATCCACTTTTGTTCGGGGTGCAGGAACGTCTGCGGTGGCCGGCCCTTGATGATGCTGCGCAATGCTTCCTGCTTGCGGTTGGCCTGGGGCAAGTAGAAGTTGTCGAATAGGAACAGGCTTACGGCCAGGATGGCGGCGATGGAGACAATCGGAATCACAAGCCGGTATAGGCTGATGCCTGTGGCCTTCATGGCGATCAGCTCCGAGTTGCGGTTGAGTACGCCGAAGGTAACCAGCACGGCGATCAGAACGGCCAAGGGCGCAATCTGGTAGAGCATGCTGGGCGTCAGATTGATCAGGTAGGCGCCCACAGTCGAAAGCGCGATGTGATTGCGCAGAATGTCGCCCACCAGTTCGAAGAAGGTGAAGACCAGCATCAGCATCACAAAACCGAACAACACCAGGAAGAAAGTGTTGAGAAACTCGCGGACGACGTACTCGTCAAGGATTCGCGGAAAGACGCCGCGGGCTTTGGCGCGCTGAGGGCGGGATTGGAACCTGCTCAGGAGGCCGCTCAGCGGAACACCGTTCGACTTGCACGCGCCCTCGGGATTGGGCTTGGGAGACCGAGAGAACCAGCTGGTCAGGGTGCTTAGGACCCGGCCTCCCGAGGCCATCTGCCAGAGCAGGAAGATGCCCGATCCAGCAAAAAGAATGTTGGCCAGCCACACCGCCCAGAACGCGGAAAGTCGATTCTGCTTGCCCAGGGCGATGCCGGTGTAGGAGAGGATGTAGTAGAGCAGCACCAGCAGGATGGTGAAGACGAAGCCGGAACTCTTGCCGCCGCGTCGCGAGGCCACGCCCAGCGGAACTCCCACCAGCATCAGCACCAGGCACGCCGCTGGATAAGAGAAGCGGCTGTGCAATTCGATCAGGAATCGCATCGCGTCGGGGCCGTGCGTACGCTCCAGCAGGGTCTTCATGGGCATGGCGTAAATGACCGTGTCCACGCGCCCCAGGTGCACATCGCTTTGCTGGCTCAAGGCGAGCGGCATATCGGTGGTCGCGAAAGTGGAAATGTTGTATTGCTGCGGCTGGCCGGCCTCGGATTCGTGTTCGGCGCCGTTGCGCAGCCGCATGAGCAATTCCTGGCCAGAGTCGCGGTTGCCATCGTTGGCCACGGTGGCCGACGCGGCGGTCGTGATCTTCGGAGTGGAGGGATCGCTCACGTCGGCCATGAAGACCTGGCGCCAGTTGGCCGCGCCCGTGCCCCCGCGCACGTCCTGCACATAGAGAACAAAATTCTTGAAATCCTCGTAAAAGACGCGCGGCTCAATCTCGTAAGAGGCCTGCGAGGTCTCCAGTTCCTGCTCCATCTCCAGAATCGCCTGGTTGGCGCGCGGGGCCACGTAGAGGGAGTTGACCAGCCCCAGCAGCGTGCCGCCGATGGCGACGATGGAGGCGACGCGCACAAAGTAGCCAATTCCCAGACCTCCGGCGCGCATGGCGATGATCTCGCTGTCAGCGGCCAGGCGGCTCAGCCCCAGGAGCACCCCCACCAGGACCGCCATGGGGATGGTGACCTTGAAGGTGTTGGGCAACATGAAGAGGAATATCTCCATCACGTTGGTGAAGGTGGAACTATTGCGGACCACCATATCCAAAATGTGGGAGAGGTCCCGCATGAAGAGAATGAAGGTGAAAAGCGCGCAACCGATGAGCGTGTGGGAGAGAATTTCGCCGAGAATGTAGCGGGTCAGGATGCGCACGGGCTGGGCTCTAGGCTAAGTCTATCGTGTCTGTGAGCCAGGTGCGAGCGGGTGTCCCCGTTCGGTCCTCATGAAGGCTGCCAGCGCCGCAGCCGTAGACTGTTGCCGAGCACGCTCACTGAACTCAGCGCCATCGCGGCGGCAGCCAGCCAGGGACTGAGCAGAATGTGAAAGCTGGGGTAAAGCGCGCCTGCCGCCAGCGGAATGCCGAGCAGGTTATAGCCTGCGGCCCATAGCAGGTTCTGACGCATCACGCGCAAAGCGGAGCGGGCCAGATCGAGCGCCGCGGGAATTGCGGAAGGTCGCGCGCGCAACAGGAGCACGTCGCCTGCCTCCTGGGCCAGGTCCGCGCCCGATCCCATGGCGATGCCCGCGTCAGCCTGCGCCAGCGCGCCCGCATCGTTGATGCCGTCGCCCACCATGGCCACGCGCAGGCCGCTCTGCTGCAGGGCGCGAATGCGAGCCAGCTTGCCCGCCGGGTCCAGTCCTGCTTCCACCTCGGTGATGCCCGCCTGTCGTGCGATGGGCTCCGCTGCGGCTGCCGAGTCGCCGGTCAACATCAGCACCCTGAGTCCGGCGCCTCCCGGTCCACTGCGGGCCAGCGCGGCCACTGCCGCCGCTGCATCGGGACGCAATGCGTCGCGGGCGTCGAAGTAGCCGGCAGGAATGCGGTCGAGAGCCATCCACAATCGCGTCATTCCCTGTTCCGGCGGCGGAGTTTCCTTCGGCAGCGGAATGAAAAACTCTTTGAACAGCTCTTCATTGCCAAGCAGGCAGTCGTGCCCTTCGACTTTTGCAGAGAGGCCGCGGCCGGGCAAAACCTGCACGTCTTCCGCAGGCGCCCAAACCAGGCCGAGCGAGCGGGCGTGGTCCACAACTGCGTGGGCCAGCGGATGGTTCGATCGCTCCTCGGCGCCAGCGGCCAGCCGCAGCAAATCGGCTTCAGTCGAGTTCCCCAGCGAATGCACCGCTGCCAGCACCGGCCGTCCCACGGTCAGCGTTCCGGTCTTGTCCAGCACGATGACATCCAGATGCGTCAGCCGTTCCAGCGCCTCTCCGCCTTTGAAGAGCACTCCAAGCTGGGCGCCGCGTCCTACGGCTACCGTCAGAGCCGCCGGCACAGCCAATCCCATGGCGCAGGGGCAGGCGATCACCAGCACGGAGACGGTGCTGGACAAGGCCATTTGCGGCGAGTGGGTGGCGACGAGCCAAATCACAAAGGTGAGCGCTGCCAAACCCAGCACAACCGGCACAAAGATGGAACTGGTCCTGTCGGCCAGCCGTTCCATGGGCGCGCGTGATCCTTGCGCCTGTCCCACCATGCGGGTAATCTGCGCCAGCACCGTAGCCTCGCCCAGAGACTCTGCCCGGCAGACCACCGCGCCATCGTAGTTGAGCGAGCCAGCCAGGACCCGTCCACCGGGCTCGCGAGGCAGCGGAGTTGGTTCGCCGGTCAGCATCGATTCGTCCACGCTGGTGCGGCCTTCCAGAATATCTGCGTCCACCGGGAACCGTTCGCCCGGCAACACCAGAACGCTGTCGCCCAGACCAATCTCTTCGAGGGGTACCAGCGCTTCTACTCCGTCCGTGATGCGCCGCGCAGTCGCGGGCCGCAGCCGCGAGAGCGAGTCCAGCGCAGCCAGTGCGCGGCGTTTGGCGCGGGCTTCCAGCGCTTTGCCCAGGAGGAGAAATCCGAGAATCAGCAGAACCGCGTCAAAATAAACTTGGCGGTCCGCCGCGGGCCACAGCGTCGCATAGGCGGAATAGGCAAAGGCCACGCCCGTTCCCAGGCTGACCAGCGTGTTCATGTTGGTGGTTCCGTGGCGCAGACCGCGGGCTGCGCTCGCGTAGATTCCGCGCCCGGCCCAGACCATCAGAATTCCAGTCAAAATCAGCAGAAACCAGCGCAGCAGACCGGGGGGCGCCGCATAAAGCCAGGGGAAAACCCGCATCAGCAGGTGATCCACCCAACCCATTTCAGCGCCCAGCGGCATGGCCAGCAGCATGGCTGCCGCACCTGCGGCCAGTGTTGCCAGTGCTTTGCGCTCTGGACCGGTGGTTGGAGCTTCGGCTGGCGCTCCCGCGCCGGTTGCGCCGAGGCGGGGAAGTACGGCGTCGTAGCCTGACGCGCGAATCGCCTCAACCAGCGCGTCGGGCGCGACGATCGCCGGGTCGTAGTCTACCTGCGCGCGATTGGCCATCAGATCGACGTGTGCGGATTCCACCCCCGCCGTCGAGCGCAGGGCTTGTTCAACGTGTTGCTGGCAGGATGCGCACGTCATGCCTAGTACGGGCAGCGTCAGGGATTGGGTCGCCGTCGTTGCCATGAATGAAATTATGATTCCAAATGCGCGGTGAAACCGGCCTTGGCGAGCGCGGCCAGCGCAACCTCGACCGGCGGAGGTTCAAGGCTGGAAGTCAGCTTGGCTGCTCCAATTTGCACCTCTTCCACATGGATTCCCTTGGTCGAAGCCAGCGCCTGGGTGACGCGCCGGATGCAGGAGCCGCAGTGCATTCCATCGATACGCAGCGTGAATTCCGCCATTGATCTCTCCTTACTGTCTTTGATGATAGTCCGGAGAGGAAGATGCGGGCTTGGAACGCCTGCTTGCGCGAGTGGGCGGTAAGGGAAATATTGTAGGGAAGATTTATTTGTACGCGGAGGATCATGCAGAGAGAATTTCCTTTGGCGCCGCTGGTTGGCGTGGGAGCGGTGATTGTGAACCAGGGCCGGGTTCTTCTGGTCCGGCGCGGAACCGAGCCGATGAAAGGCCATTGGTCGCTGCCCGGGGGCCTGCTGGAACTGGGCGAGGGGTTGCTCGATGCAGTTGTTCGCGAGGTGAGGGAAGAGACCGGGCTCATCGTCGAGCCGCTGGAGCTGATCGAGTTGCTGGACCGCATCTATAAGGAGAGCGGCCCCGGGGGCGAGCGCGTCCGCTACCATTATGTGATTGCGGATTACCTGTGCCGCGTCGCGGGCGGTGTTTTGCAGGCGGCGTCCGACGCGGATGCAGTGCGATGGGTAGAGCGGGATGAGTGGAATAGTCAAAGCGGGCGTTCCTATTTGTTGGGCCTTGACCCGATTACGGTGCGTGTTATCGAGGCCGGCTGGCAGCGGGCGCGAGCACTAACAGACGAATAAGCGAGAAGGTGAATGAAAGCGATCAAGAGACTGTTGTGGGTTGCTGGTGTGCTTGTGGCGCTGGCGGCGGTTGCCGCCCTCACCTTCTGGGCGCGTCCAATTAGTTGTTTCAACGAAATGATGTATGCGCGCCTGTCCCTGGCGGGCGTCGAGAGCAGCTCGGTCCAGGTTGCGGGCCATCGCGTCCACTACTACGCGGAAGGGCCGTCCGGCGGGGAAGTTGTGGTGCTGGTCCATGGGTTGGGCGGACGCGCCGAGGACTGGCGAAACCTGGCTCCCTATTTCGCCAAAGCCGGATTCCGCGTCTATCTTCCCGATCTGCCCGGCTACGGACGCAGCGAACAGCCGGCGGATTTCTCGTATTCAATTCCTGACGAGGCCGAGGCGGTGGTGGGCTTTCTCGATGCGCTAGGCCTGAAGCAGGTGGACCTGGGCGGCTGGTCGATGGGCGGCTGGATCGTGCAGCGCGTGGCTGGGGAACATCCTGAGCGGGTGCGGCGACTCATGCTCTTCGACTCCGCCGGCCTCTACGAGAAACCCGACTGGGACACGCGGCTTTTCACGCCGGTCTCGGCGACTGACCTCGACCAGTTGGATGTGCTGCTGATGCCCAATCCACCCAAGGTGCCGGCGTTCATTGCTGAGGACATTCTGCGCCGTTCAAGGAAGAACGCCTGGATCATTCATCGCGCGCTGAATACTATGCTCACCGGCAAGGACGCCACAGACAACCTGCTGCCTGGGCTGAAGATGCCGGTCCTGATCGTGTGGGGTGCGGAAGACCACATCACACCGCTTCACCTGGGCGAAAAGATGCACCGCTTGGTTCCGCAATCTGAGTTGGATGTCATTCCCCGCTGCGGCCACTTGGCCCCCGTCCAGTGCGCAGTCCAAATCGGACCCCAGGTGGTCGAGTTCGTCAGGCAGTAAACTGTCGCTTTCTCTTGGCCGCTTTGAAGAACAGCTCGCAAACAACAGAAAGGGCGACGAGATTGAAACTCGTCGCCCTTTCTGTTGTTGTACCGGACTTCCGAATTCCTTAAAAGCTCAGGCGCGCACTTAACTGGATCTCGCGACCCGGCGTGGAGACCTCGGTAATGCTGCCGAAGCTGGACGTGTTGACAAACCGATTCGGCGTTCCCAGGTTGGTGTGGTTTAGAGCGTTGAAAAACTCGGCGCGCCCCTCGAACCGGGCCTTTTCCGCCAGGCTGAAGCTGCGTACAAGGCCCAAATCCATCGTCTGCATGCCTGGGCCATAGACGGAGTTTCGGCTGACATCGCCATAGGTGTAGGCGGGCGGCGCCGCAAATGCGCCGGGGTTGAACCACGTGGTCGAGTTCCGCGTGCCTGAGGCGAAAATCTTCTCGCCGGTGGAATTCGCGCGGATCGGATTCTCTCCCACCACGGTTCCGGCGTTGGCTGTATCGCCAAAGACGGAGATGGTCATGGGAAAGCCGGATTGGGCCTGGTATTCGATGGAGCCGCGCCAATCGCGCGTCAGGCTGCGGGTCAGCCGGTTGGGGCCGAGAGACGCCGAGTTATAGACCGCGCTCAGAGCAAGGCGATGCCGGATGTCGCAGCCGGGTCCTTTCTCCGCGTTCAGGTCGTCGTTGTTTTGCGGAGTAGCTGCTTCGAACATCGGCGAGCGGAAATCCGGCGCATTTTCAAGCGCCTTGGCGAAGGTGTAGTTGGCCAGGAAGCTGAGGCGGTTGCTGGCGCGGCGGCGCACGTTCACATAACCGGCGTCATACCAGCTTTGCGAAGTATTCTCGAGCAGGTTGATGGTGCTTACCGGGAACGTGGAACTTGTCATTGTGCTGGCCACGGCGGCGGGAAAGACGGTGTTGTTGACAAAGCTGATTTTTGGAAACGGACGCCGCGGCTGAATCAGCCCCGCTCCCGGCTGGGCGTTGTTGATCAGGTGAGAGCGCTGCAGGTGGAATCCGCCAGCGCCCAGGTAGCCCACCTCGATGGTGGTCTCGGCGCCTACCTGCTTCTCAACCGACGTGCTCCATTGCTGAACGTATTGCGCCGGCGCGTGCAACTGGAGCGCCGTGAAGCTGACTGCGGTTGTGCCCAGCACGGGAGTGGGAAAGTTCAGTGTTTTGATGGTATCAATGTAGGGATCGCTCTGCGCGGTTTCCGGGAAGACATAGGGAACATTGTGGCGCTGGTTGCACCAGGTGTTCATGTCCACCGGCGTGTAGAACATTCCGTAGGCCACATGCGCCACCACGCCCAGCCGGGGGAAGCTCTGCGCCAAACCAAGCCGGGGCGCGAAGTTGGTGTGATTGGCGAACATCAGGCCGCGCGGATAGCCGTTCTGCCCGCCGATGAAGACGCGGGGCGTTCCGGTCGAGAGATCGAGATTGCTGTTCGTATAGTCGACATCGATCAGCGGGCTCATGAACTCGTAACGGAGTCCGTACGTAAGTGTGGTTGTTGTGGTCAGTCGCCACGCGTCCTGCGCATAACCGTTTGCGTACCATTGATGCAGATTCATCTGCGGAACGCCCGCCTGGCCCTGGCGCGCAGCGGGCAGGCCCAGCAGGAAGCTGGCCAGAGCCGATCCGGTTTTGCCGTCGTTGAGCGCGTATTCGGTGGTGTAGCCGTTGGTGTATTGGTAGTACCCGCGATTTTGGAAGAAGCCCCACATCGGCCAGATGAATTTCTGGTAGGCGCCGCCGAACTTGGTGCTGTGGCGGCCGATCTGCCAACTGAGTGAGTCACGGCCTTCGATCACCGTATCCCAGGCCTTCATCGGCGTGGCAAGGTAGTTGTCGCCCAGCGGCGAATAACCTTGGACGTTGAAATACGGAGCTCCCCAGGCCCGGGAGCCACCGAAGCCGGTTCCTGTAATACCCAGTTCGTCGACGATGTCGTTCTTGCCTGCGCTCTCGGTGGTGTGCGACATGGCCAGGCGCGAGATGGCCACGGTTGCCATGTTGACCATGTGCGTCGAGATGACCTTGTTCCAGGCGCCCATCCCCTGCTGCGAGAGATTGTCGTGATACAAGCCGAAGCCCGGCAGGCCCTCCGGCATGAAGCCGTACTCGCTGCCGGCCGAGTAGCGGAGGAAGGCTGTGTCGCCGTTCGCGAAGCTGTGATCCACGCGGACCGTTCCCTGGTCGTCGGTCATGTGTTCCTTGCGCGTGTCCAGGTAATTGTTGGCGTCGTTGCCCGCGCCGATCACGGTTGGCTGTCCCATCATCGTCGAGCCGCCCATGTTCATGGTGTTGGGCAGCGGCGTGTACTTGTTCAGCATGATGGAGGCGGCGTTCGGCAGCCCGTTCGCGTTCGTCAGCTCGTTTGAAGGAATTACATTCTTCTCATAGACGCCATCTGCCACGCTGTAACCATAAAACTGCTGGCGGATGTATTGCGGGTTTGATGCGCTTACCGGCAGGCCGGGATTGTAATTCGGATTCGTGGTCGTGCTGTTGGGATCGTAGATGTCGACGCCGCTCTGGCTGAAGTCGCCCGCTGCCTCGCGCGCGGTGGGCACTGTGTCTACCATCGCGTCCAACTCAACGTGCCGCAGGGCTTCATAATTCAAAAAGAAGAACGTCTTGCCGGTGTGCTTCACCGGGCCGCCGAGCGACGCGCCGAAGTTGTTCTGCACCAGAAAATTCGATCCGCCCATCTGGTTGAAGGAGTGGGCGTCCATGTCGCCGTTGCGCAGGAACTCATAGGCTGTGCCGTGGAAACGGCTGGATCCGCTGCGGGTAACGATATTGATCTGGCCGCCGCCGGCTCCGCCCATGTCCGCCGAGTAACTGCCGGTCTGGACTTGAAACTCCTGCACCGCGTCCGGCGAGGGGCTCAAGTTTTGCGTGCTGAATGTCGGGTCGGTGTTGGTAGCGCCATCGAGGAGAAAATAATTTGCATTCGGCCGGCTTCCGCCGATGCTCACGGCCGACCGCTCACCGGGACGCCAATAAAGAGAACTCATGTCCCCCACCGCCGCGCCATGGCTCACGTGCGCTCCCGGCACGGTCAGCACCAGGTCGATCAACATGCGGCCGTTCAGCGGCAGTGAATCCACCGACCGTTCGTCCACCACTTCGCCCACGCTCGCGTCCTGTGTCTTCAGCAATTCGCCCGAGGCCTGGACGGAGACGGTCTGGGTATCGGAGCCAAGGCGCAATTGCAGGTCGAGAGTGGCTTGCTGACCCACCTCCAGGTCTACCGTCTGCGTGGCCTGTTTGAATCCCGGACTATCGACAGCCAGCGTATATGTTCCCGGCTGCAAACCGGCAATCTCATAGAGTCCCATGGAGTTTGAAGCCACTTCGCGTTCCGCGCCCGTTCCACTGGCGGTGATGTGGATACGCGCGCCGGCGATGGGGCGATGCTGCGGGTCAAGAATCGAACCGCGCACCACTGCGTAGTTACTTTGCGCATGGGCTGTTACGAGGGTAACGGCAAGACAAACAAGAACAAGAAAGACTCTTCGGATCATGGCACTCCTTCAAAAACCTGCATGTTGAAAGGCCCGTGGAGAAAGGCGGAGGCCCTTGGCCGGGAACATACTCTGTGTCCCAAGCCAGGCATTCTATGCGCGCTGCCGTGATCGGGTGGAGTGTTTAAGGCACACGGATAAGCGCACGCTTGATTACCAGCCAGTCTAGGGACCGGCGGTAATAGCGTCATCGCCCAATGGATGGGCGGCTGGCTCCATCGTTTGATGGAGTATCAGCGGGTATCAAAGGCAAGGGTCACTCTATTTGGCGGAGCAGCCCTTGAGATTGAGTCGGACGAGGCGTCCCCGGAACTGTCTTATACGCCGATCACCGCGCAGAGTTCTTTCACGGCGGCGGCGCTCTTCTTCAGTGCCGCGTCTTCTTCGTCGGTCAGTTTGATCTCGATGATCTTTTCCAGGCCGCCCGCGCCCAGCTTGCAGGGCACGCCAATGTAGTAGCCATCGATGCCGTACTCGCCTTGCAGATAAGCCGCGCAGGGCAGAATCTTCTTCTTGTCCTTGAGAATCGCCTCGACCATTTCGGTCGCCGCCGCGGATGGGGCGTAGAAGGCGCTGCCGGTTTTCAGATGCTTCACGATCTCGGCTCCGCCGTCGCGGGTGCGCTGCACAATGGCTTCGATGCGTTCGGGGGGCAGAAGTTCGCTGAGAGGAATGCCGGCCACCGTCGAGTAGCGGATCAGCGGCACCATGGTGTCGCCATGGCCGCCGAGTACAAACGAATTCACGTTATCCACGCTGACATTCAACTCCTCGGCGATGAAGCAGCGGAACCGCGCCGAATCCAGCACCCCGGCCATGCCGATGACTCGCTCGCGGTTGAAGCCCGCCTGGCGATAGGCAGCCTGCGCCATGGCGTCCAAGGGGTTCGAGACGATGATCAGGATCGACTCGGGCGATTGCGCCACCACTTTTGCGACCACGTCGGACATGATCTTGAAGTTGGTGTGCAGCAGGTCGTCGCGGCTCATGCCAGGCTTGCGCGGCAGGCCTGCGGTGATGACCACGATGTCGGAATTGGCCGTGGCGGCATAGTCGTTGGAGCCGGTCACATGCACATCGAGCTTTTCGATCGGCATGGCTTCCTGCAGGTCGAGGGCCTTGCCTTGCGGAATGCCCTCCACTACGTCGGTCAGCACTACATCGGCTAGTTCCTTGGCCGCAATCCAGTGCGCGGCCGTAGCGCCCACGTTCCCTGCGCCCACAATGCTTACTTTCTTCCGCATTTCATCTCTCCTTGGGGGATCAAGAATCGAGAATTATTGATCGTTGATTAGCTACCAGCTTTTACTGACAACCGATAACCGATAACTGTCCACTGCCTTGATTACATATTGCCGATGATGCGCGTCGCAAACTCGCTGGTTCCCACCTTGGTGGCCCCGGCGGTCTGGCGTTCAAAATCATACGTCACGAACTTCTGCAGGATCGTTTTTTCGAGCGACGCCTCGATCAGCTTGGCCGCCTCTTTCCAGCCGATGAAATCCAGCAGCATCACGCCCGACAGAATCACCGAGCCGGGATTGATCATGTCCTTGTCGGCATACTTGGGCGCGGTGCCGTGCGTTGCTTCAAACACTGCGTAGCCGTCGCCGATGTTGGCGCCGGGAGCGATCCCCAGCCCTCCCACCTGCGCCGCGGCGGCATCGGAAATGTAGTCGCCGTTCAGGTTGGTGGTGGCCAGGATGCTGTAATCCGCCGGTCGGATGATGATCTGTTGGAAGATGGAGTCGGCGATGCGGTCGTTGATCAGAATTTTGTTCTTCCAAGCACCGTTGCCGTGGGTTTTGCCGATGGAGTCGAGCACCGCCTTCACTTCTGCGTACACGCTGTCCCGGAAGGCCTGGGAGCCGAATTCCAGCCCCGGTTCGATGAGCGCCGCGTTCTCCTCCACGCTCAGCCCGGGGTTGGCGTCCACGTTGCCCAGAATCCAGCTTTCGCGTTCGGTCACCGTCTCGGCGCGGAACTCTTCTTTCGCGACTTCGTAGCCCCACTCCCGAAACGCGCCTTCGGTGAACTTCTGAATGTTGCCCTTGTGGACCAGCGTAACGGTCTTGCGGCCTGTTTCGAGAGCCGCGCGGATGGCCGCGCGCACCAGCCGCTTGGTGCCGAAGATGGAAATGGGCTTGATGCCCACGCCGGAGTCGGCGCGCACCTTCTTCTTGCCGTTCTTGAGCAGGTCATTATTCAGAAAATCGATCAGCCGGCCGGCGTCCTCGCTACCTTCCTTGAACTCGATTCCCGCGTACACGTCCTCGGTGTTTTCGCGGTAGATGACGATGTCCAGCTTTTCCGGATGCTTCACCGGACTGGGCACGCCCTGGTAATACTTCACCGGGCGCACGCAGGCGTAAAGGTCGAGAATCTGGCGCAGGGCCACGTTCAGCGAGCGGATTCCCCCGCCGATTGGCGTGGTGAGCGGTCCCTTGATGGACACGCGCAGATCGCGCGCCGCGGCAACGGAGTCGTCGGGCAGCCAGTTGTTGAATTTGCGGTAGGCCTTTTCTCCGGCGAAGATCTCAAACCAGCGGATCGCCCGCTTGCCTCCGTAGGCCTTCTTTACAGCAGCGTCAAAGACCCGGTGCGAAGCCCTCCAGATGTCGCGGCCTGTGCCGTCCCCTTCAATAAAAGGAATGATGGGGTTGTCGGGCACTTCAAACTGCCCGTTCTTGTATGCGATCGGCTGCCCATTCTTTGGCAATTCCAGCCCATTGTAGGTTTTTTGCATGGCTGTGGTTGTGTCCCTTCCCCTGCGTGCGGTCAAGGAAGAGGCTAACACCTGCAAATTGATGGAGGCAATGGATTCCGCAGCGGCCTGCGCCCTACCAATCCTTCGTTTCCTTGAATCCGTCTCCCTCAAACCGGGGAATCCCGAAGCGACCGCGCAGGTGGAGCAGATCGACTGGGCTCAGATTCCCCGCCAACGTGACCAGGGTCAGGCTTTTGGGCGTTTCCACCAGCACCGCAGCCCCGCGCACATTCACGCCGTCCATCACCAGCCAAAGGTCGGTGGTCCCATTGTGGAGTGGGCCTTTTGGGTTGGCCGTGCTGACATTGGTGACCAAGTGCTTCCAGCCGCGCAGGTGATAAGCCTGCCGGACCGCCTCCACCTGCGTTTCGTCCGCAATCCCGGCGGGCCCAAAGCGCAATAGATGGACGCTGACCCCGTCGAGCTTGTTGATGGCCTGGCGGGTTTCCGGCTCCGATTCCGGAACCAGGGTGGCAGCGGCTGCAAGCATGGTACGGTCCAGGGTGAAGCTGGACTTGACGGCGGCCTGCGTACTCAGTTGCGCCAGTGCGGGAGGCGCCCACTCCAGCAGAGCCTGCTTCGATGTGGAATCAGCCATTGGAGCGGCGGCCGTCGAGGCAGCATCCTCAGGGATTTGCGGTTGTGCAGCAGGTGATTGGGCCAGCGCCGGTGTGCAGGTCAATCCGGCGCTCAGGAGAGCGGTTCCAACAAAGAGCGTGCGCTTCATATCCCTTTAAACGCAGCAAACGACGAAAAGTTACGTTGGCGACGAAGCAGGAGAGGACCAAAGGACGAGCAACTCCGGCGCCCCATTGCGGCTCCGCAGGCGCACTTTCGCGAGGCTGCGAACTTCCCGGCCGCATAAACGTGGGATGAAATAGCAGCCGGTTCTGTTTCTACCCGCCCGGATGCGATAAACTCATGCGGGAACGTCCAAAAAATGCCGATCTTCAAACACACGGAGGGTACATAGAAATTGGGAAAAAGCATGGTCCCGAAGAAGCTGTTTTTCACCAAGGGTGTAGGCAAACACAAGGAGCGTTTGACCTCCTTTGAGCTGGCCCTTCGGGATGCGGGGATCGCCTCGCAG
>Ga0181535_10003516_pt1 | contig 18126 bp, 11 predicted proteins | sample PEATcosm2014_Bin_44_FD_119774 | JGI IMG/M metagenome (GOLD analysis project Ga0181535, IMG submission 119774) | Peatland microbial communities from MTU Mesocosm Facility, Houghton, MI, USA - PEATcosm2014_Bin17_30_metaG | ecosystem: Environmental > Terrestrial > Soil > Wetlands > Peat | place... | reverse complement strand
CCTGAAGTGGATTACCCGATCATCCAGGTCCTTACGTTCTACCCCGGCGGAGGGCCCGAGGTGATGGCCTCGTCGGTGACGGCGCCGCTGGAGCGCCAGTTCGGCCAGATGCCCGGCCTGAAGCAGATGACATCCGTGAGTTCAGGCGGCGGATCGGTCATCACGCTGGAATTCAACCTGGACGAAAACATCGATGTGGCCGAGCAGGAGGTGCAGGCGGCCATCAATGCGGGCAACAGCTTTCTGCCTCCGGATCTGCCCAATCCGCCCATCTACAGCAAGGTGAACCCGGCCGACGCGCCGATCATGACGCTGGCGCTGACCTCCGACTCGATGGAGCTGGACAAGGTTGAGGACGCGGCGGACACCAATCTTGCGCAAAAAATCTCCCAGGTGACGGGCGTGGGAATGGTCTCGATTGCGGGCGGGCAAAAGCCTTCCGTGCGCATCCAGGCGAATCCAGCCCAATTGGCCGCCTACAACCTGAGCCTGGAAGATCTGCGCACGGCGATTGCCGCGGCGAACGTGGATCAGGCCAAGGGGACGTTGAACGGGACACGCCAGACGTATACCATCGGCGCGAACGACCAGCTGGTATCGAGTTCCGATTACAAGCCGGTGGTGATCGCCTATCGCAATGGGGCCCCGGTGCGCGCTTCCGATGTGGCCCTGATCGTGGATGCCGCGGAGAACAACCAGCAGGCCGCCTGGATGAACCAGACTCCCGCTGTGATCGTGAATATTCAACGCCAGCCGGGCGCCAACATCATCGCCGTCGTGGATCGCATCAACAAGCTCTTGCCGCAGTTGCAGAGCAGCCTGCCGGCCTCGGTGCAGGTGAAGGTGCTCACCGACCGCACCCTGACGATCCGGGCCTCCGTGCGGGATGTGGAATTTGAGCTGATGCTCACCATCGCCCTGGTGGTGATGGTCATCTTCCTCTTCCTGCGCAATCTCGCGGCAACCATCATTCCCTCGGTTTCCGTGCCGCTGTCGATCGTGGGCACGTTCGGGGTGATGTACCTGCTGGGCTACTCGTTGAACAACCTGACACTGATGGCGCTGACCATCTCCACCGGCTTTGTGGTGGACGATGCCATCGTGATGATTGAGAACATCTCCCGCTTTATTGAAGAGGGCATGAGCCCCATGCAGGCGGCGCTGAAAGGCAGCGAACAGATCGGGTTCACGATCATGTCGCTCACCGTTTCGCTGATTGCGGTGCTCATTCCGCTGCTTTTCATGAGCGACGTGGTGGGGCGGCTGTTTCGCGAGTTCGCCATCACGCTGGCGGTCACCATCCTGGTTTCGGCGGTCGTTTCGCTGACCCTGACGCCGATGATGTGCTCACGCATTCTAGAGGACAAGGCGACCTCCAAGCAGACGCGCTTCTACCATTGGTCGGAGAAGGTCTTCAATTCGATCATCGCTTCGTATGGGCGAGCCCTGCAGATAATCCTGCGTCATCGTTTCGCCACGCTGATGGTGACGATCTCAACCTTTGTGGCCACGGTTCTGCTGTTCATCATCATTCCCAAAGGCTTCTTCCCGGTGCAGGATACGGGTGTAATTCTGGGCATTTCAGAAGCGCCGCAGACGGTGAGTTTCGCCAGCATGGCGCTGCGCCAGCAAAAACTTGTCGATGTGGTCCTGCAGGACCCGGCCGTCGACAACGTCTCCTCCTTCATTGGCGTGGACGGCACCAACACAACGCTGAATTCGGGCCGCATCCAGATCACGCTGAAGCCGCTCGACGTGCGCAAGGTATCAGCGACGGAGGTAATTCAGCGCCTGCAAGGCAAGGTCAATAACGTCGAAGGAATCCAGCTTTTCCTGCAGCCGCTGCAGGATCTGACGGTGGAAGATCGCGTCAGCCGCACCGAATTCCAATATGCGCTTGAAGATCCGGACCAGAACGAGCTAGCCGTCTACACCCGCAAGATGGTTTCAGAGCTGAGCAAGGAAGGCTCAGTGACCGATGTGGCGAGCGACCTCCAGGACCAGGGGCTGTCGGCCGATCTTGTCATTGACCGGGACACGGCGGCGCGGCTGGGCATTGCCATGGCGGACGTGGATAACACGCTCTACGACGCTTTTGGACAGCGGCAGGTGTCGACCATCTTTACCCAGCTCAACCAGTATCACGTGGTGATGGAGGTGGGAAAGAACTTCCAGACCGATCCGCAAACGCTGAGCAATCTTTATGTAAAGTCGGGCAATGGCACCCAGGTACCGTTGAGCATCCTGGCCCACTGGCAACAAGGGCATACACAACTGTCGATTGGCCACCAGGGACAGTTCCCATCGACGGTAATCAGCTTCAACCTGGCGCCGGGCAAAGCGTTGGGAGACGCTGTAAAAGCCGTGCAGGACGTGGAGCAGCGCATCCAGATGCCGGCCAGCATCAACGCCAGCTTTGAGGGCACCGCCGCGGCGTTCCAGACCTCGCTGTCCAATGAACCCATTCTGATTCTGGCCGCTCTGATCACGGTCTACATTGTGCTGGGCGTGCTTTATGAGAGCTACATCCATCCCATCACCATCATTTCAACGCTGCCTTCGGCGGGCGTGGGCGCGCTGCTTGCCCTGTTGATCACGCGCGTGGATTTCAGCGTGATTGCGCTGATCGGCATCATCCTGCTGATTGGCATTGTGCAGAAAAATGCCATCATGATGATCGACTTTGCCTTGCAGGCCGAGCGCGACGAAGGCAAGACGGCCGAAGCCGCTATCTTCCAGGCGTGCCTGCTGCGCTTCCGGCCCATTATCATGACCACGATGGCGGCGCTGCTTGGCGGATTGCCGCTGGCGCTGGGTGGAGGCGTAGGCGCGGAACTGCGCATGCCTCTTGGCGTGACCATTGTAGGCGGCCTGATTTTTTCGCAGATGCTCACTCTCTTTACGACACCGGTTGTTTATCTCTACTTTGACAAGCTGGCTGACTACATGAAGCGGCGGACCAGCGGGTCGGCTCAAGAACAGCATCCGGTCAGTCATCCGGTCAGTGCGGACTGAGGAGAAGGACCCATGCATCTCTCCGCTCCTTTTATCAAACGGCCGGTCGCAACAACGCTGCTCAGCCTGGCGCTGCTTTTGGCCGGATCGGTTGCCTACTCCGTGCTGCCGGTTGCCTCGCTGCCAGACGTGGACATGCCCGTCATCGGCGTGAGTGCGGGTTTGCCCGGCGCGAGCCCGGAGACGATGGCATCCGCTGTGGCAACGCCGCTGGAGCGGCAGTTCGGGCGCATCGCGGGCGTAAACCAAATGACCTCGACAAGTGCGCTCGGGTCGGCTTCGGTCACCCTTCAGTTCGACATCAATCGCGACATCAACGCAGCGGCGCGCGATGTGCAGGCGTCGATCAACGCGGCGCGCAGCCAGCTGCCCTCGTACCTGCCCCAGAATCCGAGCTATCGCAAGGCCAATCCCGCCGACGCGCCGATCCTGATCCTGACGCTAACCTCCGACGTGGTGCCCAAGCAGCAGATTTATGACGTCGCCGATTCCATTCTGGCCCAGAAGATGTCGCAGATCGCCGGCGTGGGCCAGGTATTCGTCGGAGGGAGCTCGAGCCCCGCGGTGCGCGTGGAACTGAACCCGATGCAACTGGCCAACAACGGGGTCGGCCTGGAGGCTGTGCGCACGGCGCTGGCGAACGCCAACGCCAACCGGCCCAAGGGCGCCTTCCAGGACGCAAACAACCGTTGGGCGGTCAACGACAACGACCAGATCTACACCGCCAAAGACTTTGCGCCCATTATTGCCGGCTATAACCAGCAAACCGGCGCACCCGTGCGCGTAGAGGATCTGGGCACGATTACGGACAGCGTGTCCAACAGGCTGACCGCCGGCGTGGCCGGCATCAACCCGATCAGCGGGCCGCCGGGCCAACTCAAGACCGCCATCATGCTGATGGTCTTCAAGATTCCCGGCGCCAACGTGATTTCGACCGTGGACAATGTGATGGCCGAGATGCCCCATTTGCAGGCATCCATCCCGCCCACGATCAAGATCAATGTGGCCGTGGACCGCACGGTGACCATCCGCTCGAGCGTGCACGATGTTGAGATTTCGCTCATCATCAGTGTGCTCTTGGTGGTGTTCGTGGTCTTTCTGTTTCTGCGCGAGGTGTGGGCCACCATCATTCCCTCGGTTGCGGTTCCCCTGTCGCTGGTTGCAACCTTCGGGATGATGTACCTGGCGGGTTATACCATCGACAACCTGTCGCTGATGGCCTTGACCGTGGCCACCGGGTTCGTGGTGGACGACGCGATCGTGGTGATCGAGAACATCACACGCTATCTCGAAATGGGCATGCAGCCTTTCGAAGCGGCCATGAAGGGATCTAAGGAGATCGGCTTTACGGTGCTCTCGATGAGCGTCTCGCTGATCGCGGTCTTTACCCCCATCCTGCTGATGGGGGGCATCGTGGGCAAGCTCTTCCGTGAGTTTGCGGTTACGCTTTCCGTCGCCATTGCTATCTCGCTTCTGGTATCGCTGACCACCACTCCGATGCTCTGCGCCAAGTTTCTGAAGGCGCGCGACGAAAGCCGGCACGGGCCACTCTACCGGTTCAGCGAAGGCGCGTTCAACCGGCTTCACTACGAGTACAACTCGGCATTGCGCTGGGTTCTGCGCCACCAGTGGCTTACTCTGAGCGTGGCGGTGGGCGCGGCGGTTCTGAACGTCTATCTCTTCATCATCGTGCCCAAGGGCTTCTTTCCGCAGCAGGACACAGGGCGTTTGGGCGGCCGGACCATGGCGTCCCAGGACATCAGCTTTGAGGCCATGCAGGTTAAACAGCAACAACTAGCGCAGATGACGCTGGACGATCCAGCCGTTGAGTCGGTGACGGCCTTTGTGGGCGGCGGCGGCCCCGGTGGCGGCAGCAACAACGTAGGCAACATGTTCCTCGCGCTTAAGCCGCTCCAGGACCGGCCCGGACGGGTGTCCGCTGACCAGGTGGTGAACCGGTTGCGCCGCAAACTGACCAGCGTTCCCGGCGCAACGCTCTTTCTGCAGTCACAGCAAGACATTCAGGTCGGCGGCCGTGGAAGCGCTTCGCAGTATCAATACACTCTTTCGGACGAAGACCTGAATGAGCTGAACACCTGGGCCCCTCAGTTGCAGGCGCGGATGGCGAAGATGCCGGAACTGACCGGCGTCTCCACCGATCAGCAGGACCAGGGCCTGGCCACGAATCTGGTGATCGATCGCGATTCGGCCGCCCGTCTCGGAATTACTGCGTCCATGATCGATGCGGTGCTCTACGATGCTTTCGGTCAGCGGGAAGTCTCAACCATGTACACCGCGCTCAATCAGTACTTCGTGGTCATGGAAGTCGATCCACAATATCAAAGCAGCCCCGACGCGCTGAATGGCATCTTCATCAAGTCGGCCAGCGGCGCCATGGTGCCTCTGTCTGCGTTCTCGCACTTTGAGAACCAGCGCACCTCGCTGGCGGTCAATCACCAGGGCCAATATCCGGCGGTAACGCTTTCTTTCAACCTGGCTCCGAACGTGGCTTTGGGCGACGCAGTGACCGCTCTGGAAAAAGTGCAGCGCGAGATGGGAATGCCTTCAAACATTCATGCCAGCTTCCAGGGAACCGCGCAGGCCTTTCAGGATTCGCTCAAGAACGAGCCCTACCTGATTCTGGCCGCAGTTGTCGCGGTTTACATCGTGCTGGGCATCCTGTACGAGAGCTTGATCCACCCCCTCACCATTCTCTCCACATTGCCGCCGGCGGGTGCGGGCGCCATCCTAGCCCTGCTGATCACCGGAACAGAATTGAGCATCATCGCCCTGATCGGCATCATCCTGCTGATAGGCATTGTGAAAAAGAACGCCATCATGATGATCGACTTTGCCTTGCAGGCGGAGCGCGATCAGGGGTTGGCGCCGGTTGAAGCCATCTACCAGGCCGCGCTGCTGCGTTTCCGCCCGATTATGATGACGACCATGGCTGCCACTTTTGGCGGGCTGCCGCTGGCTATCGGAATGGGCGTTGGATCGGAGCTGCGCAGGCCGCTGGGTATCACCATCGTCGGCGGGCTTCTGGTATCGCAGGCGCTAACGCTGTTTACAACTCCCGTGGTTTACCTCTTCTTCGACAAGCTGCAGTGGAAGTTTATGAAGCTGCACAAGGTCGGCTCGGAACTGGAAGAGGCGCATGGGGACTGAGGGAGCCCGCGTTTCGGTTTTCAGTCCTGCGCTTTCAGGGCCGACCACGGGTTCTTAAGCCAATTCGCGATTTCCGCCGGATTGATGATATCTTCAAAACATTCCCGCACCGCGAAGCACGGGAATTTTCATTTAACCCAAACAGCCTGCAATCAACAGCTTCATGTTTCGGCAATTTTTGCTGAATGGATCTCTTCACCCCAAGGTCGAGACCCGGCACACGTGTCAATATTGCTTTTCCGATTGATTCCCTGACGGACTTCCGGCCTTTTTTCGGATAGTTTTCCAGACCGATTCTTCTGACTTTATTCGAAAGGCGAGCGCATACCGATGACCATGACCCCTGAAGCCACCGACGCCAGTCTCGTTCTTACCCTCGAAGAAATTGCCAATCTTGCCGCGGAGGGAGGCAAACCTGCCGATACCCTCATGAATGTAGTGGCCTTGATTGCCAAACGGTTCAGGACCGACGTCTGTTCGGCCTATCTTCTGGAACCGGACCGGTCGAACCTGGTCTTGGCGGCCACGCTCGGCCTGCATCCGCGCAGCATTGGAACCCTGCGTATGCCGCTGAACGAAGGCCTTACCGGCCTGGTTGCGGAGTTGGTGATTCCCGTAGCCGTGGACGACGTGCGGAATCATCCGCGTTTCAAGTACTTCAAGGATTCGGGCGAGGAGGAGTATCACTCGTTTCTGGGTGTGCCGCTGGTGAACCACGGGGTACTGCAGGGAGTCCTGGTGGTCCAGACCAAAGACACACGTGTCTATCGCGAAAACGAGATTCGCCTGCTCAACGAGCTGGCAGTCCAGGTAGCGCCGGTGGTGAGCGAGGCGCGCACGCTCGATCGCTTTATCGCTCCGGCACAGGAACGGCTGTGGGCGCTGGCCCGCAACGTTTGGTGGAGCTGGGACCACGACTGCATCAGCCTGTTTCGCGATCTGAATCCAACGCGCTGGCGTCAACTGAATCAGAATCCGATCTCGCTGCTCAGCGAAATGCCGCTGGGAGAGATTGAGCGCCGTGCGACGGAGCAGGTGTTGCATAGCCGCATCAACTACGTCTACCGGCGCCAGCAGGAATACTTGCATGCGGACCGCACCTGGGGCGCGGCCAATGCAGGAGTGCTGCGGCCGCGGCCGGTTGCCTATTTCTCCGCAGAGTTCGGCTTGCACGAGTCGCTGCCCATTTACTCCGGCGGCCTGGGCGTGCTGGCTGGCGATCACGTCAAGAGCGCTTCAGACTTGGACATTCCGCTGATCGGGATCGGCTTGTTTTACGGGCAGGGGTATTTTTTGCAGCGCCTGGACCAGGGCGGCTGGCAGAAGGAAGAGTACTTGCAGACGGATGTGAACCGGTTGCCCATGCAGCCGGCCATCGGCGCAAATGGCGAACCGGTAGTGGTGGAGATTGCCACGCGCGGCGCTGCGATCCGCGCCAAGGTGTGGCGCGTGAAGGTGGGCCGCATCGATTTGCTGCTGCTCGACTCGAACATTGAAGGCAATGCGCCGGAAGATCGTGACACCACTTCAAGGCTCTACGGCGGCGACGCGCGCACGCGCATTCGCCAGGAGCTGCTGCTGGGCATTGGCGGCTTCCGCGCGCTGAAGGCCATGGGCATCACCCCCGGCGTTCTGCATCTGAACGAGGGACACAGCGGCTTCGCGGTCTTCGAAGCGATCCGCGACCGCATGGTGGAAGAAGGGCTGAGTTTTTCGCAGGCAGCGAGCCTTATACCGCGCGAGGTGGTTTTCACAACCCATACCCCTGTACCCGCCGGCCACGACCGCTTCGGCGCCGACCTGATGGAAGAGCACCTGGGACCGCTGCGCGAGCAGTTGGGCATTTCGCACGAAAACATGATGGGCTTTGGGCGCGAGTATCCCACCGACTACGGCGAGCCGTTCTGCATGACGGTACTGGGCCTGAAGCTGGCGCGGCGCGTGAATGCGGTTTCGTCGCTGCACGGCGAGGTGTCGCGGGCCATGTGGAAGGGGCTCTATCCTAACCGGCCGGAGGATGCGGTGCCGATCGGCCACATCACCAACGGCGTGCATGTGCCCAGTTGGCTTGCGCCGCAGATGTGCCGGCTCTACGACCGTCACCTGGGCGTCAGTTGGCAGCGCCACAGCGGCACCGCAAAAACCTGGGAGAAGATTGAAAGCGTCGACGATGGGGAGCTGTGGGAGACGCACCTGGCCCTGAAGGCGCAACTGATCGAGTTTGCGCGGCGGCGCGCACGCGAGCAGGCCGAACGCCGCAAGGAACCGGCGGAGACGCTGAAGAAGCTCGACAAGATTTTGTCGCCGGATGCGCTGACCATCGGCTTTGCGCGCCGGTTCGCCACCTACAAACGCGCCAATCTTGTGCTGGCCGACATTGAGCGGCTGGCGTCGATGGTCAACGATCCCAAGCGGCCGGTTCAGTTTCTGTTTGCCGGCAAGGCGCATCCGCACGACGAGCCGGGCAAGAAGGTTTTGCAGCAGATTGCGGAGATGATGCGCGACTCGAAGTTCTCAAACAAGTTTGCGTTCATTGAGGACTACGACATCAACGTGGGCCGCTTCCTGGTGCAGGGCGTGGATGTGTGGTTGAACAATCCGCGCCGGCCACTGGAGGCCTCGGGCACCAGCGGACAAAAGGTAGTGCTGAACGGCGGTCTGAATCTTTCCGTTCTCGACGGATGGTGGGCGGAAGCCTACGACGGGTCGAACGGCTTTGCCATCGGTACAGGCAGAACCCACTCGAACATGGACGTGCACGATAGCCGCGACGGAGAAGATCTCTATCGCGTGTTGCACGATGAAGTGATTCCGCTGTTCTATCAGCGCAACCGCGATGGGCTTCCGCTGGGATGGATCAAGCGGATGAAGCGGACAATCCGCACACTGGGCTGGCGGTTCAACGCCGATCGCATGGTGATGGACTACACGCTGAAGGGCTATATTCCAGCAGCGGGCGGAACCTCGAGCGAGATTCGGCTGTATTCGTAGGGTGCGAGGGCCCCATGTCTCGTCGGCCGCGGCGGACGAGACATGGGGCACACAACCTTATGCGGAGTGAGAAGGCATCTGTTGCGCGATCGGCGCATACTGGCGAGCCGGCCACCGGAGAGCCTGCGCAATGCAGATGATGTGGAGCATCATGAACAAAGGCACTCCGAAGGTCGGAATCAGGCTCATTGGAAGCTCAGTCATAGCGGCGGTTGAGACCCCACGAGGATCGATCACTCCTGCGAGTGCTCCGAGCGCAACGGCCAAGACCAAATCTGCCATGCCCAGTAGATTCCAAACGATGAAGCTATTCCGGTGATTGGGGGTTGCGAGGAACGCCCCCGCGAGCACAGCGGTTACGCCTATGGTGATGTCACCCCATCCTGCTGTTAGCGCAAAGTGCTTCGGCAGTATGCCATAGGTTGCCAGAACCAGGAAAACCATTCCCTCCAGTCTCAGGGTGTGCACCCAGGTAAGAACGCGTGGGTTCAGGGTCAAGGTGAACTGGCGGAAATTCGGCGACACGCGAAACCACAACAGGAACAGTGCAATAGGCGATAGTGCGGCTAACCCGAGAAAAAGTGGCGGCTGGCTGGGACCGGTTCTGATGAGATGGAGAGCAGAGGCTGTGAGTGCGAACAGAAACCAGACTGCAATCAAGACGGCGGTAAGCTTTGCGTACTTTGTCATAAAAGGTCTCCTTCTTCGGTGACCGCTGCGGTCACGAGATTGGTTAGGTTCAGAAGTGTCTCCCAGCGATCGCTTCCAAGCTGGCTTTGCAGCCGCGATTGCACTTCTTGCCAACTGGGAAGTGCGCGCTTGAATTTAGATTTTCCGGATTTGGTCAAGCTCAGCCGCCATGAGCGCCGGTCTTGCCCTTGCAGTTTCGCGATCCAGCCCTGGCGGTCCATGATCTCGAGAGTTCGGGTCAGGGTTGTGCTGTCCATTGCCAGAGTCTGCCCCAGCCGCCCCTGGGTTGTTTCTCCCACGAGGGACAATGCTTGCAGAACAGTGAACTGCGAAGACCTGAGCCCAAGCGGGCGGAGCGCCTGCTCGTAATACTGGGTGAGGGCACGGGATGACCGGCGAAAACTCGCGCATAGACAGGGGAGCGCCGGAAGGGCTGGTTTGCTCATGTCAATATAGATGTATATACATGTATTTGAGATTCACGAATGCGACCCAAATTTGACGGCAGTTCCAGGCACGTCACTGCGGTCAACTAAGGATCGGCGCTATACTTTTCGGCGGAATTCCGGGCCCACGGAGAACCGCAATGGAAAAGCTTGACCTGAAAAAGAAGTGGAAGCATCTCTACCAGCCGCCGGCTACGGCAATTACGGCGGTTGACGTGCCCCCGCTCACCTACCTGATGGTGGATGGCGAAGGCGACCCGAACACGTCGAAGGCATTTGAGCAGGCGATCGAGGCGCTCTACTCGCTTTCGTACACGCCGAAGTTCTCGCTGAAGAAAAGCCTGCAGCCGATGAAGTAGCCGGCGGCGGAATCAGTCGGCGAAGACTTCTTCCTGGACCCTGACGGGTTCGACCAGGTGCACCGGGTAGTAGGCGTTGCGCGTGTACTGCTTGACCATGCGGTTGGTGTTGAAGTAGGAACCGTTGAAGGCCAGTGTGGTGCGCATCAGCCGCGCCCATTTTTCGGGGGATTGCCGGTAGAGCGGGACAATGGCGTTCTCGAGTTTCTCGTAGAGCGAGTTGGCTTCCGCGTCGTCGTCTGCGCCGTCTTCAATGGCCCAGCCGGTGACACCCTCGATGCAGCCCTCAATCCACCAGCCGTCAAGAATCGACAGGCTCGGCACACCGTTGAGCGCGGCCTTCATGCCGCTTGTTCCCGACGCCTCATAGGGCCGCTTTGGCGTGTTGACCCAGACATCCACGCCGGCCGTGAGCAAGGCGCCCAGGTCCCAGGCGTAGTTTTCGAGATAGACGATGCGCAGAGTGTCGTCTGATAATTTGGCGGCCTCTTCGACCACCTGCTGGATAAGCCGCTTGCCGGGCTCGTCCTGAGGATGAGCCTTGCCGGCGTAGAGAATCTGCAGGCCGCCTGCCGCGGCGGCAATCTTCTTGAGGCGCTCGGGATCGGTGAACAGCAGGCTGGCGCGCTTGTAGGTGGCAGCGCGGCGGGCAAAACCCAGCGTGAGCACACTGGGGTTGAGCACCAGGCCCGTGCGCGTGGCAACTTCAGTGATCAGCGCTTCCTTGGCGCGGGCGTGTGCTGCCTGGACTTTGGTCTCGGGCAGATCGATGGCGTTGCGCATGAAGAGGTTGTCGCGGCGCCACGCGGGAATCTGCGCGTCGAGCATCTGCTGCACGGGTTCCGACATCCATGTGGTTGCGTGAACGCCGTTGGTGATGGTGTCGATCGGGAACTCCGGAAACATTTCGCGGGAGACCTTGCCGTGCTGCATGGCCACTCCGTTGCAATAGCGCGAGAAACGCAGCGACAGCAGGGTCATGTTCAACAGGCCGTCGCGAAAGCAGCCCAGGCGCTCAAGGCGCGCGGTGCGATCGCCGCCCAGAATGCGAATGGATTGTTCGAGCGAGAAACGGTCGTGGCCGGCAGGGACAGGCGTGTGGGTCGTAAACACGCTCTTGCGGCGCACCTGATCCATATCCGCTTCAGTGGCTGCGCCGAGCGGTCCGCCGCCCAACTGCCTCTCAAGCAGGGCCAGCGTAAGCAGCGCGGCGTGACCTTCGTTCATGTGGTAGACGTTTACCCGGTATCCCAGTGCATGGGCCATGCGCGAGCCGCCCATGCCGAGAACGATCTCCTGCTGCAGGCGGTAGTTGGTGTCGCCGCCGTAGAGGTGATCGGTAAGGCCGCGATCCCAACCGGAGTTGCCGTCCAGATCCGTATCGAGCAGATAGATCGGCACCACGTGGCCGGAGCGGCCTTTGAGGTCATAGCGCCAGGCGCGCACCGTCACAACGCGGTCTTCCACCGACACGGTGACGCGGGCCGCTTCTTCTGTACAGAAGGCCTCGGGATTCCAGGGTTGGACCTCTTCGCTCTGCATGCCGGTGCGGTCAAGATGCTGCTGGAAGTATCCCTTGCGATGGACCAGAGAGAAAGCGACAAGAGGAATACCCAGATCGGCGGCGGAGCGCAGCGTGTCTCCTGCCAGAACGCCAAGACCGCCGGAGTAGGTGGGCATGGAGGGATGGATCGCGATCTCCATCGAGAAGTAGGCGACGTGTCCTGAGCTGGGGAAGTTCTCGTAGGAAAATGGCTTTAAGATTGCCGGTTGCATTGGATTCGTTCTCCGCGCCGCTTTGAAAGTTGGATGCGGCGATCCGGGAATTAAAAAACTACTTTGGAAGCTGACCGGGCTTGATAATCTACCCGGCCTTCTTGGGCACAATACCCTCCGATTTTACCAAGGAACTGCTTAAACGGCTCTAATTCTGCGGGAAGCCCTATCCCACGAATGGGTTACGGGGTGTGGATTTGCTGCCGCAGCTCTCCCGGCGTCGGAGCTGTGTGGGTGAAATGTGGACCGGCCGGCAGCGGCATGTGAGGCGTTTAACTCAGTTGGTGCGCGCCGCCAGAGGCGTGACAGATGTGAATCTCTGCAACGATGCCGGTCTTCGCGGCGTAACGGGCGCCGAGCGCCTCGGCAAAGGCTGCGGCGTGGCTCTGCTCTACAAGGTTGACCGTGCAGCCGCCAAAGCCGCCTCCCGTGAGCCGCGCGCCGATCAGGCCGGGCAAATCCTGGGCCAGGGCAACCATGGTGTCAGCCTCGACGCAACTGCCCTCGAAGTCGCCGCTATAGCTGGCGTGGGCTTCGGCCATCAGGCGGCCGAGCTCCTTCATGTCGCCGCGCAGCAGCGCCTCAGAAGCAGCCACGGTGCGCAGGTCTTCGCTGATCACGTGGCGTGCGCGCATCAGCGACTTGGGCTCCATCTCATGGCCCCATTTGTCCAGATCTTCAAGCGTGGCGTCGCGGAGAAAAGGAACGCCGGGACGATGGCTGGCGATGATGGCGCAGGCAGCTTCCGACTCGCGGCGGCGGGTCGGATAGTCTCCGCCGGCGATCGAGTGCTTGACCATGGTGTTGGCGATCACCAGCGCGACATTGGCGGGGATCGGGGCCAGGCGGTAGCTCAGGTCGCGGCAATCGAGCAGCAGGGCGTGATTCTCTTTGCCGTTGGCGGAGATGAACTGATCCATGATGCCGCAGTTGGCGCCGACAAACTCGTTTTCGATACGCTGGCAGAGGCGGGCGAGCACCGGGCCCGGATAGCCGGCGCCAATGAGCGACAGGACGGCCAGGGCCGTGACCACCTCGAGAGCGGCTGAACTCGAAAGCCCCGAACCCAACGGCACGTCGCCCCACAGGGTGAGACTGAAGCCGGGAATCTTGTGGCCCTCGCCAGTGAGGATGGAGACGACGCCCATCGGATAGTCAGACCAATGCTTTGATGCGGTGGGCTTGGCCGCTGCCTCGAATGTCTTTTCTTCTCCAAAGTTCTCGGAGTAGATGACGATCTTGCCGTCGGAGCGTGGAGAGATGCCGGCCAGCGTGGCAAAGTTGATGGCCACGGGCATGACGAATCCCTCGGCGTAGTCGGTGTGTTCGCCGATGAGGTTGACGCGGCCGGGCGCAACAAAGATGGCAGGTTCGGCGTGAAAGCGGGCAACATGCATGGAGCGAAGAGCGGCTGGATCGTGCATTTCGGTCAGAACCTTTCAATTGAGATCGAAAAAAATTCATTACGCCGGGCCTGGAAGCGACAGATCGCGCGATTGAGAACGTTTTCTTTGTTGGACGCGTCGATGCTTTTTGGGGCCATCTGTTCTACTTTCCGATCGTATCGGCGCAGGCAGCGGAAAACCTTTCCCAGATGCGGTCGAGCCAGGCTTCGTGTTCCGGCTTCATCAGGACCGATCGCAGGCAGGTCACCATCTCCGGCCTCTCCTGATTTCGGTTGGCCGCAGCCGGCGAAAACCAGGACAGCGGCAATTGTACAAGAGCCAGGTGCAGGTCTCGCGCGGCCGACGCGTCAAAGGCTTCCTGTGCCAATCGCGAGCTGAGTTCCGGTGTTTCGGCGTTCAGTTTCCAGACCACGATATCGAGCTCCGGAGGGCCGGCGGCGAGCGGCTGGAAGCGCGCGTCTCGGCGCAATCTGCGATCGAGTTCCAACGCCGCGGACCGCCCCTGCTTCAGTCCGCGGGCGAATGCGCCTTCCGGCACAAGAGGAAGAAACTGCTGCGTGGCCCACAAAGCGACGGCCGCCGCTCCGGCGCGCGAGCACTCCAGGCTGATCTCACCCAGATGCAATTGTTTTGAAGTGAAGTAGGTGTAGGGCGAATCGTGCTTGTAGAAGCGGCCCACGGCCGGATCGCGGAAGAGCACGCAGCCGCACCCGTAGGGCTGCAGGCCGTGCTTGTGCGGATCGATGACGATGGAGTCGGCCTGAGAGAGGCCGGCGTAGGCTTGCCGCGCGGGTTTGGCAAGCGCGCCGGCGATCAGCGTGAAGTAGCCGCCGTAGGCCGCATCCACATGCACTCTGAATCCGTATTGCTGGCGGAGGGCGAGGATCGCGTCGAGCGGGTCGACTGCGCCAATGGCCGTTGTGCCCAGCGTGACGACCACTGTGCCCACATCGCCGCGCCGCAACTCGGATTCCAGAGCTTCAATCGACATGCGGCCGCTCAGGTCGGCGGCAATCTCCGCGTAGTCGAGCTTGAGGACGGCGGAGATGCGGCGGTGGGTGTAATGGGCCTGCTCCGAGCCGACAATGCGCTTGCCGGGCGCCAGTTGGCCGGCGACCCAAAGCGCCTCCAGATTAGCGAGCGTGCCACTGGAGGTGAGGTGGCCCAGATACCCGCCCTCGGATTTGTTCCAGCCGAACAGGTCGGCGATTTGGGCGACAGCCTCGATCTCCATCTCTGAGCTGGCGCGGCCACCATCCCGGGCGTGGTTGTTGGGATTGATGTTCAGGGCCAGCGCGTAGGCGGCGCGCGCCAACGGATGCGGCGGCTTGAGCATTTGTCCGGCGTACAAAGGATGGAAGTAGGGGTAGTTGTTGCCGAGCCGGTGGGCCACGGCAGCCAGAATCCGCGCCATCCCGTCGGAATCGATTTCCGATGGCGAGGCGGGCAAATCCGCAAATTCCGCTTCCAGCAGCTCAGTGGCGCGGGCGAGGAGGCCGGGTACGGGATCGAGAGGCATGGCGACCTCCCACAGTAACACAGCCGGAGGCAGGCGCCGGGCTTGTGTCGCTAAGCTCAAAGGCGATCGGACTTGTTAGCTTGGCCACGGCTCCGAAGTTCGCGGCGGCTCAGGAAGTCGATTTCCGCCAACAGGCCAAAGCACGTTTCCAGGTCGGATTTCCCTCGAAAGGCGCTTCGGCGATTATGCACCTGCTAAGGATCGGCTGCACCTAGCGACCCCCATCGAACGCGCTCACCTCAGTCCGACTCCTCTCTTCAGAAACCTAAAGAGCACCTGCTCGATCTCCGAACGAGGAACGCTGGAGTTTTCCAGCCACCATTCGGCCAAACCGTGCATGCCCTTCTTGGTGAATTCTGCCTTAAGAAACAGTTGCCGATCTGTTTCTGGGGCGTTTGAGGATGAGTGCGATCGCATGATTTGCGCAATACCGATGGTTGCGTCCGCTTGAACGCGGCGGCAAATAGTCGCGATGGGAGGGGGCGCCTTTGAACTGATCAGGAGGACGCGCGCGGCGCTCGGATCATCTTCCACCAGATCAAAAAAAACGGAAATCGCAGCCCTGAGCCGCTTGCCTGGAGTGCTCTCTCTCGCCATCGCCGCCTTGCCGCTTTGCAGCAGACCGTCACGAATCTGTTCAATGGCCGCAGCGAAAACCTCCTCCTTCGACGAGAAGTGATCGTAGAGAACCGGCTTCGTCACAGAAGCGGCCCCGGCTATCCCTTCGACAGTCGCCCCCTCGTAGCCCTCCCGGGAGAAAACATCGATGGCTGCTCGAATCAGCCTCAGGCGGCGCTCGGGACCGGATAGACGTTTCTTGATACGAGCTTTCACCTTGACATCATATCCTACTCAACGGTAGGTTATAGAGTATAACCTACCCACTAGTAGGTTATGCCGCTCAGGAGGATCGATTCGCGATGAATGAGGTTTTATGGATCTTGCAGGTGTTGCTCGCCTTACTGTTCCTGGGCTCAGGCATTGCCAAATCACGCATGTCCAGAGAACGGATGTTAGCTACAGGACAGACAGGAGCTGCAGCCATGCCGATGGCATTCGTTCGCTTTATTGCCATCTGTGAGATCTTCGGAGCAGTTGGCCTCGTCGCGCCTCGGGCGTTCGGAATTCATCCGGAGTTGACGCCTCTTGCGAGCATGGGGCTCGCCGTCATTATGGCAGGCGCCGCCGTTTTGCATTATCGAATCCACGAGTTAAAGCCCATCATCGTCAACGCGGTGCTTCTCTGTCTTTGTCTTCTGGTCGCATATGGCAGGCGGTGATGGCGCCGAGAGTTCCATGGCGTTCGGCGAAAGCCGAACGGATGCAGGCAATCTCGACCAATCCCGCGCGGAGATTCAGAGGATTTCAGGGCACCGAAATGCACGACGAGGCTTTGGATTCAACGGGTGATATCAGCCCGAACCGCTCCTCCAAACACCAATGGAGAACCGAGGGGCAATTTACGCCTCGACGAATCGGCGCTCATTGGGGATTCCACGGGCATCTTTTCAGTGAGGGGCACGCGGCAGCCGCAATGACGCGGTTGTTCAAACTCCGCGAGCCCGAGTCTTCCCTCGAAAGAGTGACGCAGGTTGAACTCCGGCGGAGTGCTTTTGACACGCCCAAACTGGTAATGGAGTTCCAGAAACAGGAATCGCCAAGCGAGTGGGCAGAGAAGAATTCATGGCGAGAATTTTGACAGCAATGGTACACTGCAGACAGCGTTAGAGCCGAACCGGGCGTGAGCAGTGACTCGCCCAACCAAGCAAGATTCTGCCAGTGGTCGCTCCGATTCATCCAGCGCAATTCAATCCAGGAAATACGAAGAAAATGGAACAAGGTACTGTGAAGTGGTTCAATGACGCGAAAGGCTTCGGCTTTATTTCGCGCCAGAACGGCGAAGACGTGTTTGTGCACTACTCTGCAATCAACTCAAGTGGTTTCAAGAGCTTGCAAGAGGGTCAAGCCGTGCAGTTCAACGTGGTGAAGGGGCCCAAGGGATGGCAGGCCGCCGACGTGCAGCCGCTCTAAGCCCATTGGCCGGATTCCGGCAGAATCCAGTAAACACAAATGAGGGCTGGGCTGATCCCGGCCCTTGTTTGTCCTCTATGCGTGGTTGCCTCTTGCGCGAGAGCTGGACGGGCTTGCGCTCAATTGCTCCATCCTGGCTAACGAGCCTGCACTATCCAGCCGCCTCAATTCCGAGAGATTCCTGGTCCCGAATGGCGGAGCCTGTATCCAATCGGTTTCGCGCGTAGACCCATAGATAAAAGATAGTCATCCCCAGCAGGATCAGCGGGATCGGAAACATCTGCACTGCAATGTTGAGCTGTCGGGACAACGCCCCACCCGCGTGGTGCAGATTGCTCATCAGAACAAGCAGAATTGCCCACGGCAAATCCCCAATCAACAGCAGTCCCGCGCCATTCACCAGCAGCGCGAGCCGCGCGGTTACGCCGGCTTCTGACCAAAGCATGGCGCATGCGGGAACGGTCAGCATCAGGAGCTTGGCATCGAGTTGGCGATGATAGACGGGAAGCATGGAGAGGGCGGCGATGGTTGCGAGGCCAAGCCAGAAACTCCTTGGCGAGCGCCGCGATCGCAAGGTGACGAGAGCCCACACCAGCAGCAAGGGCGCACACACCAGATAGCTGGCCAGGTTATAGAAGCGCGGGTTGTCCCAAAAGACGCTGAAAACCGTTTGCAGGCTGATCAACATATCGAGCCCGTGACCTCCCGATGAAGCAAGGCCGGGG
>Ga0181535_10003512_pt1 | contig 18146 bp, 12 predicted proteins | sample PEATcosm2014_Bin_44_FD_119774 | JGI IMG/M metagenome (GOLD analysis project Ga0181535, IMG submission 119774) | Peatland microbial communities from MTU Mesocosm Facility, Houghton, MI, USA - PEATcosm2014_Bin17_30_metaG | ecosystem: Environmental > Terrestrial > Soil > Wetlands > Peat | place... | reverse complement strand
TTTCATGACCGATGATTCCATCGGGTTTGGCGCAAATTTAAAATATGCGTGGTCCGATGTGGCGGGAACAACGGCTTCTTTCCTGGCGGCGGATATCGGCGCATTGTATTTATTCGACAAGGACCTTTCTTTTGGGCTGGCGGCAAGGGATATCGGGGCATTGGTCTCGTCGGGCGGGAACGGATACGGGTTAAAAGAGGAAGGACTTGATTCTTCGGTCATGGCAGGGGTAAATTACTACATGCTATATGATAACGAGAACAAGTTATCGTTATCCATGGACCTTGGTTTTGCGATTCCTTTCGAGCGGGCCGTAATTTCAGAGGGGATGGAATACGGTTATAACTCATTATTCATTATAAGGGCAGGGGACTACGAGAGCGTGAGCGGCGAGAATTATTTGAGCGTGGGGCTCGGGATGGACCACGATATCGCCGGAATTAATTTTAAATTCGATTATACTTACAGCCCAAGGATTTCCGGTTCGTCCAATTTTAGCGACGATCAATTTATTACAATAACATCAATTTTTTAATTAATAAAAAATCTCGATGGTTTCATAGCCCTATGTTATAATCCGACCCGGGGTTCCATTTTTGCAACGTACCGCCGGACCAAACTTCGACCTCGGGTCGCTTGTGAAAATAATCTTTATTGACAATTTGTTTGTTTCTGATTATAATAAATTCACTAACATGAATGTTTTCAGGGATCTTTAAAATTTGACAATCAGAGAGTATTTTTAGAAGATAATTTAGAAGTATATAATGCCATATAAACCTAACCTTTTTCAATTAATAAAAAATTTTACAGTTTTCTTTTATCATCTTTCTTGTGAAAAATTACACTAACTTTTGCGGAAAAGGAGGCAAATAACAGCATATTGGTAGCATTTGAAAAAAGCATTTATCCTGAATATGGCGAAGTTGCATATTACGGAAAAAATACAAATCATCAAAAGGGAGAAAAAGCATGCCCACAGTAAAAGTGTTGCCGGCGGACGTGAAAAAGTTGGACGAGATCATCAAAGCTTATGAAAACAAGCAGGGACGGGTTCTTGGCGTCCTGGAAGAGGCGCAGAAGATAAATAAGCACAATTTTTTGCCCGAGGATACCATCAATTATATCTCCTCGAAGCTCAATGTGCCGTTGTCGCGGCTTTATAGCATAGTTACATTTTATTCTTTTTTTAACCTCAAACCGCAGGGGGATCACACCATAATCGTATGCAGGGGAACAGCCTGTCACACAAAAGGGTCAAAATCCCTTCTGGACGATGTCGGCGGCCAGATGGGCGGCACAAAGGAACTGGAAGGCGGCGAGCCGTCTTTCACAACGCCGGACAACAAGTTTACAATAAGGACCGTGGCCTGTTTCGGGCAATGCGCGCTGGCGCCTGTTGTGTCAATAGACGGGGTCATCCATTCTAATGTAACATCGTCGCAGCTTCGCAGGCTCGTTCAAAAAACGCAGAAGGGGAGGAAATAGAAATGAAAATAAACGATATAACCGCCCTGAACAATCTCCAGAAAAAATCGCTCAAGAAACTTCTGCCCGATAAACCGATGATAGCGGTCGGAATGGGCACCTGCGGAATCGGCAACGGCGCGGACGAATTATTTATGGCCATAGGCAAGGCCATCAAGACGAAAAAAGCCGATATTATTCTCAATACCGTCGGTTGTTTCGGCTTTTGCGCCAATGAGCCCCTTGTCAATGTTTACATTCCCGGGCAGCCGCTGGTAATACTCAATAAAGTCGCAGCAAAGGACGCAACATCCATAGTAGAAGCAGTTTCAAAGGGGAATATGCCTCTGAAAAAGGCCATGTGTAAAATAGAGCAATGGGACTTTTTGACCTCTAAGATAGAATACGGCAAAGGCCTGCCGCAGGTCCCGGTATGGGACGAGATCCCGTTCTTTAAGGGGCAGAAAAAAATGGTCCTTCGCGACGCCGGGCTAATCAATCCCGAGGATATCGAGGAATACATCGCGGTCGGAGGTTATCAGGCGCTCCTGAAATCATTGACGACAATGAAGCCGGACGGGGTGCTCGAGGAAATGAAAAAATCAAAGCTCCGCGGACGCGGGGGCGCGGGTTTCCCGGTCGGAAGGAAATGGGAGCTCATGAAGAACGTGAAAGGCGACCAGAAATACGTTGTCTGCAACGCCGACGAGGGCGATCCGGGCGCTTACATGAACAGGAATGAGATAGAAAGCGACCCGCACGCCCTTATAGAAGGCATGATAATAGGCGCATATGTAATGGGCGCGTCAAAGGGGATAGTTTACATAAGGGCCGAATATCCGCTTGCAGTGGAACGACTGAAAAAAGCCATCAATCAGGCCAAAGACAACGGATTTTTGGGCGAGAATATCTTCGGTTCGGGTTTTAATTTCGACCTTGATTATGTGGAAGGAGCCGGGGCGTTCGTTTGCGGAGAGGAAACCGCTCTGATGGCCTCAATAGAAGGCAAGGCCGGCAGGTCGATGCCCAGGCCGCCTTTTCCGGCCCAGAAAGGCATCGATGGTAAGCCCACCAACATCAATAACGTCGAAACGTGGGAAAACGTTCCCCTTATTCTCAACCGTGGCGGTGATTTTTTCGCGCAGACGGGTACGGAAAATTCATCGGGCACAAAGGTTTTTTCGCTGGTCGGGAAGATAAGGAACACCGGCCTTGTGGAACTGCCGCTCGGCACCCCGCTTGAAAAGATAATATATGAGATGGGCGAAGGCGCCGGCAAAAACAAGAAGATACGCGCCGTCCAGACCGGAGGCCCTTCCGGCGGATGCATACCGGTGGAGAGTTTCAACACTCCGGTCGATTACGAGTCATTGAACGCGCTGGGCGCTATAATGGGTTCCGGTGGAATGGTCGTCATGGACCAGGATAACTGCATGGTGGACGTCGCCAGGTATTTCGTGGAATTCACATCCTCCGAGTCGTGCGGCAAATGCACCTCGTGCAGGGAAGGGCTTTCACAGTCCATGGAAATATTGAACAGGATAACCAAAGGCAAGGGAACGCTCGAGGATATTGAAACCCTTGAGAAACTCGCGATGGTGATAAAGGATTCTTCGCTGTGCGGGCTCGGACAGACCAGTGCGAACCCGGTTCTTACTACACTGCGTTACTTCAGGGACGAATACAAGGCGCACATCATAGAAAAAAGATGCAAAGCAGGCGTCTGCGAAAACCTCTTCATGGCGCTTTGCGAGAATTCATGCCCCATGCATATGAACATACCCGCATACCTGCAGATGCTCAAGGAAGGCAGGATAGAGGACGCCTTTGAATCAACCCTGCGGGACAATCCGCTTCCCGGGACGCTCGGCCGCATATGCCACTTTCACTGCAAAATGCGCTGCAGAAGGGATACGGTCGATGAATCTGTGGCGCAGGGCGAGATACACCGTTACCTCGCGGATACCATTTATAAGATGGGAAAGGAAAAACAGCTTTATACAAGGCTGATAAAGGAAAAACTCCCGGCGACCGGAAAGAAGATCGCCATAATAGGCGCAGGCCCGGCAGGATTGACCGCCGCGTATTACCTGGTGCGGCTCGGACACACGGTTACGGTCTATGATTCGCATCCCCTGGCAGGCGGCATTCTTTATTACGGTATCCCGGCCTACAGGTTGCCAAAAGACGTGCTGGCCAAGGAAATCGAGCTCATAAAAAAGCTGGGCGTAAAATTCGTCATGAACACGATGGTTGGGACGGACATTTCGTTCAAGACCATAGCAAAGGAAAACGATTCGGTTATAATTTCCGTGGGGGCGCAGAAAGACGCGTCGCTTGACATACCTGGAGCGGAGCTGAAAGGAGTCCATCCTGGATATGAATTCCTTGAGGACCACGCGAAAGGCAAGAAACTAAGGATAGGAAAAAAGGTGGCCATAATCGGCGCGGGCAATGTATCGATAGACGCGGCAAGGACCGCGCTGAGGCTCGGCTCTGAGGTCACAATAGTTTACCGCAGGGACCGCAATGAAATGCCGGCAAACCTTCATGAGATAGAGGATGCCGAGGCTGAAAAGATAAATTTCCGCCTGATGTGCGGCCCGACCAGGATACTCGGGGACGCTAAAGGGAACGTCAAAGGCCTCGAGGTTGAAAAGATGAAATTCGGCTCCATTGACAGGTCGGGAAGGCGCAAACCCGTGGGAACGGGGGCGTGCGAAATAATCGACTGCGACACTGTCATACTCGCGGTCGGCGAGAAAGTGGATTCAAGTTTTGCCAAAGACCTGGGTATAGAGACGAACAAGGATGCGACTATCAAGACCAATCCTTTCACATACAGGACTTCAAACAGTTCTTTTTACGCGATAGGCGACGCCGTGACCGGACCGGCGACCGCGGCAGAGGCCATGGGAATAGCGAAAACAACGGCCGAAGCTGTCGACTTTGACCTTATGAAGGAACACAGGTTCTCCAGACTTTACAGGAAATTCGAATACAAGAACGAGGTGCCGTTGAAACCCGAAGGCGGCAGGAACACGAGGCCGAAAAAACTTGCCGTAAAGGAAAGGGTAACGAATTTTCAGGAAATACTTTCCGGCTACACGGGCGAACAGGCTCTTCGCGAATCAGTCAGGTGCCTGAGGTGCGACGTGCGCCCGGGCAACGAAGAATAGTGAAAAGGAGAAAACCAAATGGAGATAAAAAATCCGGTAAACGTAAAGATCAATAAAAATTCATACCAGGTCGAAAAAGGCTCCACGATACTGAAGGCATGCAGGGCGGCGGGAATAGAGATACCGACATTGTGTTTCCTCGAGGATGTTTCAAGCAACGCCTCATGCGGCATCTGCGTGGTAGAGGTAAAGAACGGCAAGTCGCTGATACGCTCGTGCATAACGGAAGTTTTTGAAAACATGGAAATATCAACGAATTCGGCAAGGGTAAGGGAAGCAAGGAAGATGAACCTCGAGCTTATCCTGGCAAACCACCCGAACGACTGCCTGAACTGCCTGCGCAACCAGAATTGCGAGCTGCAGAAGATGGCTTTTGAGCTCGGCATCAAGGAAACGCGTTTTGGAAGGACAAAAAAGCTCTCCGAGCTCGATGAAACATCGCCTTCCGTGGTAAGGGACCCGAACAAATGCATACTCTGCAAAAGATGCGTCAATGTGTGCGCGGATGTACAGACGGTTTACGCCATAGATATAACTCACAGGGGCATCAAAAGCAAAGTGACCCCGTATATGGACAAAGGGCTCGGCAACGTCGCGTGCACCAATTGCGGGCAGTGCGCCCTGGTGTGTCCGACCGGCGCCATCGTCGAAAAAGACAATACCGAAGAGGTCTGGAAAGAGCTCCAGGACCCGGAAAGAATAGTGCTTGTCCAGACGGCCCCGGCAATCAGGGTCGGCATAGGTGAAGCGATGGGCATGGAGCAGGGGGCCCTGGTAACCGGAAAAATGGTCTCAGCCCTGAGGAAACTCGGGTTTAACAAGGTATTCGACACGAATTTTACGGCCGACCTTACGATACTAGAGGAAGGGCACGAGCTTTTAAAAAGGCTCACAAAGGGCGGGACATTGCCCATGATAACATCCTGTTCGCCGGGCTGGATAAAATTTATCGAGCACTTTTTTCCGGAAGAAGTGGACCATCTCTCCACATGCAAATCGCCGCAGCAGATGTTCGGCGCGGTAGCCAAGACCTATTACGCCGAAAAAATGCACATAGACCCGAGGAAAATATCGGTTGTATCCATAATGCCTTGCACGGCGAAAAAGTATGAGGCAAAAAGGGGCGAGATGAAAGGCGCCTACGATTACTGGAAAGGCAGGATGAACCTTACCGAGGACGAAAAATTTTACGACGTTGATTACGTTCTCACAACAAGGGAACTTGCAAGGATGTTCACCGAGGCGGGAATACAGTTCGAATCCCTTCCCAAGGAAGAATTCGACAGCCCACTCGGGGCGTCCACCGGCGCGGCGGTGATATTCGGCGCCACAGGCGGAGTCATGGAAGCGGCGGTCAGGACGGTCTACGAAGTAGTTGTAGGCAAGCCCCTTGAAAACCTTAATTTGATGCCGGTGAGGGGTTTTGAGGGAATAAGGGATGCCGAACTTGATCTGAACGGGACAAAGGTAAAAGTAGCTGTCGCGCACACCCTTAAAAACGCACGTAAACTTCTTGAGCAGATAGAAAAAGGCGAATCGCCCTATCATTTTATTGAGGTCATGACATGCCCCGGAGGATGCCTTGGCGGCGGCGGACAGCCGATACCCACGACCTGGGACATCAGGAAGAAACGCGCGGAATCCATTTACGCCGAAGACAGCATGAAGGGGCTGCGCAAATCGCATGAGAACCCCGAGGTAAAGGCGCTTTATTCCGAGTTCCTGAAGGAGCCGCTCGGCCATCTTTCGCATGAGCTGCTCCATACGGAATACACAAAAAGAGGATATTTTATTTAAAATGGTTTATAATAAAGACCGCCGGGATATCTGAAAAGCCCGGCGGGTTTTTAATAAACGCTGATGCGGAGAATATATGTATAAAATCACACTGAAGAAACAGCTGACGAAGGACATCAAGCTCATGGGCGTACTCGCCCCGCATGTCGTGAAAAACGCGAAGGCCGGGAATTTTGTTATCGTGATACCAGGAGAGACCGGCGAAAGGGTCCCGCTTACCATTTATGATTGGGACTCAAAGAGCGGCGTTGTATATATCATCTTCCAGGAAGTGGGGGTTTCCACGGTAAAGCTGGGCATGATGAACGAGGGCGATTCCGTGTATTCCATTGCGGGCCCGCTTGGCCGCCATTTCCACACCGAGAAATACGGCAATACGGTTGTCGTCGGCGGCGGCGTAGGAGTGCCGGCGATATTTCCGATAGCGAGGGCGCTTCGTTCCGAAGGCAACCGCGTGACATCCATCACGGGTTTCAGGAGCAGCGACCTTATCATCCTCGAAAAAGAAATGGGAACCGTTTCCGATAAGGTTATAACCGCCACGAACGACGGGTCAAGCGGCACAAAAGGGCTTGTGACCGATGCTCTGAAATCACTGCATGATACCGGTGAAAAGATAGACCTGGTAGTGGCTGTGGGCCCCGTGGTCATGATGAAAGCCGTGTCCGAGCTTACAAAGCAGCTGGGGATAAAGACCATAGTTAGCCTGAACGCCCTCATGCTCGACGGGACAGGTATGTGCGGAGGCTGCAGGGTCACAATAGGCGGCAAGGTAAAATTCTCGTGCGTTGACGGCCCGGATTTTGACGGACATCTTGTTAATTTCAACGAACTTACAAGCAGGCTCGCGACATTCAAGGCGGAAGAAAAAATATCGCTTGAGCACTGCAAAATACATCTGGCTGGCAGGTAAACAAACATGGCAAAAAAAGAACGCCTAAAAGTACGGCAGCAGGCGGCAAACGAAAGGATACGTAATTTCGAAGAAGTACCCTTCGGTTATGACGACAACGAGGCAAAACTCGAGGCGTCCCGCTGCCTTCAATGCAAGAACCCGACATGCATTCAGGGCTGTCCCGTCAATATAAACATAAAGGAATTCATCAGTCAGATAGCCTCAGGGGACGTTGCCGGCGCTATCAAGACGATAAAAGAATCGAACAGCCTTCCGGCGGTCTGCGGAAGGGTATGCCCGCAGGAAACACAGTGCGAAGAAAAATGCGTCCTGTTAAAAACAGGGCAGGCGATCAATATCGGCGCTCTTGAGAGGTACGCAGCCGATTGGGAAGCCGCGAACATGGAAACAAAGGCACAGGTCATCACTCCGGTATTGGGCCGCGACGGCAAACAGATAAAAGTCGCGATAGCCGGCTCCGGACCGGCAGGACTGACCGTTGCCGGAGAACTTGCAAAGCTCGGTTATAAGGCGGTTATTTTTGAGGCCCTTCATCTGCCTGGAGGCGTGCTTGTATACGGCATTCCTGAATTCAGGCTGCCGAAGGCGATAGTGAAAAGGGAAGTCGATTACCTGAAAACACTCGGTGTGGAGATACAGACTGACGTACTTGTCGGGAAATCCTATACTATAGACGACCTGGTACAGGATGGTTTTCAGGCTGTCTTTATAGGCGTAGGGGCCGGTACGCCGTCTTTTATGAACGTCCCGGGGGAAAATTTCAAAGGGGTTTATTCATCCAACGAGTTCCTTACGAGGATGAACCTTCTTAAAGCATATAAATTTCCGGAATACGACACGCCGGTCAAGCTTGGGAAAAAAGTCGCCGTGGTCGGGGCGGGAAACGTGGCCATGGATTCGGCGCGTGTTTCCAGAAGGCTAAAGGGCGTGGAGGAGGTCCATATAATATACAGGCGTTCCGAGAAAGAAATGCCCGCCAGGCACGAGGAGATCGAGCACGCTAAGGAAGAGGGGATAATACTGGACCTGCTTACCAATCCGGTTGAAATAATTTCCGATGAGAACGGTTTCGTATCAAAGATCAAATGCGTAAGGATGGAACTTTGCGAGCCCGACGCCTCGGGAAGATGCGGTACAAAGGCAATTCCGGGATCGGAATTCATCATGGAAGTCGACAATGTCATCCCGGCGCTTGGGACAAAGGCCAATGAATTACTCACTACAAACGTCAAAGGCTTGAAATTAAACAAATGGGGTTACATAGAGGCAAACCCGGAGACCGGGGCTACTTCAATACCGGGAATATTCGCGGGCGGAGATATTTCAACGGGTTCGGCGACGGTTATAGCGGCAATGGGAGCCGGCAAAAAAGCCGCCGCAGCGATCGACATTTATCTTAAGGCAAAGTAATTAATTAATATAGTTTGGGACAGGGACAAATCGCACTTTAACGTGTATCATATTGAAAAAGTTCAATAGATACCGACTATATCTTTATGCCCGGTATTGTCTAAAATCTTTTTTTCACAAGCAAATTGACAAATTGCTACCATTATGATATCATTTAAATGTTACCCGGTATTTTTCATTTTACTTTTAAAGAATATTATGGCGTTTTTTTTATCTTGACATAATTTGGGCTTCGCTGTATATTCTCACCAATTAAAGACTAACTTTTTACATAGTCACAGGAGAGCTCAGAGCCGCTCTCTGCCTTTAATATAAAAACATGTGAAAATAATCACATACTAAAATATACGGAGGTAAATGCACATGATGTTAGAAAAGCAAGAGATACAGCTTGAAAAACCGCTGCTTGATTTCATGGACCAATGGAAAGACAAGCCGGGCAATGAGATCATGGTACTGCACAAGATCCAGGAAATATACGGGTATGTGCCGAGAAAAGTGGCAATGGAAGTGTCCAGGTTGATGGGCATACCGCTTGCGAAGATTTACGGCATTATTACATTTTATCATTTATTCAAGCTTTCCAAACCCGGCAAGAACCAGATCCAGGTGTGCCTGGGTACGGCCTGCTATCTTAAAGGCAGCAATGACATTATACAGGAGATAGAGAATATCCTGGGAGTCGCGGTAAATTCCACAAGCGACGATGGAATGTTTTCCCTCGAAATAGTCCGTTGCGTCGGTTGCTGCGGACTGGCTCCGGTGATGCTAGTCAACGGAAAAACCCACGGCAACGTGCTGAAAACAGACCTGCCGAAGATCCTTGGCGAATACAGCAAAAAAGAGGAGGCGCTTAAATAATGGAAAAGATGAAAAAGGGCGACCTTGAAAAATTCAGGAAAAATTACAAGACAGAGCAAAAGGGAGAAGTAATGATCTCCATGGGCACCTGCGGGATAGCCGCCGGCGGCGACGCTGTATATAAGATATTCGAGGACGAACTGAAAAGCAACGGGCTTGAGGGAAGCGTAAAGCTCAAGAAAACAGGCTGCCTGGGGATGTGCTTTTGCGAGCCCAATATGGTTGTAAAGATAAACGGCATGCCCGAGATACTTTACGGCAACGTCGACGAAAAAGCCGCCCACGCGATCGTGTCGGAACACATTATCAAGAAAAACATACTGAACAATTATGTTATATTCATGCCTTCGACGGATACCGGCAAGAATATATTCAAAGACTAGGAGGCCTGCGATGAATAAACAATATATTTTTGTCTGGGAGCCCGCCGCATCAAAGGACAAGCCCGTTTACAATACTTTCGTAAAGCTTGTCAATGAAAAGGGGCTGACGGATTCTTTTGAGGTTATAAGGAGCCCGTTCATAGGATTTACGACGGACGGGCCCATAGCCAGGGTTATGCCGGATGGCGTCATCTACACCAAATTCAAGGCTGAGGATGCGGACGACATTATCAGCGCCCATATGAAGGGCGCAAGGCTAGATAAGTTCGTCCTTTCCTATGACAATAAGTTCCTGCCGATCAAGGAAAAGGATGCGACAAGCAAGCAATTTAAAATTGTCCTGAGGAACATTGGATACCTCGATCCGGAATCCATCGACGAGTACATAATGAGGGGCGGATACAAGGCCCTTGAAAAGGCGCTTTTTGACCTCAATGAGGACAAGGTCATAGTGGAGATGAAGGCATCCGGGCTGCGCGGCAGGGGCGGCGCGGGATTCCCGACCGGCCTGAAATGGGAACTTACAAAAAAAGAAAAGAACGCGGAAAAATATGTGATATGCAATGCCGATGAAGGAGATCCGGGAGCTTATATGGACAGGAGCGTCCTTGAAGGCGACCCGCATTCCGTGATCGAGGGCATGATAATCGGCGGTTACGCGGTAGGTTGCACTCGCGGTTTTATTTACATAAGGGCGGAATATCCGCTGGCAATTGAAAGGCTTGAAAAAGCGCTGAAATCCGCAAGGGAATACGGGCTTCTCGGGAACAACATACTGGGTTCCAGTTTTTCCTTTGACATCGAGCTGCGCTGGGGCGCGGGCGCGTTCGTGTGCGGCGAAGAAACCGCCCTTATCGCGTCGATCGAGGGAAAAAGGGGAAATCCGAGGCCGCGGCCCCCATTCCCGTCGGTTTCCGGACTCTGGGGAAAACCCACTTTTATCAATAATGTAGAGACATGGGCAAACGTTCCCGCAATAGTCGAAAGGGGCGGCGCCTGGTTCGCCTCTATCGGAACTGAAAAATCAAAGGGGACAAAAGTTTTTGCCGTGACCGGAAAGGTCACGAACCCCGGCCTCGTGGAAGTGCCCATGGGCACGACCATCAGGGAAATAGTTTATGACATTTGCGGAGGCATCCAGAACGGCAAGAAATTCAAGGCCGTGCAGACAGGCGGGCCGTCCGGAGGCGTCATACCGGAAAAATACCTGGATATGCCCATAGATTACGAATCGCTACAATCGATAGGATCCATCATGGGATCAGGCGGCCTCATTGTAATGGATGAGGACGACTGCATGGTCGACGTCAACAAGTTCTACCTGCAGTTCTCGGTCGACGAATCGTGCGGAAAATGCTCGCCGTGCAGGATAGGCGGCAAGCAGATACTCGAATTGCTCGAAAAAATATCAAAAGGCAACGGCGACCCGGAGGACATAACGAAGATCAGGTCCATATCGATCGCAATGCAGAAGGCATCGCTTTGCGCCCTCGGCCAGACGACGCCAAACCCGGTCATTTCCGCCCTCACTTATTTTGAGGACGAGTATATGGAGCACATTACGGACAAGAAATGCCTGACCGGGAAATGCCGCGACCTCGTTGAATACACGATAATCACGGAAAAATGCATCGGCTGCGGGCTTTGCGCGATAAGGTGCCCCGTGAAATGCATCAGCGGAGAGAAACGCAAGCCCTATGTTATAGACAAAAAGCAGTGCATAAAATGCGGTGAATGCTACAACGTCTGCAAGTTCGACGCCGTAAAGAGAGGATGACAAAACATGTATACAACAAAAACAACCGGTAAAATGATAAACATGAAGATAAACGGAAAGGATTATTCGGTCGATTCAGGCATGACCATACTGGAGGCGGCAAGGCTTGCGCACGTCAAGATACCGACGCTCTGCAAGCACGACGACCTGCCCGCAACCGCGTCATGCGGCATTTGCGTCGTAAAGGCGAAAGGCAACAGAAAACTTCTGCGCGCCTGCTGCACCTACGTGGAACCCAACATGGAGATCACTACGCACGACGGCGAGCTTTACCAGGTAAGGAAGAACGTCCTTGACCTGATCCTCTCGTCCCATCCTTTCGTATGCCTGACATGCCTCAGGAACGGGGATTGCGAACTGCAGACCCTGGCAGAGGAATTCGGCATAAGGTCCAGGCCATACAAGGAAATGCTCCAGGACATCAAAAAAGACACATCCACAAAAGCCGTTGTGCTTGACCCGATAAAATGCATCCATTGCGGGCGCTGCGTGGAAGTGTGCCAGAACATACAGAAGGTTTACGCCCTTGAATTTTTGGACAGGGGATTTGAATCCAGGATAGCCCCGGCAGGAGACATTTCGCTATCCGATTCGCCGTGCATTAAATGCGGACAGTGCTCGGCGCATTGCCCGGTGGGCGCGCTTGTCGAGTTCAGCGAGATTCCGAAGGTCTGGGACGCGCTAGGAAATCCCGACGTTTACCCCATAGTTCAGATAGCGCCGGCTGTAAGGGTGGCAATAGGAGAGGCTTTCGGATTGCCTTCCGGCACGATCCTTACCAAGAAACTTTACGCCCTTTTCAGAAGACTCGGTTTTAAGGCTGTTTTTGACACAAATTTCGGGGCCGACCTGACGATCATGGAAGAAGGCTCGGAACTGATTGAAAGGATCAAGACCGGCAACGGCGCAATGCCCCTTATCACAAGCTGCTGCCCGGCATGGGTTGATTTCCTTGAAAAATATTATCCGGACCTCATCGAACATTTTTCCACGGCCAAGTCGCCGCATGAAATGGTCGGAGCGCTGGCGAAAACATACTATGCGCAAAAGGCCGGGATAGACCCTTCAAAAATGTTCGTTGTCTCGGTAATGCCCTGCACTGCAAAGAAATACGAGGTATCAAGGACCGCGGACATGAGTTCGTCGGGTTTCCAGGATGTCGACGTATCCATCACGACGAGGGAACTTGTCAGGATGATAAAATCAAGCGGCATCAAGATGCTTGAACTCGATGATGAAGAGGCTGATTCCATTCTGGGGACATACACCGGCGCCGGCACCATATTCGGCGCCACCGGAGGCGTCATGGAAGCCGCCATAAGGACCGCATACTTTTTGCTCACCAATAAGAACCTTGACAACATCAATGTCGAAGTCGTCAGGGGCTTGACAGGGGTAAAAAGCGGCGTCATAGACGCCGGCGGGACAAAGATACGAGTGGCGGTCGCCCACGGCACGGGGAATGTGCGCGCCGTCATGGATGAATTGCGCGCCGCGAAAAAGGCGGGAGCGCCTATGCCGTACGACTTTATAGAAGTCATGGCATGCGAAGGCGGATGCATAGCAGGCGGAGGACAGCCATACCGTGTCACCAATGCCGTGAGAAAAACAAGGACCGAAGGCATATACAAGGACGACGTGCAGTCAAAACTCAGGCAGTCTCATGAAAATCCGGACGTACAGAAACTTTACAAGGATTTCCTCGAGAAACCGCTTTCACACAAGGCGCATAAGCTGCTCCATAACCATTACTCGGCAAGGCCGATCTATTACAAATAGGTCAAAGATAAACTAAATTTCTTTCGTTTTAACGGCGGCCGGGCGGATAAAACCACCCGGCCGTTTTTTTTTAAAAACCTTTTAAATCCTACTAAAATGGTAATATTTAATTTGAAATTTCCTTGAAAATCGGGTATAATTTGATGTATAATATATCAATTAATAAAACAAAAAGGTCGTGAAGAGCATGCTTACACAAAAACAGTTATCCTGGAAACAGGACAGGATACGTCAGGTCATGAAGTATCTTGATGAGGAAAAAAGGCCGGATTTTATCGACGACGGCCTCATAGAAGGGCTGATCGCGGCGCCTTCGGCCATTGACAGGGTGAAAATATCCGAACTTTTGACGAAAGCAAAGGCGTTAAAAGGGCTTACGCCCGGGGAAGCCGCATACCTTATGAACATAAACGACAATGACATCTGGAATGAAATATTTGCCACAGCAATGGAAGTAAAATTGTCGGTTTACGGCAACAGGATAGTTCTTTTCGCTCCGTTATACATTTCGGATGAATGCGTCAACGACTGCGTTTATTGCGGCTACAGGAGCTCGAACAAGGAAATAAACCACCAGGGGCTCACCGACGATGAATTAAGGGCGGAAATCAGGGCTATGACCGACATGGGGCAGAAAAGGATAGTGGCGGTTTACGGCGAAGGGCCGGAAAACGACGCCGATTATATCGCGCACAGCATGGAAGTCATATATTCGGTGAAAAACGGAAGAGGCGAGATCAGGCGTGTGAACATCAACGCGGCCCCGCTTTTCGTGGACGAATACAAGAAAATAAAAGCCGCCGGCATCGGGACGTTCCAGGTATTTCAGGAAACCTATAATAAGGCCAGGTATAAGCAGCTTCACGGGACCGACAACGTAAAAAGCATCTATAAATGGCGGCTTTTGTCGCAGCACCGGGCTCAGGAGGCGGGGATATCCGACGTTGCAATAGGGGCCCTTTTCGGGATATATGACTGGAGATTTGAGGTCATGGGACTGCTTTATCATGCCGCAGACATGGACAGGGAATTCGGCGTAGGGTCGCATACAATATCGTTTCCGCGGCTGAATCCGGCGTTGAACACCCCTTTTTACACAAAGAACCAATATAAAGTTACGGACGAGGACATGAAAAAGATAATAGCCATACTCAGGCTTTCCGTGCCTTATACCGGGTTGATACTTACTGCAAGGGAGAATCCGCAGCTTAGGCATGACCTTATAAAGCTCGGTGTCTCGCAGATCGACGCCGGTTCAAATATAGCAATCGGCGGTTACCAGAAGGGCAGGGATGCTTCAAAGGAACAGTTCCAACTTTCCGACAACCGCTCGCTGGATGATTGCATTTCAGAGCTGGTGGACGAAGGCTACATACCCTCGTTTTGCACGGCGGATTACAGGTGCGGCAGGGTCGGATGCGAGTTCATGGAGCTGGCAAAATCGGGGAAAATCAAGAATTTATGCATACCCAACGCGGTGTTGACATTCGAGGAATACCTGCTCGATTACGCTTCGCCGGCTGTAAAGGATAAGGGCGAGAAGCTCCTGGCGGGTTATGTGAAATTTGTCAGGGAAAGCTACTCCGCGGTAATGGCAAAAAACGTTGAAGATTATCTTGTCAGGATAAAGAACGGAGAGAGAGATCTGTACTTTTAACCGTAATCCATCAACATGAATGGGGCCAATAATGAGGATTGAGAAGGATATGCTGGGGGAAAAAGAAATTCCCGACGACAAATATTACGGGATACACACGCTGCGTGCAATGGAAAATTTCGGCCCCGCAATCGAGGCCATAGACCCCGTATTTATCAAAGGTTATTTGTTCGTAAAAAAAGCCGCCTGCCTGACCAATATCGAGATAAAAACCCTTGACGAAAGACGCGGCAGGGCCATTATAGGGGCCATAGACGCCCTGCTTGCTTCCCGAGATCATTCGCAGATATGCGTGAATCCGCTATCCGGAGGGGCAGGCACGTCGATAAACATGAACGTGAACGAAGTCATAGCCAACATGGCGCTTGAACTTGCAGGAAGAAAAAAAGGGGACTACGCTTTTATAAGCCCGCTTGACCACGTCAATATGCACCAGTCCACCAACGACACCTTCCCGACGGCCCTGCGCGTGGCAATGATGCTGCGTCTGAAAACCCTTGAGAATGCCCTTATTTCGCTCCAGGAGTCCCTGCAGGCGCGTGAAAAGGAGTTCTCCGACGTTGTACGGCTGGCAAGGACAGAGCTCATGGATGCCCTGCCGACGACCGTAGGAATGCAATTCTCCGCATACGCCGAGGCAATAGGCCGCGACAGGTGGAGGATCTTCAAGTCGGAAGAACGCATCAAGACGGTGAACCTCGGAGGAACGGCAATAGGAACCGGTTTTGGAGCTCCGCAGGAATATATTTTCAGGGCATGGCAGCATTTGAAGGCCCTTTCAGGGCTCTCCCTTACAAGGGCGGAGAATCTGGTCGACTCAACCCAGAATTTCGACCAGATAATCGAGGTAATGGCCATGGTAAAAGCGCTGGCCGTCAACATTATGAAGATATCAGGGGATATAAGGCTTTCCGCATCCGGGCCGGAAGGCGGGCTGGGAGAATTTATTTTACCGTCCCTTCAGGAGGGTTCCTCAATAATGGCCGGCAAAGTAAACCCTGTAATCGCGGAATTCTGCGCTCAGTCATCACTGCAGGTCATAGCAAACGATTCTGCAATTGCCACGGCAGCCGGGCTCGGAAATCTTGACCTTAACCAGTACGCGCCACTTATAGCGCATATGTCACTTAAGAACCTTAACCTTATGGAAATGTCGGTAAGTTTGTTGGACCAGAAGCTTGTTAGAGGAATCAAACTAAGCATGGACAGGATCAATAATAACCTTCACGGCTCCCTGGCCATATTGACATATTTAAGCCTGACAATAGGCCATGACAGGGCTTCCGAGACCGCCTTTAAGATGAAAGAGACCGGAAAAAGCGCCCGCGAGATCCTTGATGAAAGCGGCATCTTAAGCGTCCAGAAATATGACGAACTTGTCCGGCCCGAAAATATCAGGATGCTTGGGATAAAGACCGGTTCCAAGGGAGACTTATCCACATGACGCAGACCCCGTCGGCCAACAGGTTGCAGATAGGTATCTTTGGAAGGCGCAATGCCGGAAAATCTTCCTTCATAAACGCCCTTACGGGACAAAATTTGGCCATTGTTTCGGATACTCCGGGCACCACAACAGACCCTGTAGCCAAGGCTGTGGAGATACGCGGATTGGGGTCGGTTATGCTCTATGATACGGCAGGTTTGGACGATACAGGAGAGCTTGGTGACAAGAGGGTGGCCAGGTCAAGAGAGGTCATGAAGAAGGTTAACTTCGGGGTCATTATTACCACCTATTCCTCGTGTGGCAAGCTCGAAGAAGAGCTCATAAATGAGTTCAAAAATACGGGTAAAACATGCATTGTTTTGTTCAACAAAATAGACATTGAACAAAAGGATGAAGAAAAAGAAAAAATCTTTAAAAACAATAAAACAAACTATTTTTCTTTAAGCGCCACCACAGGACAAAACATTGACGAAATTAGGAGCCTGATAGTCCGACTTTGTTCAGAACTTCAGGCTGAAGATTCCACGATATTGGGGGATCTTATAAGCCAGGGAAGTTTGGTCGTTCTTGTCGTACCAATTGACCTTGGCGCGCCAAAGGGCAGGCTTATTTTACCCCAGGTCCAGGTCATCAGGGACATCCTGGACAATGACGCCATTGCCGTAACTGTGAAGGAACGGGAACTGCAATATACGCTAAAAACTTTGGGTCAAAAACCGGCATTGGTGGTATGCGATTCTCAGGTGGTTTTAAAGGCTGCAGGAGACGTACCGGACGGCATAAAACTCACCACTTTTTCCATTCTTTTTTCCCGACTCAAGGGCGACCTGGCTGAACTTGTCAGGGGAGTCAAGACTGTGGATAACTTAAAGGACGGTGACAGGGTTCTTATCATGGAGGCCTGCACTCATCACGCTCAGGCTGATGATATCGGCCGGGTAAAAATCCCCCGTTGGTTAAGGCAATACACGGGCAAGAACCTTGAATTTGAATCGAACGCCGGCCCCTATGTGAGCAAGGATTTGAGCCGCTATAAACTCATAATTGCCTGCGGCGGCTGCATGATAAACCGGCAGGAAATGCTCTCCAGGATGAAGGACTCGGCAGCCTTAAACGTGCCCATGACCAATTACGGTGTCCTGATTTCATACGTCCAGGGAGTGGCTAAAAGGGTACTTGAACCTTTCCCGGAAACGCGGGGGATATTATAAACAGGCATTCTGTATGGGCCGCCCTATGTGGCGGCCCGGCATTGGTTTTGCTGTGTCGGTATTGTGGCCTTGAAACTGTTGTTGCGGGACAGGCGGAATTTTTTTACGGCACTGCCGTCCGAAGCTTTGCTTGAGGCAGATCGGAACAAAGACCTGGAAATTAAAGTTTTACCTTTGCTTAATTTACAAAGTAGTTTTTGTTGGACGTTTGGCCGAAAAAAGTTCCGCCTGTCCCGCGCAGGTTTCCTGATGATAAAAGGATCAT
>Ga0181535_10003511_pt1 | contig 18150 bp, 12 predicted proteins | sample PEATcosm2014_Bin_44_FD_119774 | JGI IMG/M metagenome (GOLD analysis project Ga0181535, IMG submission 119774) | Peatland microbial communities from MTU Mesocosm Facility, Houghton, MI, USA - PEATcosm2014_Bin17_30_metaG | ecosystem: Environmental > Terrestrial > Soil > Wetlands > Peat | place... | reverse complement strand
AGGAAGGAACTGAAGCCGGCGGCTTTGGCTCGAGCGTGGCCACGCTGTTACAAGACCGGAAGATTCCGGCCAGCCTGTTGCGCATCGCCGTCCCGGACCGCATCATTCCGCACGGAGCGCCTAACCTGCTGCACGCGAAGTACGGACTGGACACGGACGGCATCACGGAGAAGATCAAGAACTTCGCCCATGAGTTCCCGGTCCGCTCCGAACTACGTTACCGGTCACTGCTAAGGCCGTAGGCAAGTCGTAGGGGCACCCCTCGTGGGTGCCCCTACAAGAAGAGATCAAGTAAACCGCTTGATTCCGGTCAGCTCGAGAGCGACGTTCCACGCGAACTGCGATCCGTAAACCAGATAGCGGCGCCAAAGCCTTCGGGGTTCGGTGGAAAGGCGAAAGAGCCATTCGAATCCATGTTCGCGCATCCATGTCGGCGCCTGCCGAGTCCTTCCGGTAAAGAAATCGAACGCCGCGCCCACGCCGACGAGGACGGGAACCCCGGCGCGCTCGCGGTACTCTGCCATCCACGCTTCCTGTTTCGGAGTGCTCAGGCCGACCCAGAGGATGTCAGGGCGAGAGGTGCGCAAGAGGTCGATCAAACTGTGCTCTTCATCGCGATTCAAGCGGCGAAAGGGCGGTGAATAAGCCCCCGCCACGCGGATACCGAAACGTTGCTCCATCACCTCGCCGAGCTTTTCTGCCACTCCCGGCGCGCCGCCGTAAAAGAAGTGGCCAAACCGGCCGCCCGTCACCCTGCAAAATGTTTCCATAAGTTCCGGGCCATAAACTCTACGCCGCAAAGGATATCGATGAGCCTTGCCGACCCAAACCAAGGGCATGCCATCCGCCACCACCAAGCTCGCTCCATTGAGAATGCCTTTGAACGAGGCGCTATGTTGGGCTTCCATGACTCCGTGCATGCCGGTTACCGCAATATAATTCCCTACCTCGCGCATTTCGATCCATTGGATCATGCGGGAAATTACATCGGGAATCTGAACCGCATCCACACGGACCCCTAAGACCTTGAAGGAATCAGGGGCAGGACGAATGCAGGCTGTCCAGACGTCAGCGGAATGCAGCAATGGCATGATGATAGATGGACATGAGGGAGTCGTAATTGCTTTCGGCCGTGTACTTCTGCTCGTAATCCTGGCGTGCCGCCTTTCCCATATCCTTGACTTGCCGGGGGTGCTCCCACGCCCACGCCACCTTGTCGGCTAAATCTTCCGGGCTCCCGGGCGTGAAGTGCAAGCCGGTACACCCATCCGCGACAATTTCTTGCATCGCACCCAGGCGCGAACAGATAACCGGAGTTCCACAGGAAAGGGCTTCAATAATCGTTAGCGGAAAATTTTCATAGCATTCGCTGGGTAGAACAAGAAACCGGGCGTTCTTGATCGCAGCTTGGGTGTCGGCGTGATCCACGTGGCCGAGAAAGTTTACCCGCGAAAGTTTTAGATCGTACGCCAACTGTTCCAGCTCTCCGCGCAGAGGGCCATCGCCATAGATTCGCAGGTTGACCGGCACGTGAAGCTGCGCCCAGGCCCGCAGCAGAGTCTTAATTCCTTTTTCCGGCGAAAGGCGGCCGACAAAGACGGCATCGTCGCCAGCTTCATTTCGTGCACCCGGGTCAGGAGCAACGAAATTCGGTTTGACTTTGATCTTGGCGTCAGGAAACCCGCCCTCGATGAACTTGCGGCGCGAAAACTCCGACAGGGCGACGAAGGTCGTGACGCCGTCAACCCAGGTTCGGGCCATTCGATGCACCGTCAGCATGATAGCGATGGTGGCCGTGGCGCAGCGGGATTGCCGGTAGCAGGCGTGCCGGACGCTCTGCCAAAGTCCGGATACGCGGCAGTCCTCGCAGATTCTGCCGTCGCGGAAGAAAGTCGCTGAGGGACACAAGAGCCGGAAATTGTGAAGCGATTGAACCACTGGGACTCCGGCTTCCCGGCAGGCGGCAAAAATGGAGGGAGAAACCTGAACAAAGGTGTTGTGGACGTGGACCAACTGCGGCCGCTCCTGGCGAAGCAGCGCGAGAACTTCCTGGTAAGAGTCCTTCGCCCAAACCGTCTTCTTCGGCAAGCGCAGCCGTTCGAGAGGGGAAGAGCCGACCATTTCACTATTGCTCCGCTCGTAGGTCACGACCTCGTGGCCATGGCTCCGCAAAAGCTCGCGCTCCTGGGCGAAAACACGGTCTTCGCCCCCCGGAAGCTGGTAGAAGTTGTGAACGAGAATTACCTTCATGGGGTGGGCTGAATCACACACGGGACGGCGGCGAATTTATCCTTGCGCATCTGGACAGCGACGCCGTTGGGAATGTAAGAAACGCCGGGGCGATGGGCGACGTAATCCAGGACCTCGGCGAGGCCGTCCCAAAGGCGCAACTCCTCAATTTCCCAAGAGTGCCCGTAGAGGTGCCAGATTCCACCGCTTCGTTGCACGGTGTCGAAAAGGATCTTGGCCAAGTCCACCCAGTTCTTAGCGTCGCGGAAGTGGGTAGCATAGGCCCAGGCGCGCTGCAAATCCCACACGCGGGCGAGATTGCGAAAGTACTCCCATCGCGAATGGGGAAAGACATGCACGGAGGTCGGCATGCGAAAGGGATCAAAATTGAGCTCGCGAGCCAGCATGGCGGTGGTGCGCCCTCCGGCGTACCCTGCCCGCTGTAACGAGGCAATCACCTTTTGATTGTGGCGGCCTCGGGGATAGGCAAACATCGAAACGGTCTTATCCAGATCATCCTCCAGGCGCTTTTTGCTGCTCTCGACTTCCACGACCAGTTGTTGCGGACTACACCCAGGAAGATTCGGGTGGGAAATACCGTGAGCTCCGATCTCGAAACCCTGACTGTCAAGCTCCAACATTTCGGCGGCATTCATCCGGGTGGACTGGTGATGGCCCTTGATGGGGATATAAAAAGTTCCGGAGAGTTTGCGTGCGGCGAGCAATTCCGCGACGCGGAGATCGGCGGGGTCGCCGTCGTCCCAGCTCGTGGTCACGATCCGCACGAACGGCTGCTTGCCGAAGTCCTTCTCCGCCGCTTGCATAGGGGGATGCTCCAAAATATTGCGGGTGGCTACAACGGTTTCGTATTTCATGGTCGGTATCTCTCCGGCACGTGGGCTGGCGACGGGGATGTGCGGCATCACACCCTGTAACCGTCAGGGCTGCGTTTCCGCCTTCCACTCGCTGTACGAGACCATCGTGCCTTTCCACGCAAAATACTTGGCGCTCGAATCTGCCAGATGAAATTGGTTGTTGGCGAACCGGTTGTTCCGCGTGTCAAATACCGCGTCGCCGAGCAGGCCCGACCTTACGATGCCCGCGGCGACGCCTCGGCTCTGGGTTATGATGTTATCGTGAACGTTGAGGTTTTCGAGCAGGTACGGCGTCCCCCGGTGGCTCAGTTCCCGCTTCGGTTGGGTCCCCACGATGCCGTTCATGCAGTTGGTAACGGTGTTTCCATACACTTCAACGTCGGAAGAGGCGGCGACGATGATCCCCGCCCCCCACCAGGGTTCAGTCTTCGGTAAATCACTGAACCCGTCATTTTCAATCACGTTATTACGAATAATAGCTCGGTAGCTGACCTCATGAAGGATGCCGGCTTCGCGGTTGGAAGCAGTGTGGTTGTGCTCGTAGAGCGCGTTCTCGTTTTCGAGATCGGTCCACAACCCCGGGCCATCGTTGTCGTGGACATCATTATTGCGTACCACGAGGTTGTGAGTGAAGGCGAACTTGCTTCCGCCGGCTTCCCAGCCGTAGTCGTAGCCGGCGTAATTATTACCGGCAATCTCGTTCCCATCGACGACGCCGTTACTTCCCCCGCCTCCCACGCCCAACTGGCCGTTCTCAATAATCTTGTTGCCGAGGACCTGCATAGCATCTCCCAGACGGATTCCCATACCGTGATTCCAGCGGGTCACGTTGTTCTCGACCACCCAATCCCGGCTCATTTGCCCGGAGTTCCCTCGCCCGTCCACGGCTCCATCGCTCGCCTCGCAAGCGTATTTCTCGATGTCGAGGCCCTCGATGTTCACCTTGGCTGCTGCTCCCTTGATGGCGTAAGGGGTAACGCTCATTTCCACCGTATGGCCCGTCGGATCGTCGGCGAAGTAAGCGAGGCGCGCGCTATAGTCCAGGTACCACTTTCCGGAATCCACTTCCTCCAACTCGGCTACGCGCCCGAGCGGCTTGTTGTCAAAGAACAGGTCCTCAGGATACGTGCACGCGGGATGGGCTGGGGCGCACTGCCCCCTGTACTCAGCGCGCGGGTCGGCATGGACGGCAGCGGACCAGAAGCGACCGGAGCGGGAAATCTGAGTGAGTAATTGCGCGCCACTGAGAATTGCACCCGGATCACCGATGAAGGAATCTCCATCCCGCGGAGTGATCGACTGAAGCCGATAAACGCCGGCTCGCAACCGAAACTGGGTTCCCGGAGGATTCCGCTCGACCAGCCGGCTGATGTCGTCTCCCGGCTGGACGGTAACCTCCGACGATGCCCGCGGGACGGGTCCGCTGACACCTCCTGAGGACAAGGTCAAGAAAGCGACAACTCCCAAAGCCGCCAAGGACGGAATCGACGGGTGCCGACGTCCGTAGGCCGGAAGCCTGCGCTCAACAGTATCGGGGATTAGCCATCGAGTTCTCATTGTTCTCGTCGAGGTCTGTAAGGTTTTCGCAACGCCGCCCGGGTTGCGACGGGTGGTCGCGGGCCGATCACACTTCAATTCCAGGCACGAGGGCGGCCTGCGGCGTGGCCAAGGATCGCAGCTGAGTCACTCTTACTCGCGCCCAGGCATGTTGGCGGCGGCGCAGGAATTCCCCGTAGCCCAGGATCGCCAGGAAGTGCAGGGGCGGATGCCACGTCAGCATGGTCATGAAAACGGAACGAAAGGTGAGGAGGGCGAGAATGGCCAAAGCTTCGAATGCCAATTGTCGCTGCTCCGTGTCAGAGGAGGAATCCCGCACGTATCGGAGTAATAGCCACCAAGTGGCGCCCAACGCTATGAGGAATGGAATCATTCCCCAAAAACTTGTGCCGACAAGGATTTCCAGGTAGTCGCTGTGCATGGTGGAGGTCCCACCCAGGCCCAGCTTCGCCAAAACGGCAAACCTCCCCCCGGCATAAGCCCCGAATCCCAGCAGGGGGCGCTCCAGGTAGGTTCGCCAGGCGAAGCTCCACCAATCAGCCCGGCTGCTGAGAGAGGCCAATTGATCCTCCGTCTGGCCGCGCTGAAGATATGACAACAACAAGCCTCCCGCCGTGACGATTCCCACGATCGGCGTGACGACAAACGTCAAGAGCGTTCCCATACTTTTGCGCCGGGTGAAAACCAGAATCAGGAAAACTCCGCCGAGGAAACCGACGATGGCGGTTCGAGTTTGTGAGCAGACCATCGTACCTACGCTCGCCAAGAGCAAAAAGCCATACCACGATTTGTTGAATCGCTCTTCCGAGACCGGGAGGAGACGGGCGAGGGCAAGTACTCCGAGAATGGCGGCGAAGGTGCCCACGTCGTTGGAGCTGAAAGCGGGCATCACTCCTTGCAATCTGATCCCAAGAGTGCCGAGGTCGAATTGGTCGCCGTACAGAGCATCGTGAGGCCAGATGAGTACACCCAACCAGACGGTCAGAAGTGCCAGACCGTAAATCGCCCAAGTCCAATTGAAAAAGTCGCGGAAGTCGTCGATCGACTCAACCGTTTCAAGAACCGTCGCCAGCAAGGCAAAGTCAACGAGGATTTCGAATGATTTGTAGAAGGTCCACGATGGATACACTGACCACGCGGTGGATGCCAGGCAAATCAAGCCGAACATCGAAAATGCTCCCAGCACCCCGCGGAACATGGAGCTCAACCAATGGGTCCGCCGCAAGGCCAGGCGCGCCAGTAGGACAAAAGCCACCAGCATGTCGATAACGACGCGAAAGATCGCCCAACCATCCAGGGGGTCGGAAGCGATGTCATTCGCATAACGAATCCGAAAAACCAAGGCGCTCACAAAGGTGAGCATCCAGAGGAAGTGCCACCACTTGGCGGACGTAGAGAGAAACGCTCGTGCGCTGCTGGCGGCATGACGCACCCCCGCAGCGCCCAGGAAAAGCGCGGGGAGGCCGATGAAAGCTATCACGAGAGCCACGGTGGCTCCGGAATGGAAACGAGACGCGACCCCGAACACCGCCGCCGTTACCAACACTCCCAGCAGCACGAAAGCGGGTATGACCCACATCGACCCCCTATTACTGAGGCCCGAGCGAGTATGGGAGTTGGCAGTTTGGGAAATCATCGCCTGCATCTCTCCTTAGGTTTGCCTCGCGGTTCCCGCTGTAGCGGCGTCCCGATAACTCTTCGCTGCGGTCGCGGAAGAGTCGAATTGGCGACCCGCGACCGCAACCTTTGCCAGAACCTCGGCGGCCCGGCGAGTGGTATAGGGGCGGAGGATTTCTTTCGATTTTTCCCCCATCTTCTTAGCCAGCCCGGGCACTCGAATAAGAAGTTCCATTCGACCGGCGAGCTCGGGAAGATTTTGGGGGTCAATGACAAAACCGTTCACGCCATCCTCGATCATTTCTTTCGCGCCGGCATGTTTGGAACACAAAACAGGTTTCCCCATGCTCATGGCCTCCAAGACCACCATTCCCCAGGTATCCTCGAGGGAGGGAAGAATGACGGCATCGGACGCTTGGTAATGGGCACCAAGGTTCTGGTAACTGACAAAACCCAGCCACTCGACAACCTTGTCCAGATGGGAGTCTGCAACCTGCTGGAGGAGGGCCTGAGCCATGTCGCCGGTTCCGGCAATCTGGATGCTGAAATCGTCAATGCCACGGTCTAAAAGAAGTTTTGCGGCTTCGAACAGGCGATGGATGCCTTTCCGCTCGATGAGCTGCCCAACCACGAGAAAAGCAAAGGAGGAGCGGGCACGCGCCACGGTGATGTCCTCTTTGGGGCGCGCGAGGGCGGGGGCTTCCGCGACCTCGATGGGATGCCGAACGATTTTACCCGCCGGCATCCGTAAAACAGCCTGAAGGTAATCGGCACCCGCGCGGCTGTTGGTGATTGCCGCATTGAAGTGTTTCGCCATTATTCGGCGCATCGCCAATTGCAGGGGGGAATTCGAACAGGAAATGGTAGGAGAAACGCCTTCCCAGATTAGAACGACACGCCATTTCATGAATCTTTTGAACATCAGGACATAGGCGGACCAAAGGTTGAACCCGCTCGTGAGAATCACGTTGGGACGGAAGCGAATCAACTCCCGGAGGATGGCGGGAGACGCCCACATGAATCCCGTGGGATAACCAGCCCCACCCCGCCCCAAGGTGACGAAGCGGACACCACGGATGGGGCGAACTTCAAACTTTCCACGATATGCCGGAAGAGTACCGGGCCAAGCTCCGGCAAAAATAACCGTGTTCGGAATGAGCGCGGTGAACTCCTGAAATATCGGCTGCCAATAGTAAGCACCCATCACCGTCGGCATGAGCCAAGCCACACGCTCGCCGGCCGCAGGTGCATGCTCGGTATTCCGTGTCCCCGTAAAATCACCTTGCAAACGCTTGTGGCAGCGATAGGTGATGACTGCCCAGAAGGCGACTGACGATATGAGAAGACCTACAAGGCCTCCAGCTAACCCCCAATAGTGTGTGAAGGCAATTCCCATCAGGAGGGTAAGAGCGCCGGAGACCGAATAAGCGAGAAATACTTCGGAGGGGGCCTGCATCACTTGCACCGCAACCTCACTTCCCACCGAGGCGGCGATCAGCAATAGCGGAGCTGTCGCCAAGGCCAGCAGGTGGGCAAAATCGTCGTAGCGTCCGGCATAGAGAAAGTTCATGACGCGACCCCCGAATAACCAGATCACGGAGAAGTAAACCAGGGCGCCTCCCCCAAACAACGCCGTAAGCTGTCGCGTCCGGCGCTTCAGCCCCAAGCGACCCTCCTGGGCAAAGCGCGAAGACGCCCAAGGAAGCACCAGCAGGGTGATTGCCGTGAGGGCTTGAGCGAAGGGCAAGGTGAAGTTCCGGAGGGCCCGTAATGCCGCCAAGTCGTGCATCGGCAGCAGCGCTGCGACGATGACATAGTAGGCGTTGCCGGACAGCCAGTAGACAACAGTCGACCCCACCACCCAGCGGCCATATCGCCAATGCTCGCGCACAACATGGAGTGTGGAGGGTCCAGGAACCGATTCGGTATCCGACTTCAGGGAAAGTAGCAACAGAACGATCGCGGGGATGGCGGCCAATGACTGAACCAAGAAACCCGTGAAGGGAGATATCGAGCTTTTCAACGCCAGCAGCAGGCCGACGAGGGCAATGCAGTAGGCGGCGGAACTCACCGCGGCAAGCCAGGGAGCCAGCTTCAAGTAAACCGCGCGGCGGCAAAGCCAGTGGAACAGAACCAAGGGAATCGCAATCGCAACGCCCCACATTGCGGACCCGACGCCTGGGGCGGTCGAGAAAAAGCGCATCACCCAAACCCCTGCAACCGCAAGCACGGAGAGCAGGAAAGCCATCCCGAAATGCAGTTCGAACAGCTTTTTGACGTACGAAGGAAGACACCGCGAGTAAGACTCCGGTCCCAAGACGCTCATGGGCTCCAAAAAAAAGGCGTTGTGGAAACCCGAGAGGAAAAGAAAGATCGAAAAGCCCAAGGCGTAGGCGCCGTAGTTGTCAGGACTCAGCCAGCGCGCCAACAGAATCCCGATGAGAAAATTCGAGCCCGAAAGGAGGCCTTGGTCGATAAGCGCCAGGGCGCCCTTCCCAACCCAAGCCAACTTTATTTTGTTTTCGGCGCGCTTCGCCTGATTCTTGCCTTCAAAAACGCCGTCGAGCGCGACTTCGTCAGTGAGTCCCATGATGGTGTGTCGAGATTAATTGTTAACTTTGCTGGGCGCGTAAGATGCGAGCGATCATAAAGCGCTGGAAAAGGCTCTTGTAGAGCGAGGCCTTCAGCCCGCCTCTCCAACCGCGCCGCGCCCGCAAGGTCGATAGCCGCGGGAAAATGTGGTAGAAGAGCCATGCGCAAGAGAGACCGTTGACAAGGGTGCGAATCTCTTTGGCGGTTGGCCCATAGCCCTTCCAGAATACCTCCTCGAGAAGCCGCACGACTCGCGGCGACGTGATGGGCATGAGAAGGCGATAACGCAGGGTGGCAATCAGCGTGCATAAATCATGGATAATCGGACGCTGGCCGGAGTGCTCGAAGTCAATCACCCACAATCGCTTTTTGGGGTCGTCCCAAATGAGGTTGGGCAACGAAAAATCGCCGTGATTGAGCGCCACCGGAACGCGAAGTGCCGTTCTAGGATTCAGGTCGCGACGCGTGGATTCGAGCACCTGCCGAGCAAGCCCGGCATAAGGCGCGAGTTCCGCACCCCTCCTGCGCGCAAGGGCCAGCAAGGCGTCGAGAGCCTCCGAGACATCCACCGTTTCGTATCCTTGAAAGGATGACTCGTGGAGGGTCCGCAGCCACGATCCGGCCTGGAGCATTGCCTCCTCCACCGAATGCGCCTTTCTGCGGCTCGGCCACCTCCAATTCACGAAGGAATCCATGCGCTGTCCGCTAACCTCTTCAACAACGAGAGTTCGGTCCTCGAAAGAGCGCCCGAGAGGGGCGGGAATGTTCTGCGTCCCAACGCGCGAACGCATTTCGTGAATCATGTTCCATTCCGCTGAAACTTGTTCCTCAACCGGCCTTTGAGGGTTCGCAGGCCCTTCCAATTCCTCCCACGGGGTTGCAAACCTTGCTGGGACGGGGTAGGGATCAGCGAGAAATACCTTGGCGAATAATCGCGCCCCGGCGGCCTTCCCCCAGCACCACAGCATCACCCAGGGAAAGTCACTACGATGGCCCTCAATGCTCACAAGCTCGGGGGCAATATTCAGGGCGCAAGCGACCCGGCACTGGAGCTCTTCCACCACCGCCGCGGCGGGCAGTACCGAAGCCTTCGCACGGGCTCGTGCCAAAGGCAGCACCAGATTCTCAACTTTGTGTGTTGTGGAACTCATTCGGGTAGTGTCGTTTTGGCGTGTGAGGATGTTTGATCGCATCATTTTGTAGTCATGGAGGGCTCCTCCTGGAGCACCAGTGAGCTGGGAGCAAATTCCACCTGCACCTCGGGTTGCCGCGCCCTTCGCCGAATCATATAAAAGGCCCCCACGAACGACGCGGCCCCTGAGAGCACCCAGGCGAACAAAGCTCCACGCAACCCAAACCACCGTGTGAACGGAACGCCAATGAGAATTGCCACAACGCATGCGGCTGAATAGGCAACGAACACCAATGCCGGCGAGCGCATGGCCCGGAGCACATTCGCTTGGGCAGTGGCGCCAATCCTGAGTACCGATCCCACCGCAACCCACGGAAGGAAGGCGATGACCTGCGTATACTTCCCACCGTAAAGGTGCTGGACGACGGGACCACGCGCCAAAATCAAAATCAACCAGTAAAGGGCGCTCCCGCCAAGATAAAGTCCCGTGAGCTTCCAAACCAATCGACCGACTGTGGCGTTGCCTTCCTCGTGATGGACCTGCGAGGCGTAGGGCAGGCTGAGAAGCGAAAGGGCAACGTAGGCCTGACCGATGGGGGATGCAAGGTTCATCAGCGCCTTAAATCTGCCCGTTTCGGCCAAGTTGAAGAAGCTGCCCAGCGCGGGATAATAAATTGCCCCTGAAAGCCAGATCACAGTCGCGCTGGCGAGTGCCCATCGGCCGTAGATCCAATGCTGCCGCATGACGTCCTTAACCCGAATGCGCCGCCCCGGAAGCAAAGGCATGTGGGACTTGAACCAGCGCAGCATGGGCGGGCCGGTGACGATGGCGCCCGCAGCCATCACCAGGAATACGGTGAAGGGGTTTAGGGAATGCGCTTTGTACACAACCGTGACACCAGCCAACACTGTGGCGGAGTAAGCGCACGCGCCCAGCGCGGCCTTCTTTGGCAGAAGGTGAACGTAGAACCCACGGCGGGCCAGCCAGAAGAGAAGCAAACTAGGGCACGCCACGCCCACGCCGACAAGCGCTTCGGGAAGAGAGCTTCCCGGTTTGAGAGAGTGGAGGACCGCGGCGCCCGCTAAAACCGCGGCGATCACCAGCACTGACAACCCGCAATGAATGCGCAGAAGAACTCCCAAGTAAGCGCGGAAATCATTTTTGTAAGTCGATGGACCGAACACGCACATGGGCTCAAGAATGAGGGCGGCATAAACGATCGACATAAACAGGAGCACCTCAAATGCCAGCGCGTATGCTCCGTACTGTTGAGCCGAAACCCATCGCGCCAGCAAAATAGCGACGATGAAGTTCGAGCCCGAGATGAGTCCCTGATCGACCAGCGCGAAAAAGCCGCGCAGCGGCCAAGTCTTCACCGCGCGCCGGAACCCGCCGCCATCCTTGACCGTCCCGGGTGTGGAGGTGCTCGTGACCTGATTCAATATTTTCACTCTATGCGGATGGCCCTCTGCCCTCGGAGCATTGTGGATATTCCGCAAAGCCCCGGCATTTTCCCTCGCGGAGCCACGATCCTCCAGGCTCTCGCCTCCAGGCTCGGGTATCCCGGCTCTCGGGACTCCGCCAAAATGGCCGTTATTTCACGCCGCTCCCGTGCCCTTCAGGACCGCCGGGATCGTCGAAGCCAAAATGCGGAAGTCCAGCCACAGTGACCATTCGTCGATGTAGCGCATGTCCAATTCCATCCACTTGTCGAAGCCGATGGAGTTTCTGCCCGAAATTTGCCACAGGCACGTGATCCCCGGCCTCACGCTGAACCGCCGCCGGTGCCAATCCTGGTCGAATCCCTCATAGTCGCGAAACGGCAGTGGGCGCGGACCCACCAAGCTCATCTCGCCCTTCAACACATTGAATAATTGGGGAAGTTCATCGATGCTGGTCTTTCTCAGAATCCTGCCGAGCGGGGTAATCCGCGGGTCAGCGTGGATTTTGAAGACCGGCCCTTGCTGCTCGTTCAGGTGTTCCAGCGCCACTTGTTTTTGCTCGGCGTCGGCGACCATGGTGCGGAATTTGCAGATTCGAAACCGGCGTTTATTCAACCCCAATCGGTCCTGAAGGAAGAAGACCGGCCCCTCCGAGGTCAGTTTGACGAGCGCCGCGACCACCAGCAGCAAGGGAGCGAGGAAGAGGAGTACGAGCAGCGAGAGGGCGACGTCGAGAACCCGTTTCAGGACGACGGGCCATCCATCCATATGCCCGGTGGAGAGCGCAATGAGCGTGTCGCCCCCGAAGTCTTCCGCGTGCATTCGGGCCATTTTCAGATTGAACAGTCCCGGCAGAAATTGCACGACGATCCCATGGATCTCGCACAGCGCGGCAATAGCCGACGACTGCTCGTAATACGACCGGATGGGCAAGCCAATCACCACGTCGTCCACCACGGCCTTGCGCAGGAATGGCGCGAGCCGCTGGAGGTCGCAAACCAGCCGGTACGGCCCTTTCTGGAACTTTTCCAAACCGCTCCACCGCTCATCGGCAAACCCGAGGACCCGATAGCCCGACTCGGGTTTGGACTCGAATTTCCGGGCAAACTCGATAGCGCGAGGGTTCGTTCCCACGATCAAGACATGGCGGATATTCCGCCCCCGGCGGCGAAGGGTTTCGAGGAAGAATCGCAATCCCCATCGGCTCGCCAGGACGGTGCAGGTGGTCAGAAACCAGAACACCAGCAGGTAGGTCGGAGTGACCATCCGAATCCTGAACAAAATCGCCGACAGACCCAAGCAGATGGTCGCTCCCGAGGTAGCTCGGAAAATGCACGTGAACTCTTCTTCCTGGGACGCCGTTCGCTGGGATTGATACGCACCCAGGGACACAAAGAGGACGTGCCAGAGTCCCAACAAGCCGAAAAAGAGGACAAAGTTTTCGACCTTGATCCGCATGGAAAGAAAATCGGCGAAAGAGATCTCTTCCCCGCCCCGCCAGACCGGCACTGCGGCCAATAGAAACACGGTGGCCAAAATCACCAGATCGACCGCCTTCATCGTCATCAAAAATAGACGGCGGCGCAAAGCGCCCATTTCAGCCTCCTTAAATCAGGAAAATTCCTGTCATTGGGAAGGAAAGCAGGTTGATCTTGCGTCAACCGGCTGAGGATTGGCCCGCAGAGAAGAAACTGGCCGGCATTCCCTCGATTTCTTTTGTTTGAACTGGGGAATGGTCTTATTCATCGGTGCGTGCAATCGTTCCAGGTCCAAGCGCTCGAACTCCTGCCACTCAAATCTGGCCGGCGCCTATTGAGGTTTGCAGAATCGAATAACAATCACGTCCGTAGCGCGGGCGTCTCGCCCGCTGGGGCGTGGGCATCCCGCCCGCGCTACGAGAGGAAGGCGCCCGCATGCGGGGCCGAACCGGCCCCAGGGTGGGCAAGCACGAGGCCTGCCCCTACGGGACCGGTAAGAGGCGGTCACGCCTCCTCGAGGTCGTAACCGTTGATGTGGACCGCCAGGGACCTTCGCACGAGTTCCACGGAAACTACCACGGTGCGGTCGGACTCCTTGGCGATCAGTATTCCTTCAATTCCATCCAGGCACCCGCCGCGAATTCTGACGTGCTGGCCGACGTGAATGAAGGGAAACGGGGCAAAAGGAACCTCACTGCTCAAGACGGTCTGCACGTCTTGAATCTGCTTGTCGGGTATCGGTAGGCCCATCCCCCGGTTCCCCACAAACCAACACACCCCCGGCGTGCTCAGCACGTTTTTCCGTTCGAGGGGAGTCTCGGCAATGTGAACGAACACGTAACCGGAAAACAGTGGCTGATGTACCAGCCTTTGCCGATCGCTCCATTGGTGCATCTCGCTCCATAAGGGCAGGAATACCTCGATTCCCTTTTCGTGGAGTTGGGTGTCAACCTTCTTCTCGTGGCGGGCGCGAGTTTGGACGGCGTACCATCTCGCGTCGTCCATCGCTGCCACGGGAGGAATTGAGTTTGTCGCGACGCTTTCGTGGGTCGTTTCCCAAGTAGCCATAGCTCCGCCCTCTCAGTCCCATTCCGGGACTGTCACTTTTTGGAATTAATTCGCTAAACCAATCGCCCTGTTTTACCGGGCGTCCCACCGGGGAGCCCGCGTTCGGCCCCCAAGGGGCCAACGTTGAGTAGCCGCAGGTTTTAACCTGCGGATAACAAAACCCACCCGACCACCCAACCCCAACGGGGTTGACCGTGCGAAAGGTCGGCCCCTTCAGGGCCGCAATGTCTCCAGCCTGCCGATTCCGTAGGTTCCACCTACGGCTACTCACGGTATCCCGCTTCGCGGGAAGGTGACGCGTCGCACGCGGGGCCGATTCGGCCGCCGCCACTCCGTAGGGGCACCCCTCGTGGGTGCTCTGGGGTCGGGCGGCCACGAGGGCCGCCCCTACGTCACGTGGGGCCGATTCGGCCCCTGGTGGGCGGGCACGAGACCCGCCCCTACGACCGATCACAAATGGTCGTAAATGGGCTGAGGAATCGGATAAGTCCGATTATTCAGCACCGCGCCCAAAAGGCGCGCCCCTGCCATCTCCAAACTTTCCTTGGCCCGGCGCCCTGCTTCTTTCCGGGTCGAGTTTGCCGACACCACCAGCACCACCCCATCCGCCGACTGTCCTAAACAAATCGCATCGGAATAAACATTCACCGAAGGCGAATCCATCAAGATAAAGCGGTATGACTGGCGCAATTCGCTGATGCGCGCGCCCATGCGGCTGGAGTTAATCGTCCAAGCCAGGGGAGAGGAAACGTGTCCGGCGGAAAGGAGCCACATACCCTCGCCGGGCAGTTTCCGCACGTAGTCCTGGATCGGCTCGGTACTTGCCAAGGCCTCGCCCAACCCTTTGCTGTTTTCCACTCCCAGGCATAAGTGCAGGGAGGGGTAGCGCAAATTGGAATCCACCAGGCACACGGGCTCATCCACATTGGCCGACAGGGCCTCGGCGGCTCCCGCGCAGATCGACGAGCACCCGGCCGCCGATTCCGCCCCGGTGAAAACCACGACTCGGGGCGAGTTATCACCGGGCAAAAGGAAAACGGTTTGAATGAGCTTGACGAGTTCCTCGTGCGAGAGCACGTGCGCGTCGGGAACGGGCCGCATCTCATAGGTCCGGGGCACCCGCAACGGCGCGGGCAACACCCCCGCCCTCCCGCCGCCTTTCACCGCGGTTCGCTGCAAAACCTCGTAGTATTTGCTCAAGGAAGTCCTCCCTCAGGAACGGCCGCCAAGGTGGTCAAATGCTTTCCCCGGTCGAGCGGGTTATTTTCGGAGGAGCCGGCGGTGGGCGGGCCCAGCTTGACTCTGCGCGTGACCGCCTCGCCGGGTTTCAGGTGAAATTTGCTCACCACGGGCTGGAGCCCCGCAGCGGGGATGACGGCGCAGACGTGCCATCCGGCAGCCAGCACGGTGTCTACCCGGCTAGGCCCATAGGGCTTGCCGTCGATGAACACCTGCATGCCGGGGGGATCGGTGTCGACGGTAAAGATGCCGCCGTCCTGGTTCATGTCCACCAGCTCCGCCGAGACGTAATACTCCTTCCCCTCGTCCACGCGGATGTGCCGGTTCCAGGAACCGTACCCCGGCCGGAAGACGGAAACCATGTAGGTGCCCGGCGCCAAATTGAAAATCCGCGGCGTCAGCCACTTGGGGTTGTTCTCGCCGTCAATCGAGATGTGCGCCCCGCTCACGCTCGATTCCACCACCAGCCGTCCGCTGCCCGGCAGATACCGGGTCTCGCTGACCGGCTCAGTATCGCGGACAGGGGCGCTGGTTCTTCTGACCGATGGGTGCGTGGGTGCTCGGGCCGGAGGGTTTTCCTCGCCGGGCGCATCAGACCCGGAAGCTGTTGTTAGGGCATTGGGGGCGCCCGGCTGGAGGGGCGCTGCGCCCGCGGAATCACTGCCCGGGTCCGTCCTGTCTCCGGGAGTTTCCGTCTGGACAGGGGCAGGGTTTGCCGACGGCGGAGCGACCGGGGGAGCGGTCACTTCCTCGGATTTCGGGCTGGACGGGGCGCCGTTTAAGAAATGGGCTAGAGAGACGTACCCCGGCTTAATCCACGGCCACATGCACAAGCCCACTAAGAGCACACCCATTCCCACCCAGGGAAGCACTCCGCTATCACGCTTACCTGCGGGCATTACAAAAGCCCGGCGATAATCGGGTTCGCCGCGACCGGGCATCTCCCGCTCCCCGGCCAGCGACGCGGAAGAAAGATCCACAGCGTCTACGCGGATCTTTCGTTGGCGCGAGGTGGGCTCAGGCGCCTTCCGGGGAGCGGCGGACGCGAGCGTCCCCAGGGACTCCAGGTCGAGGTCCGCAAGGACCTCGCGCACGATGGGGTCGTCGATTTTCTTCTGACCTTTGGCGTAACCCAGCGACAAGGCCTGAAAACAAAGATTGTTGATGTTTCTCGGAATTCCTTTACTGTAAGCCGCGATGAGCTCCAAGGCCGAGGGTGTGAACGGCGCCTTCCCTGTGTATCCGGCAACGCGCAGCCGATGATCGATATATTTGGGGATATCGCCGTTTCTAAGGGGAGGAAAGTTGGTAATAATGGAAACGCGCTGGCGGAGCTGCTCCATTTCCGGTGAAGCCAACTTGTCGGCAAGCTGCGGCTGCCCTACCAGCAGAATCTGGAGAAGCTTGGCCTGCGGAGTTTCGAAATTGGAGAGCATCCTGACCGTCTCGAGGACCCCGACATCGAGGTTCTGCGCCTCATCAATGGCCACCACAATGTGCCGGCCGGACTTTGCTTCCGCGATGAGGACGTCGCCCAGTTGACGCTGCAACTCTCCCAGGTCGTGGCTGCAGGGCTCAATTTCCAGGTCAGACATGAGGCTTCTCAGAAAGTCCTCTGAGTTCGTGTGCATTTGAAACAGAAAGGCGGTACGCGCGGAGTCACGCAGCCTCTCCATAAGCTTCAGGAGGATCGTGGTCTTGCCGAGGCCCGGGCTGGCGATAAGCGCCATGAACCCGCGCCCGGTCTCAATCCCGTAGACCAGGGAGGAAAAAGCCTCCTGTTGCTCCGGCCCCAGGTACAGAAACCGGGGATCGGGCGTTACGCCGAAAGGCTGTTCGTTCAAGCCGTAGTATTCAAGAAACATGGGCGATTTCTCCTATTGCCCCTTCTCGCGGAAGCCGGATAACTTCCCCAGGCCGCCGCCCCCCAGGTTCGAAAGCGGAGAATCGTCGCCGCCGGCTAAGGGCGCGCTGGCGCCGCGAGTTTCCGCTCTTTCGCTTCCCGCCGCGAGGAGCCCGAACCGGGGTGGGTAACCGTCCTTGGGAAAGCAGGCCAATAACGGCAAGCCGAGAAACTGGCTAACCTCGTCGGGTGTCCGGAAGGAGGGGTCAAGATAATCGGCAAAGAACGCGGCGGCCGTGCTGATCATCAGCGCCAGCACACCGCCCGCAAGCAAGAGCAGCCAGGGGGAAAAAACCGGCAGGCCGGGAATGCTGGGCGGCTCGGCGATGGCCACATTCAGGATGCGGTTCTTATCCAGCTCATCGGAAATGCGGGCTTGCTCCTGCTTTTGCACGTAGAGCATGTAGTTTGCTTCCGCCGACTTGATGTTGCGCACCAAGTCCTGCCGCTGAATGCCCTTTTGGTCCATCAGCAGCGCCTGTTGCCGGTAGGTGTCCACCACCGGGGCGGTGGCGCGCACCTTGGCCGTGTAGCCTTGCAAGTCCTCGTTGGCCTTCACCAGTTCGCCCTTCAGCAATTCGTAGGTTGGATTCTCCCCGCTGCTTTCCTGGCGGACAGGCTTCTCACTCTCCGCCGCGATGGCGGTTTTAAGATCGGCGATTTGCTTGTCGGCCTCCTGCACCAGGCGGTAGGTGGGCTGATACTTGGTCAGCAAATCCGTGCGCTTGGTATCCAAATCCGCGAGACTGGATTTTAAGAGCGCCATAAGTTGCGGGTTGTCTCCCGAGGTCACCTGCGTGGTCAGGCGGTCGGGGGTCTTCTGCAATAACTCTTGCAGCTCGCCGATGCGCTTACTGGTTTGGGAAATGTCGGCCTCAGTTTCGCGCAGGCTGCCGTCAAACTCACCGGCTTTGCGCAGCAGGATCTCCTTGTCAAGGTCGGGATCCGACGCGCCCTTATTCAAATCGTAGCTGGCAAGCTGCTGCTCAGTTTCGTTTAATTCGGTTTGATAATGCT
>Ga0181535_10003510_pt1 | contig 18159 bp, 18 predicted proteins | sample PEATcosm2014_Bin_44_FD_119774 | JGI IMG/M metagenome (GOLD analysis project Ga0181535, IMG submission 119774) | Peatland microbial communities from MTU Mesocosm Facility, Houghton, MI, USA - PEATcosm2014_Bin17_30_metaG | ecosystem: Environmental > Terrestrial > Soil > Wetlands > Peat | place... | reverse complement strand
GGCAAGGTGCCGTTCAACGTCATCGCCGACAACGTCGATGTGGCTTCACTCTCCGGCCACAAAATTTACGGACCCAAGGGCGTAGGCGCTCTTTATGTGCGCCGTCGTAATCCGCGCGTCCAGATCGCTGCGCAGATCGACGGCGGCGGCCACGAGCGCGGCATGCGTTCGGGTACCCTCAATGTCCCCGGCATTGTCGGCATGGGCAAGGCCTGTGAAATCGCGATGCAGGAGATGGACAACGAGGCAGCGTATCTGCGCGGCCTGCGCGATCGTCTCAAGGCCAAGCTCGAGTCGGAGCTCGACTATGTCCAGGTGAATGGCTCGTGGGAGCATCGGTTGCCTGGCAACCTCAACATGAGCTTCGTTTATGTCGAAGGCGAGTCCCTGTTGATGGGTATCAATGACGTTGCGGTTTCGAGCGGCTCGGCTTGCACGTCGGCGACACTGGAGCCCAGCTACGTCCTCAAGGCGTTGGGCCTCGGCGACGACGTCGCGCACAGCAGCATCCGGTTTGGATTGGGCCGCTTCAACACCCAGGCGGAAGTGGACTACGTGGCCGCTAAGGTCATCGACATCGTAAAGAAATTGCGCGAACTTTCTCCGCTTTACGAGATGGTGAAGGAAGGCATTGACCTGACCAAGATTCAGTGGGCAGCACATTAGAAACGAGTGGTCAGTGAACAGTTGTCAGTGGTCAGTACCAATGAACCCTGAGACTGACAACTGACATCTGATAACTGACAACTTTATTGACGCGGCTTCCCCCGCGAGAGGAGTTCGGAAAATGGCATACAGCGATAAGGTCGTAGACCACTACAACAATCCCCGCAATGTGGGCACGCTCGACAAGAGTTCGTCTGAAGTTGGCACGGGCTTGGTGGGCGCGCCGGAGTGCGGCGACGTCATGCGTCTCCAGATCCGCGTGAACCCCGAGACGCAGGTCATTGAAGAAGCCAAGTTCAAGACCTTCGGCTGCGGTTCAGCAATTGCCAGCTCGTCGCTCGCGACTGAATGGATCAAGGGCCGCACCGTGGATGATGCAATGGCCATCAAGAACACCGACATCGTGAAGGAGCTGTCGCTTCCTCCGGTGAAGATTCACTGTTCGGTGCTGGCCGAAGATGCCATTCGCGCCGCGATCGGCGACTGGAAGAAGAAGAACGGCGTGGCCGAAACTGCTCCGGCAGCGGTCGAAGCAGCAAGGTAGGTCACCTATTTGGGTGCCCCGGGTCTCGCGCTTGAGACCTGGGAAAGCACGCCCCGAGGTCGAGACTGGAACAGGGACACATGTCGAACATGGTGACAATCGAAACGAAGCCTTCCGGGGACATGTCCGCCGCGAAGCCGGATTTGCCGGCTCCCCAGGCACCCGCCGGCGCGCCAGGCCAAGGGCTCCAGTTGACGGACCGCGCCATCAAGCGTGTGCGCAGCGCCATGGCCAAGGAGGGCGTATCGCCCGAAGAGGGCGGCCTGCGCATCGGCGTGACAGGCGGCGGCTGCTCCGGGCTTTCCTACGCGATCAAATTCGACACGCGCCCCCGCGAGCGTGACCGCATCTATAACTTCGACGGCGTGCGCGTCTTCGTCGATCCCAAGTCGTTTCTCTATCTGCACGGCATGACGCTCGATTACGAAGAAACACTGATGCGGCAGGGCTTCAACTTCATCAACCCGAACTCCTCGCGCTCCTGCGGCTGCGGTTCCTCGTTTTCGTCTTAGCAATCGCGGCCCTCGTCGTAGCGATCGCGTGCAGGTAAGTCAGGTTGAAGAGATGTTGAAGGTTCTGGATTCCGCGATTCCCATTGCATGTTGGTCGTGCGCTGTGGCTCACAATGAGTCCACACTCTTCTGTCCCCATTGCAGCAAGATTCAGCCGCCTCCCGGCGCAGATTATTATTCCGTTTTCTCGCTGGAGCCGCGCCTCACGCTTGATCTAGGCATGTTGGAGCATCAGTTCCACAAGCTGAGCCGCAAGCTGCACCCCGACCGTTTTGCGCGCGCCACTTCGGAAGAGAAGGAGTGGAGCCTGGCAGACACAGCCCTGCTCAACGATGCCTATCGTACGTTGCGCGACCCGATCCGCCGCACTGAATACCTGCTCAAACTCCACGGCGCGGAGATTGGCGAAGAACACAGTGGCAAGGGACGTACCGATCCGTCGCGCGTGCCGGCCGATCTGCTCGAAGAAGTCTTCGACCTCAACATGCAGCTCGAAGAGATGCGGGCGGCGAAGAAGATGGGGGAAGAGGATCCGGATCTGAAGCAGAGCTTGACCGCAGCTAAGAAGAAATTCGATGGCCTGTTGGATGACGTGGACCGGGATCTCCGAGCCCAGTGGACGGCGTGGGATGACGGCGACGAATCAGCACGAAGCGCGGCGCAAAAGGCGATGGTGGCTCTGCTTGATCGTCGCCGCTATCTCGACAATCTCGTCCGAGATGTAAACGAAACCCTAGGAGCAAATTAAACCAGCATGGCGGAAGGACGCGTAGTAGGAATCGATCTGGGCACCACAAACTCTCTCGTTGCCTACATGCAGGGCGAGGCGCCGGTGGTCATTCCCGGCGTCGATGGCTCCAATCTTGTCCCCTCAGTGGTCGCGCTCGACCCCATTCCCGAAGGCGGAGGCCGCCCCACGGTCACGGTCGGCAACAGCGCGCGCCGTGTGCTGATCGAGACGCCCGAGCGCGTCATTTATTCCGTAAAGCGCCTCATGGGCCGCAGCCTCGACGAAGTGCGCGACGAGTTGAAGTTCTTCCCCTTTCGCCTCGCCGACGATGTCGAAGCCGGTGAAGTCCCCCGCGTGCAGCTCGGCGAGCTCCGCTTCACACCGCCGGAAATTTCCGCCTACATTCTGCGCCAGCTCAAGCGCAACGCGGAGCGTTTCTTCGGCGAGCCAGTCACGCAAGCCGTCATTACCGTGCCTGCCTACTTCAACGATGCACAGCGCCAGGCCACGAAAGATGCGGGCCGCATGGCCGGTCTTGAGGTACTTCGCCTTGTGAACGAGCCTACTGCTGCCGCGCTGGCCTACGGTCTCGACCGCGCCAAGGAAGGCACCATTGCGGTCTATGACTTCGGCGGCGGCACATTCGATATCTCCATCCTCAAGCTGCGCGACGGCATCTTCGAGGTGCAGTCCACCAATGGCGACACACACCTCGGCGGCGACGACATCGACAATCTGCTGCTCGCCATCGCACTCGACGAAATTCACAGCGAGCATGGCGTCGACCTGCGCACGAAGCCTGGCGCCGTCCAGGGATTGCGCAAAGATGCCATCGACGCCAAGATTAGCCTCTCCTCCGAATCCTCTGCCAAGTTCGATATCGAACTCCCCAACGGCGATCGCTATCAGCGCGAGATTCCGCGCGAAGTCTTCGAGCAATTGATTCAACCGGTCCTCGCGCGCACTGCAGGCCCATGCAAGCAGGCCCTGACCGATGCCGGCATCACACCCGAGCAGATCGACGAAGTCGTCCTCGTCGGCGGATCAACACGCATTCCAGCAGTGCGCCGCCTGGTCGATGACCTTTTCCACCTCTCTGCACGCGGCAAGAAGCCTCACACCGAACTGAACCCCGACGAAGTCGTAGCCCTCGGCGCCGCGGTGCAGGCCGACATTCTTGCCGGTGCCAGCAAGACCACCGAAGAGATGCTGCTGCTCGACGTCACGCCGCTCTCGCTGGGCATCGAGGCTCTGGGCGGCGTGGTGGCAAGGATCATTCCGCGCAACTCGACTATTCCCGCGTCGGCCACGGAGCATTTCACGACTGGAGTGGACGGCCAAACCAACGTCGCCATCCACGTTTTGCAGGGCGAACGCGAATTGGCGGCCGATTGCCGCTCCTTGGCCCGCTTCGATTTGAAGGGCATTCCGCCGATGACTGCCGGACTGCCGCGCATCGAGGTCAAGTTCCTCATAGACGCAGATGGCATCCTGCATGTTTCCGCACGCGAGCAGCGCAGCGGCAAGGCGGCCGAAATCGAAGTGAAGGCGACCTACGGCTTGACGGACGAGCAGGTCGAGACCATGATTCTCGATTCGTTCGATCACGCCGAGGAGGATTTCGCCAAGCGCCTGCTCATTGAAGCACGCAACGAAGCCGAGTCGATTCTCACCAAAGTCGAACAGGCGCGAACCAGCCCCGCGTGGGGAGTGCTGCGCGGCGAAGAGCAATCGGCGATTGGCGCGGCAGCTGATCGACTCGCAGCCGTGAAAGCAGGAGACGATTTGACTGCGATTCGCGAAGCAACGCTGGCGGTTGACCGAGCAACGCATCGACTTGCGGAGTTAATGATGGATGCCGCCGTGACAACAGCGATTCGCGGCAAGACAATGACCGCAGCCGGCGAAGACCTTGGCGAGGAAGTGACCGCCCCACACCCCATGGCCCCGGCCGAGTTCAAATAGCATTGAGTGAACCATTGCGCCAAGAATTGAGAGATATGAGCGAAGCAAACACCAAAGACATTCCGCCGGACAAATTGGTCCGCGTCACCTTCGAGCCCGAAGGCAAAGTAGTCGAGTTCGAATTCGGCACCATGCCGTATGACCATCACGGCAAGCCGATGTCGTTTCTCGACGTCGCCGAGAACTTCGGCATCTTTCTCGATCACGCCTGCGGTGGGGTGTGCGCCTGCACCACCTGCCACATCTGGGTGAAAGACGGCGCCAACGGCATCAGCGAAGCCGACGACGATGAGCTGGATCGCATGGACATGGCCGCCGATCAGCAGTTGAACTCGCGCCTCGGCTGCCAGGCCATCATCACCAAGCCAGGCAACTACGTCGTCGAGATTCCCAAGTGGAACCGCAACTACACGTCAGAAGGCAAGCCGCTGGCTCTCGCCGAGCCGAAATAGGAGCAAGAAAAATGCCGCGCGAGATTCATTGGACCGATGTTGAAGAGATCGGCATTCAATTGCAGGAGAAATTCCCCGACCTCGATCCCCTCACCGTCCGCTTCACCGATCTTCTCCGCTACGTGACGGAGCTCGAAGGCTTCGCCGACGATCCAGCGAAATCCAACGAGTCGCGCCTGGAAGCGATCCAGATGGCCTGGCATGAAGAGTTCCAAGATGCGAAGAGCTGACGGCCCAGCTTCACGCTACCGTAAAGCCAAGCGTTTCCGCCGTCGCGCGCAACCGGTCGTCGAAGCTTAGGAATACATTCCCTTTGGGACTTTCCTCGCACCAAGCCATGGCAGCGGCAAGTTGCAATGAGTCCGCCGCACGCAACTGAAACCGTTCGAGCAACGAGTAGGCTTGTTGGCGAAGCCGATTTCCCGGCAAAACGATCTGCGAGGCGCTTTCGATCGTATGCACTTTGGCCTTTGCTTGATTGTACTCAGCGCTGGAAATGCGGCCTTCTCGTTTGACCCGGCAAAGCGCGCCAATCGTCTCCACGGGCGTCGCCCACCAAATGACGGTTTGAAACTCTGCAATCCACGACTCGGCCTGTCGCGATTTCAATTCCGCGATGCAAAGGGAGACCAATACACTGGAATCCCAAAACGCCACCTTTCCTAGCATCGGTCGGCGCGCTCTTCGTCCCAGATTCTATCCATTACTTTTTGAGAGATGGGTTTGTTTCCCACCGGTCCCGGCCATCTCTTCCCAACGACGCGAGGCTTGGAGGGCGGCAACAGAATGCCCTTCGCGATGAGCCGTTTGGTCCGTTCGTCGCAGGAATCCGACGATCCAGCAGCGACCAGCCGTGCCACGGGCGTATTCCGATCGAGAATCAGCACCTCCTCGCCATTCTTGACGTATTCGATATGAGCGCTCAACTTGGCTTTCAGTTCGGCGATTTTCGCTGTTCTCATGGAGACCATTCTACCGAATAATGACCAAGTTAGTCACGTCTGAGTCCGATCGGCTCGCACCTTCGTTATGTCTGCCGCTCGTATTCACTCCATCCAAACGCCGCTTCAAAGTGCACGAACTCGTGCTTCTCTCCCGGCACCAGGTAGACGCTGATTACATCGAATCGCACGGAAGGCATTGTCGCCTGCGGCAGTTGCCGCGTATACCGCCGCGCCAGTCTTCGAAGTGTCGCTCTCTTATGCGAATCGACTGCGACTTCCGCGGGAGTCATGTCGTGCGCCGTGCGGGTCTTCACCTCGATGAAGCACAGCACCGGACCGTGCCACGCAATCAGATCCACATCGCCCGGCACGTCGCCGGAAGACCAACGCCGCGCCACCACGGTATATCCCTTACGCCGCAGATAGAAGAACGCCGCATCCTCGCCCGCAAGTCCCGTGGTCAGATGCGCCGGTAAACTCGCAGAGCGCCCACGCCGCTGCGCGAGGCGGTCGAGTCCATCAAGTGACCGCTCAAGCAGGGACGTACGCAACTGCGCGAATCTGCCCATGAGGATCTATTTTGCTCCCCCTCAGCATTCCTGCAAAGAGCACACGTCACAGACCCGTGAGAACCGCACGATTCTATGCTCCGTCGCCGACAGCGACAGGTTCGCCGACGCGCACGTGCTCCGACTCGGCCTGCGTCAGCGCATCTTCCAAAATGTCGAGGGCCACCATAGCCTCGCTCTCCGTGACGATCAGCGGCGGGCAAAGCCGAATTGAATTCTCGCCGCAACCCAGCACCATCAGCCCACGCTCAAACGCCAGCGTTTCCACGCGATTGCGCTGCGCCGCGGCCGGTTCGCGCGTTGCCTTGTCCTTCACAAGCTCAATGCCAATCATCAGGCCGCGTCCGCGCACATCGCCCACCGTGGGATGAGAATGCTTCCAGCCTTCGAGACGCTTCATCATCACCGCACCAACCCGCGCGGCGTTGGCAATCCCTTCACGCTTCAGAACTTCGATCGTGGCCAGCGACGAGGCAATCGACACCGGATTGCCGCCGAATGTCGAAGCGTGCGATCCGGGAACCCAATCCATAATGTCCGCGCGCGTCATGCAGATGCCGAGCGGCATTCCCGAAGCAATGCCTTTCGCCATGCACACCATGTCCGGCTCCACGCCAGAGTGCTCAATCGCCCACCACTTGCCCGTGCGTCCTGCGCCGCATTGCACTTCGTCCGCCACCAGCAGAATGCCATAGCGATCGCAAATGGCCCGCAACTCGCGCAGAAAATTCGTTGGCGCCACCACGTAGCCGCCTTCGCCCTGGATCGGCTCGATGAAGATCGCCGCCACTTCCTCCGGCGCAAGAACAGTCTTAAATAGCTTCTCTTCGATGTAGCGCGCGCAGCTCAGACTGAAGGCCTCCTGCGCCTTCGCATCTTCGATGCCTTCGCGATACACATTCGGAAAGCGAATGTGCGTCACCCCCGGAACCAACGGCGCGAAGCGCCTCTTCTGCTGCGGCTTCGAAGCGGTCAGTGAAAGCGCTCCCATGGTGCGCCCGTGAAATGCTCCGAAAAACGAAATGATCTGCTGGCGTCCGGTGTGATAGCGCGCCAACTTCAGCGCGCACTCTATGGCCTCCGCACCCGAGTTCCCATAGAAAAACTTGTGCGGGCCGGGCATCGGCGCAACTGCCGAGAGCTGCGCGGCCAAATCCGTTAACGGCTCGTTATAGAAATCCGTGCCCGAGATGTGAATCAGCTCAGCCGCCTGCTTCTGGATCGCCCCAACCACTTCAGGGTGGCAATGGCCGGTTGAAACCACGGCAATGCCCGCGGCAAAATCGAGGAATTCGTTCCCGTCCACATCCTCGACACGCACACCGCGTCCACGCTTCGCCACCAGCGGATACGAGCGCGTATAGCTGGGCGAAATAAAACGCGCGTCCGCCTCCACTGCAGCTCTTGCCTTCGGCCCGGGCAGTGGACACACAAGCTTCGGTCCGTATTTCGCATGCATTTCTTGCTTGGTCATTGTCTTTCTCCTCGGCAGATAGGTTGCGCCGGCTCAACTCCCGCAAATGGGTGGAGCGCAGCCATGGACCCTTTTCGTTAGGGTCGTCCAGTTCATAAGACCTGTGCAGGTCTGGAAAGAAGGCGAGGATCTTCGGCGGTCCGGAGCTAATCGCCGCCGAAGAGGCTAGGTCGCGTGCGTGTCGGCAGCACGCGCAAATGGCGGCGTGGGCAAATGCAACGGGCACGCGAACGCGACCAGTTCTTTCGAGCTGGCATGAGTGGCATTGCGCTTGAAGTTGGCCTATGCATGGAAGCCCCGCTGGCTATGAGCATAGCACGGGCTCAAAATCCAACGCCACGGCCATCTTACGCGGCGATGGCCTGCATAGTCGTGGCCGTCTCCCTGCCAACTGCTGCGCAGGTTAAAACCGGACCGCAGGTCACTGACAAACGGAGGGACTTCCTGCTGCTGCGATTCAGGAGGCCGGCTTCTTCTCGAACGCAGTCGCCGGAACCAATGCGGTCGGGCTGTCGCCTTCCAGCGCAACGGCGCCGCCTTCAATAGTCTTCAGCGCATCATCGCTCGCGGCCAACGCCATCCAGCAAACAGCGCCTTTCTTCAGCAACGTGCATGCGATCTCTACGGTATACGGGGCGTCTGGATGCCCCTTCGGCGTTCCTTTGGCACGCTCAATCCACATGCTGTGGGTACCGAGCGCGTAATCGCCATACACGGGATCTGTGATATCAAAGCTTTGCTTGATACCCTCCGAGGCCCCTTGCGCAAATCCCGGCAGATCCCTTGCACTCATCGTCTGCCCAAAGCATGCGAAGGGCAATTCCACAATCACAAGCACGGTCCCCGGACCACCGTGCCGCGCCGTGAGAGCGATTTGCACGCAGGCCACGCCCTTCTTTTCATCTTCTGTCGATGCGTTCTGCTGCGCCTGTTCCTTCACACCCGAAAGCGTCGGAGTGGCGTTCACCACTTCCCAGTCGGACGGCAAGGAGTAACTGAAGCCGAGATCGCTAGGGTGTGCCACCGAAGCCGCAGCCGGATTTTGCGCTGCCAGCGCAACAACGTTTAGCCAGAGTACGAACGCAACCGAGCTCGCTTTCATTTTCTCGGAAGTTTACCACGCGGCCATTCGTCTCGCTTGTCACGCCGACCATGTATGTAAGTGCGCGACGACTCCGTCATGTTTCCCGATCGGCGACATTAGACTTTCCGCCCAAACGCACGAAAGCCTGCCCTTGTTGGAGGCAGGCTTTCGTGCAGACCTCGAGTGCAAGGCCGTTGGTTAGAGTGAAGGTTGTTCCCCAATAGATGAAACTAACGTAGCTTTCTCTTGTCGTTTAAGCAAGCGAATTCAAGCGTTTTCGCGTAACTTGCCGCTAAAGTGCCACGTCGTTATGCGGCTTTAGTAACGTAGAAATTTCTTAATAATTCACCCAAGCCGAGAAGTCCCGAGAATTGGCTCACGCTGGTTCCAACATCCAGGACTTACCCCTAAGTTAGAAAGTACGCAGACGCCGCCGAAATGACGCCACACAGCGACGAAACCATACCAAAATACCAATAGATACGGCTACGCGTGAGCAAGGTGACCGACGTGATCACCAACCCAATCTCCAGCAACGCCTCAGCCAGATCGAAGCGATCGGCACGCGCCTCTGCCACTTCTACTTTCTTCTCCAGTGCATCGGCCTCGTCCTTCGCCTTCTTCAGGTCTTCGGTCCATTTCGTTTGGTGGTCGGCATATGCCTTCTGAATTTTCTCCGCTGCCGCTTTGTCCGAGATGGCAACAACACTCAGCAAATCAGCAGTCAGCGCCGTATCGTTCGAGCGAATCTTGTGGGCCTGGTATTCGTTCCACTTGTCGGTAGCCTTGTTCTGATCCAGCACTGCCTCCGTGTGCGTGCGATGACCCAGCACCGTGGTGACGGCCACCAGCACCGCCAGCACGCTCATTGTGAAGGCGACGGGCCGCAGCGAAGACTCATGCGACCCGTGTTCGGCGTTCTCCTGCAATTCCTGCGCTTCGTTCGCTTCCATATGCGAGTGACCTCCTCCGTGACGAAACATTTTGGGCAGCGTCATTTTCTCTTCCAGCGCGCCCCGTCCTTCGAATCCTCAATCACGATACCCTGATCCGCAAGCTGCTTGCGAATCTGATCGGCGCGCGCAAAATCGCGCCGCTTCTTCGCAACATCGCGCTCCGCCACCAAGGCGTTGATCTCGTCATCGCTGGTTGATGCCCGCGCCAGCAGTTCCGGCGCCACATCAGCCATCCGACCCCCCTGCTTGGCCCACTCCAGGGCACGGCGTGTCGGCTCCGCATCGCGGTCCTCGATCACGTCGAACACTGCATCGAAAGCTCCGAGCGCTTTGAGAATCGCATCGCGATCCCCCGCGCAGAATTCCCCGCGGTCAATGGCGGTGTTGGCAGCGCGAATCAGGTCGAAGATCGGCGCTCGGGCTTTCGCAGTATTCAGGTCGTCAGACAACGCAGCCATAAAGTCTGCCTGCGCTTTCTCCGCCACTCCCTGTAGAGGCGTACATCCTCCGGCGCCGGCACTCTTCCCGCTCGCAATAGTCACCGTCATGAGGCGCTGGTGAAACGTCCGCAGCCGCTCAATCGCATTCGTCGCTTCAGTCAGGCCTTCAAATGTGAAGTTCAGCTGATGAATATAGGGCACGGAGATCAGGGCAAGCCGAATCGCCGAAGCTTTGTACCCCTTCAGCAGCAGGTCGCGCAGCGTATAGAAGTTGCCCTCGCTCTTCGACATCTTCCGCCCATCCACCAGCAGGAAGCGCACATGCATCCAATGCCGCGCAAAAGTCTTGTGGGTCACGCTCTCGCTCTGCGCAATTTCGTTTTCGTGATGCGGGAACATCAGGTCTTCGCCACCGGCATGCAGATCGAAGCTCTCGCCCAGGTACTCCATCGCCATCGCCGAGCACTCGATGTGCCATCCAGGCCGCCCGCGCCCAATCGGCGTCTCCCAGGATGTCTCGCCCGGCTTGGCTGCCTTCCACAAAGCAAAATCGCGCGCCGAATCCTTCTCGTACTCGTCCACGTCCACGCGCGCGCCGTCTTCAATGCCGCTCAGGTCTTTCTTGCTCAGCTTGCCGTACTCCGGAAACGCCGAAAGCCGGAAATACCAGCTCCCATCGTCCACTTTGTAAGCGGCGCCAACTGCGGCAAGCTTCTCCACCAGCTCCACCATCTTCGGAATATGCTCGGTGGCGCGTGCAATCACCTCCGGCCGCTCCACGCGCAGCGATTCCAGATCCTCAAAAAATGCCGCGACGTATTGCGCCGTATACTCGCCGATCGAGACTCCGCGCTCCGCGGCATTGCGGATGATCTTGTCATCTACATCCGTAATGTTCATCACGTGGCGCAATTGCACGCCCGTCAGCTTTAGAAAACGCCGCAGAACGTCGATCTGCAAAAACGTGCGAAAGTTCCCGATGTGTCCGTAGTCGTAGACCGTCGGCCCGCAGGCATACATGCGCAGCGTTTTGCCATCCGAGGGCGCCAGTTCATCCAGTTGTCCCGAGAGGGTGTTGAAGAGGCGGAGAGTCATTACGTCTTACTGGCGCTCGAATTCACGGTAATTTGGTGCAATACTCATTCCGATTGTAGCAGCGTAAAATATTGCGCGATTTCCATTCAATTCCTGCAATTGCACACCCCGCCTGGTGTATAGATGTGTTGAGACTCCCCCCATCATTGTCTCTCCACCTGAAAGGAGGATATGGAAAGCGAAGTTCTGTCTCTGCTCTGTGATCCCGATACGCGCTACGAGTTCGAGTTGGAAGGGAGTACTCTCCGCAACACCGCAACGGGCCGCGTCTATCCTATCCGCGATGGCATTCCTTTGTTTGTCAGTACGTTAACCGGATCGAATCTGAAGTACCAGTCCTTGTACGATCGCATCGCCCCTGGCTACGACCTGGCCGAAACGCTCTACTACTGGATCAAGCGCAAACCGAATTACCGCCACGAGGTCGTCGCCGAACTCGAGATCGCCCCCGGTGCGCGGGTGCTCGAAGTCGGTGTCGGCACCGGCGCAAACCTCCGCTATCTCCCTGAGGAGATTGATTTCTACGGCCTCGATCTCTCCTGGGGCATGCTGCACAAATTTCGCAAGAAACTCAAGAAATGGCGTCGCAATGCCCAGCTTTTCCAGGGAGAGGCCTCGCGATTGCCTTTTCGCGCCGAGGTCTTCGATTGCGTCTTCCACGTAGGCGGTATTAACTTTTTCTCCGACCCCGCCCGCTCCATCCGCGAAATGATCTGGGTTGCCAAACCCGGGACCAAAATCGTGATCGTCGACGAGACCGAAAAAGTCGTCCGCGACCATTACCAGAAGAACCCGGCCACGAAGGCCTATTTCCCACCCGGCACCGAAGCCGTCCGCTGCCCCATTGACCTCGTGCCCGAAGAGATGCAAGAGATCAAGGCCCGCGAAATCGCCGACGGCAAGCTCTACTGCCTCACCTTCCGCAAACCCGCGGCCCCCGTCCGATAGGCGTTTGCCATCAGACTCTCTTCCTCCATAGTGTGGGCAAATTCAAGATCGCCCACAATCCTCCACTTGCACAGGCCAGAATCTCCACCAGCCGGTCCCTGAGCGTAATGGTGAACACGATCATGCTCACAAATATTCCCCACTTTGCTGCCTGCTGGCGAATGGCTTCGCCCCATTTTGCCGCTTCCCAGTTCGGCTGAACTTCCGCAGGTCGCGCATTCGAAATTTGTCCAAGCCGCAGCTCCGCATTTTCGCGCCGCACCAGGCGAACAATACGCATCAACTCGCCGCACACCAGCAGAACAGATCCTGCGACCGGCACGAGGGAAGCGAATCCGACGGCATACAGAAACTCGCCGAAGGATTGCCGGCGAATCCGTCCCAAGTTCTGCTCGCCAGGAATCCATTGATTGCTGCCCGCAGTTTGCTCGCGCCGATCGAACGCGTCCGCCTTCGTACATAGCACCGCACCCGTGCCAATCAGTATTGTGGCGACAAAAAAGAAGCCATGCTCTAGCGCTCGCCGATCCGGATAGTTCCTGATGAATTTCCAAACCACATCTTCGCGATCGAAGAGATATGTGGCGACCGCAGCCGCAATCAATCCATGCCGAATCAAGTTCGGGTGGCGGCGCTCAAAATCGGTCGCCTTCATCTTGCCGCTCTCACCGGCTCAGCGCCAGCACGTCCCAGGGACAGTGATGGATCGGCCGTGAGATCGGCTGAAGCAAACTCCCCAGCCACATAGCGCGGCCAGGCCGCTGCCGCAATCATCGCCGCATTATCCGTCGAGAGCGCCAGCGTGGGAAACGCGACGCTAATCCCCCGCCTCGCGGCTTCCACCGTGAACCGCTCCCGCAACTCCCGATTGGCCGCCACGCCCCCCGTCACCAGGATCCGCTCCGCATCCAGCGCCTCTGCTGCGGCAAATGTCTTCTTCATCAAATCGCCTACCACCGCATGCTGAAAACTGGCAATCAGGTCAAGCGTCGTCGGATCGCAGGTTGCGAGAGCCTCTTCGATCGTCGGCCGCTCGGGCGCATCGGGTCCCGTAAACAGCGCTTCGCGCCGCGCTTCAGCTTCCGGGCGCAGATGATGCAACTCGACGTACCGCAGCACAGCCGTCTTGATCCCCGAAAACGAAAACAGAAAATGCGGATCGAGCGCAGCAATCGGCGCCGTCACAGATCCCTTCGTCCGAGGCGCCTTGCCCCCAAGATGCACCTTGGCCTTGAACTGCGCAAACGAAAACGGCACCGCCCGCGGATCGCCAAAGCGCGCCAGCGCATCGATCCACGGCCCACCGGGATACCCCAGCCCGAGCAACTTCGCTACCTTGTCAAAGGCCTCGCCCGCCGCATCGTCGAGCGTGCGCCCAACCAGTGTGTACTTCCAGGTTCCATTCTTGGGCCGCGCCAAATACAGATGCGTATGCCCGCCCGACACAACCAACGCAAGCGCAGGCTCCGCCTCCAAATCCTCAACTTTGCTGTCATCCTGAGCGGAGCGAAGGACCTGCTTCTCGGGACTTTCCCCCGCCGTCGTCGCCTGCCGCTCTTCTAAGAGCACCGCATGAATGTGCCCTTCCAGATGATTCACCGCAATCAACGGCAGCCCTTGAGCAAACGCCAGCGCCTTCGCATATGTGATTCCCACCAGCAGCGCCCCAGCCAACCCAGGCCCGCTGGTCACAGCGATCGCGTCGAGATCGCCCAGCGTGACTCCGGCCTCGGCCAGCGCAGCCCGCACCACCGGCACAATCGCACGCAAGTGTTCACGGCTAGCTAACTCCGGCACCACGCCGCCGTACTTGGCATGCGTGGCAATCTGAGACGCCACAACCGACGACAAAGTGCGAGCGCCGCGCTCCACCACCGCCGCCGCCGTTTCGTCACACGAGCTCTCTATGCCGAGGATCAGACCGCGTCCGCTCATTTCTTCAGTTTAATGGGATCGCCTTGCATCCATTACGGTCGAGCGGGCGACAATAGCTCCAGAAGCAATGCCGTCCGCCACGCCCCAATTCGCCTCGGCGCTCCGCATCCTTACTACGCTGCGTGAAGCCGGCTACGAGTCCTACCTCGCCGGTGGATGTGTGCGCGACCTGCTGCTTGGCCGCGAGCCCGCCGACTACGACATAGCCACCAGCGCCACACCCGATGTCGTGCTGCGAATGTTCCCACGCACTTTCGCCGTGGGCGCGCACTTCGGCGTGGTTTTGGTTGCCACCGAGCCTGAGAACTCGTCCAAAGAGTTTGCCCCACCGCAGGTGGAGGTCGCCACCTTCCGTTCCGATGGCCTCTACTCCGATGGCCGTCACCCCGACGAAGTCCGCTACACGCAGAGCGCCGCCGAAGATGTCCAGCGCCGTGACTTCACCATCAACGGCCTGCTCTTGGACCCACTGGGCGGGGGCGGATCATTGCACGTGGGCCTCGACGATCCGATTTCCCTGCGATCCGCCGTAGCTGACCATGTCGGCGGCCTGGCTGATCTGGAAGCAGGCGTAGTCCGCGCCATTGGCGATCCGAGCCGCCGCTTCCAGGAGGACCAGCTCCGCCTGCTGCGGGCCGTCCGCTTTGCCGCACGCTTCGATTTCGAGATCGAACCCGCGACATTCGCCGCCATCCGCGCTTTCGCTTCGCGCATTCATGCGGTAAGTCGCGAACGCGTTCGCAACGAGCTCACCAAGATGCTCACCGAAGGCCACGCCCGCCGCGCCTTCGAGCTCCTCGACGAAACCGGCCTCCTCGTCGAAGTTCTGCCCGAAATCGCGCGTATGAAAGGCGTAGCCCAGCCGCCGCAGTTTCATCCCGAAGGCGACGTGTGGATCCATACGCTCTTGCTCCTGGCCCAAATTCCAGCCGGCTGCCCACTCACGCTTGCCTGGGGCGCGCTGCTCCACGACGTAGGCAAGCCTCCGACCTTCCGCGTAGCCCCCGATCGCATCCGCTTCGACGGCCACGTCGAAGTTGGAGTCGCCATGGGCGCCGAAATCTGCCGCCGCTTCCGCTTCTCCAACGAAGAAACCCGCATGATCCTCGCGCTGATTGAAAACCACATGCGCTTTGCCGATGCTCCACGCATGAAAGCCTCCACGCTCAAGCGCTTTTTCCGCCTCGAGAATTTCGACCAGCATCTCGCGCTTCACCGCATGGATTGCCTTGCCGCGCATGGCAATCTCGACATCCTCAACTTCGTGCGTGAACGCTACGAATCCGCGCCCGCCGAAGTGGTCCGCCCCACGCCGCTGCTCACAGGCGACAAACTCATTGCCGCCGGCTACACACCCGGCCCGCAGTTCCAGCAGATGCTACGCACCGCAGAAGACGCACAGCTGGAAGGCACAATAGCGACAACCGACGAAGCCATAACCCTCGTCCGCCAGCGATTCCCTCAAACGTGACGGAGCGCACTGCCAAGCGTACTGGCCGATGCGATAAAGGGTTTCGGGCCTCTTGGCTTCTTGAGACCCGTCGCGCAACACCCTCTCCCCGGAAAGTGAGTGATCATGACCACCGCTGCGAGCGAGCTCGTCATCGATTTCCAGGCCGCCTGGGCTAACCTCGACCTTCCCACGCATGTGCGCGAAGTCCTCGCTGCCGCACCGTTGGTCCAGACTCCAGAGAATCGCCCCCAGCTCCTCGACTGGGCTCTCGGCCGTTCTACAGGCACCACGGATTGGACGCTAGGCAATCGTGACGACCATGGAGTCTACGAGGCCGTCTTCCATCTCCAGGGAAATTTCAACGGCACAAGCCGCGTCGTCGAAGCCGTCATCACCAAGGCGCGCAATGGCCTCGCCATCAACTTCCCCGATCCCGCCATGCGACGCCGCGATCCCGATGCCATGGTCATCGGCGACAACTTGCCCACAGACAAGCCGACCTACGAACAGCGCTTCGGAGAACCCTTCGACAACACACGCCAACAGACCCTCGACTGGCTCAAGACGCAGGAGCTCGTCGCCATGCCCTTCTATGCCGGGCCCGATGCGCTCGGCTACGGCTCGCTGCTCATCGTGCCGCGCCAGGCTGCCTTCTTCGCCGCCGCACTCGCCGACCTGCAAGGCATGGTTCCCCGCAGCCAGGTCCCGGAAAATTTCAAAATTACCGGCGGCGTTCTCTTTGTCGCGCCGCCTTTTCGCCACACGCACTTCGGCGGCCGCCAGCTTGTCGTCCACGATCGCTCCACCACCCATCAGGAAGTCTTCGCGTACAACCTCTATCCCGGCCCCAGCGCGAAAAAGGGCGTCTACTCCATGCTGCTCGACATTGGCGAGCGCGAGGGCTGGGCCACCAACCATTGCGCAGCCGTCTCCGTCGTCACGCCCTACGAGAACCAGCTCATCCTCATGCACGAGGGCGCCAGCGGCGGCGGCAAAAGCGAGATGACCGAGCATATCCATCGCATGGAAGATGGCCGTCTGCTCCTCGGCGAGAACGTGGTCACGCACGAGCAGCGCACCCTCAATCTGCCCGAAGCCTGCCATCTGCGCCCCATTGCGGACGACATGGCCTCCGCACATCCGAGCTACCAGGGCACCAGCAAACGCCTCGTCGTCGCCGATGCCGAGAACGCCTGGTTCGTGCGTGTCGACCACATTCATAGCTATGGCACCGCGCCCAACCTCGAGCGCCTCTGCATCGATCCCCCCGAGCCGCTGCTTTTTCTCAACCACTATGTTGTCCCCGGCGGCACCTGCCTTACCTGGGAGCACGTGGAAGACGCGCCTGGCAAGCTCTGCCCCAATCCCCGCGTCATCCTGCCGCGCCACATGATCGAAGACATCGCCACAGGCGCGCGCCCCGTCGACGTGCGCAGCTTTGGCGTCCGCTGCCCTCCCACGCATAGCGGGAGCCGCCTCTACGGAATCCTCGCCATGATGCACGTACTCAGCCCCGCCCTCGCGTGGCTCTGGCGTCTCGTCGCACCGCGCGGCCACGCCAACCCCAGCATCCACCCCTCGCCGGGGGGCGGCCTTTTGGAGGAAAGTCTCAACGGGGAAACGCCCATGGAATCCGAAGGCGTCGGCTCTTACTGGGCTTTTGCCACCGGCCGCCGCGTCGACCAGGCCAACCTGCTCTTGGAACAGATCCTAGCCACGCCCGAAACGCGCTACGTCCTCCTGCCCAATCAGCACATCGGTGCGTGGAAGGTCGGCTACATGGCCGAGTGGATCGCCCGCGAATACCTTGCCCGCCGCGGCAGCGCCCGCTTTGGCCGCGAGCAGGTCGATGAAGCGATCTTCCCGCTGCTCGGCTACATACCCCGTCAGCTAAAAATCGAGGGCTCTATGATTGCCCGCGTCTTTCTCCGGGTGGAGGAGCAGATCCAGGGCGGCCTCGACGTGTATGAGGAAGGCGCGCGCCAGTGGCGAGAATTCTTTGCACGCGAGCTCAAGCCCCTCCAGGTCCCGGACCTCGATCCCCTTGGCCATCGCATTATCGAGGCATGCCTCGATGGCGCGCATCAAGAGGACTACCGACGCCTCATCCCCCACCCCATGTTCCGCGACGACGAAGGCTGAAGACATCCGGCTGCGGACAACCCCCATCCAATTCTTTGTGGCACTTGGCTGCTGTGCCTGACTCCATGGCCGCATGCATCCGCGCTGGAGAAATCAAATGTCTCGTCTTCCCGGCATCATTCTCATCGTTACCCTGCTTGCCGTTGCAGTTGCCGCCTCTGCCCAATCCAACACCAATGCGTGCAGCCTGCTCTCTCGCGCCACCATCGCCAAAGCAACCGGCCTTCAAGTGACCAAAGGCAAACCAGGC
>Ga0181535_10003509_pt1 | contig 18160 bp, 18 predicted proteins | sample PEATcosm2014_Bin_44_FD_119774 | JGI IMG/M metagenome (GOLD analysis project Ga0181535, IMG submission 119774) | Peatland microbial communities from MTU Mesocosm Facility, Houghton, MI, USA - PEATcosm2014_Bin17_30_metaG | ecosystem: Environmental > Terrestrial > Soil > Wetlands > Peat | place... | reverse complement strand
GCGCTGGTCAGCGGTTTTTTGCGCTCCCATGCCCGCAACGAATTGGGGCCGGCGGAGCTGATGAAAGCCATCAACCGTTCGCTGACGGAGCGTCCGATTTCGGCGCAATACATTTCCATGATCTTTGCTTTATGGGACGAACGGCGGCGGCGGCTACGCATCGCCAACTCCGGATTGCCCCGCCCGATCCATTGTCATCAGGGCAAGGTGGAGACTTTGCGGGTGGAGGGTTTGCCGCTGGGACTGTTTCCCAAGGCGCAGTACGATGAAGTCGTGGTTCGTCCGCAATCCGGCGACTTGCTGGTATTTTTCAGCGACGGCATTACCGATGCCTCCGACGCCGACGGAAAAATGTTCGGCCGCACGCGCTTGGAACAAGTGGTGACCGATAATCGCCATGCCTCGCCGCAGAATGTGGTGGACGCCATTTTTGCGGCTATCACCCAGCACGCGGCAGGCGCGGAAGCGTTTGACGATCAGACCGCGGTGGTGCTGAAGTTTCGCACCCCGGCGGTGGGACGCTAGATCGGAGAAGTCAAATTTTAAATTTAAAATTTCAAATTTGAAATGTTCCTCGATACATTTGTGACAGAGGACCGATTTTGAAGAAGACCAAGAGCTCTCCCGAGGCCGCATCCCCACGCCCTCCGGCCTTCCTATATCGCCGCGACCAATTGTGTTGTGAAGACGTTCCTCTGGCCCAGTTGGTCAAGAAGCACGGTACGCCCTTGTACGTGTACTCGGCGAGCGCCATCACTCAGCGTTTTGCGCAATTTGAGAAGGCGTTTGCCGGCGTGCCGCATACGGTGTGTTATTCGGTCAAAGCCAACTCGAACCTTCAGATTCTGCGGCTGCTGGCCAAGCGGGGCGCCGGTTTCGATGTGGTTTCCGGCGGGGAACTGCAACGCGCCCTGCGCGCCGACCGCGGCGCGGCCGAGCGGGTGGTCTTTTCCGGAGTCGGCAAGACCGGGGAGGAAATCGAAGCGGCACTGCGCGCCGGGATTCTGTTATTCAACATCGAAAGTGAGAGCGAATTGGCGGCGGTGGCGCAACGGGCGGCGAAATTGAAGAAGCGTCCCCGCGTGGCGTTGCGCGTGAATCCCGATGTCTCGGCCGGCACGCATCCCTACATCTCCACCGGATTGCACGAACACAAGTTTGGCGTACCGGTCGTGGAAGCGTTGCGCTTGTATCGCCAGGCCGCGCGGGAGAAATGGCTAGACGTGGCCGGTGTGAGCGCCCATATCGGCTCCCAGATCATGGATGTAACTCCCTTCCGCGATGCCATTGGCTTGTTGGTGGACATGATTCGTGAACTCCAGTCGGAAGATATGAAGATCCGCTATCTCGATGTGGGCGGGGGACTGGGGATTCCATATCATCCGCACACTCCGGCAGACGATTTCGGCGCGCGCGTTGCCGAATACGGCCAAGTCGTCATGGCGGCCTGCAGCGGAATGAACCTGCACCTGCTGTTGGAGCCGGGCCGGTCCATCGTCGGACCTGCCGGAACCCTGCTGACTCGCGTGGTTTATACCAAACGCAATGAAGGCAAGCGCTTTCTGGTGGTGGACGCGGGGATGAATGACCTGATCCGGCCCTCGCTGTATGGAGCGTACCACGAGATTGTTCCGGTATCGCGCCGGGCTGCGGCCATGAAGGCTCCGCGCGTCTCCTACGACGTTGTCGGCCCTATCTGCGAAAGCGGCGATTTCTTTGCTCGCGCCCGCGAGTTGCCGCCGATTGAAGAAGGGGAACTGCTGGCCATTCTGGACGCGGGCGCCTATGGTATGTCGCTGGCTTCGAACTATAACTCCCGCCCCTGCTCCGCCGAAGTGCTGGTCACAGGCCGCAAAGCGCAAGTGATCCGCCGGCGCGAGAGCTTTCGCGATCTGGTAAGAATGGAAGAGTAGCCGATGTAGCGCCGGCGTCTCGCCGGCTGTCGGTGCAGCCGTCCCGGCTGCACCATCGAAAACCACTGTGGGCGAGACGCCCACAGGACAGCCGCCGCGTGTCTGGAAACTCTCTCCGGGCGCCAAGCTCTGTGACGGGTTGCGCGTGGTCGCCGGATGGGCGGCGGATCGCTTCGGTGTCTCACGACTGGCCATGGAATCATCGCCAAATCAATCGCCCGCGGCTTCCATCTGCTTACTTGCGCGTCGTGAATTCACTCGACGGGGAGGCATCGCTTGTACCGTGATGTTGGTCTTCAGCCGTAGCCGATCGGCGTAACGCAGCAGTTTCTCGATGCTCACATTGCCGATGCGGCCTCGAAGCAGGTTGCTCACCGAAGGCTGGTGCTCGTCGAGGATGTCTCCGAGTTGAGCCTGGGTGTATCTTTTACCCCGGATGTGCTCCAGGATTGCGGACAGAATCTCGGCCTTGACCGTGAGCGCGGTAGCTTCCGATTGCGAAAATCCGATTGCCTCGAAGACATTCCCCTTAACCACGTGGCTTGCTTTGTTCGGCGTGCTTTTCATGTGTCCTTTGCTCCTGTATTCGCTGATTCACCATCGATAACCGCTTTCGTGCCAGTTCGAGATCCCGCTGGCTGCTCTTCCTGCTGTCCTTCTCAAAGCAGTGCAGAACGTAAATGGCGTTGTCGATCTTCGAGAGATAAACGGCGCGATACCACGTCCGTTCGTCCGATTCCTTCAGTTCGTACACGCCCCGTCCCACCGAACTCAGGCTGCGTTTTCCGCAGGCCGGCTCCAGCCCGTTCTGCAGTTGCCATAACGAGAAGCCCAAAGACTTTCGAATGTCATCGGGGAAGGCGGTCAGGACCTCCAGCGAGTCACCCTCAAAGTGAAGCTCGGTTATTGGCGGATTGTCTTTCCGTGCCATGGTATGGGGGAAGGTTATTCCAAAAGGATCGAGTTATACAAGATATACTATAGCCGATTACAGGCCGGTAGCTTCGATGTAGGTTTGCGAGCAAACTGGTTCCCAGCCCGCAAGGCGGTGCGGGCTGGAAGCCCGCGCACCCAGGGTTATGCTGATTGCTGAAATCTGAAAGTGGTCATATAATATGACCATAAGAGTGGAGTGTCACCATGAAAAGCATGCCCGCCGGTCGATTCAAAGCGCAATGTCTGGCCGTCATGGATCAGGTGCAGGCCACCGGGGAATCGGTGCTGATCACCAAACACGGTGTTCCCGTGGCCAAACTGGTCGCGGCCACAACGGGTACAAACATATTGGGATCGATGGCGAATGATTTTACGATTGTTGGGGACGTCGAGTCACCGGCCGTTCCTGCAAAGACATGGACCGCTACCCGAGGCGGGAAGCGATGATTCTGTTGGATACGTACGCGCTGCTGTGGGCGGTGAATGATCCGCGAAGATTGTCCAGAGCGGCCTACGAGGCGATCCAATCAGCAGTTGCCCAGGGAGGCTTGGCCATATCGGGAATCACGCTCTGGGAACTCTCCTGCCTGATTGCCCACGGCGCTCTGGAGATTGCGCAAGCGCCGGAAGACTTTCTTAACAAGATCAGCTCGCACACGGCAGTACTACCGATTACCGCCAAGATCGCGGCACTCGCATATCAACTTCCGGAGGAATACCCAAGCGACCCCGCTGATCGACTGATCGGCGCCACAGCTTGGGCCTCCGCGATTCCCTTGATCACCAAGGACCGCGCGATCCGGGCTTCCGCAACGTTCAAAACCATCTGGTAGGAGGCTGTCCCTGGGAACGCGGGCTGCCAGCCGGATGTAGCTTACGCTTGAAGTTTTGGGGTGTTGACTTATCAAAGCAAGCCAGAAGAGCTGTCATGCTGAGCGTAGCGCGTCCCGCTGAGCGGGACGCGCTGAGTCGAAGCACCTATGCACTCCTGTGCATGCGCACGATATCGCGGGTGCATGAAAAGTGCATAGGCCCTTCGACTCGTCCCGGCGTGCCGGGACTTGCTCAGGGTGACAATTGAATAGCCAATAAAAATGGTGCGGACGGGACGTCCGCACCCACATCCGGCCAGGAGGCCAGTGCTACAACCGAATATCCTTACTTCTTTGCCGCCTGTGCCCAGCGCCGCAAGGCTACAACGGACCAAACCGCTTCCACCGCGCCAAACGGCCATGCGCCTTGCAGGAAACCGTAAATCGATCCGAGCATACATGCTCCGGCAAAACCTAGAACATAGTGCCGGCCGCGGGATTCCAGGGCGTAAAAAATCAGCATGGCCGAGACTGCGAACAATCCGAAAGCGGTGAGCGAATTCACTGGCCCTGAACCTTTCCGGCGGTGCTGGCCAGCGGGTGTGCCTGATCGAGCGCCAGATTCAGCTCCAACACGTTGACTCGGGCTTCCCCCAGAAATCCCAACTGCCGTCCTTGTGTATGTTCCCCGACCAAACGCTGAACCTCGTCGGGCGTCATTCGACGTTCGCGCGCGATGCGTGGTACTTGGAACGCCGCGGCGGCCGGGGTGATATCCGGATCGAGACCCGACCCGGAAGTCGTTACTAAATCGATGGGCACTGGTTGGCCAGGGTTTTCCGCTTGTAATTTGGCGACGTCGGCCTTCACGCGGTCGACCAGTTGATGGTTGGTCGGCCCGAGGTTCGAGCCGCCGGAGTTGCCCGCGTCATAGCCGTTGCCGGCCGCCGAGGGCCGTGAGTGGAAGTAGCCGGGCGAGGAGAAGGGCTGGCCGATGAGGCTGGACCCTACGACCACGCCATCCTTCTTAATCAGGGAGCCGTTTGCCTTGTGCGGAAACAGCACCTTCGCGATTCCCGTAACCGCCAGGGGATAGATAATCCCCAGCAGGATGGTGGTGACTACCGTCATTAAGATCGCTGTCAGAATATTCTTTTTCATGGCTGCCTCTACGCGAGTCCAATCCGGGTAATGATCATGTCAATCAGCTTGATTCCGATAAAGGGCACGATGATGCCGCCCAGACCGTAGATCAGCAGGTTATCCCGCAACAGCAGGGCTGCCCCCAGGGGGCGATACTTGACGCCCTTCAGGGCCAGCGGAATCAGCGCGATGATAATCAAGGCGTTGAAAATGACCGCCGAGAGCACCGCCGATTGCGGAGTTCGCAGATGCATGATGTTCAACGAATTCAGCACCGGGAAGGTTCCGGCAAACATTGCCGGGATGATGGCGAAATACTTGGCCACGTCATTGGCGATGGAGAAGGTGGTGAGCGATCCGCGCGTCATCAGCAGTTGCTTGCCGATTTCCACGACTTCGATCAGTTTGGTTGGGTTGGAATCCAGGTCCACCATGTTGCCGGCTTCCTTGGCGGCCTGGGTACCGGTATTCATGGCGACGCCCACATCCGCCTGGGCCAGGGCGGGCGCGTCGTTGGTGCCGTCCCCGGTCATGGCGACCAGTTTTCCGGCGGCCTGTTCGCGCCGGATCAGATCCATTTTGTCTTTGGGCGTGGCCTGGGCGAGGAAATCGTCCACCCCCGCTTCGGCCGCGATGGCCGCGGCAGTCAGTGGATTGTCGCCGGTAATCATGACCGTCTTGATGCCCATCGCGCGCAGCTGCGCAAAGCGTTCGCGCATGCCGCCCTTAACGATGTCCTTCAATTCGATCACGCCCAGCGCGCCCCGGGTCTTTTCCGCGACTACCAGCGGGGTGCCGCCGGAACGAGCGATCTCGTCGGCCGCTGCCCGCACTTCGGGAGGAACGACCAAACCATTGTCTTCCACATATTTCGTGATCGCCTCGGCGGCTCCCTTGCGGATCTGGAAGCCATTCAGGTTGATTCCCGACATGCGCGTTTGCGCGGTAAACGGTACGAATACGGCTTCGTGATCCGCCAATTGGCGGCCGCGTAACCCATACTTTTCTTTGGCCAGCACCACGATGGAGCGGCCTTCCGGAGTTTCGTCGGGTAGGGAAGAGAGCTGAGCGGCATTGGCCATTTCCTCTTCGGTCACGCCTGGAGCGGGAACGAAGCGAGTGGCTTGCCGATTGCCTAAGGTAATCGTGCCGGTTTTATCCAACAACAGAGTATTGACGTCGCCGGCTGCTTCCACCGCGCGTCCCGACATGGCCAGCACGTTGTGCTGGACCAGACGGTCCATGCCGGCAATGCCAATGGCGGAAAGCAAACCACCGATGGTGGTGGGGATCAGGCATACCAGCAACGAAACCAGGACGAAGACGGTCTGGGGTGCGCCGGCGTATATCGCGAAGGGTTGCAGGGTGACTACCGCCAGCAGGAAGATGATCGTCAGTCCGGCCAGCAGAATATTCAACGCGATTTCATTCGGCGTCTTTTGGCGCTCGGCGCCTTCCACCAGCGCGATCATGCGATCCATAAAGGTTTCGCCGGGATTCGCCGTGATCCGAATCTTTACCTGGTCGGACAGGACACGGGTGCCGCCGGTAACCGCCGAACGGTCGCCGCCGGACTCGCGAATCACGGGAGCGGATTCGCCGGTAATCGCCGACTCATCCACCGAAGCCACTCCCTCAATGATCTCGCCGTCCCCGGGGACCAGTTCCCCGGCGATCACCAGGACCACGTCGCCGGTGCGCAACTTGGAGCCGGGAATGCTTTCCGTCGTGCCATCGGGCAATATCCGATTGGCGACGGTTTCGGCGCGGGCTTTGCGCAAGGTGTCGGCCTGAGCCTTGCCGCGGCCTTCCGCCATGGCTTCGGCGAAGTTCGCGAATAGTACGGTGAACCACAGCCAGAGCGTAATCTGCAGATTGAAGCTGGTTCCCGGGGCATGCTGTGACAGATTTCGCAGCAACAGTATAGACGTGGCCACGCTGCCGACCTCGACCACGAACATGACGGGATTGCCCATCATCTTGCGAGGATTAAGTTTGAGCAGGGAGTCCACGATCGCGCGACGCACGATCTTCCATTCCCAGATTGCCTTTTTCTTAGCCATATATTCCTCAGAAGGTCTTGCCTGCCATCATCAGCAGGTGCTCGAGAATGGGTCCCAGGCTCAGGGCCGGGAAGAAGGTCAACGCGCCCACAATGATGATCACGCCGATCAGCAGCATGCTGAAGAGCGGGGTCGTCACCGGAAACGTTCCTAACGATGCCGGCACATGCTTCTTGCGCGCCAGGCTTCCGGCAATGCCCAACATGGGGATGATCATCAGGAAACGCCCAATCAGGGTCGTGATTCCGATCGAGGTGTTGTACCAGAGTGTATTGGCGCTCAGCCCGGCGAAGGCGGAACCGTTGTTAGCCGCCGCCGAGGCGAAGGCATACAGGATCTCACTGAAACCATGCGGTCCGGGATTGGCGATGCCGATGGTGCCAAAGCCATGGATCACCGAGATGCTGGTCATAAACAGGATTGCCAGCGGGAAGATCAGGGCAACCAGCATGGCCATCTTGACGTCGTAGGCCTCGATCTTCTTTCCGAGGTACTCCGGCGTGCGGCCCACCATCAGTCCGGCGATAAATACCGCCAGCACTACATAGATAAGGATGCCGTATAAGCCCGCCCCCACACCACCGAAGATCACTTCGCTCAACATGATGTTGGCCAAGGGAACCATACCGCCCAACGGGGTAAAGGAATCGTGCATGCCGTTTACCGCGCCGCAACTGGCATCGGTGGTCAGGGTGGCAAATAGCGCGGAGTTCGCGATGCCGAAACGAACTTCCTTGCCTTCCATGTTGCCGCCGGCTTGCGACGACGTTACCTGTTGATTGGCCCCGGCCAGCAGCGGGTTCCCGCGGGCTTCCGCCCAGTAGGCAGCGGTGATGCCGGCAAAACAGAGAAGGGCCATCGCCGTCCAAACCGCCCAACCATGGCGCTGGGAGCCGGTCATGCGCCCCAACGTATAAGTAAGACCGGCGGAAATGGCGAAGATCATAAACATCTGCAGATAATTGCTCAGCGGCGTGGGATTTTCGTACGGATGCGCGCTATTGGCGTTAAAGAAGCCGCCGCCATTCGTGCCGTACATCTTAATCACTTCTTGCGAAGCCACCGGGCCTTGCGCGATCACCTGATCGGTTACCGTATCCATTACCGGTTTGCCGTCGGCCGTCATCGCCGGCTTCCCGCTGGCGTCCAAGTGCGGGACCTGTTGCGGTTCCAGCAGTTTTACCGTGTCGTAGGCTTTCAGGTTTTGCGGAACCCCCTGCCATACGAAAAACAAGGCGCCCACCAGGCACGCCGGCAGTAGTACCCAGAGGAGAGAGCGGACCATATCGACCCAGAAGTTGCCCAGGGTCTTCATTTCCCGGCGCGCGATACCGCGAATAAAGGCGATTGCCAGCGCGATGCCCGTCGCCGCTGAGATAAAGTTGTGATACGCCAAGCCGGCCATTTGCGTGAAATAGCTCATGGTGGTTTCCGGCGTGTACGCCTGCCAGTTGGTGTTGGTGGTAAAGGAGGCGGCGGTATTGAAAGCCAGATCCGGGGTCACTTTGCCGAGATGCTGCGGGTTGAAGGGCAGAGCGCCTTGCACGCGTTGGATCAGATACAGCAGCAGCATCGAAATCCCGCTGAATAGAAGCATGGCTACGCCATACTCGATCCAACTCATCTCATGCTCTTCGTCCACACCCGTACAGCGATAGATAAGTCGTTCTAAAGGGCGCAGCACCGGATCCAAGAAGGTGTGCTCGCGGTTGAAAACGCGGGTCATAAAGACGCCCAGCGGCTTAGTTACCGCCAGGATCAGGGCCAGATACAGCAGAATCTGGAGCCATCCGTTGATGTTCATCAGAATTTCTCCGGTCTAAGCATGGCGTAGCCCAGGTAGACAAGCAGCAACGCACTCACTATCAGCATGACAATCGATTCCATACTCATCGTTGCCTCATTTCACCCGATCGCAAAAATGTACGTACCCGATCGCCATCACAAAGAAGGTGATCGTGGTTGCCACAAACACTATGTCTTGCATGGTCCTCTCCTGTTAGCGCGTCCTTAACTTACCATGTGCTCTGTTTCCGGTGAACCCGTCCATCCGTCTGGCCGGATCGCAGCCGCGAAGTGAAAGGCGGCGGTTGTCGGAAGTCGGTTCCTCTGAAGTTCATCGTTTTCACTCGTTGGTAATTGGCACGGCCCTTAGGTGTCTTCGCGCGACGGCCGCAACTTAGGCTTTGACTACATCCGCATCGACAACTCTGATTTAATCCTGTTCGGCGTAAAGTCGGGATAAAAGGTTCATAAAAAGTTCGTAAAGAGTTCCGCTCGGTTGCGAGATGGCTCCGGCCTCTTTCCCGGCGCTAAGCGCTTTTGGCGGCGCTCGCTGGGCCAGCCTCGGAGGCGTCCCGCGTCGTTTCGAAGCGGTAAAAGATCCAAGGTTCCGTGCGAAGGTAATGGGACGATTCGCCCCCCACTTCCATGATCTTCTTGCGCAGGCCCATCAGGAGGGGGAGGAACTCCGTCTGCCGCACATGATCGCTGCTCCAGCGAGTCGTCAGAAGCGTGCGTGGAGAGATGAGTTTGCGCGGATGTTTTACCAGGAAGACCAGCAAATCGAACTCCGCCGCACTCAAATGCAGGCATGCGCCGCGAACCGTGGCCTGATGATTTTGCATGTCAATGCGAAAGTCGCCGGCTTCCATTGATTCTTCGGGGTCCCGACTGCGTGCGCTTTGACCAAGCAGCGAATCCAACCGAAGTAGCGTGCGCTTGATTCTCGACGGGTTTGCCATAACTCTGACCTCGTCCCGATGTTTCGATCCACGGCTATCCGGCTTAGTGGAAGAAGGGTATATCGTGATTGGCCGGGAATATTGAGCCCGCGATGCAGAGCGTCACAACCACCATTACGGGAACCAATATGTCCATAACACAACTCCCTGCTTCTCATACCGAGGGCAGCCCTTCAAGCAACTCGCGAGCGGCTCGCCGGGACATTTTCTGTGGCGAGGGACAACGGCCCTTCCCAGCCCGGTGTGCCCACTGGAACCACATAGCACTTACGGCCGGACTGATCCCGGCATAATGCGACAAAGAACCGGGCCATGAAAGCCACAGCCGCCACACAGATGACGCCCAGAATCGCAATGCCCATTTTCGCCTCCGGTGGGCCTCTAACCTCGACTACTCAGGAAGCCGGGGCTAAAGCCCATCGCGTGTGCGCTTGAATTCACCGGGCTAAAGCCCGGTGCTTCCACCCTGAGGCAACCGAAGCCCTCAGCTTTCGTGAAATCCAGGCTAAAACTGCGCCCAATTCATTGGACGCCCGGCGTCATAAACTTCGAGTAAAAGGTCCATAAAATGTTCGTAAAGGTTATTTGGGCACCACGATCCGCACCGTGCCCGCTCCGTTGCAAAATCGGCAGCGCTCGCCTTCCATCAGTTTTCCGGAGCCGCCGCATTCCGCGCAGTTGGCCACGATCTGGAAATCGGCGTTGACGGCCTCCGGCGCTGCGCCGGCAGTCTCCTTTACGACTTCGGCCTGGTGGTATTTTCGTAGCCACACCGCCAGTTTTCCCAAGGTCCGTTCCCGCTCGCTGACGGGAAGCCGTGCCGACTGCGCGGACCACCAATCCGGGATACATCCGTAACAAATGGAGTGCCCGTTTTCAAAGAGCACGCCCGGTTCGGTGCAACGGAAGAATCTGCGGCAGCGGCCGCAGCGCTTGACGCCCAGTAGAGCTAAGGCGTCAGTCAAATCGTTTAAATCCTGCTCGAAGTGAGAGACGGTCTCCGTGATCGTGTCTTCCCCGAGAACATGTGCGCCCATCGGTATGGGCACCGTACCTAGTTGTTGCCGCATTTCCTGCCTCCTTTTGACCTTTTCCTGTCCATTCAACCGCCAACTATTGCTTCCTGCCGTTTCCATGTTCGCGACAAGGGACACCGCACTAGCCCCGGGCGGTGTCCACAAAGCCGATAAAGCGTCGCGCCAGTTCAGCAATTCGATCCGCTTGGCGCATCCGAATGGCCTCCCGGGGAATTAGCGCCGCGCCGATACCGAGCGCCATGGCCCCTGCCAGAATGAAGCCCGAGGCCGTCTGCTGATTGACTCCGCCGGCCGCGATCAGGGGCACTTGCGGAAACATGGTCTTCAAAGCCCGGATATAACTGTCTCCGCCCACCTGGGCGCAGGGAACCACCTTGACGTAGTCCGGCCCCAGCGTCCATGCCTTGATCACTTCGCTCGGGGTCAGTACCCCCGGGATTACAACTACCTCTTCCTGCACCGAAAAACATACGAGTTCGGGGTCGAATCCGTCACTGGCCAGAAAATGCGCCCCGGCATCCAGACAGCGGCGCGCCGCTTCCAGGTCTAAACTGCCGCCCGCGCCGACGATCAGATGGGGAAGCTTCTTTACCAGGGCGGCGATCACTTTACTTGCCTCCGCCGCGGCTAAGATGACCTCGACGATGGTGATCCCGCCCCGGGACACGGCTTCGGCGGCGAACACCGCGTCCTCGATAGCGGATACACGAATGGTCGGAATGATTCCAATTTCTTCGATGCGGGCTCGTACCTCTTGTTTATTCATGGATTCAGCTCCTTGGAACGTTTTACCGGCGCAAGTTCGCGGTGGGACTTCATGGGATTACCTCTTTGCCCGCCGCCTCATTCAATTGGGCGGCGGTCGTTAAGTAAGAGCCGATCAGGTTGAGGTAAGCCAGTTGGACTTGGCGGTAATCGCTTTCCGCGTTCAAAAAATCAAGGAGGGACGCGCTGCCCTTCTGATAGGCATAGTAGACGGCGTCCCGCACCTCCACCGACATTTGCAGGTATTTGTCCTTGTAGGGCTGCAACAGAACTACGTTGCTGTTGACCGCGGTGTAAGCGGAGTCTACGTCGCTGAACACCTGGGCGGTGGCGGCATCGCGGAGTTTTTCGTTGCGCGTGATATCGATTTTGGTGCGCAGCTTTTCTCCCTGGTTGCGATCGAAGATGCGGAGGGGGATGCTGATGCTCGCACCTAAAGTTTGGCGGCCAAACACGTCGCCGGGGGAAAAGTTATACGATCCGTCGTGCGTCCACCACACGCTCCACGTCGGGTCGGTAGAACCGTTCGCCACCGCCAGTTCGTGGTTGGTCCGGGCCTGGTCCACCGTTTGCACGGCGGCCCGCAGGTCGGGCCGGTTCTCCAGCGCAACCCTCCTCAACTCGTCGCGCGGCTGGAGTTGGCCGCGGAACTCGAACGGCCCGGTTACGTCGAACTGGTCCAGGGGCGTTCGGGAATTCAGCAGCGTGAGCAGTTGGATCTTAGTCGTGTCCAGATTCTCCACCGCCGTTTGCAACTCCGATTCATACTGCACGCGCTGCAGTTCGAGCCGGTTGAGATCGATTTTGGCGATGTCCCCGTCCTGGAAGCGAATCCTGCTGATCGCGAGCACATGGTCGTAGTAGGCCAGGTCGTCTTTTGCCAGTTGCAGCACCGCCTTGGCTTGTAGCGTCGCGACAAATGCGCTGCGCAGGCTGAAGAGCATATTCCGCTTCAGGTCGGCCTGCGTAGAGACGGCGATGGTCGTGCCCTTTTGGGCGCTCTCCAGGCGCAGCTCGCGCTTGTGCCGGCGTTCGTGCAGATAGCTGAAACTCCCCATCTGGTAAGCGCCGACGAACGGTTGCCAGGGATTTCCTCCTCCCGTGGGAATTGGCTGGGTCCCGTCCGACGCCACCGTAAACTGCGGATTCGGACGAAGATAGGCGGTGATCTCCTCTGCCTTGGACTCGTCAATGTTTAACGCGCCGGCCAGCAAGGTTGGATTGTTCTGATCAAAGCCCTGAAGCACTTGATCCCACGTCATAGGTGTTTGCGCCACTGCGCAAACACTGACCATCAGAGCAAGAGTGCAATATAGCCAGTTAGTTTTCAATCGATTCCTCCGTTTCCGGGAGCTTATCGTTGTCGCTCGCGAACCAAACATAGAGCGTGGGCAACAGAATGATGCTCAGGAATAAGTCGGAAATGAGGCCTCCGACGATCACGATCGCGAATGGCCGCTGGGAATCGGAGCCGATAGCGTGCGAAAAAGCCGCCGGCAGCAGTCCGAAAGTCGCCACCAGCATAGTCATCATGATGGGACGAAGCCTCAGGACCGCGCCTTCGATGGACGCATCCACGATGGTGTAGCCCCGCGCGCGGAGCTGATTGATGTATTCCAGCATGATGACCCCGGTTTGCACCGAAACACCGAACAAGGCCAGGAAGCCAACCCCCGAGGAAACGCTGAAATGGGTTCCCGTGATCAGCAGAGCCATCAGCCCGCCGATACGAGCCATGGCCACGTTGGTGAGGATGAGCAACGCCCACTTCGCCGACTTGAACATGGTGTAGAGAATGATGTAGATCACCAGGATCACCAGGGGAACGATGATCAACAAACGCGCTTCCGCGCGTTGTTCGCTCTCGTATTCGCCCGACGAACCGACGGTATAACCTGGCGGCATCTTTACTTTGTCGTGAATCTGTTTGATCGCCTCTTCGACCGTGGTTCCCAGATCGCGGCCGCGCACGTTGAAGGTGATGGCCAGGTAACGGCCGTTGCCTTCGCGGTAGATGTCGTAGGCGCCGTCTTTCACCGAGACGGTAGCCAATTGCGCCAGAGACACCCGTTCTCCGCTGGGAGACAGCAGGCGAACGTTCGCAATGGCCGCTTGCGTATTTCGATAAGGCGCCTGGTAGCGCACCACTACGTTATAGCGTGCCTCTCCTTGAAGCACCTGACTGACGGCATTCCCGCCGACGGCCGTCTGCACGGCGTCCTGTATGTCGGCCACGTTGATGCCAAAACGGGCCGCCGCCTTGCGGTCGATAGTGATGTCAAGGTTGGGCTGGCCAAAATCGCGCAAGAGCTTGACGTCATGCATGCCGGGAATGGCCGACATGACGTTGGTGACTTCTTCGCCCTTCTCTTCCAGCGTTTTGAGATCGTCGCCGAAGATCTTGAAGGCCAGGGAACCCTTGGTGCCGGTCAGGGTTTCTCCGACGTTATCTTCGATCGGCTGCGAGTAGTTCCACTCCGCTCCCGGGCATTTTTGTTGCAGCTCACGGTCCATGGCGGCGATCAGTTCATCTTTGTTTTTATGAAAGACCGGCCGCCATTCGTCGTGCGGCTTCAGATCGACGAAGTACTCGGTGTTGCCGAAGCCCCCGGTGTCGGTTCCGTCATCCGGCCGGCCCGCCTGCGATACAACCGTAGGCACTTCCGGGAAAGAAGCGAAAACATAGCGGCCGCAGGTGGCAAACCTCTCGCCTTCCGTAAGACTTGTGCTGTTCGCCAGGGTGCCGCGCGCCCAGATGGCGCCTTCGTCCAGGTGAGGCAGGAACTCCGAACCAATGACCCCGCTGAAGGCCAGGTATAGGCTCCCCAACAGCGCCAAGACGCCAACGCCGACCGTGATTTGACGATGTCCGAGACACCAGCGCAATCTTCTGCGATAGCGCTCGGTCAGGTAGGCCATAGCGGGGTTCTTCTTTTCCTGCACTCCGTTACGGAACAATATGGCGGCCAAAACCGGGGCGATCAAGATCGAGAAGGTCAAAGCGCCCAGCAGCGCGAAAGCGACGGTCAAGGCCATGGGCCGGAATAAACGGCCCTCCACCCGTTGCAACGTGAAGATCGGCAGGTAAGCGGTGATGATGATGGCAATGGCATAGAACACCGGCCGCTGCACTTCATGCGCGGCTTCACGGATGGCTTGGGCGGGGCTCTTGATGATCGCGGTGGATCGTCCCTCGACTTTGTGCTGCCGGCGGCTTAGATGGCGGACGATGTTTTCCACCATGACTACGGCGCCGTCCACCACCATTCCGAAGTCCAGCGCTCCCAGCGACAAGAGGTTGGCCGGAATTTTGCTCAGGTCGAGCCAAATCGACGCAAATAACAAAGAGAACGGAATGGTCAGCGCGACGATAAAGGCGGCCCGGGCATTGAACAGGAAGAGGATGAGAATGATCGTGACCAGAATCATCCCTTCCGTCAGGTTGTGCAGCACCGTGTGCGTCGTGTAGTGCAGCAGATCGCTACGGTCCAGCATGGGCACGACCTCAACGCCAGGAGGCAGAAGGCCGTGATTGAGCTCGTAGACTTTCTTGTGGATGCCATCCAGCGTGGTCTGCTCTTCCGCGCCTTTGCGCATCAGCACCCCGCCCTGAATGACGTCGGGCTCGTCGATAATGCGCCCGTCCTGCATATGGTTGGCCCGGGCCATGTGGCCCAACCGGATCTCTGGGCCCTGCACTACGTCGGCGATATCCTTGACCCGCAGCGCCGTTCCGGTCTGGGTCTTTAAGACGGTCTGCTCGATATCCTGTACGCTGCTGAATAGTCCGAGCGCGCGCACATTCATCTGCTGCAGGCCTTCTTCCACGAAGCTGCCGCCGGCATTGATGTTGTTGTTGGCCAACTGCTGCTCGACCTGGCCGATGCCGAGTCCGTAAGAAACCAGTTTGTTGGGATCGACCCGCACCTGGTATTCGCGTACCGTGCCCCCGAAGTCGGAGACGTCCACCACGTCAGGAACGGATTTGAATTGTTTGAGCAGAACCCAGTCTTCGATCGACCGCAACTCCATCAGGTCGTATCGGGGGTTGGTGCTGCGTATCGTGTACCAGTAAATCTGCCCCGTGGTGCTCCAGTCGGTGCCGATTTGCGGTTGCAGGTTTTGCCCCGGAGGAAGATTGACCTGGGTGAGCCGTTCCAGTACCTTCTGCCGGTTCCAGTCGTTTACCGAGCTGTCGTCGAAGATCATGATTACGTACGACAGGTCGAAAATCGACTCGGAGCGCAGAACAGTCATGTGCGGCATTCCGGCCATCTGTATTTCGATAGGAATCGTGACCTGTTGCTCGACCTCTTCCGCCGAGCGTCCCGGCCATTGGGTAATCACCGTCACATAGTTGTCGGCGATATCCGGGTAAGCCTCAACCGGCAAGTTATGAAAACAGATGGCTCCCCATACGAGCAACAAGAAGGCGATGGCCAGCACCACAAACTTGTTGTTGAGGGCGAAATCTACCAGAGCGCGGATCATTGCTTATTTACCGTTTCCTTTCCACTTCCTGTGCCTAACGGTGTATCTAAAGATCCCAAGTGCCTGGTTAACCATTACTGAGCCAGCACATGATCCAAGACCAAGGCGTTGGTAACCACTTTTTGCCCTGGCTGGAGTCCGGACTTAATTTCTTGCAGATTGGTGTTCTCCGGCAACAGGTCGCCGCTGACTACCTCCAAGCGGCGAAACTTATTGTCGGGTGCGGGAACAAAGATGAAATCGCGATCGTGCAGGTGCATGATGGCGGAGGCCGGAACCACCGTGTGCTCCTCCGTGCTTTGGCCGCGGAAGGTTGCCGTCGCGAACATACCGATGCGCATGATGCCGGGATTGGGAACTTCGATGCGAACCTTGGCGGTGCGAATATTGGGATCCAGGATCGCGCCGATGTTGCTGACTGTCCCTTTGAACACGCGGCCGGGATACGCATTCAGCGCGATCTCCGCCGTGTCGCCGATCCGCACTTTGGCCATATCATTTTCGTACACGTCGCAGACCACCCAGATGGACGAAAGATCGGAAATCGTGAACGGGCTGGGAGTGTTGAACGCTTGTACGGTGGCCGCATCGGTGACTTCCTGATCGGTGATCACGCCCGAAACGGGCGCGAAGATATCCACCATGCCCATGGGTTTCTTCGGGTCGTTGCCGAGCAACCGCAGATGCTCTTCGGCGGTTTCCAGCGCGACTTTAGCTTTGTCTTCCGCGTCCTGCGCGACCTGCAGATCGTTCAAGGCGATGGCGCCATTCTTGTACAGGTCGACGGAACGTTCCAGTTGGGCGCGCGCCAGGATCTCGTCGGCGACCGCCATCCGATAGGTGGAGAAGCCGCCGGACACGTCGTCGCTGCGTATGCTGAGCAGTAGCTGGCCCTTCTTCACGGTGTCGCCCAGACGCGCATGAATGCCCACGACTCGCCCGGAAGCCAGCGAGACCACCGGGACATTGCGCGCGATATCGGGAGTAACGGTCCCGGTCACGCTCAAGGAAGAGGCCGTGGGGTGCGCGACGGCCTCCGCCAGCGGAAATTGCTCCGGGTGGTCGACTGTGAATAGAGCGACATCCGCTCCGGGAACGATGTTGGCCGGAGGCGGCGCCCCCGCCGATGTATCGTCTTGTCCTTTATTACAGGCGCCCAAAGCGAGTAGCAACGAGAAACAGACGAGAAGTAGTTGAAACTTCCATATATTGCGTTTCATAAGACGATTCACTCTTCCTTGTAGTAAACATCCAACAAACGCCTCTTGGGTTTACGCGCTCCGTCCTGGGTACGCGGGCTTCCAGCCCGCACCGGGATGCGGGCTGGAAGCCCGCGTACCCAGGACGGAGCGCTATCCAGAGTTAGAACTTGACCATGATGGCCGTTCTGATCGTGCCTTCATCCTTGCGTAGATCCGGGGCCCAACCGGGGACGACCTGGGCCGGCGACCCGGTATTGCCGCCCGGAGGAGTTATGCCGCCGGGGCCAGTGAAATACGGCACACTCGCATGGCGATAACCGTACTCCGCCAAAAAGGTGATGTATTGTTTAGGCATCCAGTTGAAGGTGAGGGAACTATCCCAGGCCTTGTACAAATCCCCGGAATTCTGCGTAAAGTAAGGCGATCCCGAAATAGCATCGGCGCCGTTGATGGGCGGAAGCAGGACCAGGTAGCGTCCCGGATTGTCCATCACGCCGCCGCCGAGGGTGACGCCATAGATGTCCTTCTTGAACCAGAAGCGGTTGTAGAGCATCCAGCCCGTGAAGGTCTGCTTGAAGCTGGTTCCCCCAGTCGTACTCACTTTGTTGTGGTAACAATTGGTGGCCGCGACGCCTTCCGCGATATTGCCATTGCCGTATTCACAGCCCAAATCGCCGGTCAGGGAGAAGGCCATCTTGTCGAGGGTCCGTTCCGGATGGTCGTAGTATTTGATCTCGATGCTGTCGTCGGTATGGATACGCGAGCGTCCGGAGTGGCCATCGCCCGTGCCCAGAGTGTCTTCGCCCATACCGTAGTTGTTGAAGACCATAGACAGCCAACTCTTCGGCCGCCACAGAATCTGTCCGCCCAATCCCGGCTTGCTGCCCAAGCGGCCGTAGGATTGCCAGCCATTGATAAACCAGGGTTCAATCTTCAGCTTGTCCGTGGGAAACCATTGGATGCGTATGCCGTTGAAAAACCATGGGGTATTAGAGGACACATACGACGGTTGGTAGGTCCAGTTATCGAAGTTGTAGTAGCTGAACAGGCCGAT
>Ga0181535_10003506_pt1 | contig 18169 bp, 14 predicted proteins | sample PEATcosm2014_Bin_44_FD_119774 | JGI IMG/M metagenome (GOLD analysis project Ga0181535, IMG submission 119774) | Peatland microbial communities from MTU Mesocosm Facility, Houghton, MI, USA - PEATcosm2014_Bin17_30_metaG | ecosystem: Environmental > Terrestrial > Soil > Wetlands > Peat | place... | reverse complement strand
CGCAATGTTGTGATACTCGAATACGCTAATCGTGCCGTTCGGGGTAGCGCCTGAAACTGCCACGGTAACGGTATCCGGGCCGCCAACGATGTTGTTGGCATAATAGACTGCAAAATGCACGAACGACGAAGAAGTCGTCCCAAGAAGGGTATAGGTATTCCCCAAAGAGTCGGTGACGCCATTAATAGAGGACGATGCGCTTCCTGAAGTTCCGATGCTGCTGACAACGGCAAACAAAGTATTGCCCGAGGTCGTGTTGGTTGCAAGGGTGACCGGAACATTGACGCTACTCCCCCCTCCCGTCGCTGTGGCGCTCACATTGGGTGTTTGCTGAACGAATGTAGGAGAGCAGTTGATCTTGGCGTCGACATACTGCTTCGTGGCAGCCTGTAGCGCGGCAGTCGGGTCGGCGGGAAGAACCAGAGGCCCAGTAAGCGCTCCCCCAACGAGGGGCAAGTACGAGCCCGAGTTTGCAATCGGAGCCGGAATGGCAGCCATCGGAGTCGCGGTGGCAAGGTTCCAGGCCCCGCTCTGCACGGGGATCTGGAAGTATCGACGCCAGACCAGGTGCGAAGAAGAATCAGTCAGGGTGACCTGGTAGTAAGACTCGTTCGTGCCGGAAGACAGCACGCATCCGTTGCCAGTGTTTCCCTGCACTGCTGTTGAAATCACACCAGACGAGTTGAGAGTCGCGGAGTAAGAGGCGCTTCCTGTCGTAGGAGTCGTTCCGCAGTTCTGCAGCGCAAACGCCACCGTGCCGCTGGCGACCGGTGTCGAACCGACCGTGAAGGTGCCGGTGATGGGCGTCTGAGCGGAGGCAAACAGCGCGCAGGCGAATAGAACAAGGGAGGCGGCAAAGCCGCGGAGTTTTGGCATAGTCATGATTGGGTAGACCTTTTCAGAGCAGGGCGCTCTCAGGCAGGGAACGGGGAGTTCCAGGGCTGTCTAGTATAGAAAGGATTGAATTTAGCTGCCCGAAGACAGCGCGCTTACACGGCCGATGGCATTGACGGTTCCCTGGTGGGAAGCGCTCGTGTCCGTGTTGAGAACGTGAACCAGGATGCCTTCTCCCGAAGGCAGATACGTGAAGCCGGTCACCTGCAGGAAGCCGGATGCGTCTTCGATTCCGTAAGAGACGACATAGGTGTTGTCCGAGAACGGAACCGTCCAGACGACGGCTACGGTTTCGATGGCGCCCGCGGCCACGACAGGAGTTTCGGCCGTACCGTCCATGGAGGTACCGGCAAGAATCTGCAGCGAGCTGACAGCGTTCTGCAGTGCCTGCAGCTGGCTGGACTGTGAGTTCAGGTTAGCGGTGAATCCCTGGAGAGCCAAAGAGATGTCGTTCTGGTTGGTCGAAGAGAGACGCGCCTGCAAAGACGCCACCTGGGTGGAGATATTGCTCAGCTGTGTCTGAATGGTCTGTGCCATCCCATAGAGAAAGCGCATGCTGTCAGAGACCGACATCGAAGTCTCAGTCGACGCGTCGTAAAAGAGGACTTCCTCGCTCGTCGAGTCGCCGAAGATGTTGGTCCCCTCAATGCCTGAGGCCGCGGCGGGCGCCAGGGCGTTGAGCATAGGCATGAGCTGGTCATTGAGGAAGTCCAGCAGGGTCGTCAGGTCGACCAGCTTCTCCTGTTCGCCATCGTTATAGTCCTCCGAGTTCGGAGGGCCATTCAGAGGAGCTACGCGCAGGGTGGAGACGAGTTCGAGATTCGGAAGGCTCAGGGTGGGAGTGGCCGACATTAGATTTCCTCAAGAGACGCACCGTTGAAAACGGGGGTCTGCGTCCTGTCTGTTGTGGAGAAGTGGACCAGAAGCGTTGCGCTGATGGATGCCGGGCCGGCTAGATAGCTGACCGAGTACACGTCAGTCGTGCTGGTGGGGACTGGCAGTATGGTGATGGTCGAACCATTCAGCACTGCGATGGTTTTGTTGAGTGAAGCAAGATGCGGATCGGTCGGCGAGAGGCCGACGATCACGGGAAGGTTTGCATTGGCCGTGGTGTCTGTAACCGTCACGCTGTTCGGATAGACATTGCCGGGAAGGACAATGCCCAGCACGCCGGATCCGTTGATGGCAACAGCATTGGTGGTCGTCGACGTCACCCCAGGTACGGCAACTGTGCTGCCGTCGGTGACTGGCACGTAGCTGGCGGGGTCGACTCCATCATTCAGCAGCAGGTTGTAAATCAGGCTGCCTGTACCCTGCGCGCGAAACAGCAGACTCTGAGTCTGCGGAGTCAAGGTGACCGGCTGGAAGTAGATGTCGCTCACCAAGTTGTACGAGACGGTCGATGCGGAAAAGTCGGTGATACCGAAGGTGTAGATGCTGCCACCCAGAGAGTCCGCCTGCGCCGGCGTCAGGATGATCTGGATGAAACGCACCGCGGTATTGGGGAACCAGGCGTTGAGGATCGATCCATTCAAGGACACGTTGGCGGCTGGGGTGTATACCAGGCCGTCACCTGAGACCTGCACCACCACGGTCGGGGACGACGACATGGCGGAGAGCTCAAGGGTCAGAACTGATAGCGATACGGTCTGCTGAAGCTGAAGCGTGAACGTGCCCGTTGGCACGGTCGACGAATTCACACTCAAGAGAGTCTGGTTCTGGTTCAGCGCTGTGACCATGCCGCTTGAGGAAGAGAAAGCCGTCTGCGTGACCAGCGCGACGCTCGGGATGCGCCGCTCGCGCAGAGTGGCGGCCGCGGTGTCGATCCGTACGGTGGCCGTGGTCAGACCCTGGTTGATGCTGTCGAAGTCCGAGACCGGAAACAAGGCAACGATCTCCGTTGCCTTGACGCGCGCAGCCCGCTGCTGCTTGGACTGAATGGCAGTCAGGTACTGGTTGTAATCGACCAGGGCGGTGAGTTGGATCTGGGTCAAGAGCTGAAGGATCTGATTGCCCTGCGCCGCCAATCCATCGAACGTCTGGTTCATGAGGGTGGCGCTGGACTCTTGGCCGTTGACGATGGTGGGTGTGGTCGACATTATTGGACCTCGAACTGCACAGACGAGAGCAGCGGGGTGTAGTAGTTCTCGAGGGCAGACTGTCCGGCCAGGCCCTGTGCTGAGGTCTGGTAGGTCACAGTTACATTCCCGGTCGGACTGGTGATCGTCAGGTTGTTCTCAGCGTCCAGCGAGAACTGGCTAGAAGGCAGATAGAGCGTCCCTTCACTCAACTGCAGAGTGCCCGGAAGCGGGGTCTCAGCCAAAGGAATGGCTGTCGTAATGCCAGAGAAGACCAGCGTCCGCTCGATCGTGGTTGCACTCAGAGGGATCGATGTGGAAGTGACCAGCGTGAAGCCCGTTGAAAAGGCCGGGTCCGCGGTGGTTGCGGCGACACCGTTGCTGTTATCTTGAAACGCCTCGCTGGATCTGCTGAGCAGCGCTCGATACCACCACTGGGCGGGCAGAGTCACAACCCCAGGTTGGATGGTGGTGTAGTTCACGCTGTCGGCGGAGATCTGGTGGGTGATCGCCACGTAGGGTTCGAACTCCTGTTCGCCTACGCTGAAGAGCACCGGGCCTACAGGAGAACTCTGAGGTGTGCTGACCACAGACCCTGTCGCCTGGTAGCTGCGCTGGGTGAAGGTCAGGCTTCGCAGACCGACCGTGTCTCCTGACGTTCTGTTCTGAATCACCAGGCGAATCTTTGATACCGAGCGCGGTGGGAAGTCCACCACGGTCAATCCTGAATACTTGCCGGCCGCGGCGTCCATGACGATCGTGTCCACCTCCAGGTCGGCCAGGATGTCCTCAAAGAGCGTGCCGTCGGCGGAGGCCGTGAACGTCGTGATCTCATAGCCCACATAGGTGTCGGGGATGACGTTCAACCGGTTCACGATCGTAGGAGCTGAAAAGCTGACGATGATCTCCAGCAGCGAGCCGTTCCAGGTGAAGAGGGTCTCCGTTGTCGGAGTCGACAGCGCGGTGATGTCGTCAGTCGTTGACCCCACTGCGTTCTGACCGACCGCCAAGGTCGGGCTCAGTACGGTCTCGTTGCTGAGCGGCAGTTGCGCCACGCCTGCAGTCATGTCGATAGTGGCAGAGGACGAAGAGTCGGTCTGGCCGGTGCTGACAAACTGCTCTGTGAATCGAGCGTTGGTTGACTCGTAGATGGCTTCACGGACCTGCTGGCAGATGGCATTGACGCTGGCGGCCGAGAGGTTGAACAGCGTGCTCGCGTCATCTTCCAGGCGCCCGATCTCTGCCGCGATGTCGGCGGTGTCTTCATTGAGGGTCAGCAGGTTCGATACGGGATCCCCAACCACTGCCGGCGTTGCCGCGGCGATTTGGATGAGAGGCTGCATTTCATATCCAATGTTGATCACCCGGTTGATCTGGCTGGTCACCTGGGCGAGATACTCTTCCTTGGTCGACAGGGAAAGAGCCAGAATCGACGCCTGCGCGCGCGCCAGGCGATTGACCAACAGCTTGTTGTTCGAATCGAGGAAGGAGTTGAACATTAGAGGAGAACCGCCTGCAGGTTGTACCGGGAGAACACGCAGCCGGCATCACGGAGAACAACCTTGAGCGTGATTTGTGTGCTGGCAATGCTGGCCAGGACTACGCCAGTGGTATATGGAACGATAAAGCTCGTGGCCGGCGCCATCAAAACGCCTGTGGTGTTCTCGTCCACCAGCACCCCGGCTGCATTGAAAGCCTGGTAGCAGAGATAGACGCTGCACGTGCCAACCGCCTCTTCATCGAGGCGGACAACCAGCGGACATCCTGGAACGGTCACAGGTCCCTGCACCAGAACACCTGGCAGAGTCGGCTCGACATCCATGGCCTGGATGCCGCTGAAGCCGATCGCGTACTGGTAGCCGCGCGCGGTGGTGATGACCGGCGGGATGAACTTGCCCAGAGAGAACGGCAGAGATGCTTCAACCGTAGACATCGTCGAACGGCGAAGGGAATCGGTATTCAGGTCCTGGTACTCGATGACGGTGTAGTTGCTCATCACAAAGGTCAGGATGATTTTTGAGACGAGCTGGCGCGCGAACTTGATGTTCAGTGCCTTGTCAACCAGGACGGAACCGTTGAAGACGGTCGTCGATGCGCCGCCCGCCAGGCTCTGGATCTGCACGGCGGTCAGATATGCCGGGAATGCGCTGAAGGGGCTGAGAGCCAACGTATTGCAGTAGGCTGACTGCTCCAGATCCACCTCGAGGTTGCAGGTGACTCCGTAGGAGGACGCCGCCGGCGTCGAGACCAGCAGGGTGAAGTCTGAGGGTAGGTTGCCATTCAGCGTGAAGTACAGGCCGGTCGCAAGGCCTGTCTCGTCGGTGAGCGGGAAAGCTCCATTCACGATCCCGACTGGATAGAACACCGTCTCGTCATCGCGGAACGGGCGGTTCGGATCCAGCATGTAGATGTCGCTCCAGGCCTGCTGATCCACAGAGCACTGGTAGGCCGGGAAGTTCTCATTGAAGACGACCGTCACTGCGACGTTGGTCCCAATAGTGACGGGTGTAATGCTGCCCGCCTGGTCGACTGTGAAGTCGGTGCCGTTCGTGAAGAAGAGGTTCGGAGTTCCGTCCGCGTTCAGCGAGTAGACCGTGATGGCGTCTGGATCGATCGTGTAGGCGCTGAGGTTGAGCACTACCCCGTTCGTCACCGTTGTGGTGATCGTCTGGGTGCGTGGGTAGAACAGCAGACGCAAGTATGTGGGAAGGGCGCCGCCTGGCACTGATCCGGTGATGCTCACCAGCCCGGCCGCGGAGCCGTTTACCGGCAGGACAACCTGAACACTCGGCTGGGCAAGAAACGAGATCTGGGGCAGGTCTTCAACGACTGTTAGCTCAGCCCACGACATGTCCGGCGCGTAGAGGTCATCAATTTCTGACGCGCCAGGGTACGTCCATATCAAATTCTTCGGTGGAATGACACTCGGACTGGCCGGTGGAAGCAGTCCGGAGGTGACCAACCCCGTGGTCGCATCAAGCACAGATCCCGTTGACAGTTCGTTCGTATAAACGACTCCGTTTACGGGATCGATGGCAGGGATTCCGACCGATACCTTCCCTTGGTCGATCGAGAAGTCCCAAGCCGAGGACCACGCGTCGGGAAGGTTGGGCAAGCCAGCAATCCAGTTGCGCAGCTTGTCCGCGGCGAGCAGCTGGTCCAGAAAAGCGGCCTGTACCTGAAGGTAGGCCGTGAGTGCAGCCGACCGCGTCACGAAGTTGTTCGCTTCCGAGCTGAGAGCACTGAGCCGCGCCTGCAACAGCTGAACGGGTTGCAGGATAGACTCGTCCAGCGCGCGCGTTCCAGCCGTCGCAGTCGGGAGGTTCGCAAAGCTGGTGGCCTGAGCTTCCAGCTGAAGCAGCGTCGACTGATCGAACTTTGAGCCACTCGACAGGTCGCCAGCAGCAATGGCTGCTTGCAGAAGAGCAAGCAGCTGTTGGTACTGGAACGACGCCAAATTGCTGTTGTATGTGCCGAGTAGTTGCATAGTTAGACAGCTTCCGGAGTCATGAGACAGGCGGACGGATTGAGCGACGTTCTGTAAGCAGTCATCAGCGTGTTCAGCGTGATCATCCCGGAGATGTCAGTAACGTTGGTAGCTGTAGGGCCGGCGTTCATCGCGCCGGTCATGATGATGCCGTTGTTCGGATATGACGGAGTTGGAATGAGCGGGTTGGTCAGCACATCCGGTTGAACCCATCCCTGACCTGGAAAAGCACCAGGAACATAGATCGGGTCCTGGACTGGGATTCCGGAATCGGCCAGGATCTTCTTCAGGATCGAGTAGCAGTCCGGGCAGACATCATGCATGCGGTCGTCAATCCGAAGCGAGATAGTAGGTCTCTCGATCGAAGCTTCTTTCTTGCAGAAGTCGCAGAAGTACTTTGTCATGGGCTTAGACGATGTCGGCGTCGACCGCCAACTGGATGTTGAAGATCTTGAAGATGTTTGCTACCGAGGGAACGTTGTAGCGCACGAAGATCTGCGCGGTGTCATAGGCGCCCAGGACTCCGTCGGCGCCATTCGATCCGATCGCGATAGCCGGCAGGGTGAGCCAGGTCGAAGGATCTGACTGCAAACCCACAGTGTTCGAGAACCGGGTGTAATTCGACCCGTCGAAGCTGATCTCGAAGCCACCATTAAGGTCAGTGCGGGCCGGGCTGTAGGCATTGCCCAAAGTCGGCCAGAGGCCCTGCACGAGAGCGAGGTCGTCCGGATCCCCGGTGAGGTAGAACCGAACGTTCTTGAAGGTCTCCAGAGAGCCCTGCGCGCTCGCTGAGCTTTGCAGGGTGAGCACCTGAGGGGTGCCGACCGTGCCTGGAAACCCAACGGGAAACACGAGGCTGCCCTCAACCCAGCTACCTTTTGCGTAGCCGCGCAGCATCGCTCCGTTTTGTGACCAGACAAAGTAGCTGGGGTTCACTTAGATCTCCATGAAGTTGAACTTGAGGAAGGACCAGACAGCTTTCGGATCGTCCGTTCCCACTACAACCTTCCCGCACTCGCAAGGGTCGGTCTGTGGCTTGGGCGCGGCCTTCGGTGCGTTTGGATCAAATCGCCAGTTCCCGTTGGGGAGCTGAAAGTATCCGGTGCGGTCGATCGGGACAATCTTGCGATGCTCTTTTCCGCATTCGCACTTGAAATACAGCATTGGCATGGTGAGTCTCTCCTAAGAGATCTTCTGCGGGTCCAGGACTGGCCCGCTCAGGTAATTGTTGGTCGCTTCGAGGGCGCGCAACTTGATGGCTTCTACAAACGACCAGAGGTCGATGTCTTCATGAATGGCGTTGAAGACCCGAATGCTGCCGTCATCCAGGTGGGCGAAGATGACGATGTTCTTGATCCGCTTGCGGACCGCGTAGGCCTGATCGATCACATCCTCCTGAGGAGAAAGGCTGATCTCGGGCGTGGACGGCTTGCTGGGGAAAGGAACTAGCTTCGGGCCAAGCTTCGGCCCTGTTGGGTCCGGCATCCTTACACGTACTCCATTCCTTGTTCATCGATGAAGCGGAGGACCGCCAGGGCGCCGGCTGGAATGGTGGCCTGCACCTTCCCCTGCACCTCACTTCGACTCAATGTGTCCAGTATGGACAGAGGCAGGTAGACAACCAAAGCTCCTCCTATGGGGTAGGGCTTTCCATCCCAATAACCCAGGTCGAAGAAGCTTGTGGCCTGCGGAATGCCCTGGTACTGCGGGGCGAGCCCACCGCCGCGGACGCGGATGTCGGTGAAGTTGAACTGGGTCGAGCCCACCGTGGCACCCACCATCAGCGTGGCAAAGACGTGATTGGTGCCTGTACCCGGCGCCGGGTCGTTGGTTGCTCCGGCGATCGGAGTTCCATCTGGGTTGAGGATCTGGTGGAAGATGTTCTGTGAAGGGGTAGGCCCGTTGAACTTCACATAGAACTCAATGATCGTGTTCTTCACCGCCTTGTTAGTGAAGGGATTCACGTCCAGGGTGGTGTAGACGATGTCGGGCTCGTAGTAGTTGTAGAAGCCGTAGACGCGGTCGGTGGGAGCGAGCGCGACCGCCAGATTCACGTAGGCATTGGATGGGTCAATCGACTGGATCTGGTTGCGCTTCCAGTTGTAGAGAGTTCCGGTGCGCGGGGGCGTGCCTGGCGCCGAGCCGTCCAATGCATACTTGATGTTATTGTTCTGATCGAAGACCAGGATATCCGGGAGATTACTGGGATCGAAGAAAATGTCCTTGCGCTCGAACTGCACCAACGAGCTGGAGAGAACCGTGCCAGGCACATAGCTCGCCTGCAGGTATCCGCCAGGCAAGACGAAGCGCTGCTGGCCCCAATCGATGGGCGGAGGCTGAAGTCCAAAGCGGAGGCGCGGGTACCAGGGCGTGTTCGGCAGGTAGCCGTACATGGGCATGATCTGAAACCCGTTCGGCGCCGTGAACTGAATCCACAGGCTGGCCGCGGTCCCTACGGTCAGAAGGCGGCCGGTGACCTCGTAGGTGGTTCCAACGGTCACTACCTGGCCTTCCGTGATCACTGGATCGTAACGAAGCAGCGTCGTGGTCAGGTAGCCGGCGGAAGTCACGTACTGGATGAAGTACGGGGATCCGTCCAGGTTGTGATAGAAAACACTGTCGCTGACCAGAGTGTCGGCCGCGACGATATTGCCCTTCAGGTCCAGGATGGTCAGGTTGGTGACGCCGGCGGGCAAGACATGCTGGTAGAAGAGCGGCATGGCATCTGCCGAGACCACATCGGTCAGCTGGAAGAACTGATTGCTGAGGAAGTAGGCATTGTCCCCGCTGATCTGAATCGGCTGGTTGTAGTCGGGCGCCGTGAAGTCGGCCGCGCCCGAGTAGCCGCTGGACGACTTCCAGACGGACAGGGGACCCACTTCATATGGCGTGTTATTGATCGATGTCAATTGCGCAGGAGTCATCGGAGGCACGGTGACCTGTGCCACTCCGACTGCCCGTGAGGGCACCTTTCCTGCGTAGTACCAGAGTTGAACGCCGCGACTCATAGATTAGGCTCCAGTCCTCCAAGCGACTGCGAAGACGTTTGCGAGCGGTGTTCCGGTCGGGCCGCCTCCGGAGTTGTTCCACGTCTGGCAATACACCATTCCAGGTGTCGGGGTGACACCGTCTGTTCCCACACCAACCGTAACCACAAGGTCGTTGATGGTTTCGTTCCATCCCCAGTTGACGCCGAGACCCGCATGCGCCAGGAAGGAGGTGTAGCCGAAGTTGGCATTCGGCAACGGGACATAGGCTCCATGCAGGACAGTGCCGGAGCCCAGAGCAACCTCGATGGCATTGCCCGTAGTGGTGGCGTTGGGTGCAAAGCGCAGAATCACCCAGTTCATTGCTGTGGTCTCTGTCTTTGTGCTGCCGGCGACCGTGAAGCTGGTGGACCCGCCAGTAACAGTGGTGATGCCCGATACACTCAATGCCGTGCCGCCAAGGGCTTGCAGTGTGATCCCGTGCGGGTTGGTGGCTCCGGTGGTCTGGTTGACGTGATCAACCAGGACCTGGGCCGTGCTGGCCAGTCCAGTCAGAGGGCCGGTGAAGTTCAACGGGGTTCCACCAGGGCTTGCCACCAAAGCACTCAGAAGCGTCGAGTAGAGATCACCCTGGTGCGTAAGCGCTGCGAGCAGCATGCCGCTCGTGAAGACGCCATAGGCCGGGTCATTCGGAGTCCCGGAGACGGCGGTCTGATTGACCTCGAATCCCCCGCTGTTCTGGTTCACTTCTGGCGGATGGCTGCCAGTCACACCAAGAGGCAGAGTGACGTGGCTGAGAGGCGCGGCGCCGACCTGAGAATAGGTTGGCATCGGGTGTGTGCTCGTGTTGCCCAGGGCAACTCCGATGTGGCTGCTCAGGGTGCTCAGGACGCTGGTGATCTGGGCCTTTACCCAGCTGATGACGTCGGAGATCCGTTCCTTCGCGGACTGCAGAATGATCTTGTCGGCCGAGATGCCTCCGGGATCAGTTGTCAAGTCGTACTGCGCACTGCCATCGGCGTTCGTGACGCCGGACACCGCGACGGGTGTACGCACCGAGGCGTCAACCACCGAACCGGCGAGCGGGTTCCGCGCATCCGAAAGGCGGGAGTCGTCGGTGGATGCCGCGACGCCGCTCGACGTACCAGTCGAGAGCTTGACCAGGCCGGAGGAGGTCGCATTGGCAAGCGCTGGCGCATTCACATTGTCGATCGGGGCCGGCAACAGGGTAGCGCCGCTCGGTGTGAAGCTGAAGAGAATGACCGGCGCAGTGTTCTTTGCCAGCTGTCCCGAGGTCAGTGCGGTGGCGGAGGTGTCGGTCGCCGACATGGAGAAGTCGAGCTCGCCCATGTTGGCTGTTGGCTCGCCGGTCGTCGGATCCACCAGAGTGGCGTCCTGAACGGATGTGATGATATTGAGAGCCCAGTTCAGATACAGGTTGGTCTGACCCGAGGTCAGCGTAACCGCCGGCGCGTCTCCGGTGCGCAGTATCTCCCACCGGCCGTGAACGAAGACCTGCATCGGCAGCGCAGTGTTGATCGGAGCCAGAGTGACGGTGGTGGTGCCAGTCGTGATGACGGCTTGCACATTCAGGGTCGCGCCTTCGCGGTACAGCGCGTTCAGATCCTGAACAACGATGTTGCCTGACGGGTCCAGACCTTCAGCGATGCTCTGAAGTGTCATCATCTCGCGGGACTCGAGAATGCGGCCGCCAAGGAAATCGACCACGCGGTAACGTGTATTGTCTGCCATGAGTTCTCTTTGCTTTAGGGGTTATGACGAGCTGGGATTCATTCCCAGCCGGTACTGGTTGAGAATGCCGTCCGTCGCGTTGTTCAGGATGAGGAAGGTCTCGTCGTTGATCTGAGGCGGCATCTGCATTTGCAGCATGATGCTGTTGGAGACCACGTTCGAATTCGCTTCCTGAACCTTGATCACGGTACGCTGCAAGAAACTGAGGAAGTACGCAGCGATTGCGCCCGTAGTGGGGAGGGATTGTCCATAGACAAGCGACACGACGTTGCCGCTGAAGCCTGTGGCTGTGTAGTTGTTCCCGTCCGCATCCAACGCCTGTATCGGCTGAAGGATATTGTTCGGGTTCAACCAGAGCTGAAGTGCACCGTTGGTCCGGTAGTTCGATTCACCGGGCGTGCCGCTGGTGGCGAATGCCACCTGGCCTGCATTTACATCGGCGCCCACCATCCCGTAGACCGGGTTGTTGTTGAGCACCTGGTAGACGGAGACCAGCCATCCATCCGTCGCATTCCACATCTGGGAGATAGGCACAGCCTGCGGAAGAACGATGGTGTCATTGGCGAGAGTTGTGGTCTTGAGGCCGGCGAGAGATCCAGTGGCAGCGGCCGTCGGAATGTAGAGCCCGTAGTTGGGCAGGGGCGTGAAGATCAGATTGGCGATGCCATCCGCGCCGGTGGTGACAGTGACTGGAGTGGTGATCGGGTCGACATAGTTGATGAGCCCAGTGAAGGTCGTGGGATCAACCACTACCTCCAGCTGCACATTCGAAAGGGTCTCACCGCTGACTCCGCTGTACGCAGTCACCTGCAGAAGTGCGTAGTCGCCATTGAAGTAGACAGGGCCGTATGCGATCAATCCAATGATCGAAGACAGTGTGGCAGGAACCGGAATCAATGGCTTGTCGCAGGACAACACAAGGGAAGCAGCCTCCTGACGGGTCTGGGCCAGGTAGACGTATCCGCTGGAGAGGCCGGCGAATGCTGGATTCAGATCGACCGAGTCAACTACCAGGCTCGAGGTGGGCGCGGTGTCGTAGAGAACAGCCAGAGCTGGTGTGCACACAGCAAAGACGGACATGCCAAGAGAGGTGCCGGCAACGGACGGACCCACGCCGGAAGGTGAAGTGATTGTGATCGTGCCAAGATCTTCGTCATAGGCCCAATTCGACGCGATGATCGGTGCTGTGCCGGCGGCAGCCTGCACATACACCTGAGTCACCTGACCTACCGGGTAGATTGGCAGGTTGAAGTAATCCTCCACGTCGCCACTGATGGCGCCCAGGAACAGAGTCTGCGCTGTCATGGGCTGGTTCAGGGTAATGGTGTTGTTGGCCCGATTGAGCGTGTAATAGAGGGCAGGCAGATTGGTGCCGGCAGCAACGGCAGCTGCGGTTTGATAACGGTACTCGGTCGCCTTCTCGTAGTACCCTTGCGAATCGAGCTGATAGGTTCCGACGAAAAGTGGAAGAGTGCGCTGCGGGGTCTGACTGAGCTGAAGCGTGGCGCTGTTGGATGCCAGAAAGTCCAGATGCGGTGTGCCCGGCAGGTAGTAGTTGTTGATGCCCGTGAAGTAGAAGCCGCGGTTGACTTCGAGATAGACCGAATCGTTCACCTGCACAATGCCGATGGGCTCGAGGTCGTCGGTCATACCGACGCCAGCGATGAACTTCTCTGCGCCCACCGAAGCCGGACTGATACCCCAGTTCGATGGCAGAATCATCTGCTGGTTGACCTGGTCCTGATTGCGCCAACGGTAGGTTCCCCACTTGAACCCGGGGAGCGCGGTCGCCACACTCCGATTGAGAGGAAGGAGGCGCTGCATCTGCGGAAGCTGTTGATCCTGGCGGAGGATGTAGCCCGCCAGGATTGCTGTGACTCCGGCCTCCGTGGAGGTAGGTGTCGACGTCGCTCCAACCGTCTGGGCAACGAAGGCGCTGGTCGAAATGTCCCAGTTCGAGAACACCGCCAGAGATCCAGCAGGCACGGTCACCTGGACATCGATCGAAAGCGGAGTGACCCCGTTCTGGATCGGTGTTGCAGCCAGAATCAGAGGCATGCCCGGGAAGTTGAATGCGGCCGCACCCGTGACACGCATTGCAACTTGAACGGCGGCCACATCGGCTCCGCCGGAGTAGATGACCGTCTGCGAACCGCTGGGAACCCACGTCTTCAACGGCCGGACCACCGTTCCCACAGTGGCAGCGAGTGCCAGGCCGGTGACGCCGGTGAGCTGGTTGGCCACGACTGCGGTGTAGGTGACAGTCTGGGAACCCACGAGTGCATTGCCGGAAGCAAGGAACTCGCTCGTGTCATCCAGCGTGAGGGTAGTAGCAGCAGAGGCTGCGGGCAGAGCCAGAAACGTCGAGTAGGGATCGCCCAGGTAAACCGTCGTCGACTTCGTCATACCCGCCGTTGGGACGAGAAACTTCTTCGGCACAGAAGAACTGGCCGGAATCGTCAATGCGGAATCGAGGTAGAAGCCGAGCAACTATTCCCCCCAGTAACAAGGGTCTTGGGTGAGCAGGTCCTGCACGTATTCGCTGAGCTGATACACCAGAGCGCCGGAAGGACCGGCGGCGTAGGTAGCCAACGCCGAATCCATGAAGCTGAAGGTCCCGACCTGCGAAACTGCCAACTGGAAGGGCGAGATGTTGTAGACGTACGTGATCTCGGTGTTCGCCGGCGGATTGGTGACGAACACCAGCTCACCGGCGGCGGTGAGCGTGTAAGAAGGAACCGCTCCATTGAAGCGCTCCGAGCCAACCACCACGCCTGCGTGCGCCAGCTGGTTCTGAACAGAGGTGGCCGATTCAGCAACAGCGATGTTGAGGCTGGTTTGGCTGGGCAGCTGCCAGGTAGGACCATCCGCTCCGGAGAGCACTGCTGTGCAGAAGGTCTGCGCGTTGATAGCAGCAACGATGTCGCTCAGGTTGAGCCAAGACCAGAAGTTATCCGACGTGATGGTGAGCAGCGGAATAACTGTCTTGGTCGTTCCCTGCAGGATGGTGAGCTGCCCGAAAGAGACCTGAATGATGACCGTCGGATCCTGACTGGAGATCATGATGCCGGCGGAGACTGAAAGCCCCAGCTCGAAGGCGATCTGGTCGATGGTGCCCTGTAGCGAGTGGTCACGGACGTTGTTGGCAGCCTGATACAGTCGGTCGAGGAACGTATCCGCGGGCTCTGAAGGGAGCCTTTGCAGGCCCAACTGGAGAGCGACCACGTCTACGTACGAGACAGAGTTGTACGGCTGGAGGCTAAATTGTGACGCCATCGATGATGAGTCCTTGGACCGAATCGGTCAGGTAGATCGCCTGCGTGGGAGCATCCAGAACGTATGCGTTGTAATGCAGTTCCAAAGCGACGGCATACGTCCCCGACCAGACCCACAGCCGGCCACGGTCGTCGAAGGAGAGTCCTTCGATGGAGGGAACGATCGCGCTGAGATCAAACTGCGCCAGAGGCGCAAGCGCCAGGTTGGCATACGGGGCGGCATCCGACAGGATGACGTTGCCAGTACCTGCGCATTGCAAAGTTATGACATACGTTCCCACCTGAGCCAAAGGAATGGTCAAGCTGATGGGTGTGCCGCGGCGCCATCCAGCAGCGGCGGTGTAAGTCGCAAGAACCCCGTCAGGAGTCAACGCATAGGTCGAACCAGAAGGGGTCTGCAGCAGGTACCGGTACTGGCTGACCTGAGAGGCCTGCGCGTATGGAACCGGCTGCAGAACGATGTTGCGCAGAGGCCCAGGCTGGCTCTCGTCGAGCGAGAGCTGCACCCCGTAATAGGGCTCGGTGGTGAGCGCCGGGGCATTGAGAGATGCCGGCAGCGGCTCGCGCCGGTCGAGATAGAGCAGCTTCGTTCCCTGGGCTACGAACATGCCGTAGGTGTTGGGCTCGATGGCGATTCCACTCAGCGCAGCAGTCGCGTAGGACTGAATATAGCGAAGACCTTCGAAGTTCGAGGCCAGATACTGTTCCTGAAGCAGCCCGTCGGCATACGTCCAGTAGCGCTTGAACAGAACGTCTCGCGCTGAAGAACTGGTGTAAGGCCGCGCCGCATCCGGCACAGCAGCCATGCCGAAGGTGCCTACCTGACCTGTGAGGGTGAGACCCACCGGAAGGCTGGTGACCTGAATCTCTGTGATCGTTGCCCAGGCGAACTTCGAACGGGAGGCACCGAGCTGCGTCAAGGTAAGTGTTTCGGAGGTGATGACCTGACGGGATGCCCAGGCAGGTTGCGGCGCGCGCTGGCCGGTGATCCGAACCATAACGTTGACCTGGTTGAAGCCGGAACCCTCCAGCCACAGAACCAGTCTGCTGTCCATCGGCAAGGTAGGGTTGGCAACGCGCTGTGTGGCCCAAGTCTGCGCGCCAGGGCCCGGAAGACCAATGCCGCTGACTGAGAAGACAACAGGAGTTGTGAGGGCGGTGGGAGCGAACCTCGGGTCAGCCTGAACACTGGTCGGGACCGGAAGGAGATCGTTGTACAGAGACAGCGTCGTGGGGACCGAGTTGATCAGCCCCTGAACCACATGGCTCGCCGTGAAATCGAAGCTTGGGGACAGCGCCTGCTGGTAATAGACCCCGCGACAGTCGATATTGGCCGGGCAATCCGCCAGGGTTGTCGACTTGATCTCCCGGTTGAATTTGGTGTCAGAGACCTCGAGAGCCTGGGCGGCGACATTCAGGAGCTGCGCATCCAGAACATACTTGCCCTGCCGTACTCGGACATCCTTGTAGTCGAAGTAATTCTGCATCACCTGGGTCAGGTGAGACTGGAACTGAGGCTGGAGGTTCGGGTTTGGAACCGCGAACACATTCAGGCTGAGAACAGCCTGGATTCCGCTGAGGGCGGCGGTCAGGATGGCCAGGCCGGCAGTTTGGCCAGTGACCAGTCCGGTGCTGCTTACCGTGGCCGAGGCGTTGGCCGAAGTCCACTGCACGTTTGCCGTGATGTTCGTCTGAATTCCGCCGGAGTAGGATCCGGTCGCAGTCAGTTGAAGGGTGTTGCCAGCAATCAGGGTGGTGGCGGATGCAGTAACAGCGATGCTCTCCAGCGTGGGAGAGAGGACGGTGTAGCTGACCGATTGCGTCGGCTGGCCCGCCTGGTACTCGCCAACCTGAAGGGTGCCTGAGGAAACACAGGTCAGGAGACCTGTGCTCGAAATGGTCCCAACCGCTGCGCTGCTGGTGAACCAGCTCGCCTGGCTGGTTACATCCTGAGTTGACCCATCGCTGTAGGTCTGAATGAGGGAGAACTGAGCTGTCTGTCCGGGTGGCGCGGAGGCCGGCGCAACGATGCTTGTCGAGACGAGCGCCGGAATGGTGACGTACGAGTTGGTGGAGAAACCGCCGAACGTCGCCTTGATGGTGCTTGTGCCTGTGGCCAGCGCGGTTACCAGCCCAGATGCATTGATGTTCGCGGTGAAGGGGCTGCTCGACGCCCACGCAGCTTCGCTGCTTACATTGGTCGTCGTTCCATCGCTATAGATCGCGGTCAGACTCAGCTGAAGAGTCTGGCCTACGAGGACGCGATGCGAGCCGGAGATCTGGATGGAAACGAGCGAAGGCATGAAGGTCTATTAGCTTGCCGGGGTGAGCTGGATCGGATTCGTGATGGAGTTTTCGACGATGATTCGTTCACCCGTCTGGGGCGTGTAGTCGGCAACCAGGTACCGGCTGTAGCGTGTACCATCCGCCCGGTCGCGCCAAATGTAGATGCTCGAGAGAGGCTGGTTCGGCTGGCCGATGTCCAGGATGTTCGGGTCTGCATTGAGGATGATGCTGGCGATCTCGTTGATCACAACCGTGGCGCCGAGGGCGAGGTTGTTGATGTAGTTGGAGGCCGCGGTGATGGCCGCGGAGATCGCATTCTGCTGCTGCGCCGGGGTCGCGCCGGTCACAAAGCTGAGGGTCGTTGCCAAGCTGATCCCCACCAGGTCTGGGGCCACAGCAGTGCCGACCAGCGGGTATGCCGCCACATTATTCAGCTGGGTCTGGCAAGCTTGCAGGAGCGACGGCGAAGCCACCTGAGCTACTCCGTAGATATAGACCAGGAACGTCCCGGCCTGGGGCACAAAAGCGACAGTCTGTACGCCAGGAACGGTGAGAAGAGCGAGTTCAATGTCAGACTGGGAGGCGCCGCCCTTGGACTGGAGGAACAGGTTGAGCCGGTACCGGTAATTGTCATCGGTCTCGGCATCCATGCCCTCGGTGATGCCGTAGTTGTTGGTGACCAAAAGTGAACCGTACCGGAAGTCGGTGTAGCCCTGGAAACTGCAGGCCGTGAATGTGCCCGCCGGCACGTTGCCGACAGTTCCGTCTTGCGTGCTGGTCGCTGAGAATGGGACCGAGCTGGAGTTAGCCGGCAAGGTGACAGCGATATCCAGGGTGTAGACCGGCCCACCCTGACCACCTGTAGTAATCGCAGTGCCAGCAGGCACGGTAATTGGCTGCCCGCCGTTAATCTGACCGAACGTGCCGGACAGCACGTAGAACGTGAAGTTGGAATCGGCCACACTGGAAGAAGCCGTCTGGGCAGAGAGACGAGGGAAGCCCCAGATCGCTCCGATGAAATCAAGGTTGTCGCCGGTCGCGTAAGGAAGCAGGGTCTGCCCAATCGCCGCATACTTGCGCGCCTCGGACAGCCCCATCTGATCTCCGACGATGTCAGAAAAAGCACGAGCCTTCCCTCCAGGGTTGGTCTGAGTAATACCAGTGGCCTGGAGGGCGGCAAGGTTCTGAGCCTGGAAGATGCTAGAAGACTGGGGCTGTTGAATGGGCATTAGGGAGGGCTTTCGCGCGCAGGGTTAGCTGACAACGGTCAGTTGGTCGTTGCCGGCGGCGACAGCTTCCTTGACCTGGTCCCGGATCGTCCGGGCGGCGATGATGCAGCCTTCGGATGCGGTGTGATTCATCTCGGAGTTATCGCCGTGCATGAGGAAGCCGCCACGACCGAAGGTCTCG
>Ga0181535_10003500_pt1 | contig 18184 bp, 18 predicted proteins | sample PEATcosm2014_Bin_44_FD_119774 | JGI IMG/M metagenome (GOLD analysis project Ga0181535, IMG submission 119774) | Peatland microbial communities from MTU Mesocosm Facility, Houghton, MI, USA - PEATcosm2014_Bin17_30_metaG | ecosystem: Environmental > Terrestrial > Soil > Wetlands > Peat | place... | reverse complement strand
CTACCGCGACCCGCAGACGCGCGAATTTCTGCTGGCCGGCGCGGGCCAGCAGCACGTCGAGATCGTCGTCAGCCGGCTTAAGAAGCGTTACAGCGTCGACGTCACCCTCAAAGCGCCCAAGATTCCCTATCGCGAAACCATTCGCGGCCACGCCGATGTGCAGGGCCGGCATAAGAAACAGACCGGCGGCCACGGCCAGTTCGGCGATTGCTGGATCAAAATGGATCCCCTGCCGCGCGGCGCCAAGTTCGAGTTCGCCAACGAGATCTTTGGCGGCGCCATCCCCCGCAACTTCATCCCAGCCGTGGAAAAGGGCATCGTGGAGACCGCCGAAAAGGGATTCCTGGCCGGTTTTCCCATGGTGGACTTCAAGGTCACCGTTTATGATGGCTCCTATCACGACGTTGATTCCTCGGAACTGGCCTTCAAACTGGCGGCCCGCAAGGCCTTTAAGGCTGCCATGGTGCAGGCGAAACCCGCCCTGCTGGAGCCGATCATGAATGTGGTGATTCAGGCGCCGGGGGAGTATGCCGGCGACTTGATGGGCGATCTTAACAGCCGCCGCGGGCGCATCTCCGGGAGTGAAACCAAGGGCAGCACGCAGATCATCAGCGCCCAGGTGCCAATGGCCGAAATGCTGAGTTATCAAAGCGATCTGACTGCCATGACACAGGGCCGGGCTTCCTTTAGCATGGAGTTCGACCATTACGACTACGTGCCGCAATTGCAGGCCGATAAGATCATTGCGGCGGCCAAGGCTGCCAAGACCGGTGAGGAGGAAGAAGAGGAATGAAGGATACAGTGCAGTTGTTGCCGGCAAACAACGGCAAGAGTTGCCCATCCACAATAGTCGGGGACTCACTTTACGCCAGTTGCATTACACACTCATAGTGTTGTAATGTCTTATCGTTCGCTGTCGGCTGCGCCTAGAGTAAGTGCTTTAGAATCTTTTGCTGAGTGAGTGAATGAACGCGCGAATCCAGACGTTTCTGTCTTTTATCGTGCTCACCGGGGCCTCCGTCACCGCCGGATGCGGTTTAGACCAGCATTCCAGATTCCAAAACTCCTTCCTACCGCCTGCCACGCACTCCGAACCCACCAACCTCGATCTGGATCATCCGCCCCTGGTAGAACCTGGGATTCTGACCAAGGATGTGCCCGGTTTCCTGCTGGCGGATCCGCAGATGCCCCCGCGGCGCACTCGCGGCGATGCCAAGGTCGAAGAGGCGGAGCAGCATTTCGCCGCCGGCAAACAAGCCTACGCCACCGGAGAGCTGGACACGGCGCGCCAGGAGTTCGACTTGGCGATTGACGCCATGCTTGAGGCGTCCGATCTGAACCCGGCTGACCGCCAGGCCTATGAACGCCGGATGGATCAAATGGTCGACACCATTCACAGCTTCGATCTGGCCGGCTTGGGTGCTTCCGATACCAGCGAAGAAGGCAAGTTCGAGAAAGCGCCGCTGGAAGACATTTTGCAGATGACCTTCCCGGTGGATCCTAAGATTAAGGACCGCGTGCGCGACCAGATGGCGGCCACCGTTTCGCAACTGCCGCTCTCGGTCAACGATGCCGTGCTGGGGTACATCAACTATTTCTCCAACCGCGGCCACGGGACCCTGGTCGTCGGGACGCAGCGTTCCGGCCGCTACCGGCCCATGATCCAGCGCATTCTGGACGAGGAAGGCGTGCCGCAGGAGTTGATTCACTTGGCACAGGCCGAGTCCGGTTTCATGCCCCGCGCCATCTCAAGGGCCCGCGCCGGCGGCATGTGGCAATTTCTCGTCTGGCGGGGCGCCGAGTACGGGCTGGAGCGGTCGGCATACGCCGATGAGCGCATGGACCCGGAGAAAGCGACCCGCGCCGCCGCTCACCACCTGCATGATCTTTATAACCAGTTCGGCGACTGGTATCTCGCTCTGGCGGCCTATAACTGCGGCCCGCAAACCGCGCAATCGGCCGTAGAACGTACGGGTTACGCAGACTTTTGGGAGCTGCGCGCGCGCGGCGTGCTGCCCATCGAGACCACCAATTACGTGCCCATCATTCTGGCCATGACGATCATGGAAAAGAACGCGTCCGCGTACGGTCTGGACCAGATTCAGATGGACCCGCCGGTCGAGTACGACACCGTGGAGATTTCCGCTCTCACCTCCCTTCCGCTTGTAGCCGACGTCACCGACACTTCGGCGGTCGAGCTGGCCGCGTTGAATCCAGCCTTGCTGGGCAGCCTGGCGCCGCCTCACTATGCCTTGCACGTGCCTAAGGGATCTTCGGCCCGGCTCACGGCCGCGCTGGCTCTGGTTCCACCGGAACACCGCGCCGCGTGGCGGCTGCATAGAGTGGCTGCGGGCGAAACGCTGGCGGCAATCGGTGGTCGATTCGGTGTTTCCCCCGCGACCCTGCTGGCGGCCAACGCGCTGCCCGCGCACGCTGCCGTCGAAGGCGACCTGCTTGTAGTTCCGGCCGCGCCCCGGGCCCTGGCGCCCGTCAGGCACGCTGCGCCCACGCATGCTGTAGCCGGCCGCACCGGTTCCCATGCTGCTTCCCACTCCGCATCCGCGGCGGCCTCGCGCCGCCCGCCGGCCAGGCACGTGGTGGCGGCGACCCGGCATTCCGGCGCCGCGCCCGCAGCCCGAAAGCCGGCCGGCCAGGCGTCCGCGGCCCGTAAATCCGCCGCGAAGCCGGCCACGCTTGTGGCGCATTCGGCTGCCAGATAGCCAGCCGGAATTTTCACACCGCTTCCCGTTTTCACTATTGCCTCCTCTGCAAAAAGGGGTATTCTAGGGTTGATTGTGCCCAGACGCAGGAGGCTTGGTGAATGCCGGACCGCTCACTGATCGTTGCTAAGGACGAAGAAGAGATGGAAGACTTCCACGACTACGAAGACGAAGAACACGAGGATCTGGAATCAAAGCTCGACGAATATGACGAGGAAGACGAAGAGGAAGAAGAAATCATGGAAATCGATATCGTGGAAGGCGTAGTTCCTCCCGCTGCCCAGCCGGCTCCGGCTGAAACCGCGCCGCCGGCACCTGCGGCCGCCGTAGAAGCGCCTGCCAAGAAGCCTGTGACGAAGGCCACGGAACCCAAGCCGGCGCCTGCCAAGAAGGCCGTAGCCAAAGCGCCTGCGAAGAAAGCTGCCAAGAAAGCTCCTGCAAAGAAGGCGGCCAAGAAGGCTCCTGCGAAGAAGGCCGCCAAAAAGGCTCCCGTGAAGAAGGCAGCGAAAAAGGCCCCCGCGAAAAAGGCCAAGAAAGCTGCCACGAAGAAAGTAGCGAAAAAGGCCAAGAAGGCGCCCGCGAAGAAAGCAGCGAAGAAGGCGCCGGCGAAGAAAGCCGCCAAGAAGGCGCCGGCGAAGAAGAAGGCTGCCAAGAAGGCCCCGGCCAGGAAAAAGGCCGCCAAGAAGCGTTGACGCACGGCGGGAACGTGTCCGCCGTTCCCGCTATCCTTCCTGGTTCACCACCTGCCGGCAGCGCTGGAACAGCTCCAGCAGTGCTTCTGCGTGTTCCTCTGCCGAACGCGTGCCCGGCTTTCCGGAGAAGCCCGCCGAGGACTGCGGCGACTTTCCGTATCCGGTCTGCAGCGTGATAAACCGCATCAGCTCGAGCGCAACCTCGTCTTTGGTTCGTCCACCTGCCGGCGCTTGCGCTCCGGCTGCGGATTCGTTGGTGGGGGTTCCGGTTTCCGCCATCTGTGATCCAATCCTCCGTGTGATACAACTCTAGGTTACCCGATTTCCCAGCCGATGCCGCTTACCGCAGTCCGGCACATCCGAAAGATGCGAGGAGGCGCCCAGTCCCACTTGATGGAAGCCGACGACGGCCAGTGGTACGTCGTCAAGTTCCGCAACAACCCGCAGCATCGCCGCGTTCTCGTCAATGAGCTGCTCGCCTCCCGCCTGCTCTCCTACCTTCAGGTGTCTTCTCCCGCCACTGCTCTGGTGCGCCTGAGCGAGGAGTTTCTTGCCGGCAACCCAGCCATCCACCTGACGCTCGGCAGCCGGCGGATTCCAGTGGAACCAGGCTGGCATTTCGGCTCGCGTTATCCGGGCGACCCCGCGCGAATCGCCGTTTACGACTTCCTGCCCGATGCGCTGCTGCCCAAGGTGGCCAACCTGGAGGAGTTCCGTGCCATCCTGGTGTTCGACAAATGGGTAGGCAACGCCGACGGCCAGCAGTGCATCTTCTACCGCGCCTTGGTGCGCCAGGTCGAGTCTGACAGCGGCAGCCTGGGCTTCGTGGCGGGCATGATCGACCACGGCTTCGCCTTCAACGGCCCATATTGGGACTTTCCCGACTCACCGCTGCAGGGCCTCTACCCCCGCCGCCTGGCGTACGAAAGTGTGCGCTCGCTTGACGATTTCGAGCCCTGGCTGGACCAGACGATGCACTTCCCTGAAGAGGTAATGGACCAGGCCTGGAAGGCTGTCCCGCCCGAGTGGATCGAGGAGGATGAGGACGCCGTATCGCAATTGCTCGAGCGCCTCTTCGAACGCCGCAAACTCGTTCCCGAATTGATCGCCGCCTGCCGCCAGACCCGCTCCAACCCGTTCCCAAACTGGCGCTGACGCCCGTAGCAACCGCTCCCTGACGGTCGCGGCTCCGATGCCCGTTCAGAGCCGCGACCGTCAGGGAGCGGTTGCCGGTAATTGGACTGGCTCCTTCCTAACGGGCACCTTTGCGAATTCTGCGAACCCAACACCCTCCGCTGTCGTAATCAGCGATATGGGCACTTTCGCTTCCGACATCCGCTATGCATTCCGCATGCTGGCCAGGAATCCAGGGTTTGCTGCAATCGCGATTGTGGCGCTGGCGCTGGGGATCGGCGTCAACACCGCCATCTTCACGGTGGTGAACGCGGTTCTGCTGCAACCCCTTCCCTACCCGGAACCGGACCGCATGGTGTCGCTGTCACGCGGGTATCCCAACGGCCGGGGTGACTCCGTCTCCATCACCAAGTACATGGTCTGGCGGGACAACCACGTCTTCGAATCGATGACGCTATACGCACAAGGAGCGGCGGGAATGAATCTCGGCTCCGGCGACCGGCCGGAGCCGGTGAAAACGCTGCAGGTGTCCGCGGGCTTCTTCCAGGTGTTCGGCGTCAGCCCCGAAGCGGGCCGAACCTTTACGCCTTCGGAAGACCTGCCGAACGGTCCCGCGGTAGCCGTGCTGACGCATGATATGTGGCAGTCGCGCCTCGGCGGCGACCCGCGCATTATCGGCAGGCCCGTGCTGCTCAATGGCCAGCCATATACGGTCCTCGGCGTGTTGCCCAAGCGTTTCCGTCCCGAGCCGCAGGCGGAAGTGTTCCTGCCGATTCAGGCTGACCCGCACAGCACCAACCAGGGTCATTATTTGGCTGTCGCCGCCCGCCTCAAACCCGGTGTGACTCTCTCATCGGCGCGCGCCGAGATGAAGATCGCCGGTGAGCGATTCCGCAGGGAAAACCCAAAGTGGATGGACAAGGAGGAGTCCGTTGCGGTGACGCCGTTGCGCGAAGCCGCCGTCAGCGACATCAAGACGGCCCTGCTGGTCCTGCTGAGCGCGGTGGGATTCGTGTTGCTCATCGCCTGCGCCAACGTCGCGAACCTCCTGCTGGCGCGCGCTGCCGCGCGACAGCGCGAGATGGCCGTGCGCGCCGCCGTCGGGGCAGGCCGGTGGCGGGTAGTGCGCCAGTTGCTCACCGAAAGCGCGCTGCTGGCGGGCATCGGCGCCGTCTTTGGCTTCGCGCTGGGTTCCTGGGGAGTGCGCGCCCTGCTCCTGTTGGTCCCCGCCAACATCCCGCGGTTGATGGATGCCGATGGCGTCCGCGCAGTGGCGCCGCCGCTCGACTGGCGCGTCGCCGCCTTCACCCTGGTTACCGCGCTGCTCACCGGCATCCTCTTTGGCCTCATCCCGGCCCTCCAGGCATCCAAGCTCGACCTGGTATCCGCCCTCAAGGAGGCCGGCAACCGTTCCGGCACCAGCCGCCGCCATAATCGCGCCCGGTCAACCCTCGTAGTCGCCGAAGTGGCGCTGGCGCTCGTGCTGGTGGCCGGCGCGGCGCTCCTCATCCGCACCTTTATCGGCCTCAGCAGCGCGAACCCGGGGATCGACCCGCATAACGTTCTCACCTTGATGACTTCGCTCACCAGCGGCTCCTATTCCACCACCGGCAAAATCGAGTTGTTTACCACTGAGACGCTGCGCCGCGTGGAGAGCATTCCCGGCGTGGAAGCAGCCGCGACCATGGTGACTCTGCCGGCCGGGAACATGGGCATCGATTTGCCGTTCAATATCGCCGGCAAGGCGCCTACCAAGGGCAGTCAGTATAACGGCGACGAGCAATACCGCTTCGTTGCAGGGCGCTACTTCGAAGCGTTTCGAATCCCGCTGCTGCGCGGCCGCCGCTTTACCGAGACCGACACTGGCAACTCCGCGCCGGTGGTGATTATCAATCAGGAAATGGCCAAACACTATTGGCCGAAACAGGACCCCATCGGCCAGGTGATCACCATCGGCCAGGGCCTCGGTCCTCAGTTCGCGGATCCGCCGCGCCAGATTGTCGGCGTGGTCGGCACGGTCAAGGAGGCCGGCGTGGCCAGCGGCGATGTCAGCGTAATGTACCTACCGCAAAGCCAGGTGCCGCAGGGAATGATGGAGCTGGTGCGCCAGCTCCTTCCCCTGGCATGGGGGATTCGCACGCACGGCGATCCGATGGGTATGCGTGCCGCCGTGGAGCGTGAAATCCAGTCGGTGGACGCCAGTATGACGGTCGCGCGCGCCCAGCCGATGGAGAAGGTCATGGCCTCGACCATGGCGCGGCAGAATTTCAATATGCTGCTACTTACCATTTTCGCCGCCATCGCCCTGCTGCTTGCCGCCATCGGCATTTACGGCGTGATGTCGTATTCCGTCGAACAGCGCACTCAGGAAATCGGCATCCGCATGGCGCTCGGATCCAGCCGCGGTGATGTGCTTCGCCTGATGCTCGGCCACGGCTTGAAGCTGGCCGGGCTTGGCGTGGCGATCGGGCTGGCGCTGGCTTACCTGCTGACCCGCTTCTTAGCCAGCCTCCTATTCAGCGTGAAGGCCGGCGACCCATGGACGCTCGCCGCGGTGGCCGGGATCCTGACCCTGGTGGCGCTGGTCGCCACCTTCATCCCCGCCCGCCGCGCCGCCGCCACAGACCCGGGCCAGGCCCTGCACTATCAATAGCGGCACGGCGCAGGCTTCCGCTTGCTGTGCCGGCACTCGCAGGCATTTCCTACTGGCCGGCCGGCTTCAGGTCGCCGCAGTCCGAAGACACGAATGTGCCCGTCATGGACCATTTCATATCCATGGTGCGACCGCCGGAGCCAGCGGCTTTCATCTTCCCCGTGCCCGTGAAATGCTCCGAATCGCCCCGCTCGATGGTCACGTCGCCGGTCGATTTCATTGCGCCACTCTGCGGCGTACAGTCAATGTGCAATTCCACCCTGGAAGCCGACATGCTGACCAGCTTTGGGGCGCACGAATTGGCTTGAGTGCTGCTGGACCTGGCAATCGCCTTCTCGATCCCTTCCTGCGTGATGCAGCTTTTCACTGTCGTAGTATGCGGGGCGCCGGCCATATTCTTCATCGCCCCTTCGATGCGGGCGCGCTGCTCCGGCGTCATCTGATCGAGGTTCGGTATCGGCGGCAGGCCGCTCATCTGCATCGTGTTGGTGACGTTCCACAGGCCTGGCTTCACGTCAAAAACGTCCGCGGCCCATGAAGCCATAGGACATAACAGGATGAACGGCAACAAAACGGTTGTTCGCACCTTCGGATTCCTCCAGGCCATTATGGTATCCGAAAGCTTGCGCCGGGTCCTGGCAGAGGGAAACGCCTCCACGAAGCGCCGCCACAAAACCACGCCGCCGAATGCCGCACGCTGTGCGATGGGAAATTGCTACTTCAGCGTGCTGGTGCAGAAGGCACACTTCCGGGCAGCGATAGGCACGTCGCTCAGGCATTCGGGGCACTTCTTGCTGGTCGGGTCCGGCGGCACTTCGCCGCGCTTCAGGCGGGCCGTCAGTGCATTCATTGGCACGATCACGAAGACATAGATCGCGAGCGCAATCAGCAGGAATCCCACCAGAGCATTCACGAACTCCCCGATCGGAAACTTGCTGCCATTGACGGTGAAGACGATCCCGGAGAAATCCGGTTTGCCGACCGCCGCGGCGATGATCGGCGTGAGGAGATCTTTCACCAGCGCCGTCACTACCGCTCCGAACGCGCCGCCCATGACCACGGCCACCGCCAGGTCAACCACGTTGCCGCGCATCACGAAGTCTTTGAAACCTTTGAGCATCAGCGTTTTCTCCTCACGCTATCATCCCGAATTCAAGTCCCCGTTTCAAGAACTTTCCCAGGCGCTCCAGGGCCGGTTCGAGAATCGACCGCTCCGCTGCGTAGCAGATGCGTACCGACCCTTCCCCGCCGGCGCCGAACGCCGATCCGGGCGCGAGGCCGACGCGGGTCTCTTCCAGCAGCCGGCGGCAAAACGCAAACGAATCTCCGACCCCCTGAATCCGCGGAAACACATAAAACGCGCCGTCGGGCTCGGGAACCGTCACCCCCGGCATGCCGCGCAGAGCTTCCAGGCACAGGTCCCGGTTCGCACGCAGGCCCTCTACCATTCGCGCCAGATCGTCTTCCCCTTCGGCCAGCGCTGCTTCCCCCGCCTTCTGCGTGAAGCTGGCGGCGTGGGAGACGACGAATTCGTTGATCTGCGCCGCTTTCTCCGCCAGGTCGCCGCGGGCGATCAGGTAGCCCAGGCGCCATCCGGTCATGCGATACGTTTTGGAGAACGATTGCACCACGATCACCGCGTCGTCGCGCGATGCCAAGCGCAGGATCGACGGCGCCGGGTCGCCCAGGTTTGTGCCCAGGTAATTCAGGCGGTCGTAAACTTCGTCGGCCAGCAGCCACAATCCGTGCCGGCGCGCGAAATCGAGCAGACGCTCCTGGTCCGCCGCGGTCGCCACCCAGCCCAGGGGGTTGGAAGGCGAAATGTAGACCAGTAGCCGCGTGCGCTCGTTGACCGCTGCTTCGAGGGCGTTGAAGTCGATCGCGTACCGGCCGCCGCACAAGGGGTGCGGGACCTGCCGTACCACGCCGTTCGACAAGGCGATAATCGAAGCGCCGTTGGGCCATGCCGGCGTCAACACCAACGCCTCGTCTCCGGGATTGAGCGTCGACCGGATCGCTACATTGAGCGCCTGCACCCCCGAAGCCGTGACCACAATCTCACGATTCGGGTCAATCTCCACCTGGTGCAGCCTGCGGTACGACGCGGCAATGGCGCGCCGCAAGGAAGGTAATCCCGCGTTTTCGGCGTAGAACGTGTAGCCGTCGCGCATGGCACGGTTCGCCGCTTCCTTGATATAGTCCGGGGTCGGCAGGTTCGACTCGCCAAAGTACAGGCGCAGAACGCCGTCCATCCCCATGGCAATCTCCGCCAGCTCGCGGATGCGGGAGTAAGGTACCTGTTCTGCCGAAGCGGCCACGCGCGCCATCTCCGCTATTGTCGCATTGCGGGCGGGCTCGACTACAATGAGACTTTCGTCGAGTGCCTCGCCCTGAAAAACCCGGGCAAGCTAAAGCGTGCCCCACAGGCCCACAGCCGTGGCGCGGGCTATTCAGCCTGCAGTGTCGAGAGTCATCTCGACATTTCTTTTGGAAAACGCCGGCACGACTGCCGACGCAGCAGGCAGGACTGCCAGCGCCGCGGGTTCGGCTCGTTAGGAATTGAACTCCATGCCTGGCAACCCTGTAGCTGCGATTACCGATGAGTTCGCCGCGGATCTCGAAACCGCCGCCCGCGCCATGGCTTCGCTTGGCATGACAGGCGCCGAACTGCGCATGGTGTCCGGCAAGAACATCATCGACCTCACGGACCAGGAAATCGACCGCGCCATGGCGGTCCTCGGCCGTTATGGCCTCGCGGTTGTTTCCATCGCTTCTCCCGTCTTCAAGTGCGTGTTGCCGGACGCGCCTGAGGTCGACACGCGCTTCCAGCAGGACATGTTCGCAGCCTCGCATACGATGGCGGATCAGCCGCGCCTGGCCCGCCGCGCTCTGGAGATCGCCGGCCGCACCGGCGCCCGCATCGTGCGCGTCTTTTCCTTCTGGCGGACGGTGCGGCCAGAGGCCTGCTTCGACCGGATCGTCGGCGCGCTGGCCGGTCTCGCCGAAATGGCCGCGCCCTTGGGCGTCACCATCGGCATCGAAAACGAGCACGCATGCAATCTTGGTACCGCGGCTGAAACTGCGCCCCTGCTTGCCGCCCTGGTCCACCCCAATCTGCAGCTGATCTGGGATCCCGCCAACGCTCTGGTCGCCGGCGAGAACCCTTTTCCCGACGGCTACCGCAAGCTCCCACCGGGCCGCATCGCCCACGTCCATGCCAAGGACTGCCGCGTCACCGGCCACACTCCCGAATGGCTGGAGCTAGGTACCGGCAGCGTCGATTGGGCCGGACAGATCGCCGCCCTGCGCCAAGACGGCTATCAGGGCTGGTTCAGCCTGGAGACGCACTGGCGCGGCCCCGCCGGAGACAGGCTGGAAGCCAGCCTGCTTTGCGGCCGGAATCTCGTCCGCATGGCTGGTTGATCCGGCCCAAGGGCCTCCCCTCACAGATCGGTTCTTTATAACTTTCTTACAATCCATAAAAATTCTTTCACGATTCATGAAAAAATCATGTAAACTGTAACCAGCGAGTTTGTAAGGTCCTTGAGGAGGTTCCCACCGTGTCTACTGTGCAGCGGAGCTTTAATTGGATTGGCGTCATCTTAGCCCTGGCGTGCGTCGCCGTCATTCTGGCCGGCAACACTGAGATAGTCTGGCAGTCCGAACACGGGGGCTTCCCGTTGTCGTGGGTGCTCGCCGCCGGCGCCATACTGGCGTTTGTGGCCACCGAGTTTTCCGACTCCGCGGCCCCCCTCCTCAACGAGGAGGAAGAACTGGGCTCGCAGCTGTCGCCTGAGTGGGAAACCGCCGAAGTCCGCAACTGATCCGCTCAACCCCCGGCGGATGGCTTTGGTCGCACCTCGTGCCGCTTGAGGCGCGTCGCCGCTGGACTGCCGCTTCTTACTTCTTCTTCTCCAGGTTCCAAAGCTGCCGAGACAGCGCCCGGCCGCAAAACGGGCAGTAATTGACGCCGGCGAAGCGCTTCCGCTCCTCACCGAACACCAGGAAGTACTCGGTATCGATTTCGGTAATGATGGTGCCGCCGCTGAGCTGATACGCCTGCGCGTGCTCGGCCAGGCCGCGATCCATCAGCCGTTCAAACTCCGGGCAGCAAGTCATGCGCTTCGCCCCTATTGGATCGTGCTGGCGCCTTCCACGCCCAAATCGGACGGAACCACGTTGCGGTTGATGTGCCGGTCCAGATCGATCACGGAGGTTTCCGGCGCCTCGATCAGCACCGGCGAATGGGTGGCGCATACGACCCGGAATTTCTTCTGCTCCACCAGTTCCAGCAGCATTTTCAGGATGCGCCGCTGGTTCGAAACCGAAAGCGCCATTTCCGGCTCGTCCAACAGCAGCACGGAGCCATCCGGCAGCTTTGGAAAGCTCTCCTTGAACAGCGACAACATCACCTGGCCGTGGCTGGCCATACGGAGAAACTCCAGCATTTCGGGCTGATCGCGAAAGAACTCCAGCTGCGTCCGCGGGTTGTGCTGTTCGGCGTCGAACAGAACCACGTTGGCGGGCTCAGGCGCCTGCGGCTCCCAGCGGTAGATGTAGCCCTCCGCCTTTTCGCCGCGCAGAGCCAGCGCAATCGACTGCAGTAGGGTCGATTTGCCCGACCCGTTTTCGCCCTTGAGCATAATCAGCGGAGCCCCCAGATCCACCAGCATCGGCATATGGAAGTTGAGATTGGGGAAAACCGGATGACCCAAAATCTTCAAGTACATTGGCCCTCAGGATAGCAGGCCCGCCGAAGCCGTGGGGCAGATTCTGGCCTGTTCGTCAGCGAAGACATCACGGGGCCACGCCCACGCCGGCCTTTCTTGCGCTTTCCGAGTGCTGGATGCTTCGAGCTGAAGAGGCGGGACGAGGGCCCCGCGCAGAGCGTGCGCTACGGCTCTACCACCCGCACGTCTCCCTTGCCCCACGCCGTCTGCCTGCCGACGCCGGTCCAGCGAGCGGCGCGCAGCCACGGCACAAACACGCCCAGGTCGCCCGCGTATTCTGCTTCCCCCGTGAAGCCTCCCAGCGGGTGTGTCTGGCCGGTACGGCTTGAACGCCGGCGAACTACGGTCCAGGCGACGTCGCTAGAAACCAGTTCGACCGACCGCGCGCGCGCACCGAGCCCACGGAAGTCGATGGCGAGCGGCCCTGCGCCGTACAGCGCTCGCAAGGTGGAAATGCGGTCCCGTAGCCGTGCAAAGAGGACGCCGAACTGAGGCCCCACGCCCGACTCGTGGCCCCCGCTGCCGCCCTTCAATTCGGTGGGAGTCAAGAAGCGCAGCCGGATCCGCCGAACGGCCATTTCGCCCGGCTCCGGCTCGAGGCTGACTACCGATGGTGCAAGGGGCTCAGCCATCCCGCACGCCGATTCGTCTGTACGGATTTGCCGGACGCCGAGCAACGCAGCGCGTCCCCGGCCGGGGCCCAGCCCCTTTTCGCCAACTTGCTCTAAGGCCGACTGAATCGCCCGCATCATCTCCTGCCGGCAATCGAATACGTGCATATCGATGCAAAAGGCGTCGCCCGGCGCCATCTCCCGCCCGTCCACCCCGGCGGTGCGGAACACAAACGGGCGCGGCCAGTCCTTCAACCCGCTGGGCGATGCGCCATCGGTCCGGCCCGGCTCAAACAGGCTTCGATAAACCGCGGCGCTGGCAGTCTGCCGCAGCAGTAGGCCAAACGCTCCGCGCAGCAGGTTGCCGCTTTCCCCCGCCGGGAACGACAGCCTGCCGGTGGCCTGGAAGTGCCAGCGAAGCCTGTAGAACTCGAATGTATTCACTGGATTGAACCCCGTTGCGAGCGGTCCGCCTGTTGTATAATGGTAGGGCATTTGGCTCTTGATTTCCGCTCTGAGGCACAAGAAGGGGTTGCGTGAGTCCATCCGCATACCCCTTTTTTTGTTAGGAGCGGCCGTCGGCGCCGAATGGAATTTGAGTTGAGGTAAAGAAGGAATAGGCACGATGAAAGAAAAAGGCACAGTGAAGTGGTTCAACGCAGCCAAGGGCTACGGCTTTATCCAGAGGGAGAACGGGGAGGATGTGTTCGTACACTTTTCCGCGATCCAATCACAAGGGTATCGGACGCTGGATGAGGGCGCGAAAGTGGAGTTCGAGGTAACCAAGGGCCCGAAGGGGCTGCAGGCGACCAACGTCGCTTTGACCTAACGGATCCAGGCGGGCCGGCTGCCCAGCCGCGGCCGGCTCGCACATCCGATCCCAAAACCAGGAGGTTTATGAGCAAGGAAGATTGCATCGAGGTCACCGGCACCGTGTTAGAGAAGTTTCCCAGCGGGTTGTTCAGCGTCCAGCTGGAACATCAGCGAGTTGTGCTCGCGCACCTGGCCGGCCGGCTCCGGCGGAATCGCATCCGCGTCCTGGCTGGCGACAAAGTCACGCTGGAGTTGTCCCCTTACGATCTCACCAAGGGACGGATTACCTTCCGTCACCGCTAGCTTCTCCCATCCCCCCACGCGTCCCGCCGAAAGTGTCCGTTCTGTGTGAAATGTAACATACGCGCGCGATGAGGCGTGCTAAGAATCGAGTAGTATCCCTACGATCACTGCCTCCGGGAGTTCTTTCGCGAGTTGAGAGGGGTGCCGGTAAGTCACTCGATCAGCAGCTCAATGAGCCAGCATGAAAGATCCAAACGACTCCGAAGAACGCCGGCGCGGACGCGTCGCCCGATCCGCCGCCGCTACAATCAAGCCGGAGGGTGCTGTGGACAAGCCAAGAGGCACGCAAAGCCGTTCTCGCAAGCAGGCTGGCGAGCCGGCTGAGGACCTGGCAGCCGTCCTCTCCCGAAAAGTGGTGGGCCAGCCGGACGCCGCACGCCTGATCATTCCCTACGTGCAGATGTTCCAGGCCGGACTGGCTCCGGAAGGCCGTCCGGTGGGGGTTTTCCTGCTGCTGGGACCAACCGGCACGGGCAAGACCAAGACCGTTGAAGCTTTAGCCGATACGCTGCACGGTTCGGAAAAAAACATGCTCAAGGTGGACTGCGGCGAGTTCCAGCTCGAGCACGAGGTCGCCAAGCTGATCGGTGCGCCACCCGGCTACCTGGGGCATCGCGAGACGCAGCCCATGCTCACGCAGCAGCGCCTCAATGCCAGCACCAGCGAACGTTGCGAGCTGTCGCTGGTTTTGTTCGATGAGATTGAGAAGGCCGCTCCCTCGATGAACCGCCTCCTGCTCGGCGTTCTCGACAAGGGCATCCTCAGGTTGGGAGACAACACTGCGGTCAATTTCGAGAAGAGCCTGGTGTTCCTTACCAGCAATCTGGGCTCTCGCGATATGCTGCGCGAGATTCACCCCGATTTCGGCTTCCAGGCTGCCGGCGCGGGCCCCCGGACGGATCTCACCGGCAAGCTTCGGAACATCGGCATGGTGGCAGTACGCAAGCGCTTTTCGCCCGAATTCGTCAACCGCATCGATTGCATCATCACCTACCAGCCGCTGTCGCTGGAAGCGCTCTCGACAATTCTCGATCAGCAGATCGCCGACCTGCAGAACCACGTCAACACGCGGCTCGGCGACCGCTCCTTCAGCCTCGAAGTGCCGCTCGAAACGCGCGAGTTTCTGCTCGAAAGAGGCACCAGTCCGGAATACGGCGCCCGCGAATTGAAACGGACCATCCACCGTTTCCTGACCCAACCGCTGGCCACCCTGGTCGCCACCAACCAGGTTGCGCCTGGGGCGCGCGTGCTGGCCGGGGTTTCCGACAACCGCGAGACGCTTGAGATCTCCACGATTCGAACCACCGGAGTGACCGTCCCAGCCGCTCAGCCCACCGTGCTCCTGGTGGACGACAATCGCGATCTCCTGCATTTTCTCGAACGCCTGATGGCCAATGCGGGCTGGAATCTCGTCACCGCCGAGAGCGCCGCCGAAGCCAAACGCGCCTTCGCCGAGCATAAACCGGACGCTGTCTTGCTGGATTACATGCTCCCCGACGGAAACGGCGTGGAACTGGGCGTCGAGTTCCTGCGCGCGATGCCGCAGATGCTGGCGATTGTCATGACCGGCACCATTTTGCCGCCGGAGGAAGAAGCGCTATGCGAAGAACACAACTTCCCCGTCCTGCGCAAGCCATTTCTGGCTTCGGATTTGATGGGCCAGATCCGCAGCCGCCTGCCGGCCACCGGCGGTGCCTCGCACAGCGCATAGACTGCGTAACGCCGGCGGTCTTTGCCGCCGGTGAATTCCGAATCGATAATCTCGGCTCTCGACGCGGCACGGTCGTTAAGGTAGTTTGGAAAAAGACCATGACGCCGACTCCATTTGCCGACCGCCGCGCCGCCTTTCGCCGGCTGCATGAACAGGGCTGTTTCGTGATTCCCAATCCTTGGGACGCCGGTACGGCTCGTTACCTGCGCCATCTCGGGTTCCAAGCTCTGGCCACGACCAGCGCCGGGTTTGCCTTCTCGCATGCCTTGCCCGACGCGGGCTGGGCGGTCTCCCGTGCCGACATGCTCGGACACATCGCGGAGATGGTGGCCGCGTCGGACTTGCCCGTCAACGCAGATTTCGAGTCCGGCTACGCGCATGACCCGGAGGGTGTGGCGGCCAGCGTGCGCTTGTGTGTGCAGACCGGCGTAGCGGGTCTGTCGATCGAGGATGCCACCGGCGACCGCGCCCGCCCGCTTTACGAAGTCGCGCTGGCGGCGCAGCGCATCCGCGCCGCGCGGGCGGCCATCGATGAGACGGGTGCGGACGTGCTCCTGACCGCGCGCGCCGAGTGCTTCCTGACCGGCCATCCGGACCCGTTTCGAGAATCGGTTCGCCGCCTGCAGGCCTATGCCGAGGTAGGAGCAGACGTGCTCTACGCGCCCGGCGCCAGTACCCCCGAAGACATCAGGGGGTTGGTCGCAGCCCTGCGGCCGAAGCCCGTCAACGTCCTGATGGGCGCGAACACCGGGCTGAGGGTGGCTGACCTGTCGGAGCTTGGCGTGCGGCGCATCAGCGTCGGGTCTTCGCTCGCTCGCGCCGCCTGGACCGGTTTCCTTCGCGCAGCCCGAGCCATCGCGGCCGAGGGATCGTTCAGCGGCTTCGACGGCATCGTTCCGTACGACGAACTCAACGCCTTTTTCCGTGGGGACCTGGAACTGCGGCGCTGATCGCCACGCCGCCTGCCGGTCTGTCGCCGCCCCAGCGCGTCCTCACCAGACCGCTGTTGCTGTTGATCAACTCTACGAGCTGCGTATCCCCCACCCTCGTTTCTTATCTCAAAAGTGAGAGAGCGCATTGGGGGAGGAGTATTGCTCTTAAGAGGTACCTTAAGAAATCGGCAAGATATCCCGGCGCATATCGCACTGCATAAGAAACTACATGCAGCCGCGAAGATCAGGTAAGGTCTGTATCGCCCAGGGCACAGTGCTGTTGCTGTGTATCCTGACCGCTGCACTGCACGCGAGCTCTCTCCCCGGTGCGCGCGCTAGCCATGACAGCGCTTAGATGCTGGCAACTGGCGCCGCATCCCAGGCGGCTTCCACTCGCCTGGAGCGAACCAGGGCCTGTGACCCGTCAGCCGTGACGGAAGCGCTCGATTCCGCGCCCGTCGCTGGCACCCCCTATCCGGCTTCTCCCAGCGACCTGGGCTTCGATTCAGGCACCGGCGCCACCTCCGCGCCTGCCGCTGCGAAGGATGACCCGCTGCGGGGAGCCGAGCCGCCGACCTGGGTACTGGTGAGCGCAGCGGTCGCGGCCATCGTAGGAACCCGGACCCGTCACCACCGGCGCCGAAAACGCTCCGGACGCCGTCACGCTATGGAGACGCCCGCATAAGAAAAAAGCCGCGCCCGCCCCTTGCACAAAGGGACAGGCGCGGCTTACAGAATGCCCGCGTTTTCCAGAGTCGCCCCGTTTTTGCTGCGGGCGGCTTCCGGTTAAACTGCTTTAGTAATCCATCTCCGGCCCGTGACCGCCCGGACCAGCCGGCGCCGGCTTCTTCTCCGGGATTTCGGCCACCATGGCTTCGGTGGTTAGCATGAGCGAGGCGATCGAGGCGGCGTTCTGCAGCGCCGTCCGCGTCACCTTGGTTGGGTCAATGACGCCGGCCGCCACCAGGTCTTCATAGGTGTCGGTGGAGGCATTGAAGCCGAAGTTGGGGTTGGCGTTCTCCCGCACCTTCTCGACGACGATGGCGCCTTCGGTGCCGGAGTTGACCACGATCTGCCGCAGCGGCTCTTCGCAAGCCCGCTTGATGATGTCGATGCCGATCTGCTCGTCGCCGACACCCTTGAGCGCCGCCAGCGCCTTGTAAGCGCGCAGCAGAGCCACGCCGCCGCCGGGAACGATGCCTTCCTCGACAGCCGCGCGCGTTGCGTGCAACGCATCTTCCACCCTGGCCTTCTTCTCCTTCATCTCGGTTTCGGTCGCAGCGCCAACCTTGATCACCGCTACGCCGCCGGCCAGCTTGGCCAGCCGCTCCTGCAGCTTCTCGCGATCGTAATCGGAGGTCGTCTCGTCAATCTGCGCTTTGAGCTGTTTGATGCGGCCCTTGATGTCCTTATCCTCGCCCGCGCCGTCGACGATTGTGGTGTTGTCCTTGTCCACGGTCACGCGTTTGGCGCGCCCCAGGTCTTTCAGTTGCACGCCTTCCAGCTTGATGCCAGTCTCTTCCATGATGGACTTGCCCCCGGTGAGGGTGGCAATGTCATCCAGCATGGCCTTGCGGCGATCGCCGAAGCCCGGCGCCTTCACGGCGCAGGCGTTCAAGGTCCCGCGCAGCTTGTTGACCACCAACGTGGCCAGCGCTTCGCCTTCCACTTCCTCGGCGATGATCAGCAGCGGCTTGCCGGAGCGCGCGATCTGCTCGAGCAGCGGCAGCAAGTCCTTCATGTTGCTGATTTTCTTCTCGTGGATCAGGATGTACGGATCCTCAAGCACGGTTTCCATGCGGTCAGCGTCGGTGACGAAGTACGGGGAGAGATAGCCGCGGTCGAACTGCATGCCCTCGACCGTCTCCAGCTCCGTGTTCATGGT